>Ga0075163_10005929_pt1 | contig 16224 bp, 9 predicted proteins | sample JI1023141ADNA_FD_71478 | JGI IMG/M metagenome (GOLD analysis project Ga0075163, IMG submission 71478) | Wastewater effluent complex algal communities from Wisconsin, to seasonally profile nutrient transformation and Carbon sequestration -... | ecosystem: Engineered > WWTP > Effluent > Algae...
CCGTGGGCCGAGCGCTCGGTGACGGTGCGCGCGGTGCGCCGGCTGGCGCGCGGCACCCGCCCGCCGACTCACGGCGAGTAGCGCTCGCTCAGCGCCGCAGATCTTCGACGTGGTCGAGGTCTCGATCGGCGGGGACGTCGATGACGACCTCGCGCTCGACGCCGAGCTGCGGGTTGACGAAGCGCAGGCGGTGCCGGCCGGGCGTGAGCTCGACGGTGGCGATGGTCTCGTGACCGACCGCGCCGCCGTCGACGTAGACGATGGCCCACGGGCGCGCGTTGATGCGCACGGTCCGGGTCGCGGGCGCGGCGGCGGCGTCGGTCGCGAGCCCGCCGTCGACGCGCGGGCGCAGCGGGGTTCCGCGGGGCGCGTCGGCGCCGCGGGCCGGCGGGGCGTCGAGCGGCGGGGCGTCGGGCGGCGAGGCGTCGAGCGGCGGGGCGTCGGGCGGCGGGGCGTCGAGCCCGAGGCCGGCGTCGGTGGGGGGCGGCGCGGCGTCGGCGCGGGCGTCGACGGGGCGCTGCGGTGTGCCGGCGGATCGGCTGCGGAGCCACAGCGCGGCCGCGGCGACGCCCGCCAGCGTCACCGCGACGACGGCGATCGTGCGTGGGGTCGCGGGCCGCGGCGGCGCCGCCAGCGCGTCGCGCGGCGGCGGCGCGAGGGCGGGCGGCGGTGGCGACGGCGCGGCGGCGGGCGGCGCCGCGTCTTCACCGTCGGCGGCGGTGGCGGCCAGCGACCGCTCGGTGCTCGCCCCCGGCGCGGCGTCGTCGAGGAAGCTGTACAGCTCGCGGCCGGCGTCGGCGCCGAGGTCGGCCCCGCCGTCGTCGCTGGCGCCGTCCCAGGCGGCGGCCATCCACTGCGCGAGCTGGGTGGCCGGGGCGTCGGCGCGCACCGCGGCGCGGCGGTCGACGATGTCGTGATCGAGCGCGGCCAGCATCGCGCGCGCGTCGGGGTAGCGCGCGGCGCGATCGAGCGCGGTCGCGCGATCGACGATCGCCGCCAGGCCGGCGTCGACGTCGGCGGGCCAGGGCACCAGCGCGCCGGTCCGCGCCGCCGCCAGCAGCGCCTCGCGATCGTCGCCCGCGCGCGCGCGGGTGCCGGTGACCAGCTCGCGCAGCACGAGGCCGACCGCGTAGACATCCGCGCGCGCGTCGACCGGCTCGCCGCGGGCCTGCTCGGGCGCGAGGTAGGCCGGCGTGCCGATCAGCGCGCGGTGATCGTCGCCGGCGAGCGCGGCGATGCCGAAGTCGGTCAGCTTCACCTCGCCCGACCACGACACCAGCACGTTGCGCGGCGTGACGTCGCGGTGGACGATGCCGAGCGGCTCGCCGCCGGCGCCGCGGCGCTCGTGGGCGTAGGCCAGCGCGCGGCAGCACTCGCCGGCGATGAACGCCGCGACCACCGGCGGCAGGCGCGGCGCGCCGGGGCGCGCCAGCGTCGAGCCGAGGTCCTTGCCCTCGACCCGCTCCATCGCGAGGAACACCTGATCGCCGGTCCGCCCGAAGTCGAACACCGGCACGATGTTCTGGTGGGTCAGGCCCATCGACAGCCGGGCCTCGCGCAGGAACAGCTCGAGGAAGCGCGCGTCGTTGGCGCGCTCGGGGCGGATCCGCTTGATGACCAGCAGCTTCTCGAGCCCGCCGGCGCGGCGGCGCGCCAGGAACACCTCGGCCATCCCGCCGCGCGCGAGCGGGCGCACCAGCTGGTACCGGCCCATCTCGCGTGGCATCGCGCGCGAGTATATCCCGCAGGTTGACCGCTGATCGGCGGCGTCCCAGAATCAGCGACGTGCGCTTCGTGCCCCTCCTGGCTGCGCTGGCCCTCGCGGCCGGCGCGGCGCCCGCGGCTGCGGCGCCCGCCGTCGACGCGGTCGTGGTGTGGGCGCCCGGGCTCGAGCGCGCGCCGCTGGTCGACGTCGCGCGGGCGCGCGGCGTCGGGGTGATCGATCGCTCGCCGCCGCCGGTCGCGCCGCCGGCGATCGCGCCGCTGGTGAGCCAGGCGATCGAGGCCTACGACGCGCTCGCGCTCGACGACGCCTGGGCCACGCTCGAGCGGGCGCGCGCCGAGGTCGACGCCACCGGCGGCGGCGATCTCGGGCCGAGCGCGCTGGCCGATCTGTTCATGTACCGCGCGCTGGTGCGCACGCAGCGCGGCGATCTCAGCGGCGCGTGGGACGAGTGGAGCAGCGCCGCGGTGATCGCGCCGGAGCGCACGCTCGATCCCGCGCGGTTCGCGCCGCGCGCGGTCGCCGATCTCGAGCGCGCGCGCGCCGCGGTCGCCACCCGGCCGCGGGTGGCGCTGGAGATCACCGACGCGATCGGCTGCCAGCTCGTGCTCGACGGCGCGGCGACCGCGGCCACCGCGTCGGTGCTGATCGGCAACCACTGGCTGCGGGTGAGCTGCCCCGGCGCGGCGCCGTGGGGCATGCGGCTGGCCGTCAGCGCGGCGACCTCGACGGTCGCGGTCGCGGCCCGGCGGATGCTGGCGCCCGGCGACGACGAGCTCCTGGTGGTCGCGCGCGGGGCCGGCGCGCGCGAGTTCATCACCGTGGTGGCGCGCGGCGAGCTGGTCTGGGTGCGGCGGATCGGCGGCGACGGCCGCGAGCGCGAGCGGCGCACCGTGGCGCTCGGCGATGGCGGCGCGGTGATCGCCGCGGCGGTCGACGCGCTGATGCGGCCGGCGCGGCCGCGCACGCCGTGGTACCGCACGCGCTGGGCGTGGGCGGCGGGCGTCGCCGGCGCGACGGCGGCGATCGCGATCCCGCTGACGCTGATCATCGCCGGCGGCGACGCGCCGACCACCGCCACCGTGATCGGCCCCGGGAGCCGGCTGTGAGGGCGTGGCCGGCGCTGGCGCTGCTCGCGGCGTGCGGCGACGCCGGGGTGAGCGTGCGCCCGGTCTACGATCTCCCGGTCGACGATCCCGACGCCGTCGCCAGCGGCATCGACGCCGTCGAGCTGGCGGTCGCGCGGGCCGGCAGCGTCCAGGATCTGGCGTCGGTGACGTTCGCGCCGGGCGCCGCCGCCGAGCTCGGCGGGGTGCCGTTCGCCGATGACCTCGTCGTCCACCTGACCGGTCGCCTGGGCGGCAGCGACGTCGGCTACGGCCGCACCTGCGCGTTCGCGCTCGCGGCCGACGTCACGCCGCCCGAGCCGCACCTGTGGTTCGCCCGCAACGTCAAGTTCGCCAACGTCGACGTCGCGCCGCGCCTGCGGCGGGGCGGCGCGGCGATCAGCGCGAGCGATGGCAGCGCGTTCCTGATCGGCGGCGACGATCGCCTCGCGGCGACCATGGCCGAGCGGTTCGATCCGCGCACCGGCGCGCTCACCGACGCGGCGCCGCTGCTCGAGCGGACCCGGGCGACGGCGGCGCCGCTGGGCAGCGGCGCGGCGGCGCGGATCGCGGTGTTCGGGGGCGTCGACGCCGGCGGCGCCGGGGTCGGCACCGTCGAGCTGATCCGCCTCGATGGCGGCGCCGCCACGGTCGAGGTCGATCCGCTGGGCGTGCTCGACCGCGTCGACCTGACCGCGACGCCGCTCACCGACGGCCGGGTGGTCGTCATCGGCGGGCGGCGCCCCGGCGGCGCGCCGGTCGGCGATATCGACGTGATCGCCGACGTCGCCGGCGCGGTCGAGGTCCGGCCGGCGCGCGCGCTCTTGGCCCACCCGCGCACCGGCCACACCGCGACCCGGCTCGGCGACGACGTCGGCGCGCCGGTGCTGGTGGCGGGCGGCCTCGACGGCAGCGGCGCGGCGATCGCCGCCGCCGAGCTGTGGAAGCCATTGTCCGGCGACCTCGCTGATCCGGCGCAGTTCGATCGGCCGATGGTGGTGCCGCGCAGCCGCCACCTGGCGCGGCTGATGCCCGACGGCAGCGTGCTGATCCTCGGCGGCGTCGACGCGCTCGGCGCGCCGGTGTCGACGATCGAGCGCTACACGATCGACGCCGGCTTCGTCGCCGTCGGCGACCTGCCGACCGGCGCCGGCCTGATCGACGCCACCGCGACGCCGCTCCCCGACGGGCGAATCCTGGTGGTCGGCGGGCGCCCCAGCCCGGGTGCGCCGGCGGTGGCGACCGCGGTGATCGCGCGGCTCGACGTCATCGACGGCTCGGTCGACGTGGTCGCCACCGATCGCCTCGCCGTGGCGCGCGCCGGCCACCAGGCGGCGCTCTTGTGCGACGGCACGGTGCTGGTCACCGGCGGCGCCGACGCGGTGGTCCGCGCCGAGCGCTACAATCCGCCGGCCGCCGGCCGCCGCTGATCCGCGCTGCCCGCGGCGCCGTCGCGCTACGTCGGCGCGCCGTCGGGGCCCTTGGGCGGCGGCTTGAGGCCGTACTTCTCCATCTTGTAGATCAGCGCGCGCCGCGACAGGCCCAGCCGGCGCGCCGCCCGGGTCTGGTTGTCGCCCTCGGCGGCCAGCGCTGCGGCGATCGCGGTGCGCTCGACGTCGGCGATCTGCCCGCGCACGTCGGCGCCCGCGCCGAGCGGGAACGCCGGCGGCGCCGGGCTCGCGTCGCGGACGTGATCGGGCAGGTCGGCGGCGCGGATCTGGTCGTCGCACAGGACCAGCGCGCGTTCGACCGCGTTCTGCAGCTCGCGCACGTTGCCGGGCCAAGCGTAGCTGATCAGCGCGGCGCGCGCGTCGTCGGTGAACTCCGGCGCGGCCCGGCCCAGGCTGTCGGCGGCGCGCTGCGCGAAGTGCCCTGCCAGCGGCATGATCTCGGTGGCGCGATCGCGCAGCGGCGGCACCATCAGCGTGAACCCGGCGACGCGGTACAGCAGATCCTGGCGGAACCGCCCGGCGCGGACCTCACCGTCGAGGTCGCGGTGGGTGGCGCACACCACGCGCACGTCGACCGGGATCTCGGCGGTGCCGCCGACCCGCGTCACCACGCGCCGCTCGAGCACCCGCAGCAGCTTGGCCTGGAGCGACGCCGGCATCTCGCCGATCTCGTCGAGGAACAGCGTGCCGCCGTCGGCGGCCTCGAAGAAGCCGACCTTCTTGCGATCGGCGCCGGTGAACGCGCCGCGCTCGTGGCCGAACAGCTCGCTCTCGAGCAACGTCTCGGTCAACGCCGCGCAGTTGAGCTTGATCAGCGGCTGCGCGCGCCGCCGCGAGTGGCGGTGCACCGCCTCGGTCACCAGCTCCTTGCCGACGCCGGTCTCGCCGAGGATCAGCACGGTCATCGACGCGTCGGCGATGCGCTCGACCATCGCGTACAGCTTGCGCATCGCCGGATCGATCACGATCGGCCCGGTGATGACGGTCGGCGCGGTCGTGGCGCGGCGGCTGGTGCCGGTGCGCAGCGCGGTGCGCAGCATCGCCACCAGGTTGAGCGCCGAGGTGCCGTCCTCGGGCGCGACCAGCGACACCGCCTTGGGCTCGGCGCCGACGCCGCGGGCGGCGTCGAGCAGCCGGGCCAGCGCCGGCTTGCCGGTGGTGCGGTCGAGCTCGGGCATGATCAGCAGGTACTCGTCGCCGGCCTGCTCGGCCAAGAGGTCCATCGCGCGCAGCGACCGGGCGATCAGCTCGAGCCCGGCGTCGTGGGTGATGCGCAGCATCGCCACTAGCACCGGTCGGCGGTAGCGGACCGCGCGATCGATCTCGGCGACCAGCCGGGCCTCGCCGGCGTCGGCGTCGACGATCGCCGGGTGGCTGCGCAGGCCGCTGGTGACGTTGACCACCGCCTGGATCGGCCCCAGCGCGATCTCGTCGCCGCGGACCAGTCGCCGCACGCCCTCGATCTTGTCGCCGTTGACCCGGGTGCCGTTGCGGCTGCCCAGGTCCTCGAGCTCGATCACGTCGCCGGTGCGGCGCACCCGGGCGTGCAGCCGCGACACGCTGGCGTGATCGACGGTCACCACCGCCCCGCGGGAGCGGCCGAACGTGACGTCCACCCCATCGTGAAGGTCGATCACCGTCGATCCGCGGTCGGGTAGGTCGACGTGGACCACCAGGAACGCCCGCGGCGCGTCGACCGGCGCCAGCGACGTCCCGACCAGATCGGTGACCAGCTCAGTCGGCATGTTGTACGACCTGTGCACAGTTGCGGACGCGGCGGCGTTTCACCGTTGGAGATCCAGGCGGTTGAGTTAAGATGATCACTGGTATCGTCGTTGCAAACAAGGTTCATGCCATGCGTCGTGCGCTCGGACTTGCGCTGCTGATCCTCGCCGGCTGCCCCGCCGACGATCAGACGCAGCCCGATGCGCCCGCGGGCGCCGGGGTGGCGGTGGCGTGGGTCACGGATCCGGCCACGGTGCCGGGCCGGGTCGAGGACGGCTACGACCTGACCGCGGCGGTCTTTCACCTGCGCAACCTGCGCGTGGTCGGCGACGCCGGCGCCGGCGATCCGCGCACCACCACGCCGCTCGCCGAGCTGGGCTGGAGCAGCGAGAGCCGCCCCGGGCCGATCGCCTTCCCCGACGCACCGCCCGGGCTGTACTCGCGCATGTTGTGGACGATCGACCGCGGCGCCGGCCGCTACGCCTGGGAGCTGCACGGCACGGCGCAGACCAGCGCCGGCCGCGAGCCCTACGCGATCCTCGATGACGACGCGCTGCCGATCGACCTCGACTACCAGATCATGGCCGAGGCCGGCACGCTGACGACGATCGTCACCCGGGTCGAGTTCGACGACGTGCTCGACGTGATCGACTTCGACGCCGCGCCGGTGATCGGCGGCGTCCGCACGATCACCGAGGGCGATCTCCAGCTCGCGGCGATCCGGGCCGAGGTGGTCCGGGCGTTCGGCGTCCACCCGAGCGATCAGCCGTAGCGGCTCAGCGTGGCCGGAACGCCAGGCTGATCCGCGCGTCGAGCTGCTCGAGCAGTTCGATGATCTGCACCATCTTCTGCGCCAGCACCTGATCGCCGGCGCGCGACTCGACCGCGGCGCCGACCACCGGCACCAGCGTGTCCTCGAGGCGGCGGATCTGGCTGAGCAGGAGCTCGGGATCCATCGGCGCCGGGCCCGCCGGGGTCGTCACGCCGGCGGCCGGCGCGCGCTCGACCGCGCCGCGCAGGCTGGCGGTCAGCGCGTCGAGCCGCGGGCCCAGCCAGCCCTCCGGATCGTGGCTGGCCTCGTCGGCGGTCGCCCGCTGCGCCGCGGCCACCACCGCCTGGCGCAGCGCCCGCACCTCGCCGCCCAGCTCGGCGGTCGGGCTGGGCGCGGCCAGCGCCGTCCGGATCGCGGACAGCTCGACGCCGAGGCCCGACAGCGTGCCGACCAGCCGGGTCACCGGATCGTCGGCGCCGCCGCCCATCCGCCGCTGCCGCACGTACTCGGCCTTGATCTGCGTCCAGCGCTCGGCCTGGGCCGGCGACTGCCGCCCGCGCAGCTCGGCCAGCTTGAGCAGGTTCTGCTCGGCCGCGGTGGTCAGGGTCTGGGCCTCGCCGCGGTAGTGATCGTCGATCAACAGCTCGAGCTCGTCGGCGGTCATCGCCGCGACGACCTTCTCGGCGATCTTGCCCATGTTGCGATAGCTGCCCTGCAGCTTGAACGGCGGCTCGGTGCGGAACGCGTCGGCCTGCGCCGCCGAGCGGATGTACTCGGCGTTGACCTTGAGCAGCGTGGCCTGCGCCGTCATCAGGTGGCGCAGCACCGCGAGGATCTCCTCGAGCTCGACGCCGGCGTAGCCGTGGCTCAGCTCGGTGGTCGGCACCGGCTCGCCCTGGGCCAGCCGCACCAGCTTGTAGACGTCGCCGAGATCGCGGCCCGCCACCGGCGCCAGCGTCGGGTTGGCGGTCAGCGCGTTCTCGAGGAACGACAGCGCGAACGCGTCGCTGCGCCCGGCCAGCACGTCGCCGAGGTTGTAGACGTCGGCGCGGTTGGCCAGCATGTCGGGGATGCGGAACTGCTCGCCGCTCTCGGTGTACGGGTTGCCGGCCATCACCACGCAGAACTTCTTGCCGCGCAGATCGTAGGTGCGGGTCTTGCCGCGCCAGACGCCCTCGATCTTGCGCTGCGCGTCGCACAGCGAGATGAACTTCTGCAACAGCTCGGGCGACGTGTGCTGGATGTCGTCGAGGTACAGCATCGCGTTGGTGCCCAGCTCGAGCGCCAGCGACACCTTCTCGATCTCCTGGCGCGCGGTGGCGTTGGGCGCGTCCGCGGGATCGAGCGACGTGACCTCGTGGCCGAGCGCCGGCCCGTTGACCTTGACGAACGCCAGGCCCAGCCGTGCGGCGACGTACTCCATGAGCGTCGTCTTGCCGTAGCCGGGCGGCGAGATCAGGAGCAACAGGCCCATCTGATCGGTGCGCTTGGCGGCGCCGGCGGCGCCGAGCTGCTTGGCCAGGTTCGCGCCGATCAGCGGCAGGTACACCTGATCGATGAGCCGGTTGCGCACGAACGACGACATCACCTTGGGCGCCAGCTCGCCCAGCCGTAGCCGCGCGCGCTCGCGGTCGGCGACCTCGGCCCGCGCCGCGCGGTAGGCGCGGAACGCCGGCACCACCTCGGCGCGGAACCGGGCCAGCCGCGCGGTCAGCTCGTCGAGCCGCACCGGCAGGCCGCCGTTGGTGATCCGCGGGTGCCGACCGTACAGGCCGGTCACGGTCGCGTCGACGATCGCGCTCGACGGCTCGCGCTCGAGGCCCGGCGTCGCGATCAGCACCGCGGCCTCCAGCGCCGCCGCCGCCAGCTCGGCGCGGCGCGCGACGACGCCGTCGACCCAGGCCCGGGCCAGCCCCAGCGCCGCGCCGGAGCCGGCGCCCAGCGCCGCGATGTCGTCGAGGAAGCCCAGCCGCGCGCCGTGGCTGTCGAGCTCGGCGTGGAGCGCGTCCTGGATCGCCACCGCCGCGCCCGAGACCACGAACCGCGGCTGGGCCACCGCCAGCTCGCGCACCAGGTAGGCGGCGGCCAGCCCGGCGTCGCCGACGGTCAGCCCCACCGCGCCCAGCGCCGGATCGTGCTCGACGAAGCGCGCCAGCGCCGTCGCGATCTCGCCGGCGAGCTGGTTCCGCCCGCCGCGATCGCCGAGCGTGCCGGCCAGCCGCGCCAGGCTCTGCGCGGTGCGGTGCCAGCGCGCCTTGGTCGCGGCGTCGGTCAGCCCGACCCAGCCCATCACCGCCAGCGCGCGCGCGCCGGTGGCGTGGCCCAGTCGGCCCGCACCCTCGCGCATCGCCAGCAGGCGCTCGAGGATCTTGGCGGCGTCGGCGTCGTGGACGCCGCGCTCGTAGCCCTCGTCGTAGCGCTCCTGCGCCACCTGGCGCAGCGCCGCCTCGAGCGTGCCGGCCCGCGCGTGATCGTGCAGCGCGGCCACGGTCGCGCCGCCGACCCCGGCCTCGGCGTCGGCCAGCACCGACGCGGCCAGGTACTCGCCGCGATAGACCTCCGGCGACTCCGACGGCAGATCCTGATGCCACAGCGCGCGCGCCGCCACGAGCCGCTCGTCGGTGAGCGGCTCGTAGAAGTCGGTGCCGGCCAGGTGGATCGCCAGGCCGTCGTCGTGCGGCACGATCATCAGCTCGAGCGGCTGCTTGTTGACCGGGAAGCGGTGCTCGCCGAACCGGATCAGCTCGCCGCCGCCCTCGAACAGATCGGCGGCGTCGCGCTGCCCGCGCAGCGCGTCCTGGCGCGCGGTCTTGAGCTTGGCCTCGAGCTCGTCGGCCTTGACCCCGTCGCCCAGGCTCACCAGCTCGGCGACGATGTCGCGCAGCTTGGCGATCATCGCGTCGGAGGCGAAGTACGCGTTGACCTCGTCGGCCGAGCCCAGCGCGGCGGCGCGCCGGGCCACGCCCTCGAGGATGCGCTGCGCCGCCTTGTGCAGGTTGGCGGTGCGGCGCTGCCGCTCGGCGGCCAGGAGCTGCTTCTTGGCGCCGACCGCGTCGACGATCTCCTCGCGCTTACCGGCCAGCTCGGCGGTCAGCTCGTCGAGCTCGGCGAACCGGCCCTCCAGCTCCTCGAGCTGGACCAACAGCCGCGTCAGCTCCTGATCGCAGCGCTCGGGCGTGTCGCACTGGGCCAGCGCCGACGCGACGCTCTGGCTGATCAGCTTCACCTGCGCGCCGAACTCGGCGCGGCCCTCGCGGGTCGCCAGCTCGCGGTGGCGGCCCTCGATCGTGGCGCGCGCGCGGTTCACCTTGCCGAAGGCGTCGGTGATGTTCTCGAGGATCGTCGTGCGCTGGGTCGCGTCGGCGATCGTCAGCGAGCCGATCACGTTGCCGAGCAGGTCGAGGCCGCCGGCCACCTGGTCGATCTCGTCGCGCAGCGGCTTCACCGCCGCCGCGGTCGCCAGCTCGCCGGCGCGGTCGGCCAGCCCGTCGGCCTTGGCCACCAGCGCGCCGAACGCGTCGCCGCGGGCCAGGAACCCGACGCAGTCGGCGGTCACGCGATCGAACGCGGTCGCGACCTCGGCCTCCAGCGCCTTGAGCCGCGCGGCGTCGATGAACCGCACCTCCTGCTTGGAGATCAGCTGGCCGCGCAGCCCGCGCAGCCCGGTCAGCGCCTCGAGGAACGGCTCGATCGCGTCCCAGCCCTCGGAGCGGGTCGCGCGCAGCCGCTCGGTCACCGCGGCCTCGGCCTCGGCCAGCGCCGCCGCCGCCGCCGCCTCGAGCGCGACCACCTTCTCGTACTCGTCGAGGATCAGCTTGGCGGTCGCCTTGACGTCGGCGATCGCGGCCTTGAGGTCGCCGGCGTCGGCGTGGCCGAGCCAGTAGTACGCGTCGGCCGCGCGGGTCGACAGCGCGAGGATGTCCTCGAACGTCGGCCGCTTGGGCGTCTCGGTCCCGGCCAGCCGGGCGATCGACAGCGCGTCGGACAGGCCGCGCACCAGATCGGCGTTGCCGACCTTGGCCAGGTAGCTGCCGTCGGTGGGCGCCGACGCCGCGTGCTCGGCCGAGGTGAACGGGGTCTTCCACACCTGCATCGGGTGGACCCGGGTCGGCTCGCTCGACGCCGAGCGCATCACCACCAGCCGCCCGTCGGCGAACAGCGAGTAGCCGTGGCTGGTGATCGGCGCGGCGATCGCCTTCTCGATCAGGTTGTACGGGTACAGCAGGTAGGTGCCGTCGCTGCCGCGGTGGTAGACGTACAGCACGTCCTCGCCGTTGGGCGAGCGCACCTCGCGCTTGAGCACGTAGTCGCTGGCGTCGCCATCGAAGGTCTTGAACGCGCCGCCGACCAGCACGTAGCCGCCGGGGAAGACGATGCCGTGATCCTCGGGCAGCGACCGGCAGCCCTGGCCGATGCCGTCGGCGCGCACCACCGTGCGCGACCGCGCGTCGAACACCAGGTAGCGCCACGCGGTCTCGCGGAACGGCAGCACCTTCAGCACGATCAGCCCGCCGGGCTTGCCGATCGGCGCGTAGTAGAAGCGGCCGTCGTCGAGCGACTGGTTGGCGTCGCTCACCGGCTCGCTGTAGATGCCGCGGCCGGTCTCGGTGTTGTCCTCGACCTTGATCGTCAGGTCGCCGCCGACGGTCTCGATGAACAGCGTGTCGAGGATGTTGTAGTGCGGGTGCTTGCCCGCGACCTGGTCGTCGCGGGTGACCTCGCGCCACTCGAAGTCGTAGGGCGGCGGGTACAGCGCGGCGAGGTCGCGATCGCCACGATCGTCGACGTAGACCACCCGGCCGTCGGGCTCGATGCGCCAGCGCAGGACCTTCTGGTCCTTCCAGGTCGCGCCGGCCTGGAACACCGCGAGCAAGAGCGTGTCGCGCTTGATCAGCTGGATCAGCCGCGCGTCGCGGTAGTAGCGGTACAGGTTGGCGAAGTCGCGGCCCAGCTCGGCGCTGGTCAGGAAGCCGCCCAGCCCATCGAGCGGCAGCGGCGAGGTGTCGAAGCCGGCCTCGCCGCCGTCGGCCACCGGCTCGAACCGGTGCAGCGCCAGCACGTCGCCGACCTTGGTCTCGGACTTCAGGCCCAGGAAGACGTTGAAGCCGAGCAGCAGCTGCCCGCCGATCGACACGATGTCGACCGGCGCGCAGTTGTGCTCCGAGCGCACGCGCTCGGTCGCGATCAGCTGCGGCTCGGTCGCGCCGAACAGCGCCTTGCGGCGCGCGTTGAGCGCGTCGGCGCGCTTGGCCAGCTCCGCGCCCGCGGTCGCCAGCCGCTGGCGCAGCACCTCGTAGTTGCCGCCGGTCAGGGCGGCGTCGACATCAGCCATGCGTCATACCTCGACGTTCACGACGTTCAGAGCACAGGTTCCCGCCGGGGGAGAGGGCGCGGCGACGTGGCGACGCGCCCTCCCTGCCATTCACTCCAGCCCTAGCTTCTTGGCCTGGTCGACGAGCGCCGCCAGCTTGCGCTTGGTCGAGTCGTCGGCCTTGAGCATCAGCGCGGCGAGCGCCGACGAGATCGACAGGTTCTTCAGGCCCTCGGCCGAGCCGCCGGTGGCGGCGCCGACCACGTCCTTCAGGTCCTGCAGCAGCCGGCCGTCCTCGAGCCGGTCGCCGATCGTGCTCTTGACCACGTCGGAGCTCTCGACGACGCCGTCGATCGACGTGCCCAGCGACACCGCCTTGACGAAGCGGTCGAAGAACTGGCCGTCGCCGCCGACGATCTTGATGTCGGCCTTGCCCATCGCCTCGGCCATGACCTTGGCCTGCGACTCGGACATCGCGACCCGCGCCTTGATCTGCTCGAGCGCGATCTCGCGCTGGTTGGCCAGCTTGAGCCGGAACTCCTCGTGCTCGCGGCCCGCGCCCTCGAGCGCGCGCATCGCCTCGGCCTTCTGCGCCAGGCCGTGGGCCTCGGCGGTCATGCGCTTCTCGATCGCGCCGGCCTCGGCCTCCTTGGCCGCGACCTCGGCGAGCAGCTTCTCGCGCAGGCTGACCGCCTCGGCCAGGCCGGTCTTCTCGATCGCGGCGGCCTCGGCCTCGCGGCCCGCGGCCTCGGCCATCGCCTTGCGGCGCACGTTCTCGGCGACCACGGTGCCCTCGCGGTCGAGCACCTGCACCTGGGCCTCCTTGACCTTGGCCTGGGCCATGCCGGTCTTCTCGAGCGCGACGGCGTCGGCCTCCTTGACCCGCACCTGGGCCAGGCCGGCCGCGGCGTGCTCGGCCTGGGTGCCCTCGGAGCGGCGGATCGCGGCGCGGGCCTCCTTGTCGGACGCCTCCATCGCCGCCTCGGCGAGGATCAGCTGGCGCTTGGCGTGGGCCGACGCGACCTGCTGCTCGGCCTCAGCCTTCTTGATGTCCTTGATGAACACCTCCTGCGCCGCGGCCTCGGCGTTGACGATCGTGACGTGCTTGTGGCGCTTGGCCTCGGCGTCGACGCGCAGGTCCTTGATGGCCTCCTCCTCGACGGCGACCGTCTTGTCGACGGCGACGCGGGCGCGGATGATGTCGGCGATCGACCGCTTCTCGGCCTCGACCGCCTTGTTCATGTCGATCGAGCCGAGCTCGACCTCGCGCTTGCGGGTGACCTCCTCGAGGTCGTGGGCCTTGGCCACGCGCACCTTCTCGACCTCGACCTCGCGGATGCGGCCCTGCTCGCTGACCTGGACCGCGCGCAGCTTGGCCTGCTCGGCCATCTGCACCGCCTCCTCGGCGCGCTGGCGGTCGACGTGGGTGCGCTTCTCCTCATCGAGGCGGAACCGGTTGGCCTCGTTCTCCTCGCGCGCGGTCGCGATCGCGATCTCCTTGTTCTTCTTCGCCTCGGCCTCGGCGCGGGCCTGATCGAACCGGAACACCGCCTCGTCGGCGGTCAGGTTCTGCTTGCCCAGCTCCATCCGCTCCTTCTGCTTGAGCTGGTTGGTGTCGATCGCCGCCGACGTGGTGATGTCGGTGATCTTGCGGATGCCGAGCGCGTCGAGGACGTTGTTGGGATCGAGGATCTCGATCGGGGTCTGCTCGAGGTAGTCGATCGCGGCGTCGTCGAGCACGTAGCCGTTCAGGTCCTTGCCGATCACCGAGATGATCTGGTCCTTGAACACGTCGCGCTGGGTGTAGAGCTGCTCGAACTCCATCTTCTTGCCGACGGTCTTGAGCGCCTCGGAGAACTTGGCCGCGAACAGCTCCTCGAGGGTCTGCTGCTGCGACGCACGGATGCATCCGATCGACTGCGCCACCCGCAGCACGTCGTCGACGGTCTTGTTGACCCTGACGAAGAACGTCACCTTGATGTCGGCGCGGATGTTGTCGGCGCAGATCAGGCCGTCCTTGCCGCGGCGCGCGACGTCGATGGTCTTGACCGACAGATCCATGATCTCGGCCTTGTTGACCACCGGCAGCACCACCGAGCCCGAGAACGTCACCTTGGGTTCGCCGCGCAGGCGGTTGATGATCATGGCGCGGCCCTGGTCGACCTGGCGGAAGGTGCGGGCGATCAGCACCATCAGCCCGAAGAACACGACCACGGCGATGCCGACGACGGCGATGAGCAACTGCTTGTCCATGCGATGACTCCTCGGCCGGCGGCGCCGGCCCGAAACGAACCCCCGAGACGCGTGACCAGTGGTGGTGAGACTAGACGGACCCGTCCGTGCCGGGCGGCGCGGCGGGCAGGAGATCGGCGACCGGCTCGACGACGTAGGCGTGGCGCACCGGATCGAAGTCGATGACCAGGGCCTTGGCGCCGCGGCCGAGCGCGTCGGCGCGATCGCAGCGCACCGGGATGACGAGCACCGTGCCGCCCTCCTCGATGGTCGCCTGGCCGAAGCCGTTGTCGACGTGGCCGGTGGTGATCGTGCACGTCGAGCCGACGTAGTCCTTGTTGGACTTGCCGACCTTGACCTCGAACACCGGGCGCAGCGGCCGCACCAGGAAGCCGGCCAGCGGCAGCGCGACCAGGACCACCGCGATGCCCATCACGATCGCCAGCGCGGTGCCGAGCCCGTGCGGGCCGTACTGCATCGCCAGGATCGAGCCGGCCCAGGTGAGCAGCAGGACGACGCTCATCGACACCGTCACCGGCACCGACGCCAGCCCGAGCCACGCCCACAACCCGCCGCCGACGTCGTGCGCGTGCGCCGCCTCGGCGCCGCCCTTGACGCCGCCGGTGACCGCCTCGGCCGCGCCCTTGACGCCGCCGGTGACCGCCTCGGCGCCGCCCTTGAGCGCGCCGGTGACGTCGTCGGCGCCGCCGAGCAGATCGATGTCGAGCGCCCCGAGGATGACGAACAGCCAGTACACCAGCGCGACCAGGAGGCCGATCGTGAAGATGACGGTTGGGAACTGGACGGACGCGTCGATCAGGTTCACGGGCGCCTCCCCGCGCAGGTGATGGGTAGAGTGGTACCGCAGGCGCAGGCGCGATCGGCGCGCGCGGCGGTCCAGGTGACACCAGGCCGCGTCATCCTGGCGACGCGGCGGGCCGGGCGGCGTGGGGCCCGAGGTACGACGATTGGTGCAAGACGCCTCTCTCTGTAGGTTCGCAAGACCCTGCGCGAAAGGGTAGATGCGACGCGTCGGTTCAGGATTCCAGTAGCGCTGCAAGTTGTTCCGGTGGTTTACACGCCGTGCGACGCGATGATTGGACCGGCAGTGGTCCGGCCCACCGATGGTTGACCGCCGCGCCGCCCCCCCTCGATCGCGGCGGACGGCGGCCGAATCAACCGGCAATGGACTGGCGCGCGTGCTCGCTGATCGCCGTCGCGGCGTGTGTCCCACGGCCCGACGACCAGCCGCGCCTCGATCCCGAGCAGCTGCCGCGCGAGCTGCGCGGCGTCGTGCCGGGGGTGGCGACCGAGGCCGAGGTCGGCGCGGCGTTCCCCGACGCGACCGCGACGCGCGACCTGCGCTACGGCGGGCGGATGCACGTGGTGATGAGCGGCGAGCCGGCGATCCAGGTGCAGTCGGTGGCCGGCGGGCTCGAGGCGTGGATGATCCTCATCGACCGCGAGGTGCGGGTGGCGTCGCTGTTCGTGCGCATCGAGCGGCCGTGCGCGGCGATCGAGCGCGGCTTCGGCGGCCGGCTGCGCGCCGGCGCGTGCGTCGAGTCGGGCGCGCCGCGACGCCCCAACCAGCACGACTACTGCACCCACACGCCCGACGGGCGCTATCCGATCGACGTCGCGTGCTTCGATCCGCCGAGCTGGGACGCCGTCGGTCACCTCGACGCGTGGGTCGAGGTGATCCCGGCGCGGGCGCGCGAGTATCGGATCGCGCCGCGCGACGCCAGCGCCGAGGCGGCGCGCTAAGAGGCTGGACCGCGTTGCCCCAGAGAGTAGCCTCGCTGGCGCTCGGCTAGCGCGGCGACGCGCTGGGGCCACGCGATCGGCGTCGCCCCACGATCACGCCGATCGCCAGCGTCGCCGCGCAGCCCCACGGGAACGCGGGC
>Ga0075163_10005930_pt1 | contig 16223 bp, 7 predicted proteins | sample JI1023141ADNA_FD_71478 | JGI IMG/M metagenome (GOLD analysis project Ga0075163, IMG submission 71478) | Wastewater effluent complex algal communities from Wisconsin, to seasonally profile nutrient transformation and Carbon sequestration -... | ecosystem: Engineered > WWTP > Effluent > Algae...
CGAAGTTCTTGCGGGACAACGTGCGCAGCGCCACGGAGCGCGTGCGTCAGAGCACCCCGTTCGGCTTGCTGCCCGCCCCTCGTGGCCACGTGGATCGCGTCGAACTCTCGGCCGGCTTCGGGCGCGTCAGCGGTTGGGCCATGTTCCCAGAGGAGCCCCTGGGAGCAACGCCGTGTCTGGTCCTCGACGGAGAGGTGATCGCGCACGTGGGGAGCTCGTTCGACCGCGCGGACCTGGCCGGTCTCGGGCCGCGGGCGCGTGGCTTCACCACCCGACTGTTGCGTCCCGTGGACGCGAGCGCAGCGCACCGCATTCGTCTCGCGCTCGGCGCGGCCGCAGCCACGGTGGAGCAGGGGCCACCCACGGTGGTGACACTGCCCGGCGCGCTCGGAGCCATCGACCGGCTGGATGCGGGGCACGTGGTGGGCTGGGTCTACGTGGACCCCCTTGCGCGCTCGTGGACCTCCGCCCCCGTCTGCCTGCACGTGGACGAGCTCGAAGTGGGGCCCGTCTCGTGTGACGTGGAGCGGCCCGACGTGCTCGCCAGCGGCGTCCCCGCGCTGGTCGTGGGGTTCTCGAAGAGTCTGCTCGAGGTACCCAGCGCAGAGCGTCGCGAGGCCATCCTCCAGCGCTTCGACGGTGCCATCCATCGCTTGTCGCTGCGCGTCGGTGACGCCGAGGTCACGGGCATCGATCTGCCGCTGACGCTCGAGCACGATGGTCGCCTCGACTCGACCCAGGGTGGCCGCGTGCACGGCTGGGCCGTGACGCGCGGCTGGCGTTCGCGACGCGTGAAGCTCGACGTCCTGTGCGACGACCAGCCCGTGGTGAGCGTGGTGGCCGATCACCCGAGGGGCGACATCGCGCGTGCAGGGCTGTCGGACGGGCGCTCCGGGTTCGACGTCATGGTGCCCGTCTCGCCGAACGGCGAGCCGAACGTGCGGCTGAGCGTCCGAGTTAGCGACACGGATCACGTCCTGCGCGCCAGGTCTGCCGATGTCACCACGCTGCCGCGCTTCTTCTCGGGGCCTTCGGTGCTCGCGGCGCTCCAGCGTGCCGAGCGCAGCGGTCCGCGGGTCACGGTGGTGGTGCCCATCTTCAACGCCGCCATCGAGCTGGCCGCGTGCCTCGCGTCGCTCGAGCGCCACACGCGCATGCCCTATCGGCTGGTGCTCATCGACGACGCCTCCACGGACCCCGAGGTCACGCAGGTCATCGCCCGTCACTCGGCAGCCGCGCACGTCGTGGTGGTGCGGCACGCGCAGAACCAGGGCTTCACGCACAACATCAACGTGGGCATCGCCCTGGCCGAGCGTGACGACGTGGTGATGCTCAACAGCGACACCCAGGTGACGCCGCGCTGGCTGACCAACCTGCGCCTGGCCGCCTACTCGGGTGAGCGCGTGGGGACCGCCACCGCGCTGTCGAACGCGGCCGGGGCGTTCTCCGTTCCCGAGGCGGGCCAGGTCAACGTCCTGCCCGCGTGGATGGACCTCGACGCGCACGCGCGCTCCGTGACGCAGGCGTCCGCCGTGCTGTGGCCGCGCACCCCAACGGGCAACGGGTTCTGTATGTATCTGCGTCGCGACATGCTCGACGCGGTGGGTGGCTTGGACGAGCCCGCGTTCCCGCGGGGCTACGGCGAGGAGAACGACCTCTGCATGCGCGCCGTGCGGAGCGGCTTCGAGCACGTGGTCGACGACCGAACGTTCATCCACCACGTGCGGTCCGCCAGCTTCGGCGAGGCGAAGCACGAACTCATGAGCGCAGGCCGAGCCGTCATCGACGCGCGCTACCCCGAGTACGCGACGCTGGTGTCGGAGTTCACGCGCGGGGTGGAGCTCGGCATCGTGCGCCACCGGGTGCGCCACGCGCTCGCTCGCGGCGCCGTGTCCCGGCCGCGGGTGCTCTTCGTGACGTCCACGCAGTCGGGAGGGACCCCGCAGACCAACCACGACCTGATGAGCGCGCTGGAAGATCGCTACGAGGCGCTGCTGCTGCGCTGCGACGCGCAGCAGCTCTTCCTCTACAGCGTCACTGGCTCTGTGCTCACCCTCATCGAGCAGGTGACGTTGGTGCGGCCCATCAGCCTCACGTCCCATGCCTCGGAGGAGTACGACGAGGTGGTGGCGCGCTGGCTGGTGCACCACGCCGTGGAGCTGGTCCACGTGCGCCACATCGCATGGCACAGCGTCACGCTCACGTCGTTGGTGAAGCGCCTGGGGCTGCCGCTGGTGTTCTCGATCCACGACTTCTACACCGTCTGTCCGTCCGTGAACTTGCTGGACCAGGACCAGCGTTCGTGTGGTGGGCAGTGCACGCCCGGCATCGGCGAGCGTGACTGTGGTGTGCAGCTGTGGCCCGCGCAGCAAGCACCGCCGCTGAAGCATCGCTGGGTGCACGCGTGGCGCGCCACGATGGAGCGCACGCTCGCCGAGGCCGACTGCCTGGTGACGACGGCAGAGAGTGCTCGCGACACCTTGCGAACCAGCTTCCCGGCGCTCGCGGACAAGCCCTTTCACCTCATCGAGCACGGGCGCGACTTCACGCGCTTCGAGGCGCTCGCGGCTGGGCTCGAAGACGGTGGCCGCATCCGGATCCTGCTCCCGGGCAACCTGTTCGAGACCAAGGGGGCGGCGCTCGTGGCCGCGTTGGCTCAGCTGGACCGCAGCCAGCTGTTCGAGTTCCACGTGCTGGGGGACGCGGCGCCATATCTCGCGAAGGCGCGCGTGGTCTTGCATGGGAAGTACGCGCGCGACGAGTTCAGCGAGCGGGTCGCCGCCATTCGCCCGCACTTCGGCGCGGTCTTCTCCATCTGTGCAGAGACGTACTGCCACACCCTCACCGAGCTGTGGGCCGCCGGCGTGCCGGTGGTGGCGCTCGACCTCGGGGCCGTGGGGGAGCGCATCCGAGCGCACGGGGGGGGCTGGCTGCTGCCCGTGGGTCCGGCTGAGGACGTGTACGCCGCGCTGGTCCACTTGGCGCGGGACGTCGACGGGCATCGCGCGCGCGTGAGCGAGGTTGTGCAGTGGCAGCGCGGCCACGGCCGGGAGAACGACACGCGCGCCATGGCCCGACGCTACGCAGCCATCTACTCGGACTTGATCGAGCCCGGCGCTGGGCCGGCGCAAGTGCCGTGCGTCGCAGTCGTCACCCCGGGCGGAACGGCGGCCCACGCCCCGGCATCGGAGCACATCCGTGTGCGTGAGCGCATCCGCGCGAGCGTCAGCCGACGGGTGGACTACCAGCCCGTGCACTGGTCGTTCGTCCTGACCTCCGGCGCAACGCGCTTCGATGCGGTCCTGGTGCAGCGCACGGCCGTCCCTAAAGAGCACGTCGCGGCCTTCGTGCAGAGCGCGCGCGCGCTCGCGCTGCCCATCGTCTTCGAGCTGGACGACGACTTGCTGGACGTGCCGGCGGACAAGGACCCCAGCGGCCACTACGCCGAGCAGGCACCTGGTCTGACGGACTTGGCCAGAGCGTCGGCGTTGGTCACCGTGTCCACCGAGCCCCTCGCGGAGCGGATGCGCGTCCACAACGAGAACGTGGCCGTGGTGCCCAACGCGCTCAGCGAGCGGCTTTGGTTCACGCCCATGAGGCAAGGGCCCGAGCTCGTCACCCCCACCGACTCCGACGCGCGTGTGTTCTACATGGGTCAGGCCACGCACGGTGAAGACCTGGAGCTGCTCGAACACGCCTTCGCTCTCTTGCGACGGGACGTTCCCCACGTGCGGATGGTGGTGGTGGGTGGGGCCGACCAGCCGCTCACGTGGTGCGAGCACTTCGCCATCCCGAGCCACGCGAAGGACTATCCGGCGTTCGTACGGTGGGTGCGCGAGTTCGCCCAGCCCATGCAGGTGGCCGTGGCCCCGCTGACGGCCTCAAACTTCAACCGCGCCAAGTCCCCGCTCAAGTACCTGGACTACGCCGCGCTGGGGTTGCCCACCGTGTTCAGCCGGGTGCCGCCCTACACCGGCGCGGTGCGGGACGGCGAGACGGGTCTGCTGGCCGAGAACACCCCCGAGGCCTGGGCCGAGGCGATCGCACGGTTGCTCCGAGACACCGACCTTCGTGTCCGACTCGCGGAGGGTGCTCGCGCCGACGTGGTCGCGCATCACCGCCTGGGACCGACGCTCGGCGAGTGGGACCGCTTGGTGCTCTCCGTGCTGTCTCAGGCGGGGGCGAAGCGGTCGTAGAACGCGGCGTTGGGCAGCGGGAGCCCCGGCATGCGCTGCACCCGAGCGCGGAGGTGCATGAAGGTCTCCGGCTCCACCGCCTCGAGGTGATCGGCCACGGCGAGCAGCCGCTCACGCTCGATGCTCTGCGGGAGGTACGTGCGCTGCGCCGCGTGGTGAAGGTCGTCCCGCAGCCGCCCCAGCTCCGGGACGTGGCGCTCGGCCATCAGCTGGTCCAGCTGCTCGAGGCACGCGGCTCGCATGGTGGCGTAGGTCTCGGGAGGCACCAGCGAGTACTCACGTGGGCCCACCGCATAGGCCTGCAGCGTGCGGTCGATGGTGGGCTGCAACGGCCCCAACGCGAAGTGGTTGGCGTGCCGCTTGAACTCGAGCGCGTCCAGTGTGTACGACGCGTTGACGCGGCGGCCCGTGGGCTTCTCCCCGGCCACGTCGAGCACGCGGAGGAGGTCGCTCACGATGTCGCCGCCCTCGAAGAGGGCTTCCCCGTACGGTCGCAGGATCAAGCGCGGCGCCGTCTTGGCCCCGAGCAAGCGTCGGATCTGGCCGAACAGCCCCGCCTGGAAGCGCTCCGGCGGCGTGAACGCCCGCGTCTCGTCGTGCCGCTTCACGCTCTGGTTGTAGTTGGACTCCAGCAACTCGATGGGGTTGCGCACGTAGACCACGAACTCCGCCTCGGGCAGCTCCTTCTGGATGTCGAGGAGCGCCGGGAAGAAGAACTCCGACGAGAGCAGCAGCGTGTGACAAGGGCTGTCCGCGAGCGCGGCGCGCAGCGCCTCGGCCTTCAGCGCGCTGACCACGTGACGGTGGTGCCCGTCCACGTCCACCATGTCCAGCAGCTCCTCGCGGTTGCCGCTGCTGACCCCGTTGCGGTCGAGGCCGTGAGCCGGGTACAGCACGCCTGCGTCGAGGAGCCCCTGCCGGTGCGTGGTGAGCCACTGCTGCAAGGCGGAGGAGCCCGTCTTGCCAGGCCCGGTGTGGACTACGATGCGCTTCGTCACGCGCGCGAGGGTAGCGCACCTCACCGTGGCGCGCGCCCCGCGAAAACGAAGGTCGGACGGTGGAGCAGGGTCACGGCTCGGCGGCGCACACGCGGCTGCGGATCCCGCGTCGGATCTCCAGCGCGCCTGACCCGCAGCGTCGGCCACACGTGGCCAGAAAAGGCGAATCCGCGCCCCTCACAGGGTGCACGGTGCGCCAAGGTACGTCATGTTGCCCGAGTGGGAAAGCTCCCCAAGTTCCGACAAGGACCACGTCGCTTCTTCGAGGATGCACGTCAGCCCCTCGTGAGGGTCGTCGGACAGCCTCTCGGAGCTTGGATCGAAGCGCAGCCACTGCTCATGGAGGCTCTCGCCAGCCCGCATGATCTGCTCGAGCGATGGGTAGAGCGACGCTGGGCGGCACCCATTCGGGTGCTCCTTGCCCGCGAGGCGCGGGAGCGACAGCGCGTTCTGCGAGAGGCGGGGTGGCCGGAGGTTGCTATCGTCGTGCCCGCGAGGAACGCCGAAGACACCATCGAAGCGTCGCTCAGGTCGCTCCTCGGGCAGAGCTACGTGGCCCTCGAGATCATCGTGGTGGACGACGCCAGCAGCGATCGGACTTTGGAGATCGCCAGCACCCTCGCGCGTGGCGACGCCCGCCTCAAGCTATTGCGGAATGAGCACCCCCTCGGAGCGGCCGGCGCCCGCAACCGTGGTCTTCGGGCGGTGACAGCCCCCTTCGTGACCTTCCACGACGCCGACGACCACTCGGCTCCGCAGCGAATCGAGCGGCAGCTCGCGGCGCTGTTGAACTCACCGCGAGCAAGCGTGGCGATCTGCAACTATCGCCGAGTCGACACGCAGGGTCGGCCGATGATCGTCAACGGACGCCACGTGGCGCACTCGATCCTCTCCATGCTCTTCCGCAGCGAGCTGCTGCAGCAGAAGGGCTACATGCCGGAGCGCGTGGTCGGCGAGGACTCGGGGTTCTTCGAGCGCCTGACGAACTCCGACGCAGCTCGCATCGTGCGGGTCGACCAGTGCCTCTACGTCGCGCTCTTCCGACCGAACTCCCTCCTGTTCTCAAACGGTGAGGTGAGCGTCGCGCGGGGAAACGAAGTCACTTTTCGATTGGACCCGAAGTCCGGTCGCTAGCCTTGTTGGACCCCAAGAGAGACCTACGGATTCATGACGAGATCTGGTGAAGTGAAGCACCCTCCACGCGTGTCGGTCATCGTCGCGATGTTCGATACGGAGCGGTACATCGAGGAGTGCCTGCGCTCCGTCCGCGAACAGACGCTCTCGTCCTGGGAGTGCATCGTCGTCGACGACGGGTCGACAGACGGCGGGCTCGCCGTGGCACGCACAGCGGTAGCCGGCGACTCCCGCTTCCGCATCCTGTCCCAAGCGAATGGTGGGCACAGCGTGGCCCGCAACCGAGGGCTCGACGAGGCAAGCGGTGACTACGTCATCTGCTTGGACTCGGATGATCGTCTGCCCGCGGACGCACTCGAGAGCCTCTTGGCGCTGGCGGACAAGGATGGTGCCGACATCGCGACGGGGATCGCCGAGTCGTTCCAAGCCGACCGCGTGTGGATCAACCCCCAGATGCGGGAACTGTCGGTCGCTCGTGGCGTGTACCGCAGCATCCGCGAGGCGCCGGAACTCGTGCGGGACGCCTCGCCCTGCAACAAGCTCATCCGTAGGAGTCTGATCGAGCGTCACGGCCTGCGATTCCCGCTCGGCATCCCGGTGCGTGAGGACCTCCACCTGGTGCTCCGCGCCTACGGCCACGCGTCGAAGATCGTCATCGACGACAAGGTTGTCTATCACTACCGCCTGAGGGACGAGAGCGATGCGCCATCGCACACGCAGCTGGTCCGAGACGACGTCCTGACCGGCATCGTACGAGTGCATCGTGAACTTACGGAGTTCCTCACGCGGAATGACTTGCTCTCCGTCCGCTCGGCGATGACCGCGGGCCTGTTGGGGAACGTCACCTACCGACTCCTGCCCTACCTGCGAGGCGAGCCGCAGCTGGCCGTACTCGAGGAGGTCGCGACCTTCACGGCCCAGGTGGACGACTCCGAAATCGAGTTCATCACTGCGATGGACGAGCGCGTCGTCGTTCTCCTGATGGCGGGCCGGCACTTCGACCTCGCACGCGACTTCGCCCTCCAGGGACTGAGCGCCGAGGTTCTGAATCACATCCTCACGGAGGAACTGCACCACGATCCGCGTCTCGTCACACAGCTCCTGTACTATCAGCAGCGTTGGGTGGAGCGCCTGCGTCGCACGAAGAGTGGTGGCGACATTCGCGGCGAGGTTGGTCGACTGGTTCGGGACAAGGCCACGCGCACCTTCGGTCCGCTGCCCACGAAGCGCTCGATCGGACGGGAGCTCAAGATCGCGGCAGCCCGTGTGCAGGTGAAAACGGAGCCACGCTCCGAGCGGCCGCTGTGGGTCATTGGCGAGCGGCGCGGTACGTCGGCGGAGGACACGGGGTACCACCTGTTTCGCCACATGCGGCTGAACCGTCCCGACATCGACAGCTACTTCATCTGCAAGGACGACGCGAAGTTCGTCGAGGCAGCGCGGAGCCTCGGGAACGTCGTCCGCTTCGGGGCTCTCGACTCCTTCTCGCTGCTCATGCGCGCCGACGTCCTCTGCTACTCGGACTCGTGCCTGGACCTCGCGCACAAGTGGGCGCGTGTTAGGCCACACGTTCCTGAGCGGACCTTCGGCTGTTTCCTGCAGCACGGTGTGATCGGCCTCCACGCCATGCGCGGCTTCTACGACCGTGAGCAGATGCTCGAGCGCGGCGAGATTGTAGATGGGTTCGTGGTTAGCTCCACGCGCGAGGCGCAGCTGGTCCACGAGCAACTCCATCATCCCATGGAGAACATCTTGGTCACCGGGCTGTCGCGCCACGACGCACTCACGCGCGGACCCGCAGGAACACGGCAGGTCCTCTTCATGCCCACCTGGCGTCCGTGGCTCAAGTCGGTGGGGGACATCACGTACTTCCAGTCGGAGTACGCCAAGACCGTCCAGGCGTTCCTCTCATCGAAGGCGCTCGACGACATGCTGGTGCAGAACCAGCTGACCATGGTGGTGTGCCAGCACTTCGCCATGGGGCGCGGCACCCCCTTGCGCTCAACGTCCGGTGCGGTCAGCGTCGTGTGGTCGGACCAGGTCAGCATCCAACAGCTGGTGCGCGAGTCGGACTTGATGATCTCCGACTACTCGAGCGTCACCCACGACTTCGCCTACCAGGCTCGCCCGGTCATCTACTGGATGTTCGATCGCGAGCGCTTCTACCGGCAGAGCGGACCACTGCTCGATCCAGCGAACGACCTCGCGGGTCCGGTCGTGAGCACACACGACGAGCTCATCGCCGAGGTGGCCCGCTACGCAGCCCGCGGGTTCGAGGTGGAGCCCCACTTCGCTTCGCGCTGCGACGCCATCTTCGACCACCGCGACGGAGGGGCCTGCGAGCGCCTGATGAGCGAAATCGAGCTGCGTCGCAGGCGCTTGCCATGAGCGAGGGTTCCTTTCTCGACTTCCCGCGCGGTGAAACGGAGGACGACTGGCGGAGCGTCATCTCCACCGCCGCCGCGCGGGGTGACGAGGAAGGCAGTCACTTCCTCCTGCTCTTGCTGTTGGCGCGCACCAGCTTTCCTGTCCAGTTGCAGCTGGTGAACGCGCTGGGTCGCGTCTTGCGCCCTGAACACATTCGGTCGTTCCCTTCGGCGAGCGCGCCGGAGGTCGCAGGGCAGCTCGCGTCGCTCGTGGACTTCGAAGCCACACCCGAAGGACGCGCCGCCGTCGCCGAACTCCTGACTGGGGGCATTCCCGATGTGTGCGCGCGATTTCCCAGGGTCGCGTTGGCGATCCTCCGCGAGGACATGCTTCGTGGTCTCGCTGGCGATGCCAGGCTCCCCACGGTGCGCGGAAGGCTCGCGCTGGCGAGGACAGCGTGCGACCTGCAGGAGGCAAGAAGCGCGGCCGCCGACACGACGCTTCTCGAGGCAGCGCTCCGCTTGGTGGCGGAGGGCCCGCACCCCACACCCACCCTCCAGGCCAAGGCGGAGGTATGGGCTGCGCGCCTGGCGACTGCCCTCGGCGCAGAAGAGCGCGCGTGGGAACACCTGGTGAACGCGGTCCGCACCGAGGCCGCCGAGAGCTTCGTGGCGCAGGCGTTGTTCCGTGCGCTGCAGCCTCGCGATGCTCTCGTCACGGTGACGGACTCGCTCGCAACGAAGGCGTTCGGTGGACGCTCCCTGCGCTCACGGGAGCACTGGGATGCGTTGGTGAACGCTGCGCCCGAGCTGGCAAGAGGGCGACAGGCGCTCGAACGGGCGGGGCTCCTGGTGAGCGCCCCCGCGCACGTTTCACCGACCGCCTGCGGTACGCTGAAGCGAATCTTGGACCTTCGGCGCGCTTCGATCGCCGGAGACGCCGTCCGCGCCAAGGCAGCTCTGGAAGAGGCTCTGGCGGCGCCCGGGGTCACGAACCACGGGAAGGCGCGCTCGAGAGCACTCTTCGCGCTGTCGCTTCGGACGGGCTCGGAGGCGCTGCGAGCGGATGCGGTGGAGCAGGCGTGCCTTGCACTGAACGTGCTCCACGACGACACCACGCGGCGGGCGCTGGAACATGCACTGAACCTGGGAAGCCCCGCCGAGGGTCCCCGTGTACGGGTCACCGGGCAATGGGAAGACGAGCTGCCGACCTTGTCGCTCCTCGCGACCAGCGCGGACCACTCGCTGCAGTTCGGTGCACGCTACCGCTTGGGCTTCCTCTCCATCGTGGGGCGCGCTTCGGCCAACACACAGCGCAAGCTGTTCGACCCGGTGGCGGGGCGACTGGCACTCGGCCCACTCGAGCAGGATCCGCAGTGGGCGCCGCTGGTGACGCGCCTGTTGGCCGACCCGAGACCGAGCGCGATCCTGGACCTGCAGCGAGAAGACCATGGGCAACGCTATGTGCTGCACCGCGTGGAGGGGTCGCGAACCCTGCTCGTGGTCTTCGCATGCGTTTTCACGCACGCCCGCTTCGCCGAGCTGGTGCCCTTCTCGGAGAACGCGTCCTGCCATGTCATGTTCGTGAACGATCCGGCGCTGCACTGGTACGAGCGCACAGCGCGAGATGCCATCCAGCAGCTGATCGTGCGCACGGCGGAAGAACTCGGGATCGCTCGCGAGAACATCATTGCGCACTACGGCAGCATGGGGGGCTACGGCGCGTTGCGCGTGGCCTCGGAGCTGGGCTGTGCTGCGCTGGTGTTCAATCCGCAGGTGGACCTCGATCTCTGGGCTACCATCCGCGCTCCGGTCCGGCCGCAGCTCTGGCGCGAGCGCGAACCCGAACTCGGGGGGGCCTCGTTGGTTCCCGCACGCACCTTCTATCTCTGCGGCACATGGGCGCCGGACGTGGAAGCCCTGCGCCGCTGGCTGGGCGCGGTCCTCCAAGCGCGCAGCGGTCGTCACGTGGTGATGCGCTCGCCGGACGGGGTGCACGCGGGCCTCGCGCAGCGCTTCTTCGGAGCCGAGTACCCGTCGCGGGCCTGCGCCTTGGGTGACGAGATGACGCGCTGGACCGACGAGCCAGGGCCGCTCGCTTTCGTCGCGCGTCACGACGAGGAGTCGCTAGTGAGCCGGCTCCTCGCTACCCCGGACCTCCGCCTAGAGCTGCGCTTCGTGCGCGGGGAGCTGTACGCGTGCGAACACACGCCCGGTCAGCGCGACGCGTAGATCGCGATCTGCGTGGGCCCGGTGCACATGCACGTTCCGTCGTCGCAGAAGTGCTCCGAAGCGGCTAGCACTGTGAGCGCGCCGTTCGGTCCGAGGTGGCTTCCGCCCACGGCACCCATGTGGGTCTGCGGGCTCGGGTTCAGGTAGGTCGTGCTCTGAAGCTCGATCGCGAACGGCGCACTCGCCACGCTGTAGCGTGCCACGCGCTCGCGGTCCGCCTCACGCCCGAAGGTCAGGAGCGTCAGTCCGTCCCCTTCTGCGTAGAGGTTGATGCTGGCTGGCCAACACCACCTCGAGTCGCCGGCGCATTGGTTGTCCCACTCGCGAGGCACCGCGAAGGAACTCGGTGCCTCCCATGACCGGCCACTGAAGTGAAAGCGCTGGAGTTCGCTGCGCGACACCAGCACGACTGCGGTGTACCCATCGCCCTCGGGCGCGAACCCCACGGCCTGTACGTCGCGGGCTGGGAAACGCGTGGCGTCTCCCGCGCCGCAGAGATCGAAGAACAGATCCAGCTCGCGACGCCGCCGCGGCGAGAGCGGGTTGCTGACGTCATAGAACAGCACCGCACCGAGGCAGCTTGGCCCGATCTCCGAGACACCACAGCCCTCCGCGGGACGGGAGAGGCCGGCGGCGCGGTCCGAGAGGGAGACGGCCAGCAGCGAGCCCTGGAGCTGAGAGCCACCCGCGTGTGTGAGTAGCTCGCCGCCGGGCATCGATGCGTCGAGCACCAGGTGCTGCGCTCTCCCTTCGGGGTCGACCACCCAGAGCCCCGCTGCTCCCACCTCCGACGTGGTGACCAAGTAGTGGCAGCGCTCTCCCTCGCACGATCGCTGGATGCTCTGCGCGTGGTGGTAGCGCGGATGACCCACGGGCACCCCGGTGCTGAAGCTCAACAGTTCGGGAGAGGGCAACACCGAGGCGAGCGCTTCGGCGACCGACGACCACGAGATGGTGAGGCTCTCTCTCGCCGCCGCGCCACTGACTTCGCCCTCGCCCGATTCCCCGCCTCCGAAGGCCAAGCGGCCGCCTTGACCCGCGCAGCCCAGAGTCGTGAGAACACAGATGAACGAGCCGATGACTCGGGCGCTGAGACGGGGTGTCCGTGAGATGTGCACGATCGTGTCTAGCTCCGATCCGCCACGAAGACGATCTGACCCCGCGCATGGAGGGGCATAGGTAAGCCAGCCAGTCGTCAGTCCTCGAGTTCCCTCGCGAGCGGTGCCGGGGCCCAATGGATCCCCGTCCCGATGTCGCACGAGTGGACGCGACGAAACATGTGCCCGTTCCCTTGGGTGTGCTGCAGCAGCCACCAGCGGAACGCGCGATACAGCTCTCCATCCACGGGCTGCGGCGCTCGCCACATCTCCTCGAGGGTACCCGTCTGGGTGAGCCCTGGGATGTCGTAGATGGCCTTGCCCATGACCTTCACGGGGGTCCCGTGGTGGATTGAGCTGAGACCCACGGTGCTGTTGATGGTGACCGTGCCCCGAGCGTGCGTGAGCAGCGTGGGCAGGTGCAGGTCGTGCACGTAGTAGAGGCGACCTTCGAGGCCGTGCTGCTGCACCAGCTGGCGGAACAGCGCTCCATACTCGCGGAAGGGGCGGTCCATGGGGTGGTGCTTGAGCACCAGCGCGCAGTCAGGGGGCGCATGGCGAGCGAACGACGCGACCACCTCGTGTATGAAGTCGGTGACGTCGCCGTAGGGGGAGTGCGTGATCTGGAAGTCGCAGTACACCTGCAGGGGGACGAAGAAGTATCGCCCGTCCCAGCGCTCGATGATCTCCTCGAGGACCCCGTCTTCCGTGCGCTGGAAATACGCCTTGCGCGCTGCCCCCAGGACCCAGTGGTACGCGTGGTAGAAGGCGCCCAGGTTGCGGTGATGCTCGTAGCTGGGAAAGCTCGCGTTCGCGAACGTGAACGCGATGGCGTTGAGCGTAGAGTAAATCGCACCCAACGTGAACGTATCGCCGACGGGGGTGGGCGGGGTCTCGCTCGGGGACCCAGCGGCACGGTAGGCGCGCAGATACGTCTCGCGATTGCGAGGGAGCAGGCTGTGGCCGTTGACGCCGTCACGCTCGAGGGTGACCCAGTCGGGTCGTAGATAGCCCTCCTCGAACACCCACACAGCGACACCCAGCGCTCGCGCTGCCTCGATGGCATGCCGATGGTAGGCACGGCAGTCCCCGAAGACGACGACCCCGTCGATTCGGCGCTCGCTCATGAACTCGCTAATCCACTCGCGGAACTCACTCAAGCGGCCGCGATAGGGCACGGCGTTGGGGCCGGGATAGAAGAGCACGTCCCCCGCGTGGAAGTTCACTTTCGTGACGTTCACACCAGCCGTGCTCAGCTCGTCGGCGAAACGTCGGAAGAAGGGCCCGGCGGGTCCTTGCAACAAGAGGACGTTCCGAAGTCCGAGCGCGGGTGGCTCGTTGATCCGCCTCGCCGGCGCGGGTGCCAGCACGTGGCCTAGCGAGCGCACCTGGCGCTCCGCGCTCGCCACGAGTGGCCGCGCGCGTGTGACGGCTCGCAGCAGGTTGACTCCCTTTCGTGCGTGGTGGCCGAGCAGCGCTTCGACCGCCTGACGCTCGGGCCGACTCTGCCGCACGCGCTCGGCCTCCAGGAACGCCACGATCTGCTCGGGCGTGGCGCAGCGCTGCGTGCTGGGATCGACGTAAACCGGGTAGTCGATCAGCGTGGCGTGCACCAGCTCGTCGAGGGTCAGCTGGCGTGTGCGCCGCGGGTGTGCATGACGGTCCTGCGTGAGGCCCCAACCCGAGTAGAAGGGTTGCCCGTAGACGACGACGGCCTTGCCTCGCAACAGCGCCTCGAAACCCACCAGCGAAGTCATCGTGTGCACCTCGTCGGCCAGCTCCAGGCACTCGGCGATGCTGGCGCGTGGCACCAGCTCGTTCGCAAGGGTGCGCGCGAGCTCCTCGTCGACGGCGCCCTGACGGTTGCCAGCCACCACGTCGGGGTGCGGCTTCCACACAATGAAGGCCTCGGGACGCGCTCGTCGCGCTTGGCGCAGGAGTTCCGTGTTGCTGTGGACGTCCGTCGTACCGAGCCGGATGGAAGCGTCGTCCTCGACCTGCCCGACCACTAGGATGACACGCTGACCGCGTGCCCGTGCCTCCGTGGCGTCGAACGACTGCGCGGCGCCGAACCCGTACTTGCTCAGGCGAGAGGCGACGATCCTCTCCCGGAGGGCCTTGGCGCGAGAGCGCTCGGGCTCGCTCCATGTCTTGGTGGCCAAGATGATCTCGAGGTCGCTCGGCTGGCCGGGATCGTAGTAGATGCCGTGGCGATCGAGCACGAGCGACGCTGGGCTGTAGAGGTCCGACCCTAGCCCGATGCTGCGTAGGAAGCCGTCTTCGATGCGAACAAGCTCGGCGCCGTAGCGCCGCACCAGCTCGGCGAGCTCGGGTGACACCCGCTGTCCCCAGATCGCAATCCGAGCCCCTCCGGGGATGCCGCCGGCCTCGGCCTCGGCCACGTCTCGTGCGAAGCGCACCGTTCCGTGCTCCGCCCCCAGGAAGCCGGGCAGAAACGCCTGCTTCCAGAGCGAGAAGCCGATGGCGACAGTGGCGCGCGGTGCATGCAGACGGCGCTGTCGCGCGACGTGCTCGAGCACATCCTCCAGCGTGCTGGCGCGGCCCGTGATCGGGTCCACGTAGCGGGCGTACAGGAGGTAGGCCGCCGCGAAGATCTGCGTGGTGGTGCGGCGTCGAGTCCTGCGTGAGACCGCGACGCGATCGCGTGTGGCACCCCAGCCGGCGTAGAAAGGTGCACCGAAGCAGGTGACGGGGAGACCCATCAGGAGTGCTTCGAAGCCCATCAGCGAGGTCATGACGTAGACCTCGTCCACCTGCTCCAGCATCGCCATCGGGTTGGCGGCTGCCGTAATAGCGCGCACCCGAGGGTGCCCGAGCGCTCCCACCGCGCCTCCGTTGCGCTTGCCGGATGCGACGTCGGGATGGATCTTCACGACGATCTCGGCGTCGGGATGCGCCTCGAGCGCGGCCTCGACCAGCTCCACCACACCTCTCGAGGGCGCGAGACCGAGACGCAGCGAGAGGTCGCCAGCGCTCTGATCGACCACGAGGATGCGGCGGCGCGTCTTCAGCCCCAGGTCGATGACGGGTAGCTGGTTGTACTTCGAGATGCGCTCTTGTCGGATAAGCGCCATGCAGCGCTCAGCGCGCTCGAGCAGCCGATGATCATCGAGCTCCCGCGAGTTCTCGAGCAGTCCCTCGAGCCGCGAGGGTTGCGTGGCATCGTAGTAGATGCCCTGGTCGTCGACGACAATGGACCAAGGTGCAGCTCCCTCCACCCCCAGCTCCATGCTGCGGACGAAGCCGTCCTCCAACGCCACGTAAGGCACGCCGGCACGCTCGGCGCGCAGCCTGGCGCGCTCCGCGTGGGGCTTGCGACCCCAACCCAGCACGGTCTCTTCGGCCAGCAATCCCCCAGGCCGATAGTGTAGCCCTTCGCTCGCGACCATGGAGCGCAGGTACGGGATCGAGGCGATGCCCCACGAACTCGCCGCAGCGCGCCTAGCGTCGTTCGCGCCGCTCATGGGGTGCGACCCCCGATGGACGCCACCACGCGCTCGAGGTCCTCTTGGGTATCCACCCCGGGCGGTGGCGCCTCGGCGAGCACACTCACGTGGATGCCGATGCCCGCGGCCAGCGGCCGCAGCTGCTCCAGCTGCTCGGCGCGCTCGTGCGGGTGCAGCCCCAAAGCCACGAAGCGATGCAGCGTGCTCACGCGATACGCGTAGAGCCCGAGGTGCCGCAGGTACGGAATGCCCGCCGGCAGCGCGGTTGCATTGGGGTCCGCGTCCCGCGCGAACGGGATGGGCGCACGGCTGAAGTAGTGCGCGAGGCCGTCGTCGCGCAGCACCACCTTCACGGCGTTCGGCGAGCGCAGCTCGGCCTGCGTGTGGATGGGCGTGGCCATGGTCGCGATGCCCGCCTCGGGGTGGCGCACCAGCTGCTGCGCGAGCTGGGCCAAGAGCGCGGGGGGCACCAGCGGCTCGTCGCCCTGGAGGTTCACCACGATCTCGTCGTCGCTCCACCCGCGTGCCCGCGCCACCTCGGCCAGCCGGTCGGTGCCCGACGGGTGATCGGCGCGCGTCAGCTGAACGTCGCCACCTGCCGCGCGCACCACCTGGGCGATGCGCTCGTCGTCGGTGGCCACCAGCACGTCGCGCGCCTGGGCGTTCTGCGCGAGCTCCAAGCAGCGCACCACCAGCGGCTTGCCGGCCACGTCCAGCAGCGGCTTGTTCGGCA
>Ga0075163_10005931_pt1 | contig 16222 bp, 13 predicted proteins | sample JI1023141ADNA_FD_71478 | JGI IMG/M metagenome (GOLD analysis project Ga0075163, IMG submission 71478) | Wastewater effluent complex algal communities from Wisconsin, to seasonally profile nutrient transformation and Carbon sequestration -... | ecosystem: Engineered > WWTP > Effluent > Algae...
GGTCGCATCGCGCCCCAGTGCAGCGGCGACACTGGCGATGTTGCGCCGGATATCGGCAATGCTTTGCGGCGGCGGCACATCGACAACGCGCAGTTTGAGCCGCGCCGCCAGTTCGTGCGCATAGCGGTCGCTGCTGCCGCCGGTGAACACCAGATCAGGCGCCAGCGCGACGACCGAATCGAGCCGGCCATTGTTGGTCGGCAGGCCGCGTGAACGCGGCGCCAATGCAGTCTCGTTGCCGTCGGCGCCGAGGAAGCTGACCGAAGCCAATTGCCCCGGTGCCGCGAGCAACAGCACCAGTTCGTCGGTGCACAGGTTGAGCGAGACGACGCGCGTCGGTGCGGCAACGGCAGTGCCGCTCCACATCAACGCTGCTGCCGCCAATGCCCGCATCATTTGCCCCAGTTGAGCCGCACGCCGGCAAACGCCCCGAAGCCGCGCGTGCGGTAGCCGACGACATCCTCATAGCGCGCATCGCCGGCGTTTTCGATGCGGGCGGTCAGCGCGATAGCGTCGTTGATGCGATACGATCCCGCCAGAGTCACCAGCGTATAGGCGGGCAAGGTGACGCGCGTGAAGGTCGCGAAATCCGTGTCGTAGCGTTCACCGATAAATGCCGCTGCGACCGATGCCGTCCATGCCCCCTTGGCGACCTGTGCCGACAGTGAACCGCTGTTTTTGGGGCGTCGCAGTTCGCGCGATGCCAACCCGTTCGCCAACTGCTGCTCGGTCGCATCGAGATAGGCGTAGGTGCCTGCGATTTCGAGCCAGTCGGTCGGGTTCAGCGTGGCGGACAGTTCAAGTCCCTGCCGCTCGCTGGTGCCGCTGGCATTGGCGACGCCGGCGAGGCCGGTGGCAAAGTCATAGGTGGAGACGATTTCGTTGGTCAGATTGGTCGTGAACCACGTCACATCGACGGCGAACGTCTGCGACTTCCAGCCGATACCGGCGTCCCAGCCCTGCGAAGTTTCAGGAATGAGGTCGGGATTGCCGATGAAATACGCCGGGAAATAGCCATAAAGGTCGAAGAAGCTCGGGTCCGACACGCCCTCGCCAAAGCTGGCATGCGCGCGAAACCCTTGCGGCAGCGCCAGCGCGGCGGTGGCGCGGAACGTCGTGGTGTTGGCGTATTGGCTGTTGATGTCGTGGCGGACGCTAGCGCTTGCCGAAAAGACCTGCGCGTAGGTCAGGCGGTAGTCGGCGATCAGGCTGGTCTGATCGCGTGAGCGGTCCTGGTTCGACAATGCCGTTGGATCGACATCGGTGCTGGTGAAGGTCTGGCGTTCATATTCGATCGCGCCGGTGAGCGCATGGCTAAAGTCGCCGCTCTGCAGGCTGCCGGTGGTCTGGTATGCCAGCTTGCCAATCGAACCGTCGCTCTGATTGAGAAACGCGCCCGTGTCGTAATTGGTGTTGCTGGTGTCATTGAGCACCGCTTCGACCTGCTGCGACCAGCGACCGTCAAACAGGTCGAGCCGGGCATAGCCGCGCACCGCAAAGGCCTCGGCGCCACTCGACAGCGCCGCGTCGACCGATTGGCCGGTGCCATAGTCGAAGTCGTCAAAATGGGTGTTCGCCGACATGTAGCGCGCGACCACGCCGACCTCGCTGTCGGGCGAGGGGTGATAGATACCCTTCGCCGTTGCGGTGAAGTTGTGGAAGCCGTCCTTGTCGCCGCCCTGCACAGCAGAGTTGTCGATGCCGTCGCTGCTCAAATAGGCGGCTTGCGCCGTAACGCCGCCCTTGTCGGTGCCCCAATTGCCGCCGCCGGCAAGGTTCCACGTCCCGAACGATCCCGCCTCGGCCTTGCCGAACAATGCGGTGCCGGCGGTCGGCGTGCGCGTGCTGACGTTGACCAGGCCGCCGATCGCCTCTGACCCCCAAAGCGCCGATTGCGGGCCACGCAGCACCTCGACCTTGTCGAGCCCGTCGGCGAGCAGTGTTTCCCAGCGGAACTCGCCGCCCGATGCCGGGTCATTGGCCTTGATGCCGTCGATGAAGGTCAGCGTCTGGTTGGCTTCGGCGCCGCGGATGCGGACCTGTGTTTGCGCCCCCAGCGGCCCGGTCGAGGCAACCGAAACAGACGGCACCAGCCGCAGGTAATCGGCGGCAAACGGCAGGTCGAACGCGGTCAGCGTGGTGCGGTCGATGACCGAAATCGAGGCTCCCGACAGGTCGAGCGCCACCGGTGTTCGCGCAGCGGTCACGACGATCGAGGGGGAGGCGATTGTTACGGCAAGTGCCAATAAAATCAACGACATATTCTTCTCCGTTACGTGAACGCTTGAAGCGAACACGCGGTTGCGACATTGTCGTCGCAACGGAGAAGGCCGGAATTGACCTGCTCGCCGCACACCATTGGCTGGACCCGGCCGGGGTGTAGACGACGCGATGGCAGGTTTCCTGACTTCACGGGTCGACACCTTCGCACGGCCTTCCCAGGGCATGCACCCCAGTGGCAATTTCGTGCTCGGCTCGCCGCTTACAGTTGCGGGCACAGCACCGGATTCGCACCGGCTTCCCTCTTAGCCACCGTCTCCGATGGCACCATCTGCGGCGCTGCGTAGGATGATTTGGCAGGCCATGGCAAGCCGTGACTGCTCGACAAGCGCGGCTTTGCCCGCCAAGAAGAAAAAAACGGCCTTGGGAGAAGCAGGATGCGGGCAGTTGTACGGCGTGGCAAAACGCTGGTGGTCGATGACATGGCGGTGCCGAGACCGGGCGCCGGGCAGGTGCTGGTCAAGACTTTGGCCTGCGGCATTTGCGGGTCGGACCTGCACGCACTGCACCATGCCGAAGCGCTGGCCGATATCGCCCGCCGCAGCGGCGCCGGCGAGTTCATGGACCCGGCGAAGGACATTGTTTTCGGCCATGAATTCTGTGCCGAAATCCTTGAACACGGCATCGGCACCGAAAAGACGCTGCAGGCCGGCACGCGCGTGGTTTCGGTGCCGGTGCTGGTCGGGCCCAACGGCGTCGAGACCGTCGGCTATTCGAACCGCGTGCCGGGTGGCTTTGCTGAAAACATGGTGCTGTCCGAAGCGATGCTGCTCGAAGTCCCCAACGGGCTGGCGAGTGACGCGGCGGCATTGACCGAGCCGCTGGCGGTCGGGCTTCATGCGGTCAATCTGGCGAATCTGGAAACCGCCGGGGTGGCGGTGGTCATCGGCTGCGGGCCGGTCGGGCTGGCGGTCATTGCGGCGCTCAAGGCGCGCGGCTTCGGACCGGTGCTGGCGGCCGACTTTTCGCCGGTGCGGCGGGCCAGCGCCGAAGCCATCGGCGCCGACATCGTCATCGATCCCGCGGTCAGTTCGCCCTATGGCCGGTGGAGCGAGTTCGCGGTGCCCGCCAACGGTGGTGAACGCGGCATGGTCGAAATGATGGGCGGCGTGCCCAGGAATGCCGTAATTTTTGAATGCGTCGGCGTGCCGGGCATGTTGCAGAAAATCATCGAGGGCGCGCCGACCAACGCGCAGATCATCGTCGTCGGCGTCTGCATGGAACTCGATCAAATCGAACCGGCGGTGGCGATTACCAAGCACCTCGACCTGCGCTTTGCCTATGCCTATACACCGATCGAATTCGCACAGTGCCTGCACTATCTGGCGGAAGGCGCTGTCAATCCTGCAAACTTCATCACCGGAAATGTCGATCTGGCGGGCACGCCGGCGGCATTCGAAGCGCTCGCCAAACCGCAATCGCACATCAAGATCATCGTCGAACCGGGCCGGTAGTCGGCACTTCACCTTCAATCAGGAAAACACATGCAGTTCAAAGCCGTTCTCTGGGATTTCGGTGGGGTCATCACCAGCTCGCCGTTCGATGCATTCAACGCCTATGAGCGCGAACGCGGGCTGCCCGAGAATCTGATCCGCCGCATCAACGCCACCGACCCCGACGCCAACGCCTGGGCGAAATTCGAACGCAACGAGATCGGCGGCGCCGAGTTCGACGAGCTGTTCGCCACCGAAGCGGCCAAAGTCGGCTTCGACGTTCGCGGCGCCGATGTCATCGCCTTGCTGTCGGGCACGGTGCGCCCGCGCATGGTCGCGGCGCTCGATGCCTGCAAGACGGCAGGATTCCGGCTCGGCTGCATCACCAACAATGCCCAGGTCGGCCACGGCGCCGGCATGTCGACCAACGAGAGCCGCGCTGCGCAAATGGCCGATGCGATGTCGCGCTTCGAACACGTCATCGAAAGCTCGAAATCGGGCATCCGCAAGCCTGATCCGCGCATTTACCTGATGATGTGCGCCGCGCTCGACGTCGCGCCCGATGCGTGCGTCTACCTCGACGACCTTGGCATCAACTGCAAGCCGGCGGCGGCGCTCGGCATGACGGCCATCAAGGTCAATGGCGAACACCAGGCGCTCGACGACCTTGGCCGCGTGCTCGGCATGAACTTCGATTGATGTTGCATAGATAGGGGCGCTGGTCGTGCGTGTCAGGAACGAACCATGACTGAGAACCAGCAAGCCATCGCACGGCAATGCCTCGCCGGGGCGGAAACCAATGCGATGAACTTTCCGCAAATTGTCGGGACGCTGATCGAGGCGGGTTTTGAAAGTTATGCCGTCGATTTCCGACGTGCCACTGCGACCTATTATCTGCCCGACGGCGACAGCGTCGAGCTTGCGGCGCACGCATCTGCCACCGCCGTGGCACCGGCGTTCGATGCCGATGGTGTCAAGGCGGCAATCCATGAAGCGCAAGCGCAGGTGCCCGGCTACACCTACCGCGGTTTCTGCGAGAAAGTAGCTGCCGCCGGCTGCGCAGGGTACAACGTATCGTTTTCGGGTCGACGGGCGCTCTACATCGGCCGCACCGCCGAAACCCATGTCGAACATTTCCCCGATTAGGCACGCGCGCCACGCGTGCGCCACAGGTTGCAATACCGCGCCGCCTCGGCTATGCGCCTCGCTTCGCTTTCGGGACTGGTCGGAACCAGCCCATATCTCGAGGAATTTGACATGAAGCAGGGCATCCACCCCGACTACCACACCATCACGGTCCAGATGACCGATGGCAGCACCTACACGACGCGCTCGACCTGGGGCAAGGAAGGCGACACGATGCACCTCGACATCGATCCGACTTCGCACCCGGCTTGGATCGGCGGCGGCGGCAAGATGCTCGATGCCGGTGGTCAGGTTGCCCGCTTTAACAAGCGCTTCGGCGGTCTCGGCCTCGGCAAGAAGTAGGGCCTCGGGCCCACTTTTGCAGAACAATTGCGGCGGCAGTCTCGCGACTGCCGCCGTTACTTTGTCCGGGTGACGGCGCGGGTGAACAAATATCCGACGCTCGCCGCCAGCGCGGTCAAGGTGCTGCCCCATATGATATCGAGCAGCGTGACCTTCAGGCTCCAGACCCGCAGCGTCGCATAGTTGGTCAGGTCATAGGTCATGTAGGTGAAGAAGCCGAACAGCGCGCCATTGACCAGCGCCGTCTGCCAGCGCCCGCTGGCAAATGCCGGCCGCATCGCGAACACCATGATGCCGGCGATGTAGAGCAGGTAGAAGCTGATCGCCGGCTCCCAGCGCAGCCCGTCCATCAGCAGCGATCCGATCTCGGTCTGGTAGAGCCGCGTGTACATGGTGCGCAGCCAGATCGCATCGATCAGCGCAAACGCGACGCCGGTCGCGACATAGGCAATGGCATAGCGGCGGATCATGCGGCGCACCTCAGGCTGTCGTGGCGGCTTTTTCGGCGAGGTCGCGCGCTGTCGCATAATCGGCCTTGCCATTGGGGGCGCGCGGCACCTTCGGCACGATCGTCACCGTCTTCGGCGCCTTGTAGCCGGCAAGTCGCCCGCGCACATGCGCGACCAGCGCTGCGGCGTCGGCGGCCGCACCCGGCGACAATTCGACAACGGCGCTGATGCGCTGGCCCCATTTTTCGTCGGTCACACCGAACACCAGCGCGTCCTCGACCGCCGGATGCGTCTTCAGCGCCTCCTCGACTTCTTCGGGGAAGACCTTCTCACCGCCGGTGTTGATGCACTGGCTGCCGCGCCCGAGCAGCACCATCGAGCCGTCGGCGTCGATTGTCGCCCAGTCGCCCGCGAGCACGTAGCGCTTGTCGCCGACGCGCACGAAGGTCGCGGCCGACTTGGCTTCGTCCTTGTAATAACCGCGCGGGATCAGCCCGCCGCGCGCGATGCGGCCGGCAATGCCCGATCCCGGCGCGACGGGCTGCATGTTCTCGTCGAGCACCAGCGTATCGTCGCCGGCGACGAAGCGTGTTTCGGCACCGGCGTTGTCGGCAGTCTGCACCGACGCGCCCATGCCGATGCTTTCCGACGACCCGAGCGAATCGAGGATCATCAATTCGGGGTTGTGGCGGAGCAGCCCGGCCTTGACCTCGGGCGACCACATCGTGCCGCTCGAAATCAGCGTCTTGATCGACGCGATACTGCCTTCGCCGCGGTCGAGCCCGCCGAGCAAGGGTCGTGCAAATGCATCGCCGACGAGCACCGCGAGGTCGGGCGCATGCGTCGCACAGGCGGCAAATACTTCGGCCGGTTCGAACTTCAGCCCCGGCAGTGTCATCACCGTCCCGCCGCGCGCCATCGTGTAGATGCCGATCAGAAAGCCGGTGCCGTGCATCAGCGGCGGCATCACCAGGATCCGCGACATCGCGGCGGTATCGGCGACGTTGGCGCAATGGTTGGCGAGTGTCGCGACCGGGCCAGCTTCGGGCGTCGGCGCACCGCCGCCGAGCAGCGACCATACCGCCGATTGGTCCCACATCACGCCTTTGGGCATGCCGGTGGTGCCGCCGGTGTAGATGAACAGCATATCGTCGGGTTGGTAGTCCTGCGCCGGCAATGTCAGGCTGGCGGTGGCAGCGGCTTCGAAACTGGTCGACGGCGCGGGCTGCCCGCCAACTTGCAGCACAAGCTTCAGTTTGGGCAGGCGCGGGATCAGTTGCGTGACAAGTTCGGCGAAATCGGCGTCATGGACCAGCACCGCCGCGTCCGAATTGTCGAGGATGTAAAACAGCTCTTCGCCGGTGTAGCGGTAGTTGATGTTCACATGCACCATGCGCGCCTTGAACGTCGCAATAGTGGTTTCAAGATAGGCGGGCGAGTTGCGCATCAGGTGCGCGACCTTGTCGCCGGCGCCGGCACCGGCAGCGATGAAACTGGCTGCCAGACTGTCGGTGCGCCGGTCGAGATCACCCCAGCGCGTCACATGGTCGCCATGGATCAGTGCCGGCCGTTCGGGCTCGATGTGCGCGCCGATGTTGGCGAAGATGCTGCCGAAGCTGAACATGGCTTGGTCCCCGTGGATCGCCGCCGATTGGCTCGACCGGCTGTGTTTCAATCTGTTGTGCTTGTAGTGATGGTCAATCGCGCCCGCCGACACAAGCGCCACGACAATGGCGGGAATTTTTGTGTGCCAGCCTGCGAAGACGGTGTGCACGCCGGCAAATTGTGCCAATCATGCCAGCCATGACGCCGGCGTCGAATCCCCTTGTCAAACCGGGTGCCGACATTCGAAACCGGCGCAGGGAGAACTGATCGATGCGTGCCTGGGTCTGCCACAGCCTTCAAGACGACCGCAGCGGCCTGCGTTTCGAAGCCGATTGGCCCGAGCCGCCCGTGCCCGGCGCCGGCGAGGTCACTGTTGCGCTGACCGCAGCGTCGCTCAATTATCCCGATTTGCTGATGTTGTCGGGTGGCTATCAATACCGCCCCGAACTGCCGTTCATTCCCGGCATGGAGGGCTGCGGCATCATCACTGCGGTCGGCGAGGGGCTGTCGGGCGAACTCATCGACGAGCACGTCATTGTCGGCGGCCGCGGTGGCTGCCTCGCCGAACGCATGACGCTGCCGGCGTCGGCGCTGCGCATCGTCCCCGATGGCCTGCATGATGACGAGGCGGCCGCGCATACCGTCGGCGCGCTGACCGCCTATGTCGGGCTAGTGGTACGCGGCCGCATGCAGGCGGGCGAGCGCGTGCTGGTGCTCGGCGCCGGTGGCGGCATGGGGCTGGCGGCAGTCAGCATGGCGGTGGCGCTTGGCGGCGAGGTCGTTGCGGCGGCGTCGACCCCCGAAAAGCTCGCGGCGGCAAAGGCTTGCGGTGCCCATGAAACGCTGCTGCTCGACCGCGCCGCGCCCGACTTCAGTGCCTATAAGGGGCATTTCGATCTGGTCTTCGACCCCGTCAGCGGGCCCGCTGTCATGCCGGCGCTTCGGACGTTGCGCTGGGGTGGCCGCTATCTGATCATCGGGTTTGTCGCGGGCGCGCCGGTCAGCTTGCCGCTCAACCGGTTGCTGCTCGCCGGTACCGAAGTCATCGGTGTGCGGGCAGGGGAGTATGCGCGGCAGGTGCCGGGCAGCGGCCCGCACCACTTGCGGGCGATCGACGGGCTGGCAGCCGAAGGCAAGATAAACCCGTTCATCGGTTTGCGCGTGCCGCTCGACCGCGCCGACGAGGCCTTTGCCGCAATGGCCAGCGGAACGCTGGTCGGCAAGGCGGTGGTGACGATCTGACACTGGCGTCAAACGCCGGCGGTGACACCCAGTTTTTCGACCAGCGCAGTAGCGATAAGGTCCTCGGCGGTGACGACGATCGTCGCACCGGCGCGCTTGAGCAGTTCGCGACGCGAGCCGTTATCGCCGTAGACGGCAATCGCCAGATTCGGGTTGAGCGTGTGCGCCATCAAGGTGATGACGAGGTTGCGGTTGGGATCTGCGGTAGCGACGATCAGCGCGCGCGCCTTGTCGATCTTGGCGTGGTGCAGCACATCATCGTCAACGCCGGCATCGCCAAAGACAACGGTGAATTTCTGTTCGGCTGCGATTGCGGCACGGTCTTCAATCGCGGTGACGATGACCACGGTGTCGCCCTGGTCGCGCATGTGGTTGGCGACCTTGGCGCCGACGGCATCGAAGCCGACAACGACGACATGGTTGGTGAGCGAATTGAGCGTACGTTGCATGCGGCGGTTCTCGCGGTAGATGAGGACGTCCTCGTTCGACAATAGGCCGGTCAGGCGGGTAATGGTAAAGCCGCCGATGAACATCGTCGACAGCATCATGACAATCATGAATTCGCGTTGCCGCGTATCGAACGTCGAAAAGTCACCGAGTGTCGAGACAATGTTGGCCGAATTCCACAAGCCGATGAACAGCTTTTCCGAAAAGCTCTTCGTGCCCGGATCGAGGAAGGCGAGCCCGAAGGTGCTGAACGCCATCAACGCCAGCAGGACCGCCATCGCCCGCAGCGCCTGCCGGCGCCAGACGCCCAGGCGATACGCCCCACGGCTCGGGTCACTGACTCGGTAGAATGACAAGCTGCACACTCGCTGGTTGTTCCCCAACGCCATAGGTCGCCGGACGGCGCTTGTCGATGTACGTCGCTTCGGGGCCGGCGCGGGCCGCGCGCTGGACGCCCGCCATGACGGCTGCTAAGCCCGTCGCTCATGCGCCAGCACAGAAATGCCCGGGGGACACCGATGTTTCGACGCCTTCTCAGCCACATGCCGATGGTATTGTTCGCGCTGGCGTGGCTCGCGATCGCTTTCCTGCTGGGCCACCTTGCTACCGTCAAACAGGTCTGGCCGGCGACATACATCGACGGCGTCATCAAGTCGGCCGATGTGATCAAGGACCATTTCACCAGCAAGCACAGTTCTGACTTCATGGGCCATACCGATATCCCTGTCAGCCAGATGGCGCAGGCGCGCATGAAGGTGCTGGCGCCGGGCGGTAACGAGGCGCTGCTGCTGGTCGGAGGTCCGCAGCGCTATCTCGATTTCTGTCCCGGCAGCGGCTGCCTCGCAGTGATCGTCGACCGTCAGGGCAAGCTCGTCCATGGCACCCCGTTCCGCCCCGACGAACTGCGCCAGGGCAGCATCGCGCAGAGCCCGTACCAGCAGCCGTTCGTCAAGCCGGAGCTCGATCTCAACCCGCAAGGCCTCGCGCAATTGCCCGGCGGCGACCTCATCGTCACCTTCTACAATGACAAGGCGTTCCCGTTCGGCGCCGGTGTCGCGCGCGTCCGCCGCGACGGCCACGTCGTCTGGTACCGCCATGATTACACGCACCATTGGCCGACGCTGCTGCCGAGCGGCAAAATCCTTGTCACCGGTGCCGAAATTTCGACCAAGCCGGTCTGGCGCCACCTCGGCGCCGGCCATATGCTCGTCTCGGGTTGCAAGGCGGGCTATCTGCGCGACACCGTGCAGGTACTCGGCAGCGACGGCAAATTGCTCGAAAGCCATTCGATCTATGCCGCTATGCTCGATTCGCCGTACCGCGCACTTCTGCTGCAAACCGCGATTCCGTTCCGCAACACGCCGGCATCGTGCGACCCGCTGCACACCAATTTCGTCGTTGAAATCGGCGCCGAAATGGCCGCCGCGCTGGGTGATGTCAGTGCCGATGACTGGCTGCTGTCGATGCGCAACATCAGCGCCATCGGCATCATGGACCGACGCACCGGCAAGATGAAACATGTGTTCCGCGGCAACTTCTTCTTCCAGCACAGCGCCCAGCCGGTCGGCGCCAAGATCCTGATTTTCGACGATCTTGGTGCCTCGGCGGCCAGTGGTCCGTCGCGCGTCATCCTGTTCGATCCGGTGACCAACGCCCAGACGACGGTATTCCCCGGCCCCGAAACCCCGGCGGACACGCCGTTTTACACCACCGTCGCGGGCAACATCGATCTATCGGCGGATCGCCAGCGTGCACTGATCGCGGTCACCGAAGCCGGGCTGACCTATGAAATCGACCTCGCCACCGGGCGCCTGCTGACCCGGCACGACAATCTCCATGACCTGCGCTCGCTCGGGCTCACACCACCTCCCGAAGTCGACAACGCTGCGCGCTTCAAGCAGTTCGGCGCCTATTATGTGCGAGCGCCCGTGGTTGCCGGTGCCAGCGACTGACGGGGCAAGGCCCGACGCGCGGCGTGACTTGACGCTTGAGCCGCCTTCGGTGAATACCTAGAGCTTCCAGTACAGGCGCAAGGAGATTTCGCACATGACCGGGAGCGAGCGACAGAATTACATGGCATGGCCGCTGGTGGTGGCCATCGCGGTCGCCGCAGTGCCGGCGCAGGCCTATGCTGGACCGGGTGCCGGGCTGTCGATGATCGGTTCGCTCGTCGCGCTTGTCGGTGCGCTGCTGGCCGGGATCTTCGGGTTTGTCTGGTTCCCGATGAAGCGCATGATGAAAAAGCGCAAGGCCGCGCAGGCCGAGGCCGCGCAAGGCGGGGCCACGCTGACCGCAGCGACGCCGCCCGCCCCGGCGAACGAGACGCAGCGCTAGACGTGCCGGCGGATCTGCCCGCCTGGCTTGGCGCGGGCTTCATCATTCTGGGGTTCGGCTGGCTGCTGGCGCGTCTGGGGCTTGTCGAAATCGCGCGTGCGGTCGCCACCCGGTCGCAGCAAGCCATGGCGGTCATGCGCAATCCGGCGCTGGATGACGATGCCAAGGAAGCGCTGATGCAGGCCGCGGCGAAAGCGATGTTCGCCCTGTTCTTCAAGCTGACCGCCGGACTTGGAGCGGCATTGGCACTCCCGATGTTGCTGGTCTGGGCGGTGGGGCAAGCCGGACTTGTCAGTTTCGACCGGGTCATCGAAGTGTCGCTGACCTGGCCGTTCCTGCTCGCCGGGGTCGGGGTGTTCATTGCCGTGGCCATGTTGGGGCGCCGCCAAACTGCCGCCAAGGCCAGTGCGGCGAGTGGGTTTGAAAACAACTACGGCTGGCTCGACCGGCTGCTGCACCGCCTGGCGTTTTCCACCGGTGCGCTGCAGCTCGATTTTGCCGAAGGCGAAGACCGCAAACTACGGCAACGCATCGGCAATATCGAACCGCGGCCACCGCTGTTCATCACCGCATTGCCGCGTGCCGGAACGACGCTGCTGCTCGACCGCTTCGCCGAACTCCCCGAATTTGCCACGCACACCTACCGCGACATGCCGTTCGTGCTGGTGCCGAATCTGTGGAGCCGCATTTCCGGCGGCTTCCAGCAGGAAGACGTCAAGCGCGAGCGCGCGCATGGTGACGGCATGCTGGTCGGGCTCGACAGTCCCGAAGCGTTCGAGGAAATGATCTGGCACGCCTTCGCCCCTGAACGCTACAGCGGTGCGGACCTCAAGGTCTGGCCCGACACGCTGCCGGACGAACAGCGCGACCGGCTCGCCGGCCACATGCTGCAGATCGCCGAACTGCGCCGGCCGGGCCATGCTGCAACGACGCGGTATGCGTCAAAGAACAATCTCAACATCGTCCGCATCGGGCTGCTGGCGCAGGCCTTCCCCGACGCCGACATCGTCGTGCCGTTCCGTGAACCCGTCCAGCACGCTGCATCGCTGCTGCGCCAGCACCAGAACTTCCTCGCCGTTCATGCGCGCGATGATTTCACCCGCAGCTATATGGCCGGCGTCGGCCATTTCGATTTCGGCGCCAGTCTCAAACCGGTCGATTTCGACGACTGGCTGGCCAGCACGCCGCACCGCGATCCGCTGAGGCTCGATTTCTGGCTGGCTTATTGGATCGCCGCCTACACGCACCTGCTCGACAGCCACGGCAACCGCATCATTCTGGTCGGCCATGAGGCGCTGTGTGCCAATCCCGCGCAAGTCATGACGGCGCTGGCGGCGCGGCTCCAGCTTGCCGATCCGGCGGGATTCGTTGCCAGCGGCGCCGACATTCGCGATTCAACCGCACGGCCGGTGCCAACCGACGGCGTCGATCCGGCGTTGCTGGCGGCGGCTGCGGCGCTGCATGAACGCCTGCTGGCAGCCGCGCTGAAATAACGCGACGCGGGGCCTGCCGGCCTGGCTGGCATTGCGATGAATCGTTGCCCGCATGGCATTTCAACTGTAAAGCATCGAGGGCTAACCGATAGGGTGATATTGCTGCCTTGCCGCGCGCTGTGCGGGGGTGACAACAGCGAGGGATGGCGCTGGAAATTGCCAGGGTTGGTGCGTTTGAGTTTGAATCAGGGTCGGACACAGTTTTGGCGGACGTCTTTATCTCGTACAAGCACGAGGACCGCGCGCGCGTGCAGCCGCTGGTCGACGCGCTTCAGTCCAAAGGGCTCGAAGTGTGGTGGGATGTCGGTATCGGCGGCGGCGCGCGCTGGCGCCAGACGATTGCCGAAAACCTGTCGGGGGCGCGCTGCGTCATTGTCATGTGGAGCGAGATTTCAGTCGGTCCCGAAGGCGAGTTTGTCCAGGACGAAGCCAGCCATGCCAAGGACCGCGGCGTCTATCTGCCGGTGACGCTTGATCCGGTGGCGCCACCTTTGGGCTTTGGACAGATCCAGTGCGTGCCGCTGCATGACTGGAACGGCGATAGCGACCATCCGCAGTTCAACGCGATGTTCGACGTCGTGCAGGCGGTGCTGCGCGGCGAACGCCAGCGCCGGCCGCGCGCTGCCGCTGCACCGAAACGTCGCAGCCGGCCATCGCTCGCGGTGCTCGAATTCCGCCATGCCGCGGGTGACGAGGAACAGGGCTATTTCGCCGAGGCGGTGGCCGAAGACATCATTGCCGGGCTGGCAAAATCGCACCTGATCGAAGTCATCTCCCGGCAATCGTCGCTAACCTATGACGCCGAAGACGTCGATACCAAAACCATCTGCAACGACCTCGGCGTGCGCTACCTGCTGCGCGGCCAGGTGCGGCGCATGGGGCGTGCCATTCGCGTTGCCGCCGACCTGATCGACGGCGAGGCCGACGACACCGTCTGGTCGGGACGCTTCGACCGGCCGATCGACGATCTATTCGCGGTGCAGGATGAAATCGTTACCGCCATCGTCAGCGCGCTCGAACCGGCGCTGCTGGGCCGCGAACAGACGCAGTCGTTCCAGCGCACCCGCGACCTCGCGCATTGGGACCTGTTCATGCGCGGCCGCTATCACTTCTGGCGGCCGTCGGTGTCCGACGGCCATCAGGCGCAGGAATGGCTGACCAAGGCGCTAGAACTCGCACCCGACGATGTGCCGACCTTGTCGATGCTGGCGCTCGCCAAGCTCAACGACATCTGGGCCGGCGTCGCCAAGGATCCCGCCACGCTGATCGCCGAGGCGCATGCGATGGCGATGCGCGCGGTGTCGCTCGACGGCGCCGACAGCAGCGCGCATCAGGCGCTCGGCGTCGTGCTGTCGATGCTCGGGCAAAGCGAGCAGGCGATGGCCGAAGAACGCCGCGCACTTGAGCTCAACCCGTATGACGTGGCCGCCGCCGGCGAACTCGGGCGGCTGTTGGCGTTTGCCGGCCGCACCGACGAAGCGCTCAGGATGAGCGAGCGCGCCATCAAGGCGAGCCCAAACAACACCCATGCGTTCCTGTGGTTCCGCAGCAAGGCGATCGCCTGCTTCATCGCCGGGCGCCACGCCGATGCCGCCGGCTTCGCTGCGGATGCCTGCGCACGCCGGCCGGATTATTTCTTCCTGCATTTCCTGCGCGCCGCTTGCCATTTCGCCAACGGCGACGCGGCACAGGCGCGCGCGGCCTACATCGAGGGCGTCGAACTGATGCCGCGCTACACGATGCGCGGCATGAAGATGGGGCACCCGTTCACCAACCCCGAAGACCTTGAACGCTTCGCTGCCGCGCTGCGCGGTGCGGGCTGGGACGGGTAGGGCTGCGGGCACTTCTACCGGACAGTTTTCCAGTCTAGACTTCGCCTGCGGGGCGCTGTCATGCGCCGCTCGTCGGGGGAGAGTCGCAGCATGGTTGAAGCACGACGCAAGGTTATCCGCATCCTGGGTGGCGGTATCGGTGGTCTGACGACCGCCTTCGAACTGACCAGCCAGCCCGGCTGGCAAGACCGCTACGAAGTGCATCTGCACCAGCTCGGCTGGCGGCTAGGCGGCAAATGCGCCTCATCGCGCGGCGAAAATGGCCGCATCGAAGAACATGGCATCCACGGCTTCCTCGGCAGCTATTACAACGCCATCCCGCTGGTGAAGGCGATCTATGACGAGCTCGACCGGCCGCCAACGATGCCGATCCCGAACTTCGAGGCCGCAATGGTGCCGATGGATTCGGTCATCATGTGGGAATTTGTCGACGGCGTGTTCAAGAAGTGGCCGTTTCGTTTCCCGCCGAACGATTTTGACCCGGCGCAACCGCAGCAGTTTACCAAGATTGAACAAGGCCTTATCTCGGTTCTTGAACTGCTCAAGTTCATTCACCACGAGCACGCCGACCACGCCAAGGGCCATGGCATCGAGCTCAATATCCTGCAGAAACTGTTCGACGCCGCGATCGATGCGCTCGAAAGCGATCTGGCGCACGGGCCAAGCCACCCGCTGTTCGAAGTCATCGACAAGGCGTGGCAGTGGCTCTACGCGCACCTGCTGATCAAGATCGGCTTCAGCGACGAGCTGCGCCACCTGTTCCTGCTCACCGATTACATGCTGGCGCTGATGCGCGGCGCCATCCACGCCAACGTCATCGAAAACGGCTATGACCAGCTCGACGCGCAGAATTGGGCAGACTGGCTCAAGGCCAATGGCGCCAGCCCGATGACGCTGACCTCGTCGCTCGCCATCAACACCATCAACCTGTCGTACCAGAACCCGCACGGCGACACGACGCGCATGCCGGTGATGGCGGCAGGCGCCTATCTGCACTGGACGCTGCGCAGCTTCGCCTATCTCGGCCATGCGGTCTATGCGTTTGCCGCCGGCACCGGCGAAACCATGATTGCGCCGCTGTACGAGGTGCTCAAGAAGCGCGGCGTGCATTTCCACTATTTCCACAAGGTCGAAGCGCTGCATGTCGGCGACGATCCGTTCAATCCGGGCAAGCAGATCATCACCTCGGTCGATATCGGCGTCCAAGCGACTGTGAAGAATGCCGCCCAAGGCGCTGAATACCAGCCACTTGTACCAGTGAAGCAACTGCCGTGCTGGCCACCTGCACCGCTGTTCGACCAGCTCGACCAGGGCGCGGCGCTGGCGGCCGGCGCCCCGGACGGCGAGCCTTATGATCTTGAATCCTGGTGGACGCCGTGGCAGCCGGTCGAGGCACTGACGCTGACCGCCGGCGACGGCCCCAACGGCTATGACGAGCTGGTGTTCGCCATCTCGATCGGCGCCGTGCCGTTCCTGTGCAAGGAACTGCTCGACGTCAGCGACGATTGGCGAAAGATGGTCAAGGGCATTCCCGCGGTGCTGACCCAGACCATGCAGATCTGGCTGCAGCAGGATTCGACGACCCTGGGCTGGGACGTCCCCTACAAGGGCAATGACAC
>Ga0075163_10005932_pt1 | contig 16221 bp, 15 predicted proteins | sample JI1023141ADNA_FD_71478 | JGI IMG/M metagenome (GOLD analysis project Ga0075163, IMG submission 71478) | Wastewater effluent complex algal communities from Wisconsin, to seasonally profile nutrient transformation and Carbon sequestration -... | ecosystem: Engineered > WWTP > Effluent > Algae...
GAGGGACGTCGGATCGGCGTGATCGACAGCTCGTTGGTGTGCGCCGGTCTACGGACGCGGACGCGCGCGACCGGCATGCGTGCCGCGGTGATCGGAGCTGCCATAGCGATGGCCGCAGCAATGATCGGGCCGACACCCGAACACGTTGTCGTCGGAAAGGAGCCCTGTCTTGGTCGCTTGTTGGGCGGTCGTCAACAGTGGCGGATCGAGTAGCCGTCTCCAAAATGCTGGGGAACGCGACCCCGGGATTCCCAGGTGTTCACCCCGGAACGCGAGCTAACCGCGTGGATGCGCAATTCGTGCAGCGCCAACGTCGACGAACGTAGACAGCGCGTTCCCAGGCGCGATCGTTGGAGAAATCCGCGAGGCGATCGCGCGGCCGAAAGGTTTCGCTAGCTCGGCACGAGACGTGATGTCAGAGGTGTCAACTGTGGAACGCACACTCGTTGCGTTCACCATCGCCCTCCTCGCGACGAACGTAGCCCACGCGTCGCACCCACCGTCTCCCAGCATCCGCACCGTCGAAGCCGAACACAGAGCTAGTCCCGACGTCTCTCCCCGCCTCGGTCACTTCGTGGCCGCCGGAGCCGACGCTCGAGGTCTCTCGTTTCCCCGTCAGGTCGTCGCGCCGCAACCCTCCCACCGGAGCCTTCGCGCGCGCAGCCGCGTGCTGTACCTCAATCGCGAGGGCGCGCTGCTCTATCCCGGCGACAACGACGCGCGCACCGATCAGTCGTCGATCGTCACCCAGCCGGTGTTCATCACGCCGTGGGAGATCGACGACGAGATGTGGGACGAGACGATGTCGTGCATGCGCGACATGTACGCGCGATTCGATGTCCGCGTCACGGACGTCGATCCCGGCGATACGGATCACATCGAGGCGATCTTCGGTGGCCACCCGAACGACGTCGGCTTGCCCGACGAGGTCGCCGGCGTGTCGCCGTTCACGACCGACTGCTCGACGATCGAGAACTCGATCGTGTTCACGTTCACCGACGTGCTGCCGGACAACGCCCAGCTGATGTGCGAGATCATGGCGCAGGAGATCGCGCACAGCTTCGGGCTGGATCACCAGCTCCTCGCGGAAGATCCGATGTCGTACCTGGCGTACGAGGACAACCGCGAGTTCCAGAACGAGATGGCAGACTGCGGCGAGTTCGAGAGCCGCGACTGTGGAATCGATGGCTCGGTGTGTAGAAACGGCCAGAACTCGGTCGCCCTGCTCACCAGCCGCCTCGGGGGGCGCAACGCCGAAGGATCAGACGCGTCCCCCGAGGTTCCCACCACCACCGCGGAACCGGAGGCCGGCGGTTGCGCCACCTCCGGTTCCGGGGGCCCCCTAGGGGGCATTGCGGTGGTGTTGATGGTGTTCCGGCGCCGTCGGCGTGTGTTACGCACGGTTGAATGCTCACGGGAAAACAGCGCCGCTACCTGAGAGGGCTCGGCCACGAGCTCAAGGTGATCGTCCAGGTCGGTAAGGGTGGGATCGACGAAGGCCTGGTCGCCGCGGTCGATCAGGCGCTGACCGACCACGAATTGATCAAGCTCAAGATCGGCGACGCTGCCGATCTCGATCGCCACGACGCGGCCACGGACCTCGCGAAGCGCACCAACAGCGACGTCGCCCAGGTCCTCGGTTACACCGTGCTGCTGTACCGGCCGGATCCCGAGGATCCCAAGATCACGCTCCCGCGCGTGAAGGCCGGCGAAAGCGAAGACACCGAGGAGTAGATGAGCGCGCCCGAGACCTTCGGCGCGTACCTCGTGTACGAGAAGCTCGGCGGCGGCGGGATGGCCAGCGTCCACCGCGCGCAGCGAGCTGATGGGAACGGTCCGCCGATCGCGCTCAAGCGCCTGCACCCGCAGCTCGCGCAGGTCGACGAGTTCGTCCAGGCCTTCCTCGACGAGGCCAAGCTCGCGGTCCGGCTGGACCACGACAACATCGCGAGGACCTACGACGTCGGCCGCGTCGGCGACACCTACTTCATGGCGATGGAGCTGATCCGCGGCCCGACGCTGTCGCAGGTGATGAACCACTGCTGGTCGACCAAGCGCGAGATCCCGCTGCCGATCGCGATGTACGTGATCATCCAGCTGCTCGACGCGCTCGACTACGCGCACGACGCGGTCGACGACCACGGCGCACCGCTGCACATCATCCATCGCGACGTCACGCCGTCGAACGTGATCCTGTCGACGGCCGGCGTGGCGAAGCTGATCGATTTTGGCATCGCGAAGGCGGCGAGCTCGAGCGTGCGCACCAAGACCGGCTTCATCAAGGGCAAGTTCGCGTACGTCGCCCCCGAGTACATCGCCGGCAAGATCGATCGCCGCGTCGATCTGTTCGCCGCCGGGATCATCGCGCACGAGCTGCTGTCCCATCGCAAGCTGTTCCAGGTCGACAACGACTTCGAGACCCTCAAGCGGGTGCAGTCGCTCGCGATCGAGCGGCCGTCGAAGTGGAGCTCGAAGGTGTCACCGGGGATCGACGACGTCGTGATGGTCGCGCTCCGCCGCGATCCCGCGCAGCGCTGGCAGACCGCGGCGGAGATGAAGGCCGCGCTCGTTCACTCGGTGCCGAAGCTGCCGAACGCGCTGCAGGTCGCCCGCTGGGTCACCGAGGCGCTCGGGCCGGCGCCGCGCAGCGATGCGAGCGCGGTGTCGATCGAGATCAGCTTGATCGAGGCGGACTACACCAAGCCGGTGCCGAAGAGCACGCGCCTCGCGCTGATCCTCGCCGGCGTGTTCGTCGTCGCGAGTGCGGTGATCGCGTACGTGCTGGTCTCGTAGCCAACGCGCGACCATGCTACGCGTCTGCCATGGGCGAGCTCGTCGATGGCATCTGGCACCCCGGCTGGGGCAGCTCCGGTAAGGGCGGCGCGTTCGATCGCCCCGCCGCCCCGTTCCGCGACCAGGAGGTGGTGCCGGAGGCGGGTCGCTATCACCTCTACGTGCAGTACGCGTGTCCGTGGGCGCATCGCACGCTGATCACGCGTGCCGTGCGCGGCCTCGCCCACGCCGTCTCGCTGACGGTGCTGGGACCCAAGATGGGCGACGACGGCTGGCCGTTCCGTCCCGAGGAACCCGATCCGATCGGCCCGTCGCAGTTCCTCCGCGAGGTCTACCTGCGGGCGAACCCCCATTACAGCGGCAAGGTCACCGTGCCCGTGCTGTGGGATCGCGTGACCGGCCGGATCGTCAACAACGAGTCGCGCGAGGTCATGCGGCTGCTCGATGTCGGGCTCGCCCCGCTCGCGAAAGATCCGGTGGTCGAGACCCTCGCTCCGCCCGAGCTGCGTCCGGAGATCGAGCGCGTGCTCGACGAGATCTACGCGCCGATCAACAACGGCGTCTACCGCGCGGGCTTCGCGAAGACCCAGGAGGCGTACGACGACGCGGTCGACAAGCTGTTCGCGGCGCTCGCGCACTGGGACGGCGTCCTCGCGGATCGCCCGTTCACCTGCGGCGACACGCTGACCGAGGCCGACATCGCGCTGTTCACGACGTGCCTGCGCTTCGACCTCGTCTACTACGGCCACTTCAAGTGCAACGTGCGCCGGCTTCGCGATCACGTGAACCTGTGGCGGTTCGTGCGGCAGCTCTACGCCATCCCGGCGATCCGCGAGACCTGCAACCTCGACGAGATCAAGACCCACTACTACTGGAGTCAGCAGAACGTCAACCCGACGCGCATCGTGCCCGCCGGGCCGAGCGAGTACGCGCTCGAGCTCGAGCAGGGTTAGTCGAACGTGAAGCCGAGCGGCCGCTCGAGCGGACCGCCGGCGACCTCGATCAACGTGCCGAGTGAGGCGCCCGTATGTACATCGAATGCGTGGAGCCCGGTGAGATCGAGCGCGTAGAGCCGGCCGTCCGGGCCGATGTCGATCTCGGCCGGCAGCACCAGCCCCTCGACGAGGATCCCGAGGTTGTCGCCGGTGGTCGGATCGAAGCGCGTGATCGTGCCGCGCTCGAGATCGCTGACCAACAGCGCGCCGTCGTGCAGCACGAGGCCCGACGCGAACGCAACCTCGTCGAGCCTGGCGAAGCTGCGCGCCAGCGTGCCCGTGGCGAGGTCCCACACCTGCAGCGAGGTGCCGAGCTGCGGATGGTGCTCGGTGGCGACGTACGCGAGGTCGCCGTCGAGCACGAAGTCCTGCGCGCCGCGCATCGTCGGATAGCCGAGCTCGCGCACGAACTGTCCCGTGGCGTCGAGCTCGACCAGATTCTTGGTGTCGTTCCCGAGGACGAACAGGTGATCGCCTTGGAACTCGAGCTCGACGGGCTCCTCCAGCAGCCGCGTGTCCCAGTAGAAGACATCCATCATCTGGCCGGCGTCGTCGTAGCGATTGATGTCGCCGCGACCGAAGCCGGCGGAGTACAGCATCCCGTCGGGACCGCGCCGCACACTCACCGGACGATCGACGCGCTGCTCGGCGCCCTCGGCGAACACGTCGATCAACTCACCACCGAGGTCGTACCGAACGATCGCGTTCGCCCGGTAGTCGCTGACGTAGACCGAGGGATCCTCGGAGATCACCGGGTCGGTGCAGGCAGCGAGCAGGACCAAGAATCCGATTCGCACTCTCCCAGCGTACGCGCTGTGTGGCGAGATCGATAGATTCGTGGCGCGACGGTGACGAGAAACATCGCGCTGAAGTCACGTCCAAACGACGAACGCGTCGCAGACCATGCGACGCATTTGTCACCGACGGCGGAAGTGGTCGATTACTCGGGGAACTTGGTCCAGCCCGCGGTCCAGTCGTCGGCGCCGATCGCACCGCAGAACGTCGCGGTCTGATCGAGACCCACCGGCGGCGTGCCACACCCGGTGAGCACCGGCGAACCCGCGGCCGGCTTGAAGTTCGGCGTCACGATGTTCTTCGCATCGGTCAGCTGGACGTCGATGTCGACCTTGTTCGTGCCGGTACCGATCATCGCGACCTCGTCGAAGCCGGCGTCGTTCTCGACGTTGTTGCTGACGTCGAACCCGACCGGCCACACGGCCGTCGCGGTCGTGCTCTTCACGAAGTAGGTGTTCGCGATCGTCAGCCCGGTGCCGAACTGGGCGACCGACTGCGCGCCGTCGATGTCGGCGCCGAACTGGTTCCAGAACGCGACGATCGCGTTGTTGACCTTGCCGGCGGTGCCGCGGCGGAGGTGCATGCCGCCCTGCTTCTTGTCGGCGATCGGACCATCGCCACCGATCAGCGTCGCGTTCCAGATCTCCGGCGCGCTGCGCGGGAGGCTGTCGAACGCGCTCGGGTGGTTGTCGGCCTCGAAGCCCTTGTCGCCGCGACCGCCCTTCTGCTGGACGATCACGAACTGCGCCTTGCCGGTCCAGCCGAGATCCCAGTCGAGACCATCGTCATCCGGCTGGGTGATCAGGAGGTGCTTGACGTTGACCGTGCCGCCGAAGATCTCGACGCCGTCATCCTGGCCGAGGTGCGACTGCACGAAGTCGATCTCGGTCGCGCTACCGCACGCACCGATGGTGAGGCCGTTGAGCTCGTTGCCCGGGGCGAGCAAGAAGCCCGCGTACTCGATCCGCGCGTAGCGGAGCTTGCCGCAGTCGTGGGCGTCGTTCGGGGTGAGGCCACCGCCGTAGACGATGCGATCGCCGAACGACGTGGGGAAGCCTTCGATCGGGTTGGTGCCACCGGTGACGTTGATCGTGCCCTTGCCGAGGAGGACGACGCCGCCCCAGTCGCCGGGAGCCGGGGTGGCCTTCGCCGAGGTGAAGACGATCGGCTTGGCCGCGGTACCGAGCGCGTTGATCTTCGCGTCCTTGGTGATCGTCAGCGCGCTGCCGTTCTCACCCTTGATCACGGTGCCGGCCTCGATGGTCAGCGTGCCGCCGGTCATGAAGACGTAGCCGTCGAGGATGTACGTGTTGATCGCGCTCCACGTCTGATCGGTGGCGATGTCGCCGGCCGCGATGTGGATGACCTCGCCGCCCGGAGGGGCATCGGGGTCGGGCTGGGGGCTGTCCGGCGTGGGCGTATCGTCGCCGGTGAGGCCGGAGTCGCCGCCGCAGGCGGCAGCAGTCGCGAGGAGCATCGAGAGTAGTTTCTTCATAGCGAATCCCTTTCTTTACGGAGTCCAGTCGAGGCCCAATGCGAACGAGACGCCGGGCTTGTATTCGTTGACGACGATCGACCCTTGCTCGAGTCGAACGTTCTGGTTGAGGAGGTTCGAGGCCGACAGCTTGAGCTTGAGGTCCTTGCGCAACGCGCGCGCCGCGACGAAGTCGAGGCGATGGACCGGCTTCTCGTAGGTATCGGGGAGGCCCTCGATGCCGACGTCCGTGATCCGCTGACCGATCACGTTGTAGAGGAGGTTGAAGTCGCCGATCTTCGGCGCCGCGTAACCGAGCGCGAAGTTGATGACGAACGGCGATTGCCCGTAGAGCGGTCGCGACTGGCTGGTGAGCAACATCTGGTCCTTGCCGAGGTCGACGCGCGACCGCATCACGGCGATGTTGGCCCCGAGGCGGATGCGGCGGAGCGAGTCATCGATACGACCGAGCGTGGTGCGCGCCTCGATCTCGCCGCCGATCAGGTTGCCGCTCTTCGCGTTCAAGAACGTCGCGTCCGCGTTGACGTTCGCCGCGACCTGCTCGATCGGATCGACGAACTGCTTGTAGAACGCCGAGGCGGCAAACACCTCGTCTTCGGACGGGAACCACTCCCAGCGAAGATCCGCGTTGTGGATGTGCGTGGTCAGCAGATTCGGATTGCCGCTGATGTCGCGGCGGCGAACGTAGTCGAAGAACAGGAACGGCGCGAGCTCGCGGAACCGCGGGCGGGTCAGCGTGTAGCTGTACGCGGCGCGGAGGTTGGTGTCGGGGCGCGGCGAGAACACGAGGTTCGCGGCGGGCAACACGTCGTTGTCGTCGCGGTTGACCTCGGTCTGCAGCCCGGCGATCGCGTAGCGGCTGCCGTTCGTCATGTTCTGGGTCGAGCGCTCGAACCGGGCGCCACCGATGACGCGAAACTTCGGATTGATCTCGACCTCGCTCAGCGCGTAGCCGGCGTAGGTGTTCAGCTTCGCCTGATACGAGTCCTCGTGGAGCGTGCCCTCCTCGAGCTCGAACTCGCTGCCGATGTTGTCGGCCGAGAACATCTGCTCGGCGGGGAGGTTCCGCACCGTCGTGGAATCACCGACGAACTTGAAGCGGAACCGGCGACCGCCGAGCTGGCGGTCCGACAGCTGCGCGAGCGTGCCGGTCTGGATGCGCGCGGGACCGACGCGGAACTGGAGATCCGCTCCCGCACCGCCGGCGGTGTCGCGGAGCTCCTGCCAGAAGTGTTGCCCGGAGCCCGGCTGATCCTGATAGGAGCGCGTGCCCGCCATCTGATCCACCGAGTAGACGAGGTCGCGGGTATCGAGCTCGTCGCGCGAGGTCTTCGCGAAGTTGCCCTGCCACTTGAGCTCGAGCTTCTTCGAGCGATTCAACAGGTGCTTGCCGTGGACCTGCGTGAACATCAACGCGCGTTCGACGAACGACAGGCGAGAGACATCGATGTCGGTCGAGTCAGACTCCTTGAAGCCACTCGCGAGCTGCGAGGTGTCCTCGCCGACGTGCGAGTACATGCCGAACACGCTGATCTCGTCGTTCTTCGACAGATCGATGCCCGCGTTGACGAGCGCACCGACGGTGGCCTCGGCGACGCCGACGTCGAAGTCGAGCGAGTCGGTCTGGACGAGACCCTGATCGGTGATGCCGACGCCCGCGTTGCGACCCGAGCGCTCGGTGAACGAGTGGCGCAGCATGCCGCTCGCGAGGTAGCCGACGCGCTTGCCGCCGATCTTCGTGGTGTTGCCGACCATCGCCGTCAGGCCGAGGTTCGGGGTCACCGTCTCGCCCGTCGGCGTCCACACGTTCGGCAGCGACTCGCCGATCCGCTCGGTCTCGCCGGCGTCCATGTCGCGCACCGCGCGGTTTCGCGGGATCGACTTCGGCAGGGCGCGCGAGCCGTCGTCGAAGCCGAGGAAGCTACGGAAGCCACGCGCGTTCGCGTTGGTCAGGCCGTCCTTGCCGGTCGACACCGTGTTCGCCGACGTCGACACGCCGAGCTTGACCTCGAACGAGGTCGGGAACGAGCTGGTGTCGATCGACAGCGTGCCGCCGCCGAACTGACCCGGCAGGTGCGGCGAGTAGCTCTTCACCACCGTCATCGTCGACAGCAGCGTGGTCGGGAACAGATCGAGCGGGACCGCGTTGCGATCCGGCTCGGGGCTCGGCAACAGGATGCCGTTCATCAGCGTGGTCACGTAGCGACCCTCGAGGCCGCGCAGCGCGACGTACTTGCCCTCGACGACGCTGACCGCGACGACGCGCTTCATCGCATCGCCGGCGTTGCTATCGGGCGTGCGCGAGATCTCCTGCGAGCTCACCCCGTCGCTCACCGTGGCCGCCGCGCGGCGCACCGCGAGCACCGCCGATTCCTTGCGGGTGTCGATCTTGTCGACGATCTCGATCGTCTCCTGCGAGGTCGCGGGGACTGGATCGAGGTTGATGTCGAGCTCGATCGTCTGATTCGCCTTCGCGGTCACCGCGCGCTTCACCTCGATGTACTCGGCGGTCGAGAACACGATCTCGTACGCACCGGGCGACAGCGTGAGCGTGAAGGAGCCATCGAGCTCGGTCGCGATCGTCTGCGCGCCGGCCGGGCCCTTGATCTGGATCGTCGCGGCGGGGAGCCCGACCTTGGTGTTGTTGTCGATGACGGTGCCCTTGACCGTCACGGTCGCGGCTTCGGCAGGCTTGTCGGCCGGCTTCTCCGCTGGCTTGTCGGCAGGTGCGTCCTTGGGAGGATCGGCGGGCTTGTCCTCCGTCGGTTCGGCAGGCTTGTCGGGATCCGACGGAGTGGGTTGGTCCTGGGGTGGAGCGGGAGGTGCTGGCGCTGGCTCGTCTGCGTGGGCAGTTCCGAACGCACACGCAGCGGTCAGGGCGAGCAACGTGGATCGGCGGATACGGAACATCGCGAGGGCTCCTTGTGGCGGGACCCTACGGAGTCGATTTGTCGATTCGACGCGCGCCTCGTGACCGGACTGAAACAACCTGCGCAGCGATCGCCACGTTTGATGTCACTTCGCTCGTTCCAGCGATCTCGATGCAGCGGCGCCATCAACCTGCGATGAAGCTGTCACCGCCATTTGGTCAGGTGCGCGCGTGCGCGTGTCGATCCTGCTGTTGGTTGCGAGCTGCGCGGCTGAACCGCCGTCGCGCGTGCAGCGGATCGTCGAGTCGTTGGCCGATGACAACTTCGTGGCCGGTCGCCGCGAGCCCGCGCTGGTCGCGATGAAGCTGCGCAAGATGCAGCGCGGGCCCTATGAGTGGTTGCGCGGCACCGCCTCGCTCTACTGGCGCGATCTGATGGAGCCCGGAGCGGCGCGTGCCGCGACCGGGTTCGGCGATCCGGAATCGTCGCGCGTCCTGCTCGTCGGCGATCCGCATCCCGAGAACGTCGGCACATTTCGGGGGTTCTCCGACGGTCAGATGTTCCTCGACTGGAACGACTTCGACGCCACGGGGTACGGCCCGTTCACCGGCGATGTCCGGCGGCTCGCGACGGGGTTCGTGGTGATCGGGACGCTCGGCGAGGCCGATGCCGAGCTGATCGCCGAGCTGACCAGGTTGGTTGCGGCCGGATACGCCGAGCAGATCGCCTCGATCGCGGCCGGCACGCGACCGGCTGCGCTCGGTGCGGGCATCGCCGAGCTGTTCGACGACGAGCTCGCGAAGGCGCAGACCCGAGGCGACGCGCTGTTCGCGGTCGACGAGCTCGCCCCGGCGACGAGCGGCACCCGCATGCTCGCCTTCGGTGACCTCGAGGAGGTCGGAGCGGATGGCGTGTTCGAGGATCGCGTGATCGACGTCGATGCCGAGCAGGCGGCCTGGATCGATCGCGCGATCGCGCTGTGGGCACCGGGGCGGTTGTCGCCCGCGGAGGCCACGATCAAGCTGCGGGCGCGCCGCATCGGTGCCGGCGTGTCGAGCTACCCCGTGTTCCGATTTCAGGCCGTGCTCGAAGGCGCGACCCCGGCGCCCGACGACGACCGACTCGTCGAGCTCAAGGAGACGCGCGAGGGCTTGATCATGCGAGGCCTGCCGATCTTGCAAGGTGCCGAGTGGGACACGCCGGCCGACCGTGCGGTCGATACGCAGCTCCGGCTTCATGCACGCTTCGACGGTGACCGGCTGCTGGGCGCCGTGCAGATCGGTGGCCTGAGCTTCAAGATCCGCGATCGCGAGGCCTACCAGCGCGGCATCAACTTCGACGATCTCGCAGAGCTCGTGACCGACGACCCAGCTCAGCTACGCGTGATCGCGAAGCACTACGGCGCGCTGCTCGCCCGCGCGCACGCGCAAGCCCTGACCGCGGATCGGGTTCTCGGCGCCAGCGTGATCGCACCGCTGCTGGCCGGACGTGAGAGTGCCTTCGCCGACGAGATCGCCGCGCTCGCCGCCGGCGATGCCGCGCAGGTCATCGCCGACCACGCGTTGATGAAAGACCAAGACCTGGCCGCGTTGCTCGATCTCGGAAGGCCGCAATGACCCGGATCGGGCTTGCTCCAATGATGGGGTCACGCTCCACCCCTCCACGCTGTTGGAATCGTTGGGCGTCTGCGTGGAAACGTACAAACCCGATTGGAGCTGATTCATGAACCGCCTCGGTTGCGTGCTGGCCGTGCTGCTGTCGTCGACTGCGTGGGCCGACGGCGCGCCGGTCGAGGCCGCGGCTCCGATCGAGGAAGCTGCGGTCGTCCCCGTGCCCGCTGTGGTCGCGACCGCGCCGGCGGCGGTGATCGAAGCGCCGATCGCGAAGGTAACCCCCTTCCTACCGTGGCAGACCTCGAGGCTCTACGTCGAGCTCGAGGTCTACTCGCAGGCGCGGATGACCAGCCGCGCGGGCAAGGATCTCTCCGAGCTGCGCCTCGATCGCGGCGAGCTCGGCGGGCGCTTCCAGCTCGGCAAGCAAGCGGCGGCGGAGCTCCGCTTCGAGGCGATCCGCTCCGCCGTCGAGGGCGGCTCGCTCGGCATCGACGGCGACTCGACGGTGTTTCGCCTCAAGTTCGCCCAGCTGCTCGGCGGTCACGACTTCGACCACCGGTTCCGTCTCGAAGGAGCGCTCGGCTTCGTGCCCGATCCGTGGATCCGCTCGCTCGAGGAGGACTACACGGTCAAGCCGCTGTCGCGCACCGGCAGCGAGCGCTTGCTGCTGTGGCCGACCAGCGATCTGTCGGGTCTGGTTCGGTTCACCGCCGGCCCGGCGCGCGCGACGATCGCCATCGGCAACGGCGAGGGCCCGCAGTTCCCGGAGCGCAACACCGGCAAGACCACGACCGCCGTGCTCGAGGTCGTCCCGATCGCGAGCGAGCAGGTCCGCGTCACGCTCGGCGGCGTGTTTCGCGATGGCTCGATCGGCGTCGCCTCGATCCGCGATCGCCGCTACGGCGGTGGCGCCTCGATCGTCACGCCCTACGTGCGCGGTGGCTTCGAGGCCGTGATCGCGCAAGGCATCGGGGACGTCGCCGAGGCGGAAGGCCTGCTGACCTCGGCCTGGGCCGATGCGCGCGTCGTCCCGCGTGGCTTCCTCGCCGCGCGCGGCTCGTCGCTCGGCTTCGACGGTGGAGGCCGGCAGTCGACGTTCGGCGGTGCGATCGCCTACGAGCCTTGGCGCGATCGCGACCCGCGACAGCGCGGCATCTTTCGCGTCTGGCTCGCGGTCGATCGCGTCACCTCGTCGGGCGCCGCGATGCCGCTGCCCGGCATCGATGCCGGCAAGGCCACCCAGATCATGTTGATCGCCTCGGCGATCGCCCCCTTCACGCTGGAGTAACCATGCGCGCCCTCCTCCTCGCTCTCGCCGCCTGCAGCAACGCCGCCGACCCGTTGACCGACGGTCCGCTGCCACCCCTCGACACCGCGTCTCCCGATGGCCCGCCCGCCGATGCCCCCGCCACGCTGCGCATCCTCGTGATCAACGAGATCGCCGCCGGAGACACGCCGGACTGGATCGAGGTCGTCAATGCCACGACCTCGCCGGTCGAGCTCTCCGAGTTCATGTACGTCGACGCCGAAGGCGACTTCGCGAAGGCCAAGCCGTTCCCCGCGATGACGCTCGCACCCGGCGCCTACTTCGCGCAGGACATCGACGACACGATCTCCGGCTTCAAGCTCGGCAGCGACGAAGCGGTGTTCGTCTATCGCGCCTCCGACCAGGCGCTGTCGGATAGCGTCGACTGGGATGAGGGCGCAGCCCCGGCGACCATGAGCTTCGCGCGCTCACCGACGATCTTCGGCGAGTTCGCGACCGGCGCGCAGAGCAAAGGCACGGCCAACCCGTAGCCCGGCGATCTCGACGCGTGCGACGATGGGCGGATGAGGGCAGCGCTCCTGCTGACACTGGCAGGCTGTCAGCTGGTGTTCGAGCTCGAGGAAGCGCCACGCTGCGTCGAGCCGCTCGACACCTACGCCGCACTCCCCGGGCTCGACGACGGCCACCCGAGCTGAGCGATCGACGGACGTGGCAGAGCGCCCAGAGCCTGTGCGAGCTCGAGCACGCGCACCTCGCCGTCCCCGACTCGCTCTCGGAGAGAGACGCGCTCGCGACCGCGCTCGGCGACGGCACCGGCTGGATCGGCGCTGCACGCAACCTCGGCGATCCACCAGACGTCTACCACTTCGTGACCGGCGAGCTGGTGCCGCTGGGCCTGTGGAGATCGGGCGAGCCCGACAACTTCGAGGCGAAGGAGTTTGCCGCGCAGCTGGTGCCCGGCGAGGGGCTGGTCGACAAGCCCCCGGAGGAACCGAAGACGTTCCAGTGCGAGTGCGATGGCGCAACCGCCCTGGTGACCTTCGACTTCTAGCCGTCGAGCAATCGTCACGAACGAGCGATCAGGAGGTTGCTCGGCCCCACGATAACGGTGGCATGCCACCCGGACATCTTCGCTACTACGGTTCGTACCGCTACGACTCGCGCGAAGCGCTCGAGCGCGCGGTCACCGCGGCATGGAGCTCGTTCTACGACGAGGAGACCGGCCATCGCGTCGATGGTCAGCTCGTCAAGCAAGGTGCTCAGCTCCACGTCGACCTCACGCTCTCGACGGCCGCGGACTCGCGGTTTGCCGCGGCCGGGATGCTCGACGTGCTCGCACGCGCGGCGATCGCCGGCTCCGTCGAGGCGCGCCATGGCAGCGACCACGTCGACTTCTACTGCAGTGGAGAAGACGACTGAGACGGCTCGCCTTGCTCGCGCTCGTCGCCTGCGGTCCGCCGCCGGTGCATCCGCCCGCGTCGACGCAGACGCGGCTCGCGGTGCTGCTCGTGCTCGATCAGTGGCCCGAGTGGGCGTTCGAGACCAAGCGCCCGCACCTGACGAACGGCGGCTTCGAGCGCCTGCTCTCCGAGGGAGCGTGGTCGATCGGCGAGCATCCGTCGCTCGCGACGTTGACCGCACCAGGGCACGCGCTGCTCGGCAGCGGCGCAGCGACCAATCAGAGCGGCGTGCTCGCCAACGAGTGGTACCACCGCGAGCTCGACCAGCGTCTCGCTTCGGTCGCGGCTCCCGACGGCGCACGCACGTCGCAGTGGTCGAGGGTCCCGGGGCTCGGCGACTCGGTCACGCGTGCAGGGGGCAAGGCGGTTGCCATCGCGCTCAAGGATCGATCCGCGATCCTGTCGCTCGGTCATGCCGGCATGCCGATCTGGTACGACAAGAAGCAGGTCGCGTGGACCTCGTTCGAGGTCCCGTCGTGGCTGGTCGCGCACAACGCCGCGCACCCGATCTCCGCTCGCATCCACGAGGTCTGGAAGCCGCTCGATCCCGCGCTCCTCGCGACGCGCAGCGGGATCGAGGACGACGGCGCGGGTGAGCTCGGTGAGAAGAGGTTCGGCGGCGTGTTCCCCCACGATCCCGACGTCACCGGCGATGCGGCCGACGCGGTGTTCGCGACGCCGACCGGCAACGAGATCGCGTTCGAGGCCGCGCTCGCCGCGATCGCAGGCGAACAGCTCGGCACCCGTGCCACCCCGGATCTCCTCGTGATCAGCCTGTCCGCGCACGACTACGTCGGGCACGGCTGGGGCCACGAGTCCTGGGAGATGTGGGACACCGAGCTGCGGATCGATCGCGAGCTGACCCGCTTCCTCGCGGCGCTCGATCAGCGCGTCGGCGTTGGTAACTGGTCGATGATCGTCACCAGCGACCACGGGGCGAGCCCGGTGCCCGAGCGGATCGGCAAGGGTGGCCGGTTGCTCTACGAGACCGTGCACGACGTCGCGCAGCACGCCGCAGCCTCGGTGCTGGGTGATGGCGCGTGGATCGCGGATGCGAAGTATCCGAACGTGTTCTTCTCGGCGGCGCTGGCTGCCAAGCCCGCCGCGGTCCGCGACGCCGTGGCCCTCCAGGTCCGGCAGGAGCTCCGCGCCCTGCCCGGCGTCGCGTGGGTCGAGCCGAAGGCCTCGCTCGGTGGTCACTGCGAGACGCGCACCGGCACCGCGCGTGCGATCTGCCTCGGGATCGACCTCGAGCGCTCGGGCGAGCTGATCTGGATGCCGGCCGAGCACTGGATCACGCAGGATCTCGACGAGCCGGTCGCGACCGGACACGGCTCGATCTACCCGTACGATCGCCGCGTGCCGTTGATCCTCCTCGCCCCGGGTCGCACGACGCACCCTCCGGCAACCGAGCCCGGCGAGCTCCGGTCGATGACCGAGGTCGCGCCGCTCCTCGCACGCTGGCTCCGCGTCACTGCGCCACTCGAGCTCCGGTGAGCCAGGCGGCGTACGAGGCCGCGGCGTGAAACAGGAAGTCGAGGAGCGGGAGATGCCGCCGCAGGATCCGGCGATGGCGATGCGGCGCGAGGGGATTGAAGCGCCCCGCGTTCGTGAGGCCCTGGAGCGGGTTCTTGCGCACCCACGCCCACGAGCCCATCTCGAGCGTCAGCGGCACCAAAAGCCCGGCGCCCGCCGCGCGTCGTCGATCGTAGAGGTAGTCCCAGAGATCGCCGCGGATCGTGTAGGCCTGCGCGGTCTGCTCGATGCGATAGACGTGGTTCGGGAGGGTGTCGTCGAGCAACGCGGTCAGCGACTCGATCGCGCCGAGATCGGCGATCGGCTCGCGGGTTCGCGCGTACGGGTACCACAGCCGATCGATCGTGCCGAACCCCGAGTGCAGGTCGACGGCGATCGCACATCGCGCCGCGAACAGCTCGCGCTCGACGAGGTCGACCAGCGCGCGGCTCTCGGCCTCCCAGCCGGAACCGGCGTACCAGGGGAGTCGCGCCGAGATCCGTATAGCGGTTCATGATGGCCTCCTCGACGGCACCTTGACCGGCGAAGGTGACCGCCCGGTGACCGCGGGAGGGAGCGCGGGTGAGCTGTTCGCGACGCTTCCGCTAGTGAATCGTGGCGGGGCGATGGCTATGATCGCGGCATGTCGCACCTGACGATCATCGAGCCGGCCCACGCCACCGGCGAGCTCGCCGCGATCTACGATCGGATGGCTGCGCGCAAGATGCAGCCGGTCTACCAGCCGGCGCACGGTGGCTTGCCCGGCATCGTCCGCGCGCACAGCCTCGACTCCGGGCTGATGGGCCGCGTGTTCGCCACGTCGAGCGCCGTCAACGGCCAGGGCCCCCTGACCTGGTCGCAACGCGAGCTGATCGCGGCGACCACGTCACGCCTCAATCAGTGCTTCTATTGAACGGCCGCTCACGCAGAGTTTCTGCGTGCCGCGCTCGAGGACGAGGCCCTGGCTCGTGCGGTCGTCATCGATCCGCATGCGGTGGCCACGCGCCATCCCGATCACGCGATCCGCGCGATCACCGGGCTCACCGTCGCGATCACCGAGCGGCCGTGGTCGCTCACCGCCCGCGATCTCGAGGCGCCCCGCGCCGCGGGCCTCGACGACGCGTCGATCCTCCACGTCCTCCTGCAGTGCGCGAACTTCTGCCACCTCAACCGGATCGCGGATGCGGTGGGCGTCGACGCGGACTACCCGGATCGGTTCGGCGCTCCGCACGTCGAGCCCGCGACCCCGTCGTACCTGTTGCCGTTCGACCCGCCGGCACCCGGCACCGGGAAGCTCGCGCTCGCGCTGCGCCCGGGCACCGAGGTCTACGATGCGTGGCAGGCGTACGCGCTCGATCGCGACACGCCGGCGCTCGATCGTCGACGCCGCGCCGTGATCGCGCGCGCGGTCGCGGATC
>Ga0075163_10005933_pt1 | contig 16220 bp, 14 predicted proteins | sample JI1023141ADNA_FD_71478 | JGI IMG/M metagenome (GOLD analysis project Ga0075163, IMG submission 71478) | Wastewater effluent complex algal communities from Wisconsin, to seasonally profile nutrient transformation and Carbon sequestration -... | ecosystem: Engineered > WWTP > Effluent > Algae...
AAGCCGGTATTGCCAATGGTTAAACTTTTGCGTTGATTGTTGGTTACACAATGGATTCCGCGGACAAGCCGCGGGACGTCGAGGGTGTGGGACATAGTGATTGAGTGGGCAGTTGACATTATTCTATAAATTTCAGGGCGCAGCCTTTTGCGCGATAATCGCGATAATGTTCGCGGCTTATTTCTTTGGCTTTTTCATCGTTTGCGACAAATTCAATGATTTTTTTAAAGCGGCTGAAAAACTCAGGGATGGTCTCGCTTAAATTTAATAAAATCTCGTTAAACCCAGAAGGGGCTGGTCCAAAACCAATTTGTATCGGGGGCGGGGGTGTAGGTCCCTCACCTTGAAGGTGGTGAGGGATGAAAGCTTCTGGTTTAAAGTTCCACAGCAGCTCATCAAGGGCTTCGGCTTGTGATTTGTCTTGAGCTAAGACAAAGACCCGTTGTTTGTTTAAATAGGCGTGCTCAAGGACTAAGCACGCCGCATTTAAAGTGTTTTCATCTTTTAATTGGTAAAAATCAACGTGTGGCAACATGTTGTAACAGCTCCATTAAAAGCGGTACGGGGCGCCCGGTGGCATTGCGGTCTTTACCAGAAATCCAAGCAGTACCCGCGATGTCTAAATGTGCCCAGCGGAATTTTTTGGCAAATCGTGATAGGAAGCACGCCGCTGTGATGCTGCCCGCACTTCTATCAACGGAGGAATTTAACATGTCGGCAATGGGGCTGTTCATGATTTCTTGATAGTCATCATCAAGCGGTAAGCGCCAGGTTTTATCAAGGCTCGCTTGTGATGCTTCTAATATCATGTCAGCCAAGGCATCATCAGACGTCATGAGGCCCGAGTAGACGTGGCCCAAAGCGATGATGACAGCGCCAGTTAACGTCGCGATATCAATCACAAATTCAGGGTTAAAGCGTTCTGCATAAGTGAGAGCATCAGCCAATACCAAACGCCCTTCGGCATCGGTATTTGTAATTTCGATAAATTGACCTGAGTAGCTTTTGATAATATCACCAGGCTTGACAGCCCCGCCTCCCGGCATGTTTTCAGCAGCCGCAATCAGGCCCACTAAATTAATGGGGAGATTTAAAGAAGCGGCTGCTTCAAGGGCACCTAAAACACTCGCAGCACCTGACATATCGTATTTCATTTCTTCCATGGCAGGCGCGGGTTTAATGCTAATGCCACCTGAATCAAAGGTAATGCCTTTTCCAATTAAGACCATGGGTGCTTTCTCTTTAGGGCCGTTGAAATAACTAAGCTCAATAAAGCGAGGCTCTTCGCGACTGCCTTGGCCCACAGCCATTAAGGTGTTCATGCCCATTTTAACGATGTCACGGGCGTTATAAATTTTTGATTTGATTAACTTATGGCGTTTGCTTAATTGATAAGCCTCATCTGCTAAATAAGTGGGGGTGCAAATATTGGCCGGTAGGTTTGCAAGCGTTCTTGTAAGCGTAATGCCTTTAGCGATACTTAATGCGCGAGCCAAAGCTTCATCTGTCGCATGTTCAATAAATAGATTAACGGTTTGTACATCAGTGGTTTTGCAAGGTGTGCTTTTGAAGTCACGTAGTTTATAAAAAAATGCATCGATAAATAGGACGGTTTTTTCAAGTTGCCAATCAGCGCTTTTTTCTTTAAGTCTCGGGAGCGCTACCGTGATGCTTGAAAAACCACCTGATAATAATGGCGTTAAGGCTTCAGTCAGGTGGGTGTTAAATTTTGCTGCTGTATAATCTTTTTGGTCACCAAGATGGGTGATGAGTAATGATGGCTGATTGACACCATGATGCCAAATGCATTCGCCTTGATTGCCAAGTTTGGCGAAGAGGTGGTGGATGAGGCCGTCTTGTTGGCCATTTAAAGTTTCAACAGCTGCGGGTATGAGGGCGTCGCCAAATAAGCCTAATACTAGGCAATCGGTTGTTGAAAAGTCTAAGTTTGTCAGTAGTCCGTAATTCATGAAGTCTTCCTAAAGCGGCTAAAAACTGCTAGTTTACCTAATACTAAGTTGTAATAACAGAGCCACGACCGTAAGGGAGTGTTACGCGGACTTTCGTGCAACGCTCCTTGACAGTCGCGGCTCTGTATTTCGGAGACAATGTGTTAATTTTCAGATACCTAGCCAAAGAGGTATTTACAACCCTTGCGGGCCTAACGCTATTATTATTGCTGATTTTTATGAGCAATCAATTTGTGCATTACCTCAATCGCGCAGCCATTGGCGAATTCCCCGCTATGGTGTTATTAAAAGTGATGCTGATTGAAATGCCAAATCTATTGGTATTATTGTTGCCACTTGGTTTTTATGTCTCAATATTATTGGCTTATGGTCGATTATATGCCGATTCTGAAATGACAGTTTTAAATGCCTGCGGTTTTGGCGAAGGTGCCTTATTAAAAATGAGTTTAATGATGGCGTCTATTATCTTTTTGTTTGTCTTATTAATCATGACTTGGGCAAGCCCCCATATCGCTAAGGCCCGCACCCGGATTTTACACTCAGTGGGTCTGAAAACGATGATTCAAACCCTATTGCCTGGGCGCTTTCATATCTTGCCTGATGGTTTGTCAGTTATCTATGTGGGAGACATGGATAGAGGCCATACGGAAGCCCAAGATATTTTTCTAGCCAGAAAAGTGGTGAGTGAAGGGCTCGGTCGTTGGGATGTGTTGTGGGCTGAGAAAGGCGACTTGGTTCAAGCGCATGATGATGAAAAAATGCAATTACACAATGGTCGAGAATACCAGGGCGTACCCGGGCAAGCTAATTATCAAGTCGCGAAATTTGAAGCTTACACCACACAATTGCCAGCACCTACCGTATCTTTTAAAAGTGATATGCGCACCTATCCTATGCGATTGCTTTGGCCCTGGCATGGGGATGCTAAAAAAGCCGCTGAATTTCAATGGCGACTATCTGTGCCCCTAATGGTACTTGTTTTAACGTTGATTGCGGTTCCTCTGAGTCGATTAAATCCAAGGCAAGGGAAATATGCCAAACTGTTTCCAGCCATGATAATCTTTATTCTTTATGCCAATTTTATGTTTGTTGCGAGAGATTGGGTGGCGCTTGGTAAAGTGCCGATATGGATAGGCATGAGTTGGCTGCATTTGGTTTTCATAAGCTTGGGCCTTTTTTTGTTGCGGCATAATCGGAAGCAACTGGCATGAAAAAAATTGATGCATATCTTGCTAAAACAGTATTAGGTGGCATAGGCCTAGTAAGCTTGATGCTGTGTGGTTTACAAGTATTTATTTTGTTGGTTAACCAAATCGATGATTTAGGCCGTGGGCAATATAATTTAGTGGGTGCGCTTAAATTTGTTTGTCTTTCATTGCCTTATGAAGTGTATACGTTTTTTCCTATGGCGTGTTTGCTAGGATGCTTGATAGGTCTTGGCGTGCTCGCATCACATCGCGAGTTAGTGGTGATTAGAGCGAGCGGTGTCGCCATTTATGATGTCATGGGGGTAATTACCAAAGCGGGTATTGGATTAATTTTAATCGTGACATTATTTGGTGAAACAGTAGCGCCTAAGCTTGCCTATTTAGCAAATACCTCAAAACTCCAAGCGATAAGTGGCGGGCAGTCTTTAAGAACGGCAGAAGGTATGTGGCTCAGGCATCAAGATGACTTTATCTATATCGAAGCATTTGCTGAAAATAATACGTTATTAAATGTTATGCAGTTTCATTTTGATGATAAACACGCATTGCGTTTTGCAAGGCTTATCCCAAAAGTCACGATAACAGACGGTAAAGGCGTGATGCATGATTATCAACAAACCAACTTTAATGCGCAATCGACAAGTGTTGAGCATCAAAGTATCGCACCTTGGGATATTGCAATTGATGCCTCTATTTTTGAAGTATCACATCTAAGTCCTGATGAGCTGCCGCTGATATCGTTATGGAATTATGTTCATGCGATGAAAGTTAATCATCAAGCCGTATCCAATATAGAGCTTAGTTTTTGGCAGCGATTGTTGCAGCCGCTTACGACGTGGGTCATGTTGTTATTGGCTGTTCCTTTTATTTTTGGACCACTTCGTTCAAGTACCATGGGGGCTAAGTTGTTATTGGGGGCGCTGGTGGGCTTTGGATTTCATTTATTAAATCGGTTCATGGGGCCTTTGACGACGGTGTATCAATTGCCGCCGTTGCTGGTGGCTTTTGGGCCGACGCTTATATTTGCTTTATTGGGCATGAGCCTTATGCGACGAGCGCGTTGAGCATTTTGAAAAAAATCGGTAACGCTGACGGGCACGCAGACGTTTACGTGAATGAAATTTTTTATAATATCAGTGGAAGTTTTTAATAAACTCGATAGAATAGGGCATTTTGTTTTTTGTGGTGGGATTATGCCAAAGCGTCAGGATATTAAATCAATACTTATTTTAGGCGCAGGCCCGATTGTGATTGGTCAGGCTTGTGAGTTTGATTACTCAGGTACGCAGGCCGTTAATACCTTAAAGCAAGAAGGGTATCGCGTGATTTTAGTGAATTCTAATCCCGCAACGATAATGACAGACCCTGATCTTGCTGACGCCACTTATATTGAGCCTGTTGCCTGGCCTGAAGTGGCAAAGATTATTGAGATTGAACGACCCGATGCTTTATTGCCAACAATGGGTGGGCAGACAGCGCTTAATTGCGCGCTCGATTTGGTGCGTGAAGGCATTTTAGAGAAATATAATGTTGAGATGATTGGCGCGACACGTGATGCTATCGACCGCGCTGAAGATAGGGATAAGTTTCGCCAATTGATGAAAAAAATTGGTCTTGATATGCCACGCTCAGCTATCGCGCATAGTATTGAAGAAGCGTATCAGGTACAAGCGCAGTTGGGTTACCCGGTCATTATCCGTCCTTCATTTACCATGGGGGGTAGTGGCGGTGGGATTGCCTATAACCGTGAAGAGTTTGAAGAAATTTGTACGCGCGGTTTGTCATTGTCTCCGACACATGAGTTATTAATTGACGAGTCCGTTTTAGGCTGGAAAGAGTATGAAATGGAAGTGGTGCGCGATAAAAATGATAATTGCATTATCGTCTGCACCATTGAAAACTTCGATCCCATGGGTGTTCACACTGGCGACTCCATTACAGTGGCGCCTGCACAGACACTTACCGATAAAGAATACCAACGCATGCGTGATGCCGCCATTAAGGTGTTGCGTGCAGTAGGGGTTGATACAGGTGGCTCTAACGTTCAATTTGCTGTCAATCCCGAAGATGGCACGTTATTGGTTGTTGAAATGAATCCTCGTGTATCTCGCTCCTCAGCGCTTGCGTCAAAGGCGACAGGATTCCCGATTGCTAAAATTGCAGCGAAGCTTGCGGTAGGTTACACCCTTGATGAGCTAGCCAATGAAATTACAGGCGGTAAAACGCCCGCCTCTTTTGAGCCTAGTATCGATTATGTCGTCACAAAAATCCCTCGATTTAATTTTGATAAATTTCCTCAAACGTCAAACGTTTTAACCACACAGATGAAATCTGTGGGTGAAGTGATGGCGATTGGTGAATCTTTTCAAGCATCCCTCCAAAAGGCAATACGCGGGCTTGAAATAGGTCGAAATGGCCTTGAGTCGTTATTGCCAAAAGTTAATTTAGCAAAACTGCAGGCACATCTGAGAGCGCCGACACCTGACAGGTTGTGGTATATCGCTGATGCCTTCAGGCAAGGTTTGACGCTTGATGATATTCAAGCAGAAAGTAAAGTTGACGTTTGGTTTTTAGCACAAATAGAGGCTTTGGTTGTTGAAGAACAAAAGTTATCAAAACAAACGCTGCAATCCCTAGATGCTCAAAAACTGAGACAGCTTAAAAAACAAGGCTTTTCAGACGCAAGACTTGCTGCTTTATTAAATTGCGAGGAAGCCGCATTAAGAGCTTATCGACAGCAGTTAGGTGTTCGACCTGTTTATAAACGTATTGACTCCTGTGCAGGGGAATTCCCTTCAGAGACGGCTTATTTATACTCATGCTATCAAACAGAGTGTGAAGCGCGCCCCAATAACACCAAACCCAAAGTCATGATTTTAGGGGGTGGCCCCAATCGCATTGGTCAAGGGATTGAATTTGATTATTGTTGTGTTCATGCAGCGCTTGCGCTTCGTGAGTTAGGGTATGAAACCATCATGGTTAATTGTAACCCTGAAACGGTATCAACAGATTTTGATACCTCAGACAGATTATATTTTGAACCGGTAACCCTTGAAGATGTATTAGCCATCGTTGATATTGAAAAACCGCAAGGTGTGATAGTACATTATGGCGGACAAACCCCTTTAAAACTTGCGAAAGCATTAGAGGCTAATGGCGTAAAAATTATTGGTACTTCGCCTGATGATATCGACCGCGCAGAAGACCGTGAACGCTTTCAAAAATTGGTTCATGAATTAAAATTACATCAGCCCGCTAATGGTACAGTGAGAAGTGAAGCTGAGGCCATAGTCCTTGCCAATGAAATTGGCTATCCATTGGTTGTGAGGCCCTCTTATGTATTGGGTGGACGTGCGATGGAAGTGGTCTACCAAGAAGAAGACTTGCGGTATTATTTGTCGCATGCCGTAGCGGTGTCTCATGATTCACCGGTATTATTAGACCGATTTTTAAATGATGCGATTGAAGTCGATGTCGATGCCGTGTGTGATGGCACAGATGTGCTTATCGGTGGCATCATGGAGCATATCGAGCAAGCTGGTGTGCATTCAGGTGATTCAGCCTGTACGTTGCCACCTTTTAGTTTGTCTACCGTCATGCAACAAGAATTAATGACACAGATGACGCAAATGGCTAAAGCATTGGGTGTTATAGGGTTGATTAATGCACAGTTTGCGATTCAAGCAGATGATATTTATGTCCTAGAAGTGAATCCTAGAGCTTCAAGAACGGTCCCTTTTGTTTCTAAGGCGACAGGCTTGCCGCTCGCTAAAATCGCGGCACGTTGTAAAATGGGCATATCTTTAAAAGAACAAGGGCTGACAGGCCTTACGCCCATGCCATCATTTTATGCGGTTAAGCTTCCCGTATTTCCTTTTACCAAGTTTGCAGGCGTTGATTGTGTTTTAGGGCCTGAGATGAAATCAACCGGTGAAGTGATGGGTATTGCGAGACGCTTTGGACAGGCGTATGCTAAGGCCCAAATTGGTGCGGGTTGTCATATTCATAGACGAAAACGTGCCTTTTTATCGGTGAGAGATGCTGATAAAGCGCGTGTGGGCGAGATTGCTAAGCGTTTGTTTGCGCTTGGGTTTGAGCTTGTCGCAACGAGAGGTTCGGCATTAGTATTACAAGCCGCGGGCATTGACTGTCGACGTGTATTTAAAGTCGCTGAAGGCCGGCCGCATGTGGTGGATTTAATTAAAAACAAGGAAATTGATTTTATTGTCAATACCACGGAAGGAAAGCAAGCGATAGCGGATTCTTTTGTTATTCGACAAGCTGCCATGCAACATAAAGTGAATTACACAACGACCTTATCTGGGGCCGAAGCGTGGTGTTTGGCGATGAAGTATGAAGACCGTGAAACGGTAACGCGGTTACAAGATTTACATGTGAGGTAGTTATATTATGCAAAAATATCCTATGACAGTTGCGGGTGCAGAAGCACTCAAACAAGAGTTAAATCGCTTGAAATTTGTGGAGAGACCTCGTATTGTTGAGGCCATAGCGACCGCAAGAGCGCTGGGCGATTTAAAAGAAAACGCTGAATATCATGCCGCGCGCGAGCAACAAAGCTTTAGCGAAGGGCGTATTATGGAACTTGAGGCAAAGCTGTCACATGTTCAAATCATCGATGTCACGAAATTGCCTAATACTGGAAAGGTGATTTTTGGTGCGACGGTTACTATCTTGCATGTCGAAAATGAAACCGAAAAGACTTATTGCATCGTTGGTGAAGACGAAGCAGATATTAAGCTTAACAAGATTTCTTATAGCTCGCCTTTGGGACGCGCAGTCATTGGTAAAATGATTGATGATGTGGTGATGGTGCAGACACCTGATGGCCCAGTAGAATATGAAATTATAGCCGTTGAATATGAATAAGGGGTATACGCCCAACCAGTCTTGATGGCCTATTGTGGGCCGCAAGCCCTGATTTCAGGGAGATTTTAACTTTGTAAGGAAACTGTCGTATGAAAACAATCAAAATCATTTCTTGTTTTGCGCTAACGTCATCTGTGGCAATGGCAACACCTTTTACGTTTGATGGACAAATGAAGGTGACTATTCCTGTCAATAAAGATGGGACAGCCGCGCAAAAACAATTAGTGCTACCTAAAATGAAAGTATCAAAAGCTGCACGCCAGCAAATGCATACAGCGCTTAATCTTAAAGCGCCTGCAAAAGCCGCGTTTGGCGAAGTACCTGTTCGTGTTAAATTAGGCATGCAAAATACCCCAGTACTTGACCAAGGCCAGCATGGCACCTGTGTGACATTTGCGGTAACCGCAGCTGTCGATGCATTATTAGGCGCAGGCGATTATGTTAGCCAATTGTGTAACCTTGAGTTAGGTAGCTATTTGAGCATTAATGACAGGGCGAATTACAGTGGCTGGGAAGGCACATGGGGTACTGAAACATTAAATCAAATCAATGAATTTGGTGTTGTTAGTCAAAATTATCAAAAGTTAAATGGTTGCGCAGGCGTAAGAGTGTACAATCTAGACGATGAAACCGATCAAGGCACACCAATGTCAGATATTGATTTCACCTCGCATAGCATCCCGATGAAAGATGTGATGGATGTACATACGATTCTTGATGCTTCAACACCTAATTACGGTTGGGGTACAGTGATTGACATTCGCCAAGCATTAGCCAAAGGTAACCGTGTTGTTGTTGGCATGCTATTAGATACCATGATTGATAACCGTGTTGGTGCTGTGGGTCAAATGCACGTTCCAGGTGATACTTGGATGTTAGTTCCTCAAATCTCTGATGATATTCTTAATTTCCCATACTTTGCGGGTCATGAAATGGTTATCACAGGATATGATGACAGTGCGGTTGTTACGGATGATGCAGGCCATACTAACTATGGTGTCTTTACATTAAGAAATTCTTGGTCTCAATATGCGGGCGATCAAGGTAACTACTATGTTACTTATGATTACTTCCGTTTGATGGGCGAAGAAGCGCACGAGTTATCAGTTAATAAAGAGTAATTTTGTATCGCTCTGATGTTCCCCTCTCCCATTTATGGGAGAGGGGTTAGGGGTGAGGGTGGTTTTTTTACGGTAAATAATAATACGGATTTGGCAACTTAAATCCCTTTTTAGCATGTCCGCCAATAAGGTCTGAATATTGATCACCGATATTGGCAACAATCGTATACCCTTGTTTCGCAATTTGTGTACGAGAACTTGATTTATAAGGCGTAATAGAATTTTTATGATAATTTGAAGGGCGTAGCATGAGCCCGTCCCAATTGTTAAACCCTGCCTGATGTAAATTTTTAACCGTCGCTTCTTTTTCAGAGGCCTCACGTCCAGTAATAAAAAATACCGCCACATGATGTTTTTTGAGCTCATTAAATAATTGCAGTGTATCTTCAATAGCAGGTGCATTGGCCTTCAAGATGTTTTCATGAATAATTTGTTTGTTGGCTGTAAACTCTCTCGCAATAATGTTTTGATAGTTCGATAGGGAGGTTTCATCGATATCTAATACAACAGCTAGTTTTTTGGGATGCGCTGATGCTTGATTTTCAGTGATAGCATTTAGCATGTAATCGTGAGCAGATGCGATAACTTCACGAATCTCAGCATTATAAAGCCCAGAGTCATGGTAAGTTTGTAATTCCTTTTTGAGGACTGAAAGATTGGGTGGCTCTGCAAAGCTTGGCGTATGACAAAGAACAAACATTGTCAGCGCAATTAGTGCATTAAATAAAAAATTCATTTTACGAGGTGTCATCGTTTTCACACAGCTAATCAAATGATGCGCATTATACGGGAAATTATGTGTTTGTCAATGCTGCATATTGTTCATAAAGTAATCTATATGGAGATCGTCATCCCCGCGCAGGGATGACAAGAGTATGTGCATGTCAGAAGTAAATTTTTCAAGTTTGACGAAAAGACGTCCATAAGCGATGATGGGAGATGCAATTAATTAGGGATGATTAAATTATGAAGCTTAAAAATGTACTTTGCTATGAATCTGGTAACCTTGTGGCTTGCGACTTTACCTTATCTGCTGGTGGTAAATTAACAAAAGATAATCAGTTAGAAAATAGTTTAGAGTTTTCTGTAGATATGACAAGTCAATATATTTTAATCACGGGATTATTGAATAACGATATTACGGATGATAGTAGCTATAGTGTTTTGTCATTAGACGCACTTTCAGCCACTGATAGTTGGGCAATTTTAGATAATACAACGCGCGAATTACTGTTGTCGTGTTGTCAAGGAAAGGTGATTGAACATCCAGCTTTTATACAAAGGGTGTCAGTTGATTCTAGATATCATATGTTTGCAATGCTAAAAGCCCCAACCGATGGTTTTACTAATATGCCTGCGGTAAATTCTCCTACTTGATTTCTTATAAATTCTTCAGTATTATCGCGATTTCCTTGAATTAAGACTAAACTAGTACTATATGAATGCAAAAATATTAAGGGGGCATTGTGCTTCGCATTAGTAAGCTCGCTGATTATGGTACGGTAGCCATGGTTTATCTGGCGAAACATGCAGAAATATTGTGTAATGCCCGCGATATTGCGGCCCATACCCATTTATCAGTGCCAACGGTGAGTAAGTTACTTAAAAAATTAGCCGGGGCGAAATTATTGATTTCAGTTCGTGGTGTGAGTGGCGGTTATCGTTTAGCACGGGATGCCTCGCTTATTTCGGTGGCTGATATTCTTTATGCGCTTGAAGAACCACGTGGGCTTACGGAATGTGCGATTAATCCACAAGACTGTTTTTTGCATGGTGTCTGTCATATCAAAGGCAATTGGAAATTAATTAGTAAAGCGATTGAATCGGCACTCGCAAGTGTGAGCCTTGATGCATTGGCCAAGCCAAAGTTTGAAGGCGTTGATGTTCAACCAATTTTAAATTTGGCAAGTGGGGTAAGTCGTGTCTGAGAGTACACAACATTTACAAACATTGCTCGATAGAGATTACCAACATGGGTTTGTGACTGATATCGAGACTGAAACGTTTGCACCAGGCCTTGATGAAGACGTTATTCGTCGTTTGTCTCAAATCAAAGGTGAGCCTGAGTTTATGCTGCAATGGCGACTGACTGCCTATCGTCATTGGCTAACCATGACCCACCCAGAGTGGTCAAGTGTTCATTATCCACCTATTGATTTTCAGTCTATCGCGTATTATTCAGCCCCTAAATCACCTGAAAATGCGCCTAAAAGTTTGGAAGAAGTAGACCCTGAACTATTACGTACTTATGAGAAATTAGGCATTCCGTTAAGAGAGCAAGAATTACTCGCAGGCGTTGCCGTTGATGCCGTATTTGACAGCGTGTCAGTGGCGACCACATTTAAAGCAAAGCTTGCCGAAGTAGGCGTTATCTTTTGCCCCCTCTCTGAGGCTGTGCATTTATACCCTGATTTAGTGAAGCAGTATTTAGGCTCCGTTGTGCCCTATCGCGATAATTTTTATGCAGCGCTTAATTCAGCGGTATTTAGCGATGGATCGTTTGTATATATCCCAAAAGGTGTTCGCTGCCCCATGGAATTATCGACTTATTTTAGAATCAATGCTAAAAATACGGGTCAGTTTGAAAGAACATTAATTATTGCTGAAGATAATAGCTACGTCTCTTATCTTGAAGGCTGTACAGCGCCTCAGCGTGATGAAAATCAATTGCATGCGGCAGTCGTTGAATTAGTCGCCCTTGAAGGCGCACAAATTAAATATTCTACCGTTCAAAATTGGTACCCGGGTGATAAAGAGGGCAAAGGTGGCATTTATAATTTTGTGACCAAACGCGGTGCCTGTCGTGGTAAACGGTCAAAAATATCCTGGACACAAATTGAAACGGGCTCAGCCATTACCTGGAAATACCCAAGTGTTGTGTTATTAGGCGATGATTCAGTGGGGGAGTTTTACTCGGTCGCACTGACAAATCATTATCAACAAGCCGATACCGGTACTAAAATGATTCATATCGGTAAAAACACCCGTTCAACGATTATATCAAAAGGTATTAGCGCGGGCTTTGCCCATAATGCGTATCGTGGCATGGTAAAAATTGCCCCGAGCGCTACTAATGCGCGTAATTTTACACAGTGTGATTCTATGCTCATGGGCAATCAGTGTTCGGCGCATACCTTTCCCTACATTGAGGTTAAAAACCCAACGGCACAAGTTGAGCATGAAGCGACAACGTCAAAAATTTCTGAAGAACAATTATTTTATTGTCAGCAACGCGGCATTGAAACCGAAGATGCGGTATCGATGATAGTCAATGGATTTTGTAAACAAGTCTTAAAAGAGCTGCCCATGGAATTTGCGGTCGAAGCGACCAAATTACTGGGCATTAGTTTAGAAGGGGCGGTAGGCTAATGATGTTAACCATTAATGAATTAAGTGCTGGCATTCCCGGCCAAACAATATTACAAGGTATTAATTTAAACGTTAAACCCGGCGAAGTGCATGCGATTATGGGGCCAAATGGGTCTGGTAAATCAACGCTATCTAAGGTATTAGCGGGAGATCCGGCCTATGAAGTCACAGGCGGCACGGTGAATTTTTGTGGTCAAAATTTATTAGCATTAGAGCCTCACGAGCGCGCAAGACTTGGGGTGTTTTTATCGTTTCAATATCCGGTTGAAATCCCAGGTGTGACCAATATTAATTTTTTAAAAGCAGCGGTTAATGCAACCCGCAAAGCGCAAGGCAAACCCGTACTAGATGCGATTGATTTTTTAAGCTTTATTCGTGAAAAATGTGCGCTATTAGATATGGATGAAAGTTTTTTGTATCGAAGTATTAATGAGGGATTTTCAGGCGGTGAAAAAAAACGCAATGAAATCTTACAAATGGCAGCGCTGGACCCAAAATTAGCGATTTTAGATGAAACGGATTCAGGACTTGATATTGATGCACTAAGGGTGATTGCCGAGGGCGTTAATGCGATGCGAACACCTGATAGGGCTATTTTAATGGTGACCCATTACCAAAGGCTTTTAGATTACATTAAGCCCGATTTTATCCATGTATTGGCCAATGGCCGCATTATCAAATCAGGGGATAAAAGTTTAGCGTTAATGCTTGAAGAAAAAGGCTATGGTTGGATAGACGATTTGGAGCAAGCATGATGAGTTCGTTCGTCGAATTTTATGATAATGCTCTTAAAGCTTTGCCTAAAACCGCACCATGGTTAAATGCCATGCGAGAAAAGGCGCGTCATGATTTTGTGAAACGTGGTTTACCGAATAAATCAATGGAAGCCTGGAAATACACTTCACTTGATGCTTTTTTAGAGGCTAGATTTACGTTATCAAGTTTAGCCAGTTTGGATGTAACTACGTACTCATCCACTACGTCCCGCCCCCACGATTTAATCGCGGGGTTGTCCGCGGGATCCATCGCTGATGCCAGTTTTCTTGACCCCGCGGACAAGCCGCGGGGCGTAGTGGGTGAGCAGTTACGTTTAGATGAGACTTTAACGGTCCCTGAAGGTGTTAAAGTTTTGCCATTACTAGAAGCAATGACAACTGAGCAAGCTTTAGTTCAAAAGCATTTAAATAGCTTAGCACAGCCTATTGATGGTTTTATGACCCTAAACAATGCCAGTTTTCAAAATGGCTTATTGATTTATGTGCCTAAAAATCTGGCCATTGAAGCCCCTCTGTGGTTAAGACATAAGCCTTGTAATAGCGATGAAGGTTATGCGATTCGTCATTTAATTATCCTTGAAGATGGCGCAAGTTTGACCTTGGTTGAAGATTATTGCGGTGAGGAAGAAGAAGCGTATTGGATGAATACTGCGTCTGAAATTTTTCTAAGCCCTAATGCTAATTTAACGCATTACAAAGTACAACGAGATGGCAGTAAATCGTTTCATACGGGACATACGTTTGTAAAACTTAATACACACAGTGAATACCAATCGCATATGATAAATTTAAGTGCGGGCTTTTCACGTAATGATTTGGTAATAAATCTCGATGCGCCTCATGCACGCTGTATGATGAATGGCCTTTATTTGACAAAAAATAAGGCCTATTGTGATTATCATACAACCGTCCATCATCATGTGGGCTTTTGTGAATCTGAGCAAGATTACAAAGGGATATTATGTGATAAATCGCGAGCCGTGTTTAATGGTCAGGTCGTTGTTGCCAAGGGTGCCGATAAGACCGTTGCCAAGCAACAAAACAAGAATCTATTACTCTCCACAACTGCTGAAATGGACACTAAACCTGAATTACAAATCTACGCTGACGATGTGATTTGCACCCATGGCGCGACAGTCGGTCAATTGGATAATGACGCGCTATTTTATTTACAAGCACGCGGATTATCACCCGATGAGGCAAGACAATGCCTGATTGAAGCGTTTTTGTCTGAAAATTTGGCTATTTGTGCCAATGCAATGACGACGCCCCGCGGCTTGTCCGCGGGGTCCAAGGTAGTCGCACTATCTCTGGATCCCGCGGACAAGCCGCGGGACGTTGAGACTGGACAAACCATTACCATCAAAGACTGGTTAACCACCTTAGTGCGTTTGCAATTGCAAAAGGCGCCATCATGAACATCAGAGATGACTTCCCCATTTTAGCTGAAATGGTTCATGATAAACCGCTGGTGTATCTCGATAATGCGGCCACCACGCAAAAACCACGTGCTGTGATTCAAGCGATGAATGATTATTATGAACATGCTAATGCCAATGTTCATCGCGGCGTACACGCCCTAAGTGTTAGAGCCACCGATGCTTATGAAGCCGCACGTGAAAAAGTACGCGCATTCATTGGGGCGGCTAAGGTATCTGAATGCGTGTTTGTCAGAGGCACGACTGAGGCGATTAATTTAGTCGCTGAATCATATGTCAGACCTAAGCTTAAAGCCGGTGATGAAATTCTTATTACGCATATGGAACATCACGCTAATATTGTTCCTTGGCAATTATTATGTCAAAAAACAGGGGCGGTTTTAAAAGTGGCACCCATTACGGCCCAAGGTGAAGTTAATCTTGAGGCTTATGAAGCATTATTGGGCCCTAAGACCAAATTTGTGTCGCTGTCTTATGTGTCTAATGCCTTAGGCACGATTAATCCTGTTAAAACTATGATTGAATTAGCGCATAAAAAAGGCTTAGCCGTGCTATTAGATGGCGCACAAGCCACAGCGCATTTACCGATAAACGTCGTTGACCTTGACTGTGATTTTTATGCATTCTCAGGCCATAAAATGTATGGCCCAACAGGTATTGGTGTCTTGTATGGTAAGCAGGCACTACTAGATGCTATGCCGCCTTATCAAGGCGGTGGTGAGATGATTCATTATGTCACCTTTGATGAAACAATTTTTGCACCGGTGCCGTTTAAGTTTGAAGCGGGCACGCCCAATATTGCGGGCAGTATTGGCTTAGGGGCTGCCATTGATTATTTATCAACGCTCGATATGCCCGTGATTGAAGCTTATGAAGCGGATTTATTACAGTATGCCACAGAAGAGATATCAAGCCTTGAGGGTTATCGCATTATAGGGACGGCTAAACATAAAGTGCCTGTAATATCTTTGGTTCATGACAGTATTCACCCGCATGATATCGGCACCATTTTAGATACCGAAGGGGTGGCGGTGAGGGCAGGGCATCATTGTGCGATGCCGTTAATGGCCTATTTTCAAGTGCCAGCGACAGTGAGATTATCGATGTCTTTTTATAATACCCGAGAAGATATTGATGTGGCAGTTAGTGCGTTAGCTAAAGTGATTGAGGTGTTTCGATGAATATGGCGGTTCGTGAGTTATATCAAGAGATGATTATGGATCACAATAAAAACCCTAGAAATCATCATGACATGCCTGATGCGACGGTGACCGCTAATGGGTTTAATCCCTTATGTGGCGATAAATTATCGGTATATTGTAAACTTGTCGATGATAAAATTGATGACGTGAGTTTTGTGGGCTGTGGTTGTGCGATTTCTCAAGCCTCAGCTTCTTTGATGACCGATGCCTTAAAAAATCAAACGATAACGGATGCCCATGCGATATTT
>Ga0075163_10005934_pt1 | contig 16219 bp, 7 predicted proteins | sample JI1023141ADNA_FD_71478 | JGI IMG/M metagenome (GOLD analysis project Ga0075163, IMG submission 71478) | Wastewater effluent complex algal communities from Wisconsin, to seasonally profile nutrient transformation and Carbon sequestration -... | ecosystem: Engineered > WWTP > Effluent > Algae...
ACAGTGATAATACCCATTACCTTCTGTGCATCGTTACCACCATGACCAATACTGAATGCGGCAGAAGAAAACAATTGTAATTTCTTGAAACTTTTGTTGGCTCGAGAATTTTGCATTGAGCTAAGGAATAAAGTGAAAACACCTATCACAAGCACAATGAATCCCAACAATATCCATTTAAAATTCGCACCATGAAACATCACTTTCAGCCAATAGGTTTCGAAGTTGTTTTTAAGGTTTGAAGTGTCGTATCTATCTTTGGAATCAGCCCCTACACGATGTGTTTCGGCAATTGCTCCTTTCATTTTGGCCTTTTCAATGGCCGCAAGAACAGCAGCAGAAACTTCCGTGTTTTCGGTAGTTTCACCAACCTTCTTCATGAAGTCGGTGCGAACCACGTAGACTGTGCCACTTTTATCTTCGGCCCCTGTTGAATCCTTTCCAGCTTTAACTATAGGTGCAAATTCTTTAAGCTCAGGTGTTTTGAAAGTAAGCGCTTTCTTCAAATCATCCTTACTTGTCTTTTCTTCGAAAACCAAAGTGTATGAGCTCCCGCCATTAAAGTCCTTTTTGTATTCAAGCGCGTTGGCTACTGCGAAGATTACAAGAGCAATAATTGTGATTGAGACTATCTTCATGCCCGGGCCTTTCCTAAAAGAATTGAGAAACCAAGCGGAAATGAGGTACGACATGATCATACCTGCCATTGGAGCTACAAAAATGAAGATGACAGTTGCCCATATAACTCCGGAATTGATTGCCTGCCAGCCAAAGGCAGCCAGAAATGCTCCAGCAAAACCGCCAATCAAAGTATGTGAAGAAGATGATGGAATACCATACCACCAGGTGATTAGGTTCCAAGTGATTGCCGCAATCAACCCAGAAAAAATCATGGGCAGTGGGTTGTTAGAAGTGGCGATGTATGTCTCCTTTACTGATTTGGCAATAGTTGTAGCCACGCTGTGATCTTTAAAAATAAAGAACGCAACGAAGTTGAAAAATGCAGCCCAAACCACAGCCTGAAATGGGGATAACACCTTGGTGGAGACCACTGTTGCAATCGAGTTTGCTGCATCGTGAAATCCATTGATAAAGTCGAATATCAACGCAAGCGCGATGACAGTAATGAGCAGAAGTGAATACTCCATATCAACTAAAAATTACGAATTTTTTACAAGTATTGATTCCAAGGCGTTGGCTACGTCCTCGCACTTATCAGTAGCAGTTTCAAGAACTGACAAGATTTCCTTTTTCTTGATCATTTCAATGGCGTCTGTTTCTTCGGCAAAAAGTCGGGCGATTGCAAGATCAAAGATGCTGTCAGCCTCATTTTCAAGGTCGTTGATTCTCACAATAGCCTCACGAACACGCTGTGCATTTTTCATGTTTCGTAGATTTTGAATTGCCAGATCGATTTCGATGGCCTGACGATGTAGAACACTCGCTAGACTGTGCATTACCTGATCAATTTCTTTCAACTGATAAAGCGAAATTCGCGAAGCCGTGCCGTTGATGAAATCTGCAACGTCATCCAGCGATGTGGCTAAATAATGGATATCCTCGCGGTCGAATGGTGTTATGAAGTTTTCACTGAGCTCTGTGAAAATGTGATGAGTAATCTCATCTCCAACATGCTCTAAGTCATGAATTTCTCTCACAATAGATTCTCTCGCTGACTCGTCTTTTTGATCAAGAAGCTCCTTGAATTTAACCGACATCGTTACAAGATTGCTCGTTGCGCGTGCGAATGAATCGAAGAATTTGCCGGATTTCGGCGCAAACATGCTGAGAATTTTCATGTATAAATATTTTGCGGCAAAGCAAAGGGCTCAATTATACCTGCACCTTTCGCTAATGTTAACTTATTGTTATGTCAACAATAAAAATACACCCCGGGGTTGTATTCTGATCTCAACCTCACTAATTGCAATACAAGCAATTTATAAATAATCCAATGGAAAATGCCGAAGTACATTCCGTTATATCTAGTAAACATTTATGTCATGTTTTCATAATACTTACTTAACACTAAAAACACTTTGAGGGCTTCTTTTTGCGGCGCATTTTACTTCCACGTAACAATAAAACAAGATGGCTCTTCAATCTGTATCATTTCGAACCGCCCTTATTAGGATGACTTTTTGTGTTGTTCTGTTATCCGTTTTTAGTCCGGCATTTTCACAAACCGAACAAAAACCGCAATTCCAATTCAAAAACGGTGTAGGGGTGACCGCACCCGATAGTATGTTTTCCATTAATGTGCGTTTTAGAATGCAAAATCGCATGGGATTTACAATGACCGACGAGGACACAACTTGGTCGCCCAGTGCTATTGAATTCAGAACAAGGAGGACTCGCTTAAGATTGGATGGCTGGATATTCAATCCAAAGTGGCAATATGCGCTTCAATTATCGTTTAGCCGGGGGGATCAGGATTGGGATAATGCTGGCGTTCCAAACGTGTTGCGTGACGCCATGATGTTCTATGAGCCGAACAAAAATTTGCGGATCGGATTTGGCCAAGGCAAACTTCCTGGTAACCGTCAGCGCGTGGTTTCATCTGGGGAGCAACAATTTGCAGATAGGTCAATTGTAAACGCCACTTTCACTGTAGATCGTGACTTCGGTCTTCAAATGCACTATCATTTGAAAACGGGTCCACTACACTATTTTATTAGAGGAGCTCTGTCGTCGGGTGAAGGACGAAATGAAGGCGTAAATAAGTCGGAAGTTTCGCAAAATACCGGCATGTGTTATACAGGGCGCTTCGAATTTTTGCCCCTAGGATTATTTGACGGTAAAAGCGACTATTACGAAAGTGATTTGGCAAGAGAGCCAAAACCAAAAATTTCTCTGGCAGGTGGTATGTCATTAAATGATGATGCAATCCGCACAGGCGGCCAACTTGGAAAGAGTTTGTATACCAGTAGAGACATCAGCACTTACATTTTCGACGGCTTATTCAAATGGAAAGGAATCAGCTTTTATACTGAATTTATGAAAAGAATAGTTACTGGAGGTGGTTCTTCAATTACACTCAGCGATGATGGCGCCAGAGAATATGTCTATGATGGCGAAGGATTGCTTGTGCAGTCGGGCTATCTGTTTAAAAACAACTTCGAAATTGCGGGGCGTTATGCACACACAAGGCCCGTAGGCGAAACCATCGACTTGAAAGATGTTGTTCAGGATTACACAATCTGCTTCAGCAAATTCATCAGAAATCACCGCTTTAAATGCCAGTTTGATGCAACACTGCAGCGCCATCTTGATCCGGGATCTGCTGAACTTACCGGCCAAAATGTGCAATTCAGGTTTCAAATCGAAATGGGTATCTGATCGTTAATTTCAGGATACCTTTGTGTAAAGTTTATGTCAAATCCGCGTGATCAAAACATCAATAAATCAATAGAGAATATGAATAAGGACAAAGTGAATCTTACTTCGCATGAAGAAGAAGAAAAACCCATTATGCAGCGATCTCTCGACCTCATATTCCACGCTCTTTTGCCGAAGGATAAGAAATTCTATCCGTTGTTCGACCAGGCGAGTGCCAATATGGTTGAAACAGCAAAGGCTCTTGAAGCCGCATTGAAATCAGATTCAGTAACGAGAATCCAATCGCATGAAAAAATTGACTTACTCGAAAAGCAAGGCGACGAGATTACGCATGCCATCATGAGAGAAGCTGGCCTCACTTTTATTGTTCCCTTCGACAGAGAAGATGTTCAGCACCTTGCTATTGCCATAGACGACGTTGTGGACTATATCTATGGCACTTCGAAGCGAATCGACCTCTACAAGGTCCACAATATTCCACCAGAAATGATTCGCCTGGCGGAGATTATAACCCTTTCAGCCATTGAACTTCAAAGCGCAATCAAAGAAATGCGCAACCTTAGAAGGGTTCGACAAGTAAGAAAACACCTCGAAAACATTAATAGATACGAGAATGAGGCGGATAAAATCATGAACGACTCAATCGCGGCTATGTTCAGAAATGAAAAAGATGCCACTCATATTCTCAAGATGAAAGAGGTCATCACTTTCCTAGAAAACGCAACAGACAAATGCGAAGATGCCGCTAACGTGATTGAGAGCGTAATTATAAAATTTTCTTAATTTCTATCCTGACTGAACTTCTTCGTAAGATCTTTGTTATTCGTTTGTGTTGAAATTTTTGTCCATAACCATCACCGCTCTTCTTCTGCTGTTTTCATCTATGATGATATACAATGTGAGGATTAGTTCTACTTGTGGTATTGTCAACACTAGTTCATTAACCGTATCTATCGAAGAGGAAGAAACCGAAAATCACTATAAAGTTCTTGATTTTCCTTCATATACAGACGCAATAGCCTCTTCCTATAAATCTCCTATTGAATTGCCGCTATTTATTCCGGCAAGATGTCTCGAGGCCAATTCGAATGGTCCTCACATACCTCCCGAACTCATCTAGTTCACAAGGTTAACCCTCACAACTTTCACCGACTCGAATAATTAGGGCCGGTGAATGCATGACCTTTTGCTTGTCGTTGGGTGATCAACGCTGCAATAAGATTTCGAATAACAAAACATCAATTAAATTCAAATATGGAGAAATTAACTCCTGTAAAACGTCTTTGGAAGCTAGTCAAAACGGAAAGATCTGAAATTCGGAATATTTATCTCTTTGCTATTTTTCAAGGACTGGTTGGCCTTTCATTACCCATTGGTATTCAGGCCATCATCAACCTACTTCAAGCCGGCCAACTTAGAACATCATGGGTTGTACTCGTAGTATTTGTACTTGCGGGTATTCTTTTCTACGGCACACTTCAACTGAGGTTAATGCGCATCACAGAATCGATTGAACAAAGGCTTTTCGTCAAATCGTCATTCGAATTGGCATTTCGTCTTCCGCATATCTCGACTGAATCAATCGTGGGTAAATATGTTCCCGAAATGATGAATAGATTTTTCGAAATCATGACAATTCAGAAGAGCATGTCTAAGCTATTGATTGACTTCTCAGCGGCGATAGTTCAAGTGCTTTTTGGACTAATTCTCCTTTCTTTCTATCACTCTATGTTTATCCTTCTTGCAGTGGTGCTGGTACTAATGATGTACATTGTTTTTCGCTTTACAGGGCTGTCGGGACTCAAAAGCAGCATTGATGAAAGCAATCAGAAATTTGCCGTTGCGCATTGGCTGGAAGAAGTATCACGCACCCTCATGACGTTCAAGTTGAGCGGTGAAACAACGTTACCACTTCAAAAAGCCGATCAACACACCTCTGCGTATTTGGACGCTAGAAACCAACATTTCAAGGTGCTTGTTTCGCAGTATAAGATTCTCATTTTTTTCAAATTAATCGTAGCCGCTGCATTAATCATTGTTGGAAGCAGACTTGTCGTGAATGGACAGATCAACATCGGACAATTTGTGGCAGCCGAGATCATCATTATTATGATCATTAACAGTATCGAAAAAATAATTCTGAACCTCGGAACGGTATACGACCTTCTCACATCCCTAGAAAAAGTGGGGGGCATAACAGACATACCGCTCGAACGCGATGGTGGTGAAGACATTCAGAATATATCGCTTGCCAACGGCCATTCACTCCGAATCAAAGATCTTAAATTTCAATTCAAAGATGCCACGACTCCTTTGTTTGAAACCATCAATTTGAATATCAAAAGTGGAGAAAAAATATGCCTTACAGGAAACAATGGATCCGGCAAAACAACATTGCTAAAACTTCTAGCTGGAATGTACGCCAATTATTCAGGCAGCATCGTCATTAACGATGTGCCACTTGAAAACATCAATCTACCATCATACAGAAACAGTATTGCAGTGAACTTCACCGAACAGGAAATTTTCAAAGGAACTGTTTTGGACAATATCATCTGCGGAAGGCCTAATATAACGTTGAATCATGTGGTTGAAATTTGTTCGAGTCTTAGGTTGAATTCATATATAGAATCGCTCGCTAGTGGCTATGAAGCAACACTCGACCCTGAAGGCCGTGGCCTGGCTTCAGGCGTTTTGAAAAAAATTATTCTCGCCCGATGTCTGGTGGGGCAACCAAAATTACTACTCATGGAAGACAATCTCTCTTCATTTGTTCCAGAGGACCGCGAATGTATCCTCAATTATATTTTCACTCATTGTAAAAACATGACAATGATGATAACAAGCAATTCTGAAGACATCATCAAAAGATGTGACAGAGAAATTGTTCTTTAAAATCTTAACTCAATAAAAACTACACCGATGTTAGGAATATCTCAGAACACCATCAAAGAAAAAATAGATCAGAAAAGATTCATTTCATTTCAAAAGGTCATTGATACAGGAAGAAAAAACACCTTAAGAAATCTATTGATTTCATCGCTTATCATTCTTATTGTTTTGCTTGTGATACCTTGGACTCAAAACATCTCGGGGCATGGTAAACTAACCGCTCTGGAGGCTGAAAAAAGACCACAATCAATTCAATCCATTATCCCGGGAAGAATTGAAAAGTGGTACGTAAGTGAAGGTGATTACGTAAAAGCCGGTGATACCATAATGCGCATTACAGAAATTGTAGATGATTATTTCGACCCGAATTTGCTTCAAAATGCCGAACGCGTTATTCAGAATAAAGAATCAAGTGTTTCTGGATATATGGAGAAGATTGCTGCTCTAGACAGACAAATAGATGCGATGAACGAATCTAGAAAAATTAAAATGTCACAGCAGGAAATAAAAATCTCTCAATCGATTCTAAAGCTTCAAAGTGATAGCGTCGAATCCAATGCCGCACGCGCAAACTTGAAAGTAGCTGAAGAGCAATTTGAGCGCTTTAAAGAACTGTTTCAAAAGGGACTCAAATCCGAAACAGAACTTGAACAGCGTGAAGTAGCGCTGCAGAATGCTCGATATAAGGAGACAGAAACACAGAACAACCTCATGATTTCACGTCAGGAGCTTGCGAACATCCGCAATGAATACAACTCCATCTTTCAAGATTATCGAGATAAAATTTCGAAATCAGAAAGTGAAAAGTTTACTGCATTGAGCGCTTTGTTTGATACTGAGTCCGAAATTTCGAAACTCCAAAGTAATCTTTCCGGATTCAATCAACGAACAGGTTATTATTTTATAACGTCACCAATAGATGGTTACATCACGCGTGTTCTGAAAACCGGTGTTGGTGAAAACATCAAAGAAGGAACCGAAATAGTGACCCTTATGCCTGGTGATTACAGTCTTGCCGTGGAATTATTTATCAAACCTATGGACTATCCACTAGTGGAGAAGGGGCAGCAAATTCGATTCATATTCGATGGCTGGCCTGCCTTTGTGTTTAGCGGCTGGCCGGGCGCTTCATTCGGCACTTATGCCGGTGTCATTGTTGCTATCGACAATTTCACCAATGAAAATGGCGAGTACAGATTGCTTGTAGCACCAGATCCGAATGACGCACCTTGGCCTCAAGGTATACGCGTAGGCGGCGGAGCAAAAGGAATTGCTATGCTCAATGATGTAACTGTAGGATATGAACTCTGGCGCCGATTTAATGGCTTCCCGCCAGATTTCTATAAAAACAACAATGCAAAAAATGAGTCTTCCAAATAAAATGGCACAACATTCATTGCTGCGAATACATAGGGCAATGGTATTCGTTTGCCTTGCTTCTCTTCCTGCTTTGGCAAATGGGCAGATACGTGATTCATTATCATTTGAGGCATTTCGCGAACTGGTCATTCAGAATCATCCGCTTGCGCAACGTGCCAATTTGAATGTAGAAAAAGGAGAAAACGCAAAACGTATTGCACGAGGCGCATTTGACCCCAAACTTCAAGCTGGCATAAATAATAAAGTATTCGATGGCCTCACTTATTATGACATGAGAAACCTACAGCTTGAGGTGGCCACACCGTCTCCAGTAACGATTAAAGCAGGATATGATCAAGTGAGCGGTAGCTACTACAATCCAGAATTGAAAACACCGGAAGACGGTCTTGTAACCGCTGGTATCTCTTTACCTATTCTTAGAGGCCTTGTAACAGATGAGCGAAGGACTGCACTTCGACAAGCAAATGCGTTCAATGAATATTCTCTCCTTGAACAAGAGAATATGATCAACCAACTATTACTCGATGCATACATGCAATATTGGAATTGGTGGAATGCATTTCAGAAGAAACAGGTGGCACAATCTGTTGTTGATCTCATCATTCCTCGACTCAACGCAACACGTGAATTAGCCCTTCAAGGTGATCTGCCAATTATCGATACGCTTGAAACTTTTACACAATACCAAAACAGACTTTTGATATTTCAAGAGGCATCAGCACTGGAGGTAAAAGAAAGAATGATGTTATCTTCATTCTTATGGAGTAAACAAGGTGACGACAATGTGGCAATTATTATAACAAACAAAATTGTTCCAACACAATACCAGCTTGTGAAGCCCTTCGACTCTTACGAAACTTCTTTCCTCAATTTGCGCGATTCAGTAGAGTTCAAAAATCCTGAGCTCATGCAATACGAGTGGAAGTTCGAAACTTTAAGAGCCGAAGAAAGATGGAAAAAAGAAAGAATAAAACCGACATTAAACGTCAACTACAATTTGCTCTCTTCAAACGACAATCCAATTGAAGCTGGTATTATTTCCAACAACACTTACAAGTGGGGCTTAACTTTCGGGATGCCGCTTTTCTTGCGGAAAGAAATTGGTGAATTGAAGATGACACAAATTAAAATTAAAGAAACCGATTTCGAATATCAAGTCAAACGTCAGGATTATAAAAACAAGGCAACAGCGTTGTATGAAAACATTCTCATTTTTCGCAGCCAGCTGAGTCTTGCTCAAAACAATCGAAACAACTATTCACAATTGTTAGAAGCTGAAAAGGAAGAATTCCTTGTTGGTGAGAGTTCTGTATTCCTTGTTAATCAGCGAGAACAGCAGTTCGCAGAAGCCATGAATAAAGTGATTGATCTGCAAACCAAAATATTCTTGCTTGAGGCAGAGTTGAATTATGTACTTGGCACTATCTAAGAATTAAACAAAGATGTTGAACCGACGCTTTTTCAAGCATTGGGTATGATTATCATATTGGCATAAATCCACTTTAATTATAGCGACACATTCAAGCGCATTTGCAAGGACATCTTATGTCAAGTTCTTCACGCTATTTTTTAATGATTAAAGCTGCTCGAACTGAAATTAGAAGATAAAAAAAGAGGCTGCCCTTTCGGAACAGCCTCTTTAAGTTATTGCTCAGTTCTTATTTCTGAACTACCATTCTTTTCGTGATGACATCGCCATCAACTTGCAGCTCCATCAAATATAGTCCTGCTGGAAGTGGATTGTCCAACACAATTTGAGTGTTCAAATATGTTTCTGTGAAGTACGTGTTTGACCAAACTTCACGGCCCATACCGTCAATAATTCTCGCACGAACTTCTCCGTTAAGAACCTCGTTCACATACAAGCTAAACTCGTCACCTTTGTTAGGGTTAGGATATACGTTCACTTGATTTGAAGAGAACTTATCTTCTGATTCAACTGAACCATCTTGATTTTCCATAACCATACCAGATGAAGAGATCAACAGACAAGTCTGCGGGCCCCATGTTGTTGTATATCCGTTAGACAAAACCTGACGAACTCTTACATTATACGTTTGTCCAAGAGCAAATCCAGAGGCCGTTGACAATGTAACGCCATTAGTTGTACCCGTGTTTATATAGAATGCAGACTGACTCAAGTTCGCCAATTGGAATTCCCATTGGTAATCCAAGATACCACAAGTGGTAGCGTTGGTTCTGATTTGAGAACCCATCAAACGAGCGGATGGACAGTCTTGAGAAGTGCTCAAGAATATTGCAGGCACTGCAGCAACTGTCGCCGTGCAGGTTTGTTGACCAGGCACTACTAAAACCTCTAGAACGCCGGCGCCCACAGTGAGGTTGTAAGATGCATCAACTCTGCACGTGTATGTATCGTTAGCTGGTAATGATGGAACCAAATACAACAAACATGAAGTGCTAGAAACCGTTCTCGAATAAGTCAAGCCCGTAGTATTTGATGTGAAATTATAAACATAAGCCGACGCACTGACATTTGTTGATTTGAAGTTCGAACACATACCATAGTTACCGGAGGTCGTGAAGCAAGCTCCCGGCTTCAATGCGTTCAAACAAATTATAAATGAGCCAGCGCCCAAAGCCGAGTTATTATTTCGCACTGCAACATAATAAGTAGCCCCTACAGTAAGTCCAGTGTAATTCAAGAACTCATTACCTTTTATGTTCTGGTAATTTTCAATATTTACAATGTTACCCGCAGCATCTTGTAATTCGACAAGAACATCAGTAGTTGTGGTAGTCACTCGGCAACGCAAGCCCGGCTCTGTCGCAACAAATTTGTACCATACATCCTGACCACCCTGAACCACAGTAGAATGAGCTTCTGGAGAAGCGGTTGCACCTGCCACTGTGCCTGTTGTACCAGTACACTGTGTTACTGAATACAATGGAAGTGTCAAAGCATTTTGATAGAAGTCATTAGCAACGTTCGAGCAATTGTCATCAATCTGACCATCACAGTCATCATCAATGTTGTTACAAAACTCCAATGCACCAGGATGGCGATTTGGGAATGTGTCATAACAATCCATGTTGTTGTTCACATATCCTGTTGGTTGAACGCAAGCTTGCATGCTGACGTTTGGATTACCAAATCCGTCTCCATCAAAATCCTGATAGAATATTGGGCCAGCATTGTCATCAACCGAGCCATCACAATCTTCATCAACGCCATTACAAAGTTCTGTCATGCCAGGATTCACTGCGGCATTATTGTCATTACAGTCACCATTGCACGATGTATATCCATCGTTATCTAGGTCAAATCCTTCATCGATAGTTCCGTCACAATCATCATCTGATCCATTGCAAGCTTCTGCGCTAGTAGGATAGATGCTTGAGTTATTATCATTGCAGTCACCTTCACAAGTTGTATAACCATCGTTATCGGCATCAAAACCTTCGTCAACCGAGCCACTGCAATTATCATCAACGTTATTGCAAACCTCTGCAGCCGCAGGATTCACTTGATTGTTGTTGTCATCACAATCGCCACCACATGATGTGTATCCATCACCATCAACGTCGAAAGTTTCGTCAATTTGACCATCACAATTGTCGTCCGACAAGTTGCATGTTTCTGCTGCGCCAGGATAAACTGAACCATTGCTGTCGTTACAATCTCCTTCGCAAACAGTAAAACCATCATTGTCGACATCCCAACCTTCGTCAACACTGCCATTGCAATTATCGTCGATGTTGTTGCACAATTCTATTGCGCCAGGATTAATCGCTGCATTGTCATCATTACAATCGCCGCTGCAGTTCGTATATCCATCGTTATCTAAATCGAGGTTTTCGTCAATCAATTCATCGCAGTCTTCATCAATGCCATTGCACAATTCAATTGCCGCAGGATTTATAGAGGCATTGCTGTCGTCACAGTCACCTCCGCATGAAGTAAAGCCATCATTGTCGACATCAAAACCTTCATTGGTCAATCCATCACAATCATCATCACCAAGATTGCATACTTCTGAAGCCCCTGGGTTTACGGCTGCATTTGTATCGTCGCAATCTCCCTGGCAAGAAGTATAACCATCGTTATCTGTATCATAACCTTCATCTATTCCATTCGTGCAATTGTCATCGATAGAATTGCAAAGCTCTACGACACCTGGATTAACTGCTGAGTTATTGTCGTTACAATCACCTTCACACGTTGTATAGCCATCGTTATCGACATCAAATCCTTCGTCTGTTGAACCATTACAATTATCGTCAACGTTGTTGCATGTCTCATTTGCACCTGGATTAATCGCGGCATTACCATCGTTGCAATCACCACCACAAGAAGTGTATCCGTCATTGTCGACATCAAATCCTTCGTCGGTTAGTCCGTTGCAATCATCATCAATACTGTTGCAAAGCTCAGATGCTTCAGGGTTAATTCCTGCATTGTTATCATTACAATCACCATTGCACGAGGTGAAACCATCACCATCTACATCATACCCTTCATCCATTTGACCGTCGCAATCATCATCCAAATTGTCACAAATTTCCATTGCGGCAGGATTAATCAAAGCATTGTTGTCGTTGCAATCGCCATTGCATGAAGTGTATCCGTCTCCATCGATATCAAAACCTTCATCAACTCCACCGGCACAATTGTCGTCCAACCCGTTGCACGCTTCAATAGCATTTGGATTAACAGCAGAATCGTTGTCGTCGCAGTCACCAGCACAAACAGTGAAGCCATCATTGTCATTGTCGTATCCCTCATCAACCTGTGTGTCACAATCTTCGTCCACGCCATTGCATAATTCGAACGCACCCGGGTATACCAATGCGTTACCATCATTGCAATCTCCATCGCAAGTTGTGTATCCGTCATTGTCGATGTCAAAACCTTCGTCTATCGATGTATCGCAATCATCATCAATGCCATTGCATAATTCAATAGCCAAAGGATTAATTGAAGAAGCGTTGTCATTGCAATCACCAGCCTGATTCACATAACCCGAAGGCTGTGTGCAGCTTGACTGAGACACCGCAGCATTGCCATAACCATCGCCATCATTATCGGCGTACCATGTAGCAGCTGGACCAACAGTAATGTAAGCTGTTTTAACTTCAGCATCAGAACCAGAAGTACCCGAAGCCGTCAAGCTTACTGTGTATGTACCTGCCGTGTTATATACCACTGAAGGATTCTGAGAAGTTGACGATGAAGGTGATCCTCCAGCAAAACTCCATGACCAAGAAGACGGAGCACCTGTAGATGCATCCGTGAAGCTTACTGAACCACCAGCACAAACTGATGTTTGAGATGCAGTAAAGTCAGCCACAACCGGTGGTATAAGACTCACGCAATCACCATATGTTGTAAGCGTATTGTGAACAAGGTCATTGATTACATCAATGATATTGCTGATGCAAACTGTGTTTCCTGAGAGCGCGGAATAATGCACACGAATAACTGGTGTTGGCACAGAATACATAGGTATTTCCGAATGAATATTGCTCATCACGGCCAAAGTATTTCCACCGATTTCCTGATGCAAATGCGCACTCCATGTTGCTGTTGGCAACAAACTTTCAATGGATGAAATTGTAGCACCAGAAAGATCTACTTGAAACGCCACTACTTCATTAATAGGATTGACGATGTATAGATCAAAGTAGTTCTCCGTTGTGTTCAGATTTGTTAAACCTAAAGTTACGTTTTCATTCTGATCAAGGAATTCATTGTCCCATGGGCACGAAGTGTATTCAAGTGGTGGAACTCCTGCATCCTCCTGTAAGTGAAGGCAAGAGCCCGCATATGCAGCATCTGCAACTGAAATTTCACCATCGTTGTTTAGATCATTACACGGTGTAACCGCTGTGCCGCCATATACAGAAGCTTCAGCATAAAGGTGCTCATCAAACATTGTGAAGTAACCATCCTGGTTGAAGTCACCTTTAATTGCAGTGCCCGGGCAGTTGCCTTCGCAGTCAGTATAAGTATCACCGAATGGCACTCCAAGACAGTCTTCAATAACAGGACATGTTGCAATGTTCTTTGTAAGTGTAATCACACCATTGTTGCGTGTAATATTGATACACACCTGAGCCCAGTTGTTATCATAACGCAATTCATATCTTCCGAGTTGGTCAGGACTCTGGTCCCAGTTGGTTCTTACTACAAGGAAATAATCTCCATCAGGGACATCAGTTACATCAATCCACTGACAGCTCAACGAAGAGCTATAATAATCGGCACATCCAGCAGAGATACCCATGTTGCCACAAGAGTATTGAGCCGTTCCGCCATTCGGACATGTCAAGTCAAGTACACAGAAACCATTTTTAAATCCAATATCCGGAAGGGGATTACCCGATTGATCAAATAGCAAGTATTCCGCGTATCCCTGATAGTGATAGTGGTTGTGACAAGCGTCATATTCGAACTGAGGATTCGAGGCATTAGGCACACCGATGAAGTAATCCTGAGTACCAATATTCGCGATATATGTTGTGAATCTTAGAATCTGTCTTGTACCAAGACCTTGCAAACAACCTTCACTTACAAGACATGCGTCTGTTCCGTTAATGGTGTTTGACGTAAGCGAATTATAAAGTTGACTTAGATTCACTTCAAGGTCAGGACCTAATCCTGTGCAGTTAGGGTCGCCATTGTAATAACATGGACCAGCGATACCAGCGAGTGGATTGTAATTACAAGCGTTGATGTCCATGCAACCTACTGCAGCACCGGCATATTCGAAAAGTACCTGATATTCGCCACTTTCAGCAGCACAATCACCATCTGAACCAACGCGAACGTAGTATGTGTCGCCTGCGGCCATGAATACATTCACCTCAGCCTGAACACCGCAGAAATCATCATTGTATGTGTAGGTAGCCTCAATTGTATTGTCGAAGTTCGCCATCGTGCAATAGTCATAAACCCAAATGCGAGTATCACAAGTAGCAAGATTGCAAGTAGATATACGATATTGTCCATTCTGAGCCGGAGTGAACGTATACCAAGAGTTATCGAATGGCACGTCATTAACTCCCAAAGTGGCGCTCAGTGAATTATCACAGCTAATACCTGAAGGACAATTTAAGAAGCGGATGTCACGGCTCGTAAATGTTGCGCCTTGACCCACCAAAATTCCGTTTAGATATAATCTATAATTACCACCACCGGTTAAACCATTTCCACCTGCATCATAAATTTCAAACTTGTGACAATTATCTGCAATACAGAACGAGGCGTCGTTTGATGTTCCCGATGCGATAACCACATCATTCTCATCAAACATACTCCATGAAGTCTGTGTTGGATTTGCATCTGGCGTGATATCAACAGTTACAAATGAACCACTTGTAACTTGAATATTGTTGTTTGTTATTGTGCTAGTGCCATTGGCATCCGTGATTGTAAGTGTCGCTGAATAAACGCCTGGAGCAGGATAAACTACAGCGGGGTTCTGAGCAGTGCTGCTCGATGGAGAACCACCTGGGAACGACCAGTCATATGCGATAATATTTCCTGAACTTGTACTTGTATATTGAATATTCAAACAGTTTAGACCTGTTGGAGCATAGCCAAATTGAGCGGTAAGAATCGGATAAACACAAGACCCATCATTGGTTACAGCGCACTGTGAATAGTTCGTAGCCATCGGGTCTGTACAACCTAGCGAACCAGAAGATGTCACCTGAATTTGGAATGTTCCAATTGTTGCATTATAACCACCAGCTTGGATAATATAGGTATTTCCAACTACAAGAGAACTGCATGCCAATGCGATGTACGAGCGATAAGTTCCACCGTAATCGTCATTACAAGCAAGCTGTGTTCCGCCACAAGCATTGAATACAGCAATCCTCGTGTCGGTGTTCGTACCTAACTGAGTCTCCACCACAATGTTGCCACCAGTGAAAACGAACGAAAACCAAATATCCTTAATTGCAGTGCTTCCACCACAGCTTGGATTGGCACCGTTCGTAACAGTGTTGTTGTTGTTGGTTGTGATATAACCTCCATTAACAGTGAGTGGAGTCGCATTGGCGCAAATATCATTTGCCGGTGCTTGCGAATAGAGATTAAAGATGCTCATAGCAAAAAATGCTATGAACAAAATGTACCGTTTTGTCATCGTGATGATTAGAAATTTGGTTAATTTAAAAAAGCAGGGTATGACAAATCTAAACGACTTTCTTGATACTCAAAATTAAAATTTTTACTGCTCGTTTAAAAGCTAAACCATTCCAAACCATCAAAAGAGGATAATTACAGTGCAAACCGCTTGTCTGTAGCGGGTTTCGAAAAGTTTCCATTAATTAGCCAACTAGTTTTGTCCTAACTGAAATTTGTTACACTTACTTCGCCACCCCTAATTTTTATTACGATGATTTCCAAGGAAGCAGACAAAAAATTATTCCTACTTGATGCCTACGCATTGATTTTCAGGGCCTACTACGCTTTTATCAAAAACCCAAGAATCAACTCTAAGGGCTTAAACACTTCGGCCATGTTTGGTTTTACAAATGTGCTGCTGGACATCCTCAGAAATGAAAAGCCTAGTCATATGGCCGTGGTTTTTGATCCACATGAAGAAACCATCCGCGTAGCCGACTTCCCGGAGTA
>Ga0075163_10005935_pt1 | contig 16217 bp, 9 predicted proteins | sample JI1023141ADNA_FD_71478 | JGI IMG/M metagenome (GOLD analysis project Ga0075163, IMG submission 71478) | Wastewater effluent complex algal communities from Wisconsin, to seasonally profile nutrient transformation and Carbon sequestration -... | ecosystem: Engineered > WWTP > Effluent > Algae...
TGTTGTCGCGGGAGTTTTTGAAGCGGCCGAAGGCGGTCGCCCGGATGTCGTCGGCCTTGTCGGGCAGGTTATGCTTGAGCCAATCGTCGATGTTCTGCGGCTTGGGTGGCTCTGACGGATGAGACTTCTTGTCCGTCTCGCGATGATTGTAGCCGAGGTCATCCGCGGCCTTGCAGAGCTCGACAGTCGTTTGCCCGGACTGGTCTGCGTAGATCTTCTCGCACTTGCAGCGGACCACGCCGAGCATCGTATGACTGGTGGCGTCGGCGGCGTGGAGGTGCTCATCGAACTTGTCGGCAAGGTGCCTCGCGTTCAGCTGCGACTGGCCGCTCTCCGCGAAGTCCTCGTGCTGTTTGCCGCACCGCGGGCACTTGCCGCCCTCGACCACGAGCACCAGGCCGCACCGCTGGATCACGCCCATCAGGGTCGCGGCGTTGGGCGGGCTGCCCCCAGCGGCGCAATTATTAAGCATCGGGTCGCTGAGCAGTTGGACGTTCTTGCCTTCGATCTGCACGTCCAGAGCGCCGGGGCCGACAAACTTGGTGATGCCGTGAGTGTTCGAGGAGATCAGGCCGCCGCCCGTGCCCTTGCTGGCGATGTCGCCGATCGAATTGAAGGTCGCGCCAGCGATCGCTACGGCGTTGGACTCGATGGTGACGGACTTCGAATAGCCGTCGGGCGAGTCGTCGCTCTTGCCGATGTTGGGCAGCGGGACGGGCACGAACGGCGCCGGAGGACCGGGCATCTTGCACACGTTCGGGACGGTGGCGGCGGCGATACCCATGCTGCCGGCGGTCACCGGCGTCTTCGGCGAATTGACGGACACGCTCATGGCGTCGCTCCCTCGAAATGCAGCAGGACGGCCCCGCGGAGTCCGTGCGGCGAGCCGTTGACGAGTAGCGCGCGCGGGCCGGCTGCGTACCCGCGGGTCCACGCCTGGACGGCGAGCATGCCGGCGAGCGCGCCGCTGGCGGCGCCGACGTCGCCCCAGCAAGTCGCGGGGACGTCATGGTGGGCGGCGCGGATGGCCTCGTGGGCGCGCAGGGCAACAAATGCCCACTCTTCGCTGCGGTAACGCTCGCCATTGACGTCGACGTAGACGGCGTCGGCGGCGTCGCGCGGTAGCTGGTGGCCGGCGAACGCCGCGAGGACGGCCTGCGTCATGCCGGCGCCGAGGCTGCCGGTCTCGCTGCCGGGGAGGAACTGCTCGTGGGCGGTGGCGGCGCCGGCGATCGCGGCGAGGCGGGGCATGCCGAGGCGCTTGCGCAGGCGCGGGCTAGCGAGTGCGAGACAGCCGGCGGCCTCGCCGGGGATCATGCCGCTGCGGGCGGTGGGACCGAACCTTCGGTCGGCCTCGAGCCAGATGAAGGTGTCGGGGTGCAGGTAGCTGTCGACGCCGAGAACGAGGGTGAGGATCTCGTCGTCGGGGCGGGTCTGGGCGATCGCCGCAGCGACGCTGGCGTGGCCGCGTCCGCTGCACTCGACGCGGACCTGACGGTCGGGGGTGCGGACGAGAGTCGTGAGGGTTTCGATGACGGTGGCTATGTTTCGATCCGAAAGGCCGGGACGGGCCTCGGGCAGGGCGAGGCGGAGGTCGATGAGGCGGGGCGGCTTCGGGATCTGCGCGAGCACCTCGGCGAGGGCGCTCCCGGCGAGCGTGACGAGGCGCTCCGGGCCCAGGACGGCGGGCGAGATGCGAGCGTCGGCCGCGACTTTCATTAATTCGCCGTTAGCGGTGACGAATGGGAACTCGGCGATCCGGCGGATGCCCGCACGTACGGCGGCGGCGTTGGTCTCGGCTGCGAGACCCACCGGCGTGCGCGCGCCGACGGCGACGATCTCGAGGCCGGTCATCGCGTGCTCCGGTGTTCGACGATCTCGGTGACATCGAGGTAGTCGGCGTCCGGAGCGGGTACCCTCAGCGCGCTCTGGAAGGTCAGCGAGACGCGGCGCTCGTCGGGCTCGAGCAGCAAGGTGGCGAGGTGCGCGTCGTGGTCGATCGTGCGGCGGCCGAAGCGGGTGGTGAAGCCGAGGGAGATCCGCGGGAGCTCGAAGGTCAGGGTGCCATCGGGGGTCATGTTGAGCAGAGCGACTCGCTCGCCGCCGCGGAGCGGGGTCTTGCGGCGCTGGTCGACCGGGGCGGCGAGGGCGAATGCGGGGTCGTAGTCGTCGGGCAGCAGCGGCTTCTTGGTCGATGTCCACGCGGCGTCGTAGGTGCCGGCGAGTACGCGGCGCGGCAGCCAGGCGGGGTCGATCGGGCCGAAGCCGGCGGGGCCGCGGGTGTCGGCGGCGCCACTCGGATACTCGACGGCGTGCGCGGGGGTGCCGGCGAGGTCGGCATGCCGACGAGCGAAGCCCCGGCCGACCGGGTTGCGCTCGTCGAGGCGGTGCTGAATCGGATCTCTGGCGCTGCGATCCCAGCCACCGAACGCGTGCTCGTAGCAGATCTTCGTCCCAGTGAAGGGGCGCGGGGCACTCGTTCCGAGTTCGTTGTAGTGGCGCTCGCCGAACACGACCACGGTCTTCTCGAGGGTGTCGACGCGGAGGGTGACGGCGACGGTGGTTGCCGGGCGGCCGCGCGGGGCGTGGGCGCTGGCGTGGGCCAGGATATCGGTGCTCGGTTTAATAAAGAGAAGGTCGGAGTCGTGGCGCAGGCTCGAGGAGCCGGGGGTGCCGTGATATTCGGGGGCGAGGATCGGCGGCGTCTGGACGTCGGCTGGGATCAGCTTGCCCTGCGATCCAATATTAAAGGTCGAGCGCACGGCGACCAGCCACCAGTGGACCCCGTGCTTGTCGCGTGTCCAGTTGCGGCCTGCGGCGTAGCCGGTCCGGTTGTCCAGCGCCCACATTGCGATCCGTCGATGGTATCGTGGGGCGCACGACGCGACAAGGTCGCGGTGCGCGCGGGTCCGCGACGTCAGCCCGGCATGTGCAGAGTCGATTCAGGTCCGAAGGGCGGTGAAGACAATTCGCGGCGCTGGCGGGCAGACGGTGCGAGCAGTTCGAGATGCGGGCGCGCGGAGGTTCGTAGCGACTGCAGAGCGAGCAGGTGGGGGCCGCGGCGGCGCATGGGTCCGTGGCGAAGGGCCGCATGCAGCGCGGCGACGTCGCGGGTGCGCCCGGCGATACGACGCTGAACGTCGGTGAAGCGATGACGGCGCCACCACGCGAGAACGCCGTCGGGGTCCGGGATCGGGAGGTCGTCCTCCGGGCGGTGTTCGGTGGGTTCCTCGGCCTGGTCGGGCGGGCGCGTGAGGTGTTCGCGGGCGAGGTCGAGGCCGGTGATCGTGGCGACGACCTCACCCGCGAGTCGGGCGTGAGCGGCGTCGGCGAGCCATGGCAGCGCGGCCTCGACGGCGGTGGCGGTGCCAAGGAAGCCGAGAGCCCATAGTGCGGCGGGGCGCAGATTCGGGTCCGCGGGAGCGGCGAGCAGGGCGCGATGGTCGGCCGGATCGCCGCGGATTGCGAGCAGTAGGAGGGCGCGTGCGGCGTGCGGATCGGCGTCGGCGACGAGCTCGCGGGCGCGGGTCCAGGCCTGCGGCAGGTCGTACACGGCGGCGCTCGTCAGGGCCTCGTTGCGGAGCTCGGGCTCGTCGGTGGTGAGCGCAGCGACCAGTCCGCGGAGCTGCTGGCGATCCGCGGCGATCCGCGGCAGGAGGCCGAGGCCGAGGCGGCGATCGACGGCGCGGTCGCTGGAGAGGAGCCGTGGGAGCACCTCGGTGAGCGCGGCGCTGTGGAACGCGAGGACGCGCGCGACATGAATAAATAGGTCGGCGTCGGCTGTGGCGACGAGGGGTTGCAGGGCGGGGAGCAGCGGACCTGATTCGGCGCACTCGAGCGCGCGGGTCAGTTCCGGGCGCGCGGGCGGCTGGGTGTGGAGAGCGGCGAGCACCGCGTCGCGGCCGGCCGTGCCGGGCGTGTGCAGGAGCGCGAGGGCGGCGGCGCGGATGCGGGTCGGGGCGGCCTCGGGGTCCGCGAGGGTCGGGAGGAGGAGGCGCTCGCGGACCTGCGGGCCGTTGACGACGAGGGCGTCGATGTGGGCGAGGAGGCGCGCCTCGGGGCCGGCGGCGACCTCGGCGAGGGTGTAGTGCGGGGCGACGAGGCTATGCTCCCACTGCTCCCACAGAAATTCGGCCTCGTCGAGGTGCTCCTCGACGATGTCCCACAGCGGTTCGATCGCCAGGCGGGGCATGCGACGCCTAATTAATCTGCACCGATCCGCCCTTGATCCGGTTGGTGCCCTTGGCGCGCGTCTCGACGTAGGCGCCGCGGATCACCAGCTTGCCGTTTTTCTTGAGCGAGATGGACGCTTCGCCGCAGCGCAGCTCGACTTCCTCCTCGCCGGTCAGGACGATCCGCTTGCCGTCGATCGTCGCCGACTGCGTCGGCGCTGGCGGCTCAACGAACCCGACGATCAGCGGTAGTCGCGGGTCGCCGCGTTCGAAGAACAACGCGCAGGAGCGACGTCCGGCTGCGGCGGATCGCAACGTCGGGACGTCGAGCGCGATCAGAAGTCGCGCGGGCGTCGGCCCACCTGGGTTGCCCGGATAGTCGATCACGGGTCCATGTTCGTCGGTGTATGCGACGAGGTGGCCGATGCACACTGCGGGGAGGGCCGGGGTCGTCGCGGCGGGGAGCTCGACGAGGTGGCCGTCCGTCGTCGGTGTGGCTGGAGCGACGGTCGTGGGGCGGATGCGTGCGGCGGAGCTCTTGGCCATGGGTCCCTCGCTCTACAGGTCGAGCTTCTTGTTTAGTGCTAGCTTGGGTTCGAACTGTGTGTGGGCGACCGCCTGCGTCAGGCATTCCCCGAGATCACCGTCGATCGCCGGCTTGGCGTCCCGGACGAGGCCGTCTGTGCCGACCCAGTAGGAGATCGTGATTTTGGGGCCGTCGACCGCCTTGAACTTGCGCCGGCACTTGGTCGCCTTGGCGGCGATCTGGACGAGCGGGTCGACTGGCTTCTTGACTACGGGCACGCTCGGCAGCGACGTCGGCCTGGACTTGGTCACCGGTTCGACTGCAACCGACTTCGCGGGGGGGTCGTCTGGTGGTAAGTTGTCCGGCGGATCTACGGGCTTCGGGTCGTTCACCGAGGGCGGAGGTTCGGTCGGCGTGTCGGCCTTCGCAGGCGGCGGGACGACTTGCTTGGCCGGCGGGCTCGTTGGCGGGGTGGTTGGTGGTACCATGGCGGACGGTGGAGGGATGTTCAAGGGCGTCGAACCGTCGCCGCGCATCATCAACGCGGTGAACAACACCGCCGCCCCGAACAAGCTCCCCCCGGTAATGAAGTAGAGGGCACGATTGCTCCGAGGTTCCGCAGGGGTGGCCATCGCGCTGGTCGGGCCAGTTCGGTGGGTCGAGGACACCGGCGTCGCGTCCGCAAGTGGAACCTCGTTCTGGATCGGAGTGAAGTGTCCATGGGTACCGGTGATAGGCCGCGTCGGCGGGATGCTCGACAGCGTGGACGGTCGCGCCGGGCGCGTGACGCTGGCAATCAGCTCCGGCGCTTCGGCCTCGACCAACGCGACGATTGCGGCTTCGACGGCGTGCATCGTCTGGAAGCGGTCCCCCGGGCGCTTGGCGATCGCTGTGAGGATGACGCGCTCGAGCTCGGGCGAGATACCGGCGTCGGGCGCGACCTCCGAGGGCTTCGGCGGGGTGGCCTCGCGGTGCTGCATGGCGACCTGGATCGCGTCGCCGCTGAACGGGAGCTGGCCGGTCACCAGCTTAAAGAGGAGGATGCCGAACGAGTAGATGTCGGCGCGTCGGTCGACAGAGCGGTTTTCGATCTGCTCGGGCGACATGTAGCTTGGAGTCCCGAGGGCAATACCGGTGGCCGTCAGCTCGGAGCCGTCCTCCGGGCGGGCGATCCCAAAGTCCAGCAGCTTGACCACCTCCTCGCCATTACGACGCCGAGCGAGGAAGATGTTGGAGACCTTAAGATCGCGGTGGATGAGCCCTGCGTCATGGACAACGGCGACGGCACGAGCGACCTGGATCGCCCAGAGGCACGCCTCATGGGTAGTGTACGGGCGCTCGTCGCTGTGCTTGATGCGTGCGTCGAGGTCCTCACCGTTGAGTAGCTCCATGGCGAAGAAGACCACGCCGTTCGGCTCCTCGCCGTACGCGAAGATGTCGACGATGTTCGGGTGCTCGAACTGTGCGATCGTCTGAGCCTCGCGCAGAAAGCGCTCGACGTGGGTCCGATCGTGGGTGAGGTGCTGATGCAGGACCTTGAGCGCGCTCTTGCGGCGCAGCCGCGTCTCCTCGGCGAGGTACACGTTCCCCATGCCACCACGCCCGAGTAGTTGAACCACCCGGTAACGTCCATCCAGCACGGACCCGAGCAGTGGGTCCTGTAGTTGACCGACCACGACACCTGTCATACCACCGCTCGCAGCGAGGGGGCAACGGACACGGCCGCGCATGGGGGCACATATTGACAGCGGAAGTCAGTGTGATAATGTCCCATCCATGGGTTGGATGGGTCCTGATGTGCAGATGCGCGCGCGCGTCGCCCGTGTCGTGGTCGCTGTCGTGTGCAGCACGGCACTCGTATCACCGAAGACTAGTCTGGCAGCGCCCCCCATAGCAGGAGCCGAGCCGGACCTGAAGGCGGTCGAGTCCGGGTTCGCCAAAGGGATGGAGGAATACGAGCGGGGCGACTACCAAGCAGCGCTCAAGACGTGGAATGCCGCGGTTGCCATCTTGCCCGAGACGCCAGAACACCGACCGAACAGGATCGCCCTGTACGAGAATATGGTGAAGGCCTATCAGAAGGAGCTCGAGCGGGTGGCCGCGGACGCCTCCGCCTACGAGGCGATCGCCCGGGACGCGTTGTTGACGCTGGACGGCTTCGCCCAGGGATTTTCCGCCGCGTACCCGGACGAGCCACTGCCCCAGCCGATTGTCGAGACGCGGGACCAAGCACGAGGTATCGTCACCGCCGCCGAGGAGTTGCGGAAGCCCGTCGAGGCGCCGCCGCAGCCGCCTCCCCCCAAGGCGAAGCCCCAGACACTGCCCCCACCGCCCCCGCCATGGAAGCCATTCGCCATCGGCGGCGGTGTCGCGCTTGGGGTCGGTGCCGCGATGCTCGGAGTCTTCGCCGCTGGCTTTGGCCGCGCCAAGTCGGCCGAAACGGAATTCGACGACCCGGCAAACAGTTGCAACCTCGATGATATCCAGGGCCCGTGCGCCAGCATCAACGCACGCGGAAAGTCGGGCAACACAATGGCGACCGCAGGTCTCGTCACGGCGCCGCTGTTTCTCGGTGCGGGCATCGCTATGCTGGTCGTCGCCGCTAAGCGTAAGTCGACGGCGAATCGCAAGCTAGCGCCGGTGTGGAGCCCAACGATGGCAGGCATGGTGTTCGAGCAGCGGTTTTAGCGGGAGAGTGAGCTGGCGGCGGAGGACGCGGCCGGCCTGGTTGGTGGCGCAGAGTGAGGAGGGTGGAGCAATGGGTAGTGTAACTGCGAAGGTCCGTGGGTTTGCGTCGAGTCTCGTGCTGATGGCGGCCTGTCCAGAACCGACGATGGACACCGAGCCGGGGTCCGAGAGTTCGGGCGGGGTTGAGGCGTCGAGCAGCGGCGGGGTGACTGGCGACCCGACGCCGACCGAGGCGGATGCGTCGTCGTCGTCGGCGGATGCGTCGTCGTCGTCATCATCGTCAAGTACGACCGACACACCGACAACCGACATCGAAGCGGTCTGCGGCGACAGTGTAGTGGAAGGCGACGAAGAGTGCGACGACGGCAACACCGTGCCGACCGACGCGTGTTTGCCGGGATGCAAGAACGCAGTGTGCGGGGACCTTGTGCTCCAGCTCGGCTTCGAGGAGTGTGACGACGGCAACCAAGTTGACACGGACCACTGTACCAACGCGTGCCAGTTCGCTATCTGCGGCGACGGAGTGGTCGGGCCGGGCGAGGCGTGTGACGACGGAAACAGTGTCGACAAAGACGAGTGCACGAACGAATGTATCCTGGCGACCTGCGGTGACGGTGACATTCAGCCAGGCGAGGACTGCGACGAAGGTGTCGAGACTCCGGAGTGCAACATCAACTGCAAGGAGTCGAAGTGCGGCGACAGCGTGCCGAACGCGAAGGCCGGCGAGGCGTGCGACGATGGCGGAGAATCCGTGACGTGCAACGCGGATTGCTCGGTAGCGGCATGCGGTGACGGGAAGATTAACATGGTCGCTGGCGAAACGTGCGATGACATCGGCGAGACCGCGGAGTGCAATGCCGACTGCTCAGTGACAGATTGCGGGGACGGCAAGACAAATATGACGGCTGGTGAGGTTTGCGACGACGGCGGCGAGTCAGCGGAGTGCAATGTCGACTGTACGTCCGCAGAGTGCGGAGACGGCAAGGTTAACGCAACCGCCAGCGAAGCGTGCGATGACGCGGGAGAGTCGAAGGACTGTAACGTGGACTGCAGCGTGTCGGAATGCGGGGACGGTAAAATCAACACGACAGACGGGGAGACGTGCGACGACGGCAACATCAAGTATGGCGACCTGTGTGCGCCATCGTGCACGCCCTCGAAGCAGCTCGCAGTCGGCTCAGAGCATGTGTGCGCATTGTACGGGGATAATACAGTTCATTGCTGGGGGGACGGATATTACGGCAAACTCGGCTACGGAAACTCTCAAGATCTGGGAAAACAACCCGGAGAACTGCCCACGGCGGTCGTGAACGTTGGTGGCAAGGTGGTTCAAATCGCTGGTGGTGGAAATCACACCTGTGCCCGGCTGGAGAGTGGAAAGGCCCGTTGTTGGGGTTATTATGCGTCCGTCGGGTACGGGAATGTCAATGACAGTCAGGGCGATGAACCGGGGGAACTCCCGACGGCCGACCTCGCCATCGACTCGGACGTGGTTCAGATCGCGGCGGGCGTCCAACATACGTGCGTAGTCGTCGAAGGCGGAGGCGTCCGGTGCTGGGGGTCCGGTGCTTATGGTATGCTGGGAACTGGTAGCTCTAACCCTGTCTATGCACCGCCCCTGACCGACATCGAGGGAATCTCCGACGTGGTTCAGATTGCGCCGGGAGGGTTGCACACATGCGCTCTGTTGAGCGACGGGACTGTGCGGTGCTGGGGTTCTAACCAATATGGTCAGTTGGGAATCGGTAATACGAATTCAATCGGTGACAATCCCGGAGAGATGCCGCCCCCCAAGACCAACGTGGAAGACATTGGGGACCCGGTCAAGCAACTCGCCGCAGGAAATAACCATACATGTGCGCTCCTCGCTAGCGGTAAGGTGAGGTGCTGGGGGTACAATCAGTACGGCGTCCTTGGTAGTTTCAGCGACTATCAGGTGGGTGATGCTCCCGCAGACATGCCACCGAAGGACGTCCCGCTGGGTGGACCTGCTGTCCAGGTGGTCGCAGGAGAATACCACAGTTGCGCGCTGATGAGTACGAATCGCGTCAAGTGCTGGGGGAACTATCCGGCGCACGGTTACGGTAATTTCAGCGCAATCGATACCCAGAATGAGTTTCCGCCGCAGGATGTGTCTACAGGCGGAAATGTCGAATCAATCTTCAGTGGCGGCCGCACTGTCTGCGCGCATCTGATCGACAAGAAGGTCCGGTGCTGGGGACGTAATGATAGTGGTCAGTTGGGTCAAGGTAATATAAACGACATCGGGGACAATGAGACGCCGATGAATCTTCCGCCCATCCCGCTCTGAAGATCGAGATCGTCATGTCGTACGCCGAAAATTCATGTTGCGAGTGGTCAGCGGCGGTGCAGTTAAGGGCCGCCAGTAGGGTGGTAGGTCTCGGTCTGTTCGTAGTGGCTGCTTGCGGCGGGGTGGAGGCTGTGGATAGCCTCTCCGAGGAGACGGGATCGGCCTCAATGTCGACCTCGGCCTCGACGTCGTCAGCGGAGGAATCCACCGTCGCATCGATGTCGACCGGGGGCGAGCCGCCGACGGCACCGATATCGACTCAACCTCCGGCGTCATCCCCGGGTGTGGAGATAGTGTCGTTGAAGGCGACGAGGAGTGCGATGACGGGAACACCGTCGACATCGATCACTGCACCAACGCCTGCAAGTATGCGGTCTGCGGCGACGGCATCGTGGGTCCCGTTGTGATGCGGCGCGGGATACGATGGACTCGCATATGAACCCGACCACGATGTACCAACGAATTCGGATCCTCCTGGGCTTCGGATCGACCCTGGGGGTAAGCGGGTGCTTTTATCATCCGACGGGCAGCGTGGGGCTCGAGACGGACCCCAGCGCGGCGTCGGACGGGCCCTACACCGCGCCGACGACGACACCCGCCAGTGTGGGCCCGGATGAGTGCGGTGGAGGGGGCGTGGGCTCTGGGGAGTGTGACGACGATACGGCCGGCGAGAGCGCTGACGATACCGATGAATGCACGAGCATATGCACGCCAGCGACGTGCGGCGACGGGATTATCGGGCCCGACGAGGAGTGTGACGACGGTGAGGCGACCGCGATGTGCGACGCCGACTGCACCGCGTCGAGCTGCGGTGACGGGATGCACAACGCGGTCGCCGGCGAGGAGTGCGACGGTGGCGGTGAGTCGGCGAAGTGCAACGCGGACTGCTCGCTGCTCGTGTGCGGCGATGGGAAGATTAACGCGACCGCCGGCGAGCTCTGCGACGACGGCAACACCACGGGCGGTGACCTGTGCTCGCCGGCGTGCGTGGCGACCAAGATCGTCGACCTCGCGGTCGACACCCGCCACACGTGCGTGGTGTTCGAATCGGGGCCGATGCGCTGCTGGGGCGCTAACGAGAACGGTCAGCTCGGGCTCGGCAACTCGGTGTCTCTTGGCGACGATCCCGACGAGTTGCCCGCGGACGACGTCGTCGCTGGCGGCAAGGTCGTTCAGGTCGCGCTGGGGAACCTGCACACGTGCGCCCGGCTGGACGGCGGCGCCGTGCGCTGCTGGGGGCACGGCTTGTACGGACAGCTTGGCTATGGCGACGGCGAGTCGCTCGGCGACACCACAGCCGACCTGCCGCCGCTCGACCTGTCGCTCGGCAGCCCGGCGCTGCAGGTCGCGGCCGGGGAATTCCACACCTGCGCGGTCGTCGACGGCGGTTCGGTGAAGTGCTGGGGCCGCGGCAACGGCGGCCAGCTGGGGTATGGAAGTCCGAACAATGTGCTCGAGCCGGGCGGAGCGATCATCGCGGAGCTCGCCAGCGTTCAGCAGGTGGTGCTTGGCTCGACGCACGGGTGCGCGCTCGGCGATGAAGGCGAGGTGCGCTGCTGGGGGACCAACAGCTACGGTCAGCTGGGCCTCGGGAGTACGATCACCATCGGCGACGACCCGGGCGAGGTGCCGGGGACGGCGGAGGTGAGCGACGAGACGATGCCGGTGATGCAGCTCGCTGCCGGCGCGGCGCACACATGCGCGCTGCTCGTCACCGGGGCAGTACGCTGCTGGGGGTCGAACGGAGCCAAGCAGCTTGGCAGCTTCGGGGGGACCATCGGCGACAACGCTGGCGAGATGCCGCCCGCGGACGTGCCGCTCGGGCCCGATATGGCCACGCAGATCGTCGCGGGCGAGCAGCACAGCTGCGCTTTGATGGCGAACAAGAGGGTCAAGTGCTGGGGGAAGTCGCCGGAGAACGGGCATCCGATGGATATCAACACGCCGGGGCAATTCCCGCCGCTGGACGTCGACGTCGGCGGCGACGTGGTGATGCTGGCGAGCCACCGCGGGCGGTTCACCTGCGCCGTCCTGACCGACAACACGTTGCGCTGCTGGGGGATGAACGTCGCCGGTCAGCTCGGCTACGGGCACACGGACCCGATCGGTGACGACGAGACGCCGGCGATGGCCGGGCCGGTGCCATTTTGAGGGATACGTCACCTCGACCGCGATCGGGCCGCAGGTCGGTTCACCTTGTCCGTCGTCCCCTTGACGTGGATCTCCTCGCCGCAGGCCCGGTCGCCGTCGCGGTCGGCGAGCCGTGCAGCCGCCGGTGCTCGACGAAGGAACTGCTGGCGAGTTCTCGTACACCAACGAGTTTCAGCGCCAGTGTAGTGCCCCGAGCATGGCGGGGGTGGTGTTCGAGTAGAGGCTTTAATGGGCGGACCGGAGCTGGTTGTGGGCCGGCCTGTTTGGTAAGTGGCTGGATGGGAAGGATGGCGGAGTGATGCGTGGCACAATGAAGGTTATGGGGGCAGGTCGGATTCTCGTGCTGGTGGGTGCGGCATGCGGGCAGCCGACGGCGATGGACACCGTGAACGCCTCGTCGGAGGGATCGTCGACCGCGAGCACCGGCGAACCCGGAGCGACCGAGGCCGACGCTTCCTCCGCGTCTGCTTCAGACTCGACAAGTGAAGCGCCGACGACCGGGAGCGGCGCAGTGTGCGGGGACGGGGTCGTCGGGGGTGACGAGGAGTGCGACGACGGCAATTCCGTAGCGACCGACGCCTGTCTCCCGGACTGTTCGAGCGCGACGTGCGGCGATCTAGTGGTCCAGCTCGGCGTCGAGGAATGCGACGACGGTGACCAGGACAACACGGATAACTGTACCAACGCGTGTCAGTTCGCCATCTGCGGCGACGGCATCGTCGGGCCGGGCGAGGGGTGCGACGACGGGGACGATATCGACACGAACCAGTGTTCCAACGACTGCATCGTCGGCACCTGCGGCGACGGTGACATCCAGCCGGGCGAGGAGTGCGACGAGGGCATCGAGACGGCAGAGTGTAACATCGACTGCACGCAGTCGATGTGCGGCGACGGCGTGCCAAACTCGAAGGCTGGCGAGGAATGCGACGACGGTGGCGAGTCTGTGACGTGCAACGCCGACTGCTCGGTGGCGGCTTGCGGAGACGGGAAGCTCAACATCTCGTCCGGAGAGGCGTGCGACGACGGCGGCGAATCCGCCACGTGCAACATCGACTGCTCGGAGCCCTTGTGCGGCGACGGCATGACGAATACATTGGCCGGCGAGGAGTGCGACGAAGAAGGTGTCGCGTCGGCGAGCTGCGACGGCGACTGCAGCCTGCCGACGTGCGGCGACGGCGAGTTCAACCCGAACGCGCAGGAGGAGTGCGACGACGGCGACACCGAACCCGGCGACGCGTGTTCATCATCCTGCACAAACACGAAGATCGTCCAGCTCGCGCCGGGTCACAGGCATACCTGCATCCTCCTCGCCAGCGGGGTCGTACGGTGCTGGGGACTGTATACCGCACTCGGGCTGGAGACCTTCAATACGCTGGGAGATCAGCCGGGTGAGCTCCCGACTCCTGACCTGAAGCTCGACGGCAAGGCGACCTCGCTGACCAGCGGGTTCGATTTCTCGTGCGCGGTCGTCGAGGGCGACGTGCGTTGCTGGGGGAAAGCCGACTACGGAAAGCTCGGTTACGGGAACACAAGCGATCTAGGCACGCTCTTGGGCGATATGCCACCACCGCCGCTCGCGCTCGGTCCGGTCGACGCGGTCCAGATCGACGCTGGCACGTGGCACACCTGCGCGGTCTTCCTCGACAAGACCGTCCGCTGCTGGGGGTCAGGGGTCAACGGGGGGCTCGGGAGCGGCAATACGAACAACATTGGCGACAACGGCGGTGAGATGCCGCCCCTGCCCTTGCAGGGCATCGACCAGGCCAAGCATATCGTCGCTGGCGGCGACGGCATCCAGAACAGTCAACAAGGATACACGTGCCTGCTCCAGGAGGACGGCACCGTCCGCTGCTGGGGCACCAATGCGAGCGGCCAGCTAGCGATCCAGAGCATCCAAAACGTGGGGGACGGGCCCGGGGAAATTCCTCCGGCTCTTTCGAAGTTGGGCGGGAACGCCAAGCAGGTCGCCGCTGGCGTGTACCATGCGTGCGCGCTCATGGAGACCGGTAACGTCCGCTGCTGGGGCGCCGGAGAATCGGGAGCGCTCGGTACGGGGAGCCAAGCGAACATCGGCGACGGGCTCGGGGAGGTTCCCTCGGACGTCGCGCTAGGCGAACCCGTGACGGCTGTCTCCGCGGGCAACAGGTTCACCTGTGCGTTGACGGCGAGCGGCAAGGTGAAGTGTTGGGGTAGAGGGATGGAGGGGCAGCTCGGCTATGGGAAGACGATGGATGTCATCAACCTCGCTGACATCCCGGTGAATGGCGTGGACCTCGGGGGCACCGCAACTATGATCGCCTCGGGGATCGGGCATACGTGCGCCGTTCTGTCCGACGACACGCTGCGCTGCTGGGGATATGGTAGCGACGGCGTGCTCGGCTATGGGTCCGGCCAAACGGTCGGTGACAATGAAACCCCAGTAACCATGGGCCCGGTTCCATTTTGAGGTCTCCGGAAACAAGGGGCAGATGTGGTTCACGGCCGGAAACTGACCCGTCGAGATCTCGTGATCACATCGGCGAGCCCCGAGCGTGATGTTCGGGGACGACCGCGCGAGACGCAGGAGGGACGGGTAGCCTGGGCGAGCCAGCCCCTCCTGTAGTGGTTGACGGCGGTAAGGTGGCGTAGAGCATCGATACTTATGAAGGTCAGTTGACCTTGACCTTCGAGCCCTTGATCGTCACGTCACCGCTGGCCTTGACGTCGAGCTTCTTGGCCTGAACGGACATGTCGCCGTTCTTGCTGATCGTGACGCTAGCGCTGCCGCAGGTGATGGTGAGCTTATCGCCGACGGCGATGGTGACCTTCTTGCCGGCGGAGGCGTTGATGTTCTCGGAGGCGCTGAGGTTGACGTGCTTGCCGGCGCTGAGGGCGATGTTCTTGCCGGCGCTCTCGGTGATGTTGCCGCCGGCGGTGACGCTCTTGCCGCCGCCGATGTTCTCGGCGCTGGACTGGCCGACGGTGACCATCTTGGTGGCACCGACTTCCTCGGAGCGGGCGAGGGCGACGGATTCGGAGACGGAGCCGCCGACGGTGGTCTGACTGTTGGCGTCGATGGTGACGGAGCTGTCCTCGGTGACGTGCTCGGTCTTGCAGCCCTGGACGGTCGCGCCGACGCCGCTGGTCATGAAGCTGGTCATGGCGCCGACGGTGACCGCGAGGTTGGCACCGACGACGACGGTCTTGTTGGCGCCGATGACCTCGTTGTGCATGCTGCCGACTGCGATCGTGCGGTTGTTGGCGATTGTCTCGGTCTCGTCGTGGCCGACCATCTTGGTCCGGTCGTTGCCGACGGTCAGCGACTCGTCGTGACCGACGCGCTGGGTCTTGTCGTTCTCGATGACGATGTTCCAGTCCTTCTGACCATGCAGGTATACCTCTTCGTTGCCCTTCGCGTCCTCGAAGCGAAGCTCGTTGGAACCCCCGCCGCCTGGGCTCGACTCGGATTTGATGGTGCTCTTCGTCTTCTCGTCGGGGAGTGGATAGGGCGGAGTGTTGAAGCCGGTGTAGATCCGGCCGGTGACGATCGGACGATCCGGGTCCCCCTCGAGGAAGTCGACGATCACCTCGTGCCCGACCCGTGGGATGAACATCATCCCGAAGCCGTTGCCCGCCCAGCCCTGGCTGACACGAACCCAGCAAGAGCTGGTGTCGTCGTGCTTGCCCTTGCGGTCCCAGTGGAACTGGACCTTGACGCGGCCGTGTTCGTCGACGTGGATCTCCTCGCCCGGCGGCCCCGTCACCGTCGCAGTCTGCGAACCGTGCACGGTGGGCCGCGGCGTCAGGCGTGACGCGCGGAAAGGCAGCGCCCAGTCGGTGCAGGTGAACTCGCTGCGGTACGAGAATTCTCCCGCGGTCCCCTCGTCGAGCACCTGCGGCTGCTCGCCGTGGTGCGTCACCGAGGTTAGGCGGTAGTCGCCCTCGAGGTGCGTGCGTGTGGCGTCGGCCAGCTTGAACATGTACCCCGGGGTCAGGCGCGGGCTGTCGCTGACACCGTAGCCGGAGCGGTGCGCGGCCTGCAGCGCCTCGAGGCGGATTTTCGCCTGCTGCTTGCCCTTGTCCGCCCCGCCCTTGCCCGGATCTTGATAGCTGCCAGGATATTCGTAGATTTCCCGGTTGCCGTCGCCTTCGCTGGCCTCCATGCCCTTATCCGGCTTGTGGAGGTTCTTGTCGCGGAGCGTCACCCGCTGCGGCCGCAGGCCCTCGCTCAGGCGGAACTGCGAGACGTGCTCGTGGTCGTGCTCGTCGGTGAACTGCAGGGTCGGGTCGCCGTCGATTGACGGCCCGTCGAGGCTATGGTCCGTCATCACCAGGACATGCTTGCCCGGGTGGTGTTCGAAATAATAGAAGATCCCGTCGGCCTCCATCA
>Ga0075163_10005936_pt1 | contig 16215 bp, 18 predicted proteins | sample JI1023141ADNA_FD_71478 | JGI IMG/M metagenome (GOLD analysis project Ga0075163, IMG submission 71478) | Wastewater effluent complex algal communities from Wisconsin, to seasonally profile nutrient transformation and Carbon sequestration -... | ecosystem: Engineered > WWTP > Effluent > Algae...
GCATCGGATGGATTCCCTTCCTGCTCGAGTCGCTCGACTATGAGATCCATGAGACAGGACAATGCCAACGGCAAGCTCAAGATGCTCCCGTTCGCGCACTTTCTGCGCCAAGTCTATGGCTGTTTCCGGTTCGAGAAGACCGCTCCGAGCAAGCTGCTCGAGGACATCGGCGTGGAGAACGTGCTGTTCGAGACCGATTTTTCCCATCCGACGTGTCTCTATCCCGACCATCGAGAACACGTCGAGAAAGTCATGGAATATCTTTCGCCGCATGTTCGCAGGTCCGTTCTCCAGGACAACGCAGCGAAGCTGTATAGAATCTTCACCTCCGGCTGAAGAATTCGGCGGTACCACCGTCGCGTTCACCACGGGAACGAGTCATGGAGCAAGACGTCGCATTCGTCGGAAAACGCGTCCGCCAGTGGCGCGAAGAGATGGGACTGTCGCTCCAGGAGCTCGCGGCGCGCTGCGACGTAGCGGCAAGCACGATCCAGAAGGTCGAGACTGGCCAGATGGTCCCGTCGATCGCGATCGCGCTCAAGATCGCACGTGGACTCGACCGCCGTCCCGCCGAGCTTCTGAGTTCGGAGCCTGAGGAAGCCGAAGTCGTACTCATGCGTGCGAAGGAGCACGTTGTCATCGACTCCCACAAGAAGCTGCGCGTCGAACGACTGTCGGGCGACCTCTTCGACCCAGCGATCGAAATGTGGCGCGTCACCGTTCACCCCAGCTTCTCGAGCGGCAGTCGTGTCCATGAATACGATGGTGAAGAAGTCATCGTTTTAGAGGCCGGTGAGCTGCACTTCGAGGTCGGGGGCGAGGAGTATGTGCTCGGTGAGGGGGACACGTTGCACTTCAAAGCGGGAATTCCACACCGCTGGTGGAATTCCAGCCGACGGATCGCCCGCTTCTTGATTGCAGGGAACTTCCCGCGCGGACTCCGGCGGAAGCTTCATATGCAGGTTCAGAAGGATCGAGGCGGGGCGAGCTGATTTGCTCCTGCGTTAACTTCGAGGGAATGGCATGAGTGGGACCAAGCAGCTGCAATCGAGCTTCGACCGGGCGGTTGCGGACGGATTCGTGGACGCGAGCCGGAAGCTCGAAGGCCTACCCGGCTATTTGGGGGTCGTGTTCGTCGACTTCCAACCGGGACGGCTTCGCGCAGAGATGGAGGTTCGCCCGGAACTCCTGACGCCCTTCGGAAACATGCACGGTGGCGTACTCGCAGCACTCTGCGATCACGTACTCGGTTGCGTCTGCTATCCGCACATGACCCGGGGCCAGTGGGCCGCCACGACCGAATTCAAGCTGAACTATCTGGCACCAGTCAGCAAAGGCCAGGTCGTCGTGGAGGCCGAGATCATCGCGATGACGCGTGCCACAGCGGTCGTGCGGATCGAAGCCCGAAACGGCGACCGCCTCGCGTGCATTGCGCAGGGCACCGTGCTGATCCGGGACCCGAAGGAGTAGGAGAAGATGAGCACTGCCCAATCCCTGGACCAGGTCGAGCTGATCGACGCGGTGCACTACGCGGAGCACGGCTATCCGCACGAGGCGTTCCGACTGCTCCGACGAGAAGCCCCGGTCTACTACTTCGATCGGTTGTCGCTTCGCCCCTTCTGGGCGATCACGCGCCACAGCGACATCGTCGAGATCTCGCGACGCCCGGACCTGTACCTGAACGCGCCGCGCCTGGTCGTCGGCGCGGATGCGCTCACTGGCGAGTCAGGTGCGCTGCCGGTCCGGATGCTGCTCAACATCGATCCGCCTGATCACAGCGCGTATCGAGCGCTGGTGAACAAGCGATTCACCCCTCGCGCACTCCGGGACATCGCGCGCCGGATCGACGCAATCGCGTCCCGCGCGCTCGACGACATGCTCGCATGCGGCGAGGAATCCGAGGTCGACTTCGTCCGCGAGTTCTCTGCGAAGATCCCGATTTGGGTGATCGCGGAGATGCTTGGGGTTCCGGAGCAGGACTGGGAGCTGCTCTTCGACTGGACCAATCGCGTCCTCGGGGCGGCGGATCCCGAATACCGGGAAGAAGGCAAGTCGCCGCAAGAGACATTGCAGACCGCCCGACTGGCCCTCTTCTCCTACTTTCAGGACCTGACCGAGGAGCGGCGAAGTCGCCCCAAGGACGATCTGGTCAGCGTCTTGACGCACTCGCAGATCCGCGGGGAGGCACTGCCCGTCTTCGAGTTGATGTCGTACTATTTTCTGATCGTCGTCGCGGGAAACGAGACGACGCGAAACGCCGCGAGCGGCGGCCTACTGGCCCTGATCGAGAACCCGGACCAGCTCGAGCTCGCGCGGAGAAGACCCGATCTCAACCGATCGCTCGTCGAGGAGGTTCTTCGCTGGACGTCGCCCGTGATCCATTTCTGCCGAACGCCGGTTCGAGACGTCACGATTCACGGGCAGACGATTCGAGCAGGAGAGACGCTGACTCTCTTCTACCCCTCGGCCAATCGCGACGAGTTCGTCTTCGATGACGCCGACCGATTCAAGATCGACCGGCAACCGAATCGGCACATCGCGTTCGGAATCGGAGAGCACGTCTGCCTGGGCGCCCACGTGGCGCGCTTCGAGTTGCAGGTCATCTTTCGACACCTGCTCGCTCGGCTCGTCGACGTGGAGCTCGCGGGGCCGGTCGAGCGGCTTCGCTCGAGCATCGTCGGCGGAATCAAGCACATGCCGATCCGATACCGCCTGCTCCCTTCCGCGGATGCAGCCTGAGGGAGCTTCACGAGAACGATGGCGGCAAGAGAGAGACACGAGATCGATCGACAGATCCTCGAACGAATCGAGCGGTTTCGTCGATCCGACGACGACGTCCCGGATTCGTGGCGGGCCAGGCGCGAGGTCGCGAGCGCCGTTCGCGCCCTCCTCGACGTCCTGTCGACGACCGATGCAGCGGCTGACGTCATGCGGAGCAGCGCAAAGTCGATTCGCGCCCTCGCCGAGCACTTCGCCGCACACCCCGCGGTGATCGAACCGCGGGGCATCGCAGAGATGGCCTTCGCCGGGATGGAGGACTTCCACGACCGGAGCCCGCTCGTCGGTCGCTCCAACCCCCTCGCCCCACCGCTGGCCCTCTTTCCCGATCCCGACAAGGGCATCATCGAAGGAACGACCATCTTCGGGAATGCATACGAGGGCGCTCCCGGGTGCGTACACGGCGGATTCATTGCGGCTGCGTTCGACGAGCTTCTCGGCATGGCGTGCATCTTCTCGGGCTCGCCAGGAATGACCGGCACCCTTGAGGTAACCTATCGGACTCCGACCCCGACCCGAACGCCACTCCGATTCGAGGGACGTTTCGAAGGGCGTGAGGGGAGACGGATCCAGACTCGTGGAGAGATGTGGGCCGGCGAGCGGCTGTGCGCCGAGGCATCCGGGCTCTTCATCTCCATCGATCGCTCGAAATTCGAACAGCTGTCGAGAATCCGCCGGGAGCGCTCCGGTGCGGACGCGACGGACACGCCTCACAAGAATGATGCCGATGGGTGACGGAAGTGACATGGACGCGATGACGGGCGCGGCTGACGGTTCTCAATATTCGTCTGCCCGACCATCATGGCGATCGGTCGAACAAGAAACGAGTCGATCACGCAGCCTCGCTCCATGCGTATCGATGATGAAGCCCTGGTATTCGCGGCGATCGGATGACCTTTGCCGTGGGCGAGGCCCGATTTTCGGCGGCCCGAGGCCGCGGCGCGTCCCGAAGCCGAGTATCGATACGATCCTCGTTGTAGTACGCAGCGTATTCTCGGAGCAGGCGACGCAAATGGAGTTCGTCGAATACAACGACATGATCGAGCAATTCGCGCCGAACAGAGCCCACCCAGCGTTCAGCGAGCCCGTTCTGCCATAGGCTGCCCAGGGAAGTCGGCTCGGGCTCGATCCCGAGAGCTTCAATCATCTCGAGGACTTTGCCCGACAAGATCGCGTCATAGTCATCAATCAAGATCTCGATGGGCGTCTCACCAGGGAACGCCTCGCGAAGCTGCTGGATCACCCACGGCACCGTCGGATGCTCGGTGAAGTTGAAATGCAAAATCTCGCGTCCGTCGTGGGTGATCACGAACTAGACGAAGAGCATCTTGAAGCGGATCGTAGGAACGACCAAGAAGTCCATGGCCGAGATGACGTCGAGATGGTTTCGAAGGAAGGTGGTCCATCGCTGCCGCTGGTCATCGCTTCCATTTCTTCTGGGGAGGTAGCGGGACACGGTCGCGAGGCTGACGGTGAATCCCAGCTTCTCGAGTTCTGCCTGGATTCGCCGCGCACGCCACGGGTTCTCGCTCGCGAGGCAATGAATAAGATCCAGAAGCTCTGGCGAAATGGGAGGCCGCCAGGGCCCTCTCTTCGAGATCGACCACCAGTAGCATCGAAAGCCCTCTCGATGCCATCGGACCACGGTCTCAGGTCGGACAATGACGAGAGAAGATCTCCACCGGGGCCAGACTCGGAGAAGAGCAATCCAGAAGGTGCGATCCATCGGGGAAAGGTGAGGGCGCGGATGCTTGTGGGCGTAGACTGCGAGCTGTTGACGAAGCGCAAGCTCGACGATTGCTTGCTCGCGCCGACTGCGGAACAGGGCTGGAAGTGGCGACGAGGATCGCCAAATAGCGGAAGAACGCTTGAATCACGTCGCGATTCTGCGTGAACGCGCTCGTGTCGTCCAGACTGAATCTCGCGAACCATTCGCGGTAGCATGATCGCTCGGGTTCGCGGCTCAGCGCTTACGACTCAGCGAGGATCTCGGCTGCGGACGGATTTTGAGAACCGACAGCCGGTGTGATGATGAGTTATGCGGTGTTCTTGGATACGCGTCGCCACTGGGGGAGGAGGTAGACATCCTTTGAGGGTTCATTACGGACCTCCGACCAGACGGCTTCTACGGAGAGGCCGATACGGACTTCGTCGGGTGAGATGTCGATGAGGTTCCCGAGGATGCGAACATCCGGCGCATCAGTCAGGCTGACGAGCGCGACGAGATAGGGGACGGCCGCTTTGAGATTCGGATGGATCGGATAGACGATCTCCGTGAAACTATAGATCGTACCCGTGCCTTGATGCTCGGTAAAATTGAACTCGGTGAACTGGCATGCGAAACAGACGTCCTCCGGAGGATGCTGTGTTTGGCCGCATCGTCCGCAAATCTGCAACATGATGCATCCGGAGGTAAAGAACGGACGAGTCTTCTCGTTCAACTCAGGCAAGGGCCAGGATTCGGGCATAACTCGGGACATTGTGGGTGCCTCCTCTATTTCTATCCATTTCAATCGCGGCAAAAGAGGACGGCGCTTCCAGGAGCGTACCCCGGACCGCCGACGGCTAGACTGAGCTCGACGTCGGCCACCTGGCAAGTCGATTCGCCGCGCACCTGTCGCACAGCCTCGTTGATGAGTTCGAAGCCGTGGATGTAAGCCTCGCCCAGGTTGCCACCGCTCGTGTTGATCGGAAGTGCGCCGTCGGGCCAACGCAGGTTTCCCGCCCGAACGAAGGCATCGATCGCATCCGGCTCACAGAATCCCATCTCGCAGATCGCCATCAGAACGGGACCGGTGAAGTTCTCGTAGAACTGCGCGACATGGACATCCTTCGGCCCCACTCCGGCGCGCTCCCACAATCGAGATGCAAGCGCGCGATGATGCGAGGTCGGAAAACCCGGTTCGTTGAAGGCGCCGGTTCCGTCCCTAGGACTCAGGCCCTGGGCGGCTGCGAGGATCGGGACGGGCGGCTTTCGCAAGTCTCGCGCGCGCTCAGTGCTTGTGAGGACTACGGCCGCGGCTCCGTCGTTCTCTGGACAGCAGTCGTAGAGATGGAAGGGTTTCGCGATCCAGCGGGACGCATGATAACTCTCCCGTGTGAGCGGCTTGCCGTAGCGCAGGGCGCGAGGATTTCTTTGCGCGTGGGCGTAAGAAGTCAGCACGATCTCCGCGAGGGCGTCCTGCGAGACCCCGTGCTCATACATGAACCGGGTGGTCTGAATTGCGTTGATATGCGCCGGAGTCATCAGGCCAAACGGCACCTCGAATGCACGGGACCCAGCTGGGGCGCCCGCACCGCCATACTGGCCCTGTCCAAAGCGTCCGAATTGCCCCTGGGCCAGAGCGCGAAAGACGACGACGTGCTTTGCGTAGCCAGCCGAGACGGCGGCATCGGCGATTGCAACGGCTGATGCGACGCCGTTTCCGCCATTCCCCCAGGTCTGCGCCGTAAAATCCAGTGCGTTGATCCCGAGGGCGACGCTCAGTCGAACGGGATCGTTGCGCATGTCCATGTAGGAAACGAATCCGTCTACGTCAGCCAACTCGAGACCCGCGTCATCGACCGCGTTTCGAATCGCAATGCAGGCGAGCTGGAACTCGGTTTCGACGGCCTCGCCTCGTTTGTAGTACCGGGACTCCCCAACTCCGGCCACACAAGCCTGCCTCTTCATGGACGAATCCCCCGCCTGTACGGTCCCGGTCGTTTCGACCTCACCGCCATTCGAATTGTGCGCGGGCACCTCGAGGAGATCGCGCCGGCCTGATTATCCTATTTGGATTGGCCTCTTGACTAAAATCATAGAGGATATACGATCCGAAACAACTAGGTACGAACCGCAACGGCCGCCGCCTCCGGACTTCCGATGGTCTGAAGCTTAATTCTGGGGCGTTGCATGCATTGACCGCTCGGCCCGGTCGAAAACTCGGCGGACGCCATTGATGACGAGCCAGCTTTACGATCCCTATGACCACAACATCCACACGGATCCCTTTCCGATCTATCGAGAGCTGAGAGATCGCTACCCGCTTTATCACAATGAGGACAAAAAGTTTTGGGCGCTAACGCGCTTCGACGACGTGCTCAATGCGGCGAACGATTTTGAGACGTTCTCCTCGGAGGGGGGCATCACAATCGAGGGCGGAGGAAACCAGTTTCCGATGATGATCCTGATGGATCCACCGCGCCACGACCGCCTTCGCAGCATCGTCAGTCGGGCCTTCACTTCTCGGCGCGTGGCAGAGCTTGAGCCGAGAATCAGGAAGTTAGCGGACGGGCTGCTGGACGAGTTCATCTCTAATGGGGGGGGCGACTTGGTCGACGCGCTGGCGTCGCCGATTCCTTCGCTCGTGATCGCAGACATGCTGGGCGTTCCCGGGGAGGATAGGGCCAAGTTCCGCGAGTGGTCGGATGCCGCAATTCGACAGGATCCGAACGTCCCGGACACTCAGAGAGCGGGGATGGTGGCCGCACGTGCACTTTACGAATACTTCGGCCATGTGGTCGAAGAGCGACGAAAAAGGCCGGCCGACGATCTTGTTACGGCCTTGATCCACGCCGAAGTCGACGGTGAGAAGCTGTCGCAGCAGGAGCTGCTCGGTTTCTGCTTCCTGCTCCTCGTTGCGGGCAATGAAACAACCACGAATCTCATTTCAAACGGTGCGATCGCCTTCGCCGAGAATCCCGATCAGCGGAGGGCTGTTCGAGAGGACCTTTCGCTGCTGCCCAAGGCGGTCGAAGAAGTGCTGCGATTCGATGGTCCGGTTCAGGGATTGGCCCGGACGCTGACCCGCGAGGTGGAATTCTACGGACAGAAGGTCGCAGTTGGTGAGAAGATTCTACTGCTTTACGGCGCTGCGAATCGGGATGAGCGGCGATTCGATGAGCCGGACAAATTTGACATCAGACGGAAACAACGGAGCCATCTCGCGTTTGGACAGGGTCGTCACTTTTGTCTGGGCGCCGCATTGGCTCGACTCGAAGGGCAATTGGCTTTCGAGGCGCTCTTGACGCGAATCCCGGACTACGAGCTGGTGTCCGGGGGCCGTGAGTACCTCCACTCTGGTCCGATACGCGGGTTGGACAAGCTCTTGATCGAATTCTAGGGATCTAATCCACGGGGACCGCGATTCTCGTCCCCCAGGCCAACCACCGACCCTACTCGCGCCGCGGCAACCGGTCCCCCTAAACACCTGCCGCACCCCACGGCGCATTTCCCTGCAGCGGTCCGCAATCCGCGGGCGCCGGGACCGGACGTTGGATCGCGATCGCGTGCACGACCACAGTGGAATAGGAGGCGTTATGCACAGAAGCTGGCAATACGGCGTGCGCCCATAATGCGCGTTTTGCCACATTTGCCGCCCGCTGTAAGCACCAAGAGCCCTCGAGGAGAATCTCTCGAATTGGACCCGAGCCTTCGACGCCTACGTGCAAATGAACCGGCTGCAACGCGCCGGCATCCCGGCAGGCGTCTGTCAGACGGCAGAGGAGCGCGCTGAGCGGGACCCGCAACTCAAGCATCTCGATTGGCTCACCGTCCTGCGCCACAGCGAAATCGGCGAATGGCGAGTCAAGGACTTCCCCGTTCGCCTGTCGGAGGCCGCCCACGTGCCGGGGAGGACCGATCGAACGCGCCTCCCGCTGCTACGGCTAGGACAACCGCTTCGCTTTCAGGACTTTTCTCGGAATGAGCAACCAGGAGATCGTCACCCTGGAGAAGCGACACGTCTTCTGAACGGGCGGAGTTGATTTCCGATCGAATTCAAGCGAATATGATCGGATACGAATTGGTCTCGCCACCGTGCCTCGCCAGAATTACAACAGCTCGGCATGGGAGCAGAGGCCTAAACGGGAGCCCTAACCATGAATGCCGATCTCGCGAAACGACCGATCATCGACATCGACACCCATTGGACTGAGCCCCGGGATCTATGGAGCAAACGGGCTCCGGCAAGACTCAAAGACCGAGTGCCCAAGATCGCGATCGGCCCAGGGGGCAACGAACACTGGTTCGTTGAGGGTGACCTCGCACTGGGTGCTCCGGGCTATTCCGTCATCAAGCGAGATGGCTCCAAGGTGCGCGGAACCTTCTCCCTCCCCCGCTTCGAGGATCAACACGAAGCCGGCTACACCGCCGAGGCCCGCCTGAAGATCATGGACGCCACAGGGGTCTACGCCGAGATCTGTTACCCGAATACGCTTGGCTTCGCAGGCGGCGGGGTCATGGCGGTGAAAGACGAAGAACTTCGGAATTTCTGCATCAGCGCGTACAACGATGGCTGCGGCGAAGTACAGGAGCAAGGAAAGGGGCGCCTCTTTCCCCAGGCCATTCTTCCGTTCTGGAACCTCGATGCCACGCTCAAGGAGCTCAAGCGCTGTCGCGAAGAACTCGGACTGATCGGGTTCACGATGACTGACAGCCCCCAGGAATGGAATCTCCCTCCCCTGCAGAACCCCTACTGGGACCCGTTGTGGAATATGGCCCAGGACTATGGAATGCCGATCAACTTCCACATCGGCTCGGGCGCGACGGGGCCGTTGGCCTGGCCCGAACTCGAGCCAGGGCGGATGCTCGCGGTCTCTTCAACCTGCATTTTCTTGAATAACATCCGTACTATGGTCAATCTCATTTTCAGCGGACTGCTCGACCGTTTCCCGAATCTCAACTTCGTCTCCGTCGAGAGCGGATTGGGCTGGATCCCGATCGTGCTCGAGTCCTGCAACTACCAGATGCGCGAGAACATGGCGAAACCCATGAAGCTCACCCCGAGCGAGTATTTTCAGCGCCAGATCTATTCGTCCTACTGGTTCGAAAAGGACGATATCTGCAAGTCGATCCACTTGATCGGCGAGGATCATGTCATGTTCGAGACCGACTTCCCTCATCCGACCTGTATCTACCCGAACGTGCAAGAGACGATTGAAGACAGCATCGGATCGATGGGCGAAAGCGTCCAGCGAAAGGTTCTTTGGGAGAACGCGTCGCGGGTCTACGGAATCCCGCTGCCAAGCTGACGAGAATCGCGGCTTGCGTCGAGCTGGAATCGGATGGTTCGCACGCCGTGTAGTGCCACAATCGTCAAGCGGAACCTTCCGTCTAGGCAAACTGGCAGTATCGCTCGAATCAGCTCAGGGGCTAGACAAGTGATCTGACCAGCAGCATGCGGGATAGTGTGTGGGAAGGGATTGGCTGAGAGGTGCTGGATGACGGCCCATGAAAAAATATTGGCACCGGTGGGCGGGGTCGCAGGTGCTCGTTGCCCCGGCGAGTCTGTTCAGGACGTTTATCGACGCGATCGCGGAGAACTGCCGCAGTTTCTAACGGAAACAGCGTCAGCGCCTATCGAGGCACGCCCGCTCACGACGGACGTCTACACCTCCCGAGATTTTCACGCACTTGAACTCGAACGGATGTGGCCGCGCGTCTGGCAGATGGCAGGTCGTGAGGAGGACATCCCGGAGGTCGGAGACCACTTCGTCTACGAGATCGGCGCGACCTCACTCATCATCGTCCGATCCGGAGCGGCCGAGATTCGCGCCCTTTACAACTCCTGCCTGCACCGTGGCACCGCATTGCGCGAATGCGGCGGGAACGTGAGCCAGTTCCGTTGTCCCTTCCACGCCTTTACATGGGATCTGCACGGCGAGATCAAACGAATTCCGAGCGAGTGGGACTTTCAGGATATTCGGGGTCGTGTCGCCAAGTTGCCGGAAGCCCGTCTGGACACATGGGGGGGCTTCATCTTCGTAAATCTGGACGAGGAAGCCGAATCCCTCGAAAGCTACCTTGAGTCCGTACCCAAGGACTTCGAGCGCTGGCCCCTTGATCAACGATTCACCGCGTCACATGTAGCCAAGGAACTCGACTGCAACTGGAAGGTCGCACAAGAGGCCTTTATCGAAGTCTTCCACGTAATTGGGATCCATCCGCAGTCCCTTCCCATGTTCGGTGATGCCAACGCGCAATACGACGTCTGGCCGGAGCGTCGACATACGAGCCGCATGATCAATCTCTCGGCCGTCGCAAGTCCCCATCTCAGAGGGTATAGCGAGCAGAGAATTCTGGATGCCTCAGCCGAATTTGGCCTCTGCGACAGGGGCGCGACCGTGCCGGCGGGTAAGAGGGCACGAGATGTCGTCGTCGAGGGAATGCGAGAGCGTTTCAGGCGCGACCTTGGGGTCGATACGAGCGGTCTATGCGATACGGAAGTGCTGGATGTCATCCAGTACAACGTTTTTCCCAATCTGATGCTCTTCGGGGGGCTCGGCTCGCCGCTCGTCTACCGAGTTCGGCCCCAGGGAGACGATCCTGGTCGATGCCTCTTCGAAGTCTGGCTGCTTCTGCCCTTCCCGAAAGATGCACCGAGACCGCCGGCAGCCCCCCTTCGCATTCTGACTGCGGAGGATCGTTGGTCCAGCGTAGAGGAACTCAGCTATTTCGGAGCCATTCTCGACCAGGACTTCGACATGATGCCGCAAGTACAGCGCGGCCTACGTGCATCGAAAACGCGGCAGGTCTTGTTGTCGACGTACCAAGAAAGCCGAATCCGACACATGAGGCAGACGCTCGACGAATACGTTAGGCGCTGATCTCAGCCCGGCCGAGCGGCCTCCTTCTGCGTTGAGTGCGATAGCATTCAATCGCCCTCACCGCCCGGGAGCCCTGCCAGAAGTCCGCCGTCCGCTATGAACTCGGACCCTGTCGAGTAGGAACTGTCGTCGGAGGCCAGGAAGAGAGCCAGCTTCGCGATCTCTTCGGGTTGAGCGATCCGCCGCAAGGGGACCCGGCGAAAAATGTCGAGCGCCCCTGGATCGATGTCATCCGCCTTCACCATGGGCGTATCGACGCCACCGGGATGGATCGAGTTGACGCGGACGCCGTAGGGTCCGAACTCGATCGCCGCCGTCTTTGTGAGTCCCCGGACCGCGAACTTGCTCGAGACGTATCCCGACCCACCGGCCATTCCGACGAGTCCATCGACCGAGGAGATGTTCACAATCGACCCATTCCCCCGGTTGATCATTTCCCGGCCGACCTCCCGGAGCCCTAGGAAAACACCGACTTGATTCACCGAGATGACCCGTTGGTAGTCGTCAAGGGTCGTCTCCGTGAGCCGCGAGAACCGCACGATGCCTGCGTTGTTGACCAGGACATCGATCTTCCCGTGTTGCCCGACCGTCTCTGAAACGACACGGCGCCAGTCGTCCTCCGAGGTGACGTCGAGATGTCGATACGAAGCCGTGTCTCCGATCTGATCAGCGACCTTACATCCGGTCTCGTCGAGCACGTCGCAGAGAACGACCTGTGCGCCCTCTGCCGCAAAGAGACGGGCCTCCGCCTCCCCCTGCCCGCGCGCCGCCCCTGTGATCAGAGCGACCCGACCTTTTAGTCTCATTCGAATTCCTCCTGCGCTGCGCACGCGATGCTTGCGTTTCCGACTTGATACATAATAATATAATCGTACTCAGCCCGGACCGGCGACTGGAACCGAACGGCCTGCGCCGGCTTCTGTCGATTTCTTCCCATGCAGCGTTGGCTGAGAGATGGGCGCCCATGGACCTTCTCTCCATGGTCCGACGAGATTTGTCGAAATTTTCTCGGCGAGCGCTGGCTGGGAATGCTGCGTTCGTATTGACGAGGCCGTATTCATCGGACGGAGTCCCGCTGGCACGGAAATGAAAAAGGAGATGACCATGCACGCCAAGAACACAACTGAAAGCGGCAACGGGGGGAGGAACATCTTCAACGGCCTACACGTCATCGATTCCGATACGCATCTCTCAGAGCCTCACGATCTTTGGACGAGAAACGCATCAAGTGCGCTTCGCGATCGCGTTCCACAGGTCAAGCAGATCGATGGGGTCAACCACTGGATCGTGGACGGTGACGTCGACATGGGACCCGCAACCCCCGTGAGCGTAGTAAGGCGCGACGGAAAGAAGTCCGATGGCCTCGAGTTCTTCGGCTGGAAGCTGGAGGACGTACACGAAGCCTCCTATGACATGAAGGCGCGCGTTCGCTTAATGGATGAGCTCGGTATTCATGCGCAGATCATCTATCCCAATGCCGCCGGTTTTGGAAACCAGAACTTCCTCAAAGTGAAGGACGAAAAGCTGCGCCTTGCGTGCGCCCAGATCTACAACGACTCCGTTGCGGAGCTCCAAGAGCAGTCGGATAATCGTCTCTTCCCAATGGCGCTCGTGCCCTGGTGGCATATCGATTCCTGTGCAAAGGAAATCGAGCGGGCACATGCGCTCGGACTCCGGGGCGTGGTGATGTGCAGCGATCCCGATAGTGGCGGGCTCCCCGATCTCGGCGATCCCGCCTGGGACCCTTTCTGGGATGTCTGCGGAGAACTGGAGATGCCCGTCAACTTCCATATTGGCGCGAGTCAGACGTCATTCAACATGTTCGGGACCGCTTCGTGGAACAGCATGGACATGAGTGAGCGGCTCGCACTCGGGTCCGCGACCTTGTTTTTCGACAATGCACGGGTGCTCGGCAACCTCCTTTATAGCGGCATCCTCGAACGCTTCCCGAAGGTCAAGGTCGTCTCCGTCGAGAGCGGTATTGGCTGGATACCCTTTCTCCTCGAAACACTTGACTACGAGGCGCAGGAGACCGGCTCATACAAGAACGGGAAGCTCAAGATGCTGCCCTCGGAATACTTCCGCCGCCAGGTCTATGGTTGTTTTTGGTTCGAGACGAACGCGCCCCAGAAGTTGATCCAGGATGTTGGCGTAAACAACGTCCTCTTCGAGACGGATTTTCCGCATCCCACCTGCCTGTATCCGAACAACCGGAATCATCTACAGAAGGCCATGGGGCATCTGGACGAAAACATCTGCCGCCGGGTCCTTCAGGACAACGCGGCAGAACTCTATCGTATTCCACTCCCCGGCTGAGTCATTCGATTACAGGAGCCTACGAATGGACACGGATCTTATGTTGTCGGCAATCGAATCGCGGCTCGTGTGATGAGATTGGCCGGTCTCTCCAGGGGATTGCGCCGCGTGCCGACGTCGCACCCAGCACGATCCAGAGAGTCCTAACAGAACAGATCTGGCCTGCTCTAGAAATCCGACCACACTCAGACCGTGAGAATTCGGCCGAGTTCAATTCAGATCAGAGAGAATTGCCATCGAGAGCTCAAAATTTCGGGAGTGGAAGTTAGCCTTTGCATTGCATCCGGTGGAGACCAGCACCCAGGTCACAGACGTCGTTGGGAACTTGACAAACACAGTCTTCGCCGACTACTACACGTCAGGACAACGCCGCGGAAAACAATAAGCTCCCAATTAAAGAGTGATCCACGGAATCGCAGGAGTCAACATGGACGAAGATCTCAAGCTCATTGCGCGAAGGATTCGCGGTTGGCGCGAGGAGCTCGGGCTATCCCTCCACGAGCTGGCTCGACGTGCTGACGTCTCACCGAGCACGATCCAGAAGGTCGAAACAGAACAGATGGTCCCCTCGATTTCGATCGTCATGAAGATCGCGAGAGGACTCGATCGGCGTCCAACCGAACTCATCAGCGATGAGCCCGAACATCTCGATGTCGTTCTTATTCGCGCCAAGGAACACGCAACGAGCGGCTCAATCGCGAAAATGAAAGCCGAGCGATTATCGGGAGACCTCTTCGATCCGTCGATCGAAATGTGGCGAGTCTTTGTAAGTCCCGGATTCTCGAGCGGCTCAGACCCTCACGCTTACGAGGGAGAGGAGCTCATTCTGTGTGAGGAAGGCTGTGTGACCTTCGCATTCGAGGAATGCGAGTATCAAATGCAAGCCGGCGATTCACTTCACTTCAAGGCCGATCTGCCTCATCGATGGTGGAACGACGGTGACACGGTGGCCCGAATCATCATCGCCGGCACGTTCCCGAAAGCCCTGCGACGCAAGCTTCACGAGCAAATGCAGAACCCACGCAAACCACGACGCTAGGGTGTTCCTGCACCGCATAGGTCAAGACCGTTTATCGCTTCTCAGCGTTGACTACCCATAGCATCGATACCAAATTCGGAACCGTCGATCCAGCTGAGACAACGCTCGATTTGTCATCTCACGCGTCACGCGAAGCAGATCATCCGAAGAAATCCGCTCCTTCGGCGACGAATGCCGGGACTTCGGAGATTGATACTGCTCGCTTTCAAGTATCTCCAACCCCGATGACCAACCGTGTTCCACCTTCCCGCCACGCGTCCACGGGGTCTGCCCGGAACCTGCTAGACGAATCCGTCGCAATCTGCAGCGGGCTTGGCCGGCCCTGCGAAAATGACTCCAGTCTCTGAGTTAGCCTCGGGAAGCCGAGGCGATCGGAGACGAGATGAAGGCGAAGCGATTCACGGAAGAGCAGATCATCGGGATCCTAAACGAGGCTGAGCAGACGGGGAACATCCGCGAGGTTTGCAAGCGGAACAACATCACGGAGACGACCTTCTACCGCTGGCGAACCAAGTTCGGCGGGATGGATGTCTCGGACGCGAAGCGGCTCCGAGAGCTCGAGCAGGAGAACGCCCAGCTCAAGCGGATGGTGGCTGAGCTGTCGCTCGATGTCCGGATGCTCAAGGACCTGAACTCAAAAAAATGGTGAGCCTGGCGGAGCGACGACGCGGAGCGGACCACCTCGAGGCCGAGCATGGCGTCTCCGAACGGAGAGCTTGCCAGGTCGCCGGGATCGCTCGCAGCACGAAGCGTCGTCCGTCAGGCCGGATCGAGGAATCTCGACTCGTTCGTCGCGTCCATGAGCTCTCCGAGCGCTATCCGCGATGGGGCTATCGCAAGATCCATGGGATCCTGCGGACCGAGGGGAAGGCGATCGGCCGCGATCGACTTCGCCTGCTCCGGAAGCGGGAAGGCCTCCAGGTAGCTCGGAAGGCTAGAAAACGCCGTCGGCCGGGCAAGAGCACGACGACGGTTGATCGGGCGCTCTACCCGAATCACGTGTGGAGCTACGACTTCGTGGCGGACCAGACGGCGGATGGACGACGGCTTCGGTTCTTGACCGTCATCGACGAGTTCACGCGGGAATCGATCTGGATCGAGACGGCTCGGTTCCTGAACTCGAACGATGTGGTCCGCGTCCTCGAGCAGCTAGTGGAGATCCGCGGTGTTCCCGGCGTGATCAAAAGCGACAACGGTCCCGAGCTCGTCTGCGATCGGGTCCAGGACTGGATCGCAGAGCGCGGGATCGCCACGAAGTTCATCGAGCCAGGAAGTCCCTGGCAGAACGGGCACAACGAATCGTTCAACGGCGTGTTCCGCGACAGCTGCCTGAACCGATGGCTCTTCGTCTCGGTTCGGGAAGCGCGACTCGTCGTCGAGCGGTGGCGTCAGGAATATAACAAGGAGCGGCCTCATGGGGCGCTCGGGCAGATCACGCCCGCTGCGTACGCAGCGGGCGTGGGGGCGCAGGAGAAGCGGGCAGCGGCCTGAAG
>Ga0075163_10005937_pt1 | contig 16214 bp, 5 predicted proteins | sample JI1023141ADNA_FD_71478 | JGI IMG/M metagenome (GOLD analysis project Ga0075163, IMG submission 71478) | Wastewater effluent complex algal communities from Wisconsin, to seasonally profile nutrient transformation and Carbon sequestration -... | ecosystem: Engineered > WWTP > Effluent > Algae...
TTGATCAAGTCAAACATAACTCCCCAGCTCGCAGCTCCTCCTGTAATTGACCAGTAAGATGCCGGCGGTAAACACACTGTAGTGGTATTTCTGTTGCCAAAATATGCGCCTGCAGGACAATTGTCCATAGCCATAAATGGTGGCGCATCCCAGCTAGCTTCGCATTCCCCAGGTCCTAAGTTAATAGTAACAGGAGACTTCGTAGGACAGCCCATAATTACCGGTGGTAGGTTATCTACTACCGTAACTACTGCAAGGCAGGTGCCTACATTACCACATTCATCTGTAGCCCTTAAATTCACATTATTTGGGCCAATGTTGGCACAAGTAAATGTAGATGGAACTGCAGTCAATACTAATGCAGGAGTAGCTGTACAGTTGTCAGAAACACTGGACAATAACTGAAGAGGTGTAACTGTAGCATTGCCATTGGCATCCAGGAATATGGTCACATTTCTGCACACTACAACAGGTGCAGTATTGTCGAAAACGGTTATTATCTGAGAACAAGTAGCTGAGTTACCACAAATATCTGTTGAACGATAAGTCCTGGTCACTGTAAATCTGTTGGCACAAGTCTGACCACTGATTACATCTCCAACATGGGTTACAACCAGCCCAGCATTTCCACATAAGTCTGCGGTTATTACGGTATTTATGTCTACTGGAGGCACTGCACTTGCACATTGTACAGTAACCGGTGCAGGGCAAATAACAGATGGTGCAACATTATCAAAAACAGTAATAATTTGAGCACAGGTCGCTGAGTTTCCACACGCGTCAGTTGCTCTATAAGTCCTGGTTAAAGTAAATCGATCTCTGCAAGTTTGATTTGTGATTACATCTCCAACGTGCGTAATTGTAGGTGTACCACCACAATTATCAGATGCACTTCCGGTAAATGGAAGTGCCGGCGGAACAAATATTGCACAGGTTACGGTATTATTTGCCGGACAGGTAATGGTTGGTGGAACCAAATCACTCACTGTTATAATCTGAGTACAAGTTGCGGAGTTACCACACTCGTCAGTTGCTCTGTATGTTCTTGTTATGGTTTTTCTGTTTACACAGATTACATTGCTTTCTACGTCACTTACAAAAGTAACAGTTGGTGTTCCACCACAGTTATCGCTTGAACTTCCTCCGGCAAAATTTGCAGGTGGTACCTGTGAAGCACAACTCACTGTAACCGGAGGTGGGCAGGTAATGGTTGGTACAGTAACATCATTCACCGTAATGATTTGAGTACAGGTTGCAGAATTTCCGCATACATCTGTAGCTCTGTATGTTCTGGTTAGCGTGTATCGGTTAACACAAGTCTGGTTAGATATCACGTCACTCACCCAAACAACTGTTACCGTTCCACCACAATTGTCTGCAGTTGGAGTAACTAATCCCGGATTAGGTGCTGGTACATCTCTGGAACAACTCACTGTTAATGGACCTGGACAAGTTAAAGTTGGGGGCGTCTGATCATTAACAGTAATGATTTGAGTACAGGTTGCAGAGTTTCCGCAAACGTCCGTAGCTCTATATGTTCTTGTTAAAGTATACCTGTTTGCACAGGTTTGATTGGTAATGACATCTCCTACCCAAGTAACAGTTACCGTTCCAGCGCAATTGTCAGAAACACCGGTTACGGTGTTAACATTTACTGGTGGAACCTCTGATGCACAACTTACTGTGACAGGTGGAGGACAAGTTAAAACCGGTGGCGTATTATCAAATACAGTGATGATCTGAGTACACTGGCTTGAATTTCCACAGACATCTGTTGCACGATAAACTCTTGTTACCGTAAATCTATTTGCACAGGTTTGATTTGAAATAGTTTCAGAAATAAGTGTAACAGTTATCAAACCCGAACAATTGTCACTGGCAGTTGCACCCGGCAAAGGAACATTCGAGGCGCATTGTACAGTTAAATTTATTGGACAATTTATAACAGGCGGTGTATTATCAAATACTGTAATTGTTTGAGTACACTGACTTGAATTACCGCATTCGTCAGTAGCTCTATAAGTTCTTGTCAAAGTAAATCTATGAGTACAGGTTACATTTGATCTGACTTCAGAGATCAAGGTAACGGTTATCAAACCGTTGCAATTGTCGCTTGCTGATGCACCTGGAAGAGGAATATCTGTATCACATTGTACTGTGACATTTGTTGGGCAAGTTAACGTAGGTCCGGTTTGATCATTTACGATAATGATAGCCGCACAAGTTGCTGTATTTCCACAGGCATCCGTGGCTCTGTAAGTTCTGGTAATGGTATATCGGTTAGCACAAGTTTGGCCACTTATTACGTCGCCGACATGGACAACAGTTGGTGTTCCTCCGCAGTTATCCGAAACCGTACCGCCAAAAGGAAGTGGTGGTGGAACCTGATTTGTACAACTTACTGTAACGGTCGATGGGCAGGTAATTACAGGTGGTACCGCATCACTGAGTGTAATAATTTGCACACAAGTAGCTGAGTTCCCGCATGCATCTGTGGCTCTATATGTCCTTGAGATCTGACAAGGAGAAGAACTGTACACGTCTCCAACATGAGTCACTGTGGGCGTTCCTCCACAATTGTCTGAAGCTGAACCTCCGGCAAAATTTGCAGGAGGTGCTCCTCCCGCGCAAGCAGTAGTGACGTTCGGAGGACAGGTAATAGTAGGTGGGGTTACATCATTAACCGTTATTGTTTGGGCACAGGTAGTGGAATTACCACAATCGTCTGTGGCTCTGTAAGTTCTGGTAATGGTGTATCGGTTGGCACAAGTTTGATTACTAATTACATCACTCACATGAACTACAGTAGGCGTTCCACCACAGTTATCCGAAGCGGATCCTCCCGCAAAATTGGTAGGAGGTACCTGAGAAGCACAACTTACTGTGGCTGGAAGTGGACAAGTAATAGAAGGTGGTGTCTGATCATTAACCGTTATTATTTGGGTGCACTGTGCAGTGTTTCCACATACATCAGTCGCTCTATAAGTTCTGGTGACCGTAAATCTGTTGGTACAGGTCTGTCCGGTAGTTACATCACTTACATGGGTTATGGTTACAGTTCCCGGACAATTATCACTTACTCCGGTTACTGAACCTATATTAACAGGAGGAATTTGCGAAGCGCAACTAACCGTTACTGGTCCTGGACATGTTAATGTCGGTGGTGTTTGATCATTTACAGTGATGATTTGGGTACACTGGGCAGTATTTCCGCAAACATCAGTTGCTCTGTAAGTTCTTGTAAGTGTATATCTGTTGGCGCAAGTCTGACCGCTGATTACATCACTTATATGTGAAATGGTGACAGTTCCGATACAATTGTCGCTAACCCCGGTTACTAAGGAAATGTTTGGCGCTGGTACATCAGAAGAGCAGCTTACGGTCAATGGACCCGGACAGGTTAAAGTCGGGGGTGTTTGATCATTCACTGTGATAATTTGGGTACAAGTAGAAACATTACCGCATATATCAGTTGCTCTATAGGTTCTTGTCAAAGTATATCTGTTGGCACAAGTTTGTCCGCTGATTACATCACTTACGAAAGCTCTTGTTATGGATCCTCCGGTACAACCATCGGAAACGATGACAAGGTTAGTATCAGGTGGAGGCACTTGAGCAGCGCAACTAACAGTGAGTGGTCCCGGACAGGTAATTGTCGGACCGTTATTATCATTAACAGTAATTACCTGACTGCAAGTAGCGGAGTTACCACAACTATCAGTTGCTCTTACGGTTCTTGTTAAAATAAATCTGTTGTAGCAAGTTCGGTTGGTGGTGTCTGTCATAATAACCATAACCATTGCTCCATTACAATTATCACTCTCTTGAACTGAAAATAATGGAATATCTGTATAACACTGAACTGTAGTATTTGGTGGGCAAATTACCACAGGAGGTGTTTGGTCATTTACGGTAATTATCCTTTGACAGGTAGCCACATTTCCGCATTGATCCGTGGCCTGGTAGGTTCTTGTCAGTGTGTATCTGTCCGCACAGGTTTGATTGGAAATTATCGCACTCAAGAGGGTAACCGTTACTGTGTTGGGAACACAAGTCGTAGTTGCTGTTCCGGTAAATGGAAGTGCAGGAGGAATCTCCATGGTACAACTAACGGTAATGTTAGGGGGGCAGGTTAATGTGATTTGGGAGAATAATGGTTTAAAGGAAAAAAATCCTAAAAAAATCACCATTACACATAACTGGACAGCCCTATGTCCTTGAAAATGGATTTTCATGAGAGTAAGTTTTGGTCTATTAAAATGCTTCGTAAATACCTAATCTGTTAAAAACGTATCTTTTTTATATTAAAAAAAATAAATATATAACTGCTTCATCATTACAAAGATAATAGGTTGACTGAATTATGCAAAATAAAAGTCTCCTGATACACAATTTTTTGATTTTAAATACAAAAAATACAAAAATTAGGGTAGGGAATCAATTTGATAATTTAATAATATGATTTATACCTTAGTAAGGTTCATTATTCATAATTCTGATATCTTAAAAAACCTTATTTAAATAAAGACAAAAATGATCTATAGGCAAAAAGAATAAAGAGAATCATGGTGCTGATGTAGCTAAATTCAACAGCTTGTAGGAAAAACATTTCATTTAGAAAGTTTTTCCACCATTGGGGAACCTCAAATGGCTCCATTAAAGGTGCAGTCTGTCTCATATACCCCAATGACAAAAAAAACAGTAGACCTACAAATCCAGTTAATGTTATTATTGAAAACATAAATCTTTTCAAACTAAAATGGACTAATCTCATGGATGCTATCCAAAGACTTAGAAGCACTGTGAATGGCAAACCAATGAAACTCCAGGTAGAAAAATTAAAGTTATGCATATCTACCTGTGCATTGGACTTACCTGTTGCCAAAGATTCTTCCACTCTTTGGTGAAGCTTTTTAGAATTTACAAAGTTCAATCTGGTATCAAAGCCTTTTACAGGATCCGCTCCAACCAGCTGAAATTTAGCTTTACCTATTTGACAATCCAATGGTTTTCGATTCAATGCTTGAGCAAATATTCTAGTGTCCTCAAAACAATCAGTAAAGTGCTTATTTACTATAGTATAAACCACTTTTTGGATTCTTAGACCAAAAACTGTCTTTTGATAGACCAGGTATAAGCAAAAATAGCATAGAAAATAAATTAGTACAAATGATATAATTTTATTTGTAGAAATCATTTTTTAAGAATTTGATTTCTTTAACCATAGAACAAAGTAAACCATTGATATAATAATAAATGCAGCTTGCCAAAATTCAACATGAAACAAATCAAACCAGTCTCTTGCATGCACGCCCATAATAAATAAGCTGGTCAACCTTAATAAGTTGAGCAGAAAAATAATGCATAAACCAATAGACAATCCCTTTAACTTTTTATTAAAAGTCCCATAAGGGTAAAACAAAATTGCAGAGGTAAGCATAACCATTGGTGCCACAGCTTCACATCCATTTGCTACACTCATACTAAATGAAGTGGATGTCATTGTGACGTTAGTTACCGTAATCCCATATCCAAATAAATTGAGTACGCCTGCGGAAATCCTGGCATAAAACGTGCTTACAGGATTGTCAATATATTGCCCATAAAAACTGCTCATGGAAAAGTAAAAATAGACTGCCAATGTTCCAAGGAATGAAAGCCAAAACCTTACCATAATACTTAAATTTTATATAAAACAAAAGGTGATTTAAGTGCTCACTTAAATCACCTCCTGAAATTATTGTAAAAAATTTATTTTGATCTGTTGACAAGAATGGATTGCATGACTACACTTAATATCCCCGCTGCGATAAGGCTGCAAGGAACATCTGCATTTGTCATGGTGTAATCAAAAAATTTAACTGAGATGGCAAATAAAAGGGTGAATCCTAAAAGCGCAATTAAATAAATCTTTATAAGCAAATTAAGATTTGACTTTAAATCTTCAATAAACAAATTAAAAGAAAATCCGGACGATTGCTCGATTGTGCCTCCATTGCTGATGGCCAAGGCTCTTTGCTTTTGTATCATAAATATAGTCCCAACTCCAAGCAAAAGCAAGCCAAAGTTAATTAAACCCCATTCGCCTAAAGCCGGAGTAGTAGAGGTATAGCAAACTGTTACTTCAATTGTCTGGTAACATACTTGTGCTCCGGTTGAAGCAACCTGAAATGTATTATTACCACCGACTACATATCCGGCCGGCTGACCGACAAAATTGGTGACATTTGTAGGTCCGCAAATATCCTGAGCGCAAGAACAAGTGATTGTCTGGACCGGAGAACCAACAAGAACTCCATTAACCAAACCATTAAAAGATCCTGGACATCTACCATTTGGATTAAAAAGGGATATTGAGGTTACCGGAGCTCCAAAGCCCGGAGGAGGTGCATCGGTAAAATTCTTTACTGCTAAGCCTGATCCAAATCCATTTGTACAAGAGGCCAGACCAATACAATTAGGGCATGTAGCAGATGTCCTATAATCGATCACATAAGTATTGCATTGTGCAAGGAGCAAGTTAAAATTTATCGTATATAATATAAAAGCTAAAAGCCCAAATTTGATATTTGAATTCATGGTTAATTAATTTAAAAGTTAAAATTTTGCGAAGTAATTGTTCCAATCTGTGGAAGTCCAATTGGCTCTTTCATTCTTTCTATCTAATACGAATGTAACCCTATGATTAGAAGGGTTAAATGAATAATTTACATAAGTCCATTTGTCCCACACCATGTAAAAGGTCGATTTAACCTGAGCTTCAGTTTTATAATAATCCTTAAGACTTGACAGGTCCAAAAAATAGGAATCCTGAACTTTTCCTTGAGGCAACTCAATAATTGCTGCAGAATTAATACTCAATTGGGTTTGAGCACTTAATTCTGAAAAATAGGTAAAGCCTAAAAACAGTAAAACAATGTATTTCATAATTTTGATTTATCAAATTATTTTTTGTAACAGGCCAAATGTCGCAATATTTTTTGAATTATTAGTTCTAAGCTAGCTATGAGCTAGAAATTTTTTATATATTTAATTATTAATTATACATAAATTATTTAATATTAATTGATAACAATTAGCTCATAGACATCCATACTGGTTTTATGTTGAATTAATTATAATTAAGGAATTAGTTTTACACATTAAATTAATCAAGTATCACCATTTTTCGGGTCGCACTTTGTTTAGGAGTGTCTAGCTGATAATACAATACTGCTGAAACATTTAATTCTTCCTTACTTAATATGTATTGGTTGAGTCCTTTTTGTCCCTTTATCTCATAAACCCTTATTACTTTACCTGTCACATCATAAATGGTCAATTTAACTACTGATGTCTCCGGCAATCTAAAGCCTATGCTGGTCTCTTTACCAAACGGATTTGGTTCGTTTTGGAATAATTCAAATACACCGCTTTCCACACTTTCTTTACCGGTATTAGCGGTCAATACAGCTTCAAGAATGTTATCCTTGTCGTCATACGCTTGTGCCAAGGTAGGGTTTCCGGTAATCGCCATCAATTTGCTCAGTTTACCACTATTTATGGCCTTAAACTTCAGTATAAACAACTCGTCATTCTCACTTAAAGTAACTCCCTCATCAGCATTCCAACTGGTAGTAAGGATACCATCTGCAATTCTTGTCGATCCAAAATTTGATTCTGTGATTTGCAATGCTCCCGGCTCAACTCCTTCATACTTTAAACTCCCCTGATCAAACTTTAAAGTAAACTGATACCCAACAATATTGTTAAAATCTGATGCCTTAAACCCTATTTTATAATTTTCACCGGATACCAAATCCAAATCATTAACTAAAAAATTTAGTTTTCCAGATGATCTGGTAAAAATATTCTGAGCACCATTGGCCTTAGAGTCCCCGGTAATGTCTCCCATTTTTATGGAAACAAAGTCAGCAATCTTATTGCGATCCAGCAACAAATTAGAACTTCTTGGTGCGTCCCATGGAGACTTCGGATCTTGAAACTTATATTCCGATGGAACAAAAGTCCAACTCCTTACTTGTTTAAATTCACTATTGATTCCTAAAATCAATTTTCTAAGTTCTGCCATGTCCGAAGCTGTAATACCTTTACTGGCATTTACATCAGCAGCCAACAATTTATATGGATCTGTGATTTCTGACAAGCCCAGAATATGTTTTTGAATTTTAACGATGTCGTTTGTTGTAACCCCATTCAAAGGCTCGTCATTACGATCCGGGCTGACCTGATAGGATTGATTTAGTTTCAAATCGCCAAAACTGTAAGGACTTCCAGACATTTGACGCATCATTGAACCATTTTGATAAAGCATTACATCAACTGGTTTTGTTTCCACTCCGGATGAGGTTCTGATATTTCCAGTGATGGTACCTTTTATTGGACCTTTGTTGGGACAAATATTCTGATTGTCCTGAATAATGATTAGTGTTTTACAGAAATCCTTATTTCCCTCTTCATCTTCCACCCATACTTCTACTTCAATTACCAATTCATCGTTTGCTTCAGCTTCTATAAAATCATCACAACATACCCGAATACTTGTCTTTTTTGGATCACCATTAAAATACAATTTCAAATTTTCTTGTTTGGTACAGTTATCGTAACTACCCTTATCCAAATCCCTTGCCCAAATATCAATACATTGGGAAGTTGGCATTGGCACAGTAATGATTCCACTCAGACATTGTGGTGTTGGTGCTTTACAGTCTTTGATTTCAAATAACTTTTCACAAATTCCAATATTTCCGCAACCATCCTCCACGAACCAAATAATTCTATGAATACCTAATGGGTAAATACCGCTTGCATCAAATGGATTTCCGTGATAATCCGCTGAAGGGTTAAAATTAAATTGAACAGTATCCCCTAAAAGAAATTGTTTTCGGGTCAGAGCACCAACTCTGTAATCATGGTTACCCAATACTCCTCTGTTATCATTAAATAAATCAATTTTATACTCCCACGACAACCAATCTTCCTTGGTACACAAATCGCTAGCTTCTGCTGTAAGTTTGATATGCCCTGAACATATACCCGACTGGGATTTAATATCGGCTGGTTCGCAAGGACCTGCAAAGCATTTTACTTCAGGCTTTGTTTGATCCATTACTTCTATAACCTGAGTTTGTTCCCAGCGACCTTTGCCAGGATTTAGATGTGGATCATATTGACACCAATCAATTACCACCCACTTTCTTAATACTTTATAGCAAGCATCTACTTCAGTGGTGAAAACATCATCTGAGTAATTAATTGCAATTAATGAACAATGGTCATTGGAATGATTCACCACCTTTGGTCTGCCCAACAATGGATTATCAGGGCCTAAATCTGCTTTGCAATCATTTATTCTCACAGAGCTGTTGTTGCATACTCCATTAGGCCAAATGATATCAGAAAATAATGAATCATTACAATGTTTGAGATCCACATAAAAAGGATCACAATTGACTACCCAAATAGTTTGGGTTGCAGAGACTACAATATTATTAGGTCCGGTAACACTGAAGATACGTAAAATCTTTCCTTGCCCGCAATGCCTTAGATCTTGAACGGTCAGACTTGGCGTTGCTCCACATCCTCCCCAAATATATCCATCAAAACCCCATTTCAAGTCGTATTTATTATTCTTATTCGCAGGATTAAAAAATTGTTGATAAAACTCACAGGCCTGATTAGATACTGGCTTTGGAAGCGGATTACCTGAGATAAAACCTTTATAACCCGTTAGTGTATTTGCTTCACAATATTGAGCACATACCACATCATTTGTTTTAACCTCTTTTCTATCTAAATAATTGCTGACAACGCGTCCAAAAAGTGAATCATTAATATTCGAAATGTTGTTCACATCGAACCAAAACGCACAACTAACTACTACATCAGGAGGAGGTATAATGCTTGGAATTACTTTGTCCTGAACATCAACTTCCACCATACAATCGCTAAAATGTTTGTCCAGAAATCCACCCTGATTCATCAATGCTGGCAAAACAGGTCCTGTGCCTGGGTCTACATCAAAAACTCTAAAAACAACTTGTATTCTCTTTCCGATATCCTCACAACAGAATTTGATTTCATCGTCAAAATAAATTTGATTTCCTAATACTCTGTTATCATCATCTCCATTTATACCTCCGCAAGAAATCAGATTAGAACTTTGGGAACCATTCCGGGTTCCTAATAATTCAGACATTCTGATTACTTTAAAAAATACATGTGGATTACAATTGTCAAAAGATCCATCATCAAAAGAACTTGCATAAGCCTTACCAATTGGATCAAATCCATGGCTAGACACAATGCTCACCACTGTTCTGGTTTGACAAACTGCTTGTGGTGGAGTTTCATCTAAAATATTTAAGACAACTTTTCTGCGGGAAACGTTACCACAACAGTCATATGCTACAATGTATCCATTTTGAATACCCGGTGGTAAATCCATTGCTAAATATCCAGAGACTTCATCCCCTATTATAGTTCCAAATTCAACCTCAACTGAAAAGTGAACTTCATCGCTACAGTTGTCTGCAATCCATGGTTTCGCGACGGTCCACTCTCCGTAACACAACCATGGACTCATGTTTACTGTAATACTGTCTGGATAAACAATTTCAGGTCCAACTTTATCAATAACTTTTATGATTTGATTTATTTCTTTAACCTGACCGGAACACCAATCCAGTACTGTCCACTGTCTGACAATTTTATAACATCCCGCTGATCCAGTTTTGCACCCTGGCGTAGAAAGATCAAAAAATATGTCCTGATAAGAAAGTGCAAGATTTTCACAACCCTCTACTAATGGCCTTCCAGTTCCATGCCACATGATATGCTGATCTGGTCCCCAACAAACGGGATTTCGAACATCCCATTCTGTATGAGTTGGATAATAAATATGGTCAGGACTTGGGTGTCCATAATTTGGGTCAGCAGTATTCTGAATCCAATTCCAACCTAAAATTCGAGGAATTCTTCTTAATGGATATATATCCGGTTGACCAGAATTTGCATTCCAAAATATTGAATCCAGAAGGTATCCATCCACGCATTGGGGTGAGCCAACCAAATGAGGAAAAACATTCTTCAAAGTATCTCTTCTTTCATTACATGACAAGGTTGGCTTATCATGATCGTCATAATTATGTGGATCTTTAACTTGTGTCAAGTCCCCTAAACTTATGGTTAAGTTTTGAACACAAATTGATTTATTGCCAGATTCATCAACAGCAGTCCAAGTTCTGTGGATGATGCTTTGGTAACCATCCTCACAAGAACCAAGAATTATATCATCTTTATAAGTAAGTGAAAAGGAGCCACATTTTTCAATGACTAATGGCGTTCCTGTATTCAATGGAATAGGCTCTACACTGCATAAAATAACTGCATCTGCAGGGCAAATAATCTTTGGTGCCAACTTGTCTTCAACAAAAGCTTTTCCCCAACAACTGTTTCCTGTTCTAGGGTCGATTATGGAAATTTTAAGTTCTTTACCTATATCCCTATAATCAATCTGTACGCCGGGTTTATTTGGATTACGGTCAATTAATGCACCTCCATTCCAAGGTCTTACCTCTATGATGTATTTATCATAACAACCATATTGGCCACCTTCAAGTACCATGTCTGCGTTGATGGTCACTTCGCATGAATCATCAAGACTTATTTGAATGTTTCCATTGCATGCCAACTCCCTGCTTGCATTGGGAAACTCATTGACAGTAATCTGGGCACAGCAAGTTGCAGAGTTCCCAGCTCTATCGGTAACAATATAACATACCTGATGTATTCCTACTTTAATTGATCCACCAATCTTATAAGTGTTTGAATCAATGGTGTTCAGATAAGGATTAGAGTTACAAAATGAATTGGTTACTAATGGTAAATAATCCAATACGGCATCGCACTCTCCTGGAGATAGGTTTATGGATTGGCTGCTGCAAAAAATTCTTGTAGGTGTAGTATCCAAAACTGTAATTTGAGCATTACATACGGATTGATTTTGGCATACGTCGGATACGGTTAGTGTTACATTCAAGATACCGATATCCTCGCAATTGAATACAGTATCGCTGGCAATTATAGATTTTATTCCGGTTAGATTACAATTATCAAAACTTCCATTGTCCAATTGATTACTCGATATTTGAACTGTTCCAAAACTATTTAAATAAACAGTCAAATCTTTGCACAAGGGTGTTGGTGCAACATTATCATCTACCGTTATCGTCTGGCTACATGTCCTTGCATTTCCGCAAATATCTGTAGCTTGATAGGTTCTTGTAATAATAAATTTATTTGTACAAATTTGATTTGTGATGACATCACCTAAATGAGCATTCACAATGCCTAAGTTTCCGCAATGATCCGCTGAAATAATCAAACCGGGGTTAACAGGAGGTATATCTCCGGCGCATGAAATTGAAACGGAAGATGGACAGATAATACTTGGTGCCGTTAAATCATTCACTAAAATAGTTTGTGAACAACTATCCACTACAATACCAGAAATTTGAATTCCATAGCGTCTCGTTAAAGTATATCTGTCGCGACAAGTCTGATTGGTAACAACATCTCTTAAGTGGACGACATTTCCAGAGCAGTTATTGACAAAGCCTACCAAAGCTGGATCAGGATTTAAAAGATCTACCGTACAAGAGACATTTTGTATAGGTGGACAAACCGGAACTGGATTTTCCAAATTAATACTATAAACTACCCAATCTCCTGGACACTCATCCGTATCAATCAAATTATTATTATTCGCATCATAAAAAACCTTAAACCTAAGAGTTAGTGTACCAGGAAGTAAAGGGTTTATTAAGCCAATGGTTCCAGTTGCACCACTAAATGAAGTCAGGGGAGCCGAGCAATTCGAACAAAACGGATAGGAGACATTTATCGCTCCTACAATTTCCTGGAAAGCTTTTAATGGTACACCTGAATTATTTAGATCATTAAAAAAATCAAACGCCAGATTGTTTGTTGTACCATTACAAAGAGTCAAATTAGCAAAATCATCAATCCCGTCATTATTGCTATTTACTATCACGCCATTTAGAGACGTTTGCAATCGGGGTTTAATAATATTAACATTGTATTCTAGCCAATCTCCAGCGCAATCACCTGAATCGAATACATTGTTATCATTTGCATCGAAAATTAACCTGAATCTCATACTCAATGTTCCAGGTAATAGTTGGCTCACTAAAGAAGCATTTCTGCTGAAGGCAGGTGAAAAAGAGGACAATGTAACAATGGAATTTACAGGGCCAAATAAAACATTATTTTTTACAAATGACTGTTCAACTTTTAACAAATTTGATGGAATGGTATTATTAACATCAATAAATTGTGTAAAAAATAAATTATTTGTCTGAGCATTACAAATAACTAGCGATCCACTTTCATCCAAACCATCATTGTTTGCAGTGAGTTGCAATCCATTAATGGTGGATTGAAGTATTGGTGCCGGTGAAACAATATAGTTAATAATTATTGGATCTCCGTAACAATCAATGGCGGGATCAAAATCCCCATTAACATCCACATCATTATAAAATCTCATCACTTGTGTTGCCACTCCATTATTGATGGGGTTTATTAAATTCAAGGTTTGAGTGGACCCATTAAAGTAGGCTGCATTCAATGCGGCTAGTGTTCCATCAAACTGTTCAATTTCAGTAGGTGGTGGACTTTGACTCAGTCCGGCAATATTTCCATTTGAAGAAACCTGAACAATTTGAACATGCGTTGCATTGGAAGTTATATTGTTCCATTGGTATGTTCCACCATTGCAGATATCAATAAATATTTCCTCAGCTGGTTCTACCAAGCCGTTGTTAATAATATTTGCTAATTGAACTGGTCCTCCATTTTCTGAGAATGTAAAACTAGCTACAGCATTTTCCTCTACACCAAAAGGAGGAGGTCCATTCAACCATGGACAGTATAAAACTTTCAAAGATACCATGACTCCACTACCAGCAGCCACTGACGATGGACCAGAGTTATGATCCCAAAAATTAGACTCAGCATTAATAATATTTTGGCTTAAATTATTTACCCCAAAGTTATCTCCTGCAAACCAATTGTTACCGGAAGCATTAACCATACCGCCAGTTAAATCAATTAATAAATCTGTCCCATTATCTATGGCGTCGTTAAAATTATTTCCGACTACATTACCAAATCCAAGATTGGAAAAACGGATTCCAATACCATTATTATAAATGTGGTTATTGTTTATGTCCGCATAAGCGCCATCCACATCAATACCAATCTGAAACCCATGAATGGAAGCATCATTGTCCATTATTAATGCCGAAGCATTTGTACCGTTAATTATAATTCCAGTGATTGAACTTGGATTCCCTTCAATTTCACAATCGTTTTTTATATGTGCAAACACCCCAGCATGTGAGCTGAGAGGGCTATCAGTCACTCTTATTCCTGTCAATATACCATTTATACTGATTCCACCAATCTCGCAATAAGCCCCATCTGGTGCGTCAGAACTGTAACCATCAAAATTATTAACATAAATTCCAGTTGCTACACCTTTTATACTACCACCATTGATAATTGCAGGAGATAAAATATTTACATTCCAAACTTCAATGCCCTCTGTCGGTTTTCCTGTTATTGCACCTCCATCAATATGGTTATTTTTTATAGTTGAATTTATAGTTTGAGAAGCGATTAGTATTCCATCCCAAACCAATTCATCTGGATGATCAATTCCAACTATTGTATTATTTTCAATATTATATGGGGAAGCAGTGTTATAAAATAAATTGTGGAAAATTCCTCTCCTTCTTGCCTCGATAGAATTATCTGAAATATTCTGAAAAGATACTGCGCCAGGATTTGAGAGATGAAAATTCCCTGTTTGAATTCCAATGCGGACATTTTCCATACAGTTGTGGATCACTGAAGCATATTGGTTATTATATAACAGTATTCCACCTCCCCAATATGCTACTCCTGAATTTAGATCATAAGTACCTAGATTAATAAACTTATTATTCTCGATTAAATGTCCGCTTGAAGGTACTGCTGCAGGAAAATCATAAAGTGTTACCCCAAAATATGACAAATTTTGAAATACATTGTTGGAAACTTTTAAATTATTGACACCTGATTCATAAACCGTAACACCTTCTGCCGCATCTAAATCGGCACCATTTGTTCCAAGAAATCCACTTGTCAAGGAAGTGTTGTCACCATCAATTGTAAATCCCTGTATGGTAACATTTGATGCCGCAACATGAAAAATTTCAGCAGAAGAAACTGAAGAGCTTGCAGAATAAATTCTCGCCTCAGCTACTCTGATACCATTACATGGATTAATATTTGCATTAGGTCCAAGAATTGCAACAGACTTGTTTACAATAATATTTTCTGAATAACTTCCGGCTGATACAGTAATGGTATGCCCGTTTAGTGTTGCTGCATCATCAATAGCAGATTGAATTGTAGCATAATTGTTTCCCGTATTAATATTTTGTACTTGTGCCTGTATTTTAGATTGAACAAGGACAATTAAAAATAAAACATATGCCAAATTCTTACCTATATAGGATAAGTAATGACATTGAGGGGTTGTTTGTATAAATACCATATTATTAAAATTCGTTATTTTAATACAATAGGTATCTTACCAAAATCTCAGATATAAGATTATTACAACAAAATAATTTTTGACATCTGTTAAAAACTACTTTGGCAAATTCTTAAATTAAATCAAGTTTGGAATTGCTCCGTCATTTGGACCTAACTCAGAATTTGGTAAAATACTCTGAGATTGAGCTATGGATGCGTAAAATTAGTACATGTTAATTAAGTTCATCCTCTTGATGAAATCTTTATGAATATTTTTATTTAAATCATACTTAAAGTAATAACATAAAACAATTAATGTCTTACTGAAAAGTTATATTAATAAAAAAGGGTTGCATAAATGCAACCCTTTTTAGGTAGATATTTTCAAAAACTTTTACTCAATGGATACCATCTTCTTCGTTGCCGTATGGTCTGCTGCGTCTAACTGATAATACAACACACCAGTTGCATTCAAGTCTCCTTTGCTAATCTGGTGATGATTCAATCCCTTCTGACCTTTGAGTTCATATACCCGAAGTACTTTTCCTGTTACATCATACACTGTCAACTTCACAGCTCCGGATTCAGGTAAACGATAACTAACTACT
>Ga0075163_10005938_pt1 | contig 16213 bp, 14 predicted proteins | sample JI1023141ADNA_FD_71478 | JGI IMG/M metagenome (GOLD analysis project Ga0075163, IMG submission 71478) | Wastewater effluent complex algal communities from Wisconsin, to seasonally profile nutrient transformation and Carbon sequestration -... | ecosystem: Engineered > WWTP > Effluent > Algae...
GGACGCACGGTGCAGAAGGGCGTCCTCGGCGGGTACGACGAGCCGGTGGCGGCGCTCATCGTGGACGACGTCAAGACGAGCGGCCTCTATCGCCCCTTCGCGTCGATTCCGGCCAACATCCCCGCGGCCGATCGCGAGCGGATCCTTCGTGACGGCCCCGCCGCCCTCCGCGACTCGGTGATGCCGGGCCTTCGCGAGTTCCTCGCTTTCCTCCGCACCGAGTACCTGCCGAAGGCGCGCACGACGCTCGGCCTCAACGCCTTGCCGGACGGCGCCGCGTTCTATCGCCATCGCATCCTGATGCATACGACGCTCAGCCTCTCGCCCGAGGAGGTCCACGAGACGGGCAAGCGCGAGGTCGCGCGCATCCGCGTGGAGATGGAACAGGTGATCAAGCGCGCCGGGTTCAACGGCACGTTCGCGGAGTTCATCAAGTTCCTTCAGGACGATCCCCGCTTCACCGTCGACAGCGAGGAGAAGTACCTCCAGGCCGTCGCTCTTGCCGCGAAGCGTATGGACGGAGCCCTGCCGCGGATCTTCTCGCTGCTGCCGCGCACCCCGTACGGTATCCGCCCGATGCCCGAGCGCATCGCGATCCGCCAGTCGGCCGGCTACTACGATCAGGGTGCCGCCGACGGCACGCGCGCGGGCTTCGTCAACATCAACACGTCCGACATCAAGGCGCGTCCGCTCTACGTCGCCGAGTCGCTCGCCTTCCACGAAGGCGTGCCCGGCCATCATCTCCAGATCATGCGGGCGCGCGAGAACCAGGCGCTCTCCGACTTTAGGCGTCGCCTCGGCATCACGGTCTTCGTCGAGGGCTGGGGCCTGTACGCGGAACGTCTCGGCCGCGAGGTCGGCTTCTTCCAGGATCCGTACAACGACTTCGGTCGACTGACGTACGAGATCTGGCGCGCGGTGCGGCTCGTGGTGGACAGCGGCGTGCACGCCCTCGGCTGGACGCGCGAGCAGGCGATCGCCTACATGGCCGAGAACACCGGCTTCAAGATCGGCCCGTCTACAGCCGAGGTCGACCGTCACATCACCGAGGCCGGGCAGGGTCTTGCCTACACCTTTGGCATGCTGAAAATCCTCGACCTGCGCGAGCGCGCGGAACTGCGCCTCGGCCCGAAGTTCGACGTGAAGGCCTTCCATGAGGCGATCCTCAAGAACGGCGCCCTACCCCTCGATATCCTGGACCGCGAAGTCACGGCCTGGATCGACGCCACCGCCGCCGCGAAGGCGACCGCGGGACCTGCGGAAAAGTGAATGCGTAGTGCCCATGCATCATGGGGTGCGGTGCATAGCGTTCGCTAGACTCCGGGCATGCGCTCTTCAGTCATCGTCTCCGCGGTCCGCACCCCCACCGGCAAGTTCCTCGGGGGCCTCAAGTCCTTCACCGCTCCGCAGCTCGGCGCGATGGTCGTCAAGGAGGCCGTGCGTCGCGCCGGCGTCTCCCCGGATGACATCGACGAGGTGATCATGGGCAACGTGGTCGGCGCGGGACTCGGACAAGCCCCCGCGCGTCAGGCTGCGATCCACGCCGGACTCCCGCCCAAGGTCGGCGCCCTCACCATCAACAAGGTCTGCGGGTCCGGCCTTAAAGCCGTGATGCTCGCGGCCCAGGGCATCGCGAATGGCGACGTCGACATCGTGGTCGCGGGCGGCATGGAGTCGATGTCCAACTGCCCCCACCTTCTGAAGGGCGCGCGCGAAGGCCTCCGAATGGGCAACGGCACCCTCGTCGACTCGATGGTCTACGACGGCTTGTGGGACGCCTACTCCGACTTCCACATGGGCTGCACGGGCGAGATCGTGGCCGAGAAGTTCAGCATCTCGCGCCAGTCCCAGGACGAGTTTGCGGTGAACAGCCACAAGAAGGCGCTCGCCGCCCAGGCCTCCGGGGCCTTCAAGGACGAGATCCTGAAGATCGAGATCCCGCAGAAGAAGGGTGCGCCGATCGTGGTCGAGGCCGATGAGTCTCCGCGTGCGGATACATCGCTCGAGAGCCTCGGCAAGCTGCGCGCCGCGTTCAAGGACGGCGGCACCGTGACCGCCGGCAACGCGCCGGGCGTCAACGACGGCGCTTCCGCCGTGGTCGTGATGGCGGAAGAGGTCGCGAAGGCCCGTGGCCTTCAGCCCCTCGCGCGCATCGTCGGTCAGGCCACGGGCGGCGTCGAACCGTCCCTCGTCATGATGGCCCCGGTCGAGGCCGTGAAGAAGCTCATGGCGAAGACGGGCTGGAAGATCGAGGACGTCGATCTCTTCGAGCTCAACGAAGCCTTCTCGGTGCAGGCCCTCGGCTGCTCGCAGGAGTTGGGCCTCGATCTCAACAAGGTCAACGTGAACGGCGGCGCCGTCGCCCTCGGTCATGCGATCGGCTCCTCGGGGTCCCGCATCCTCACCACCCTCATCTATGCGCTCAAGGCCCGCGGCCTCAAGCGCGGCGTCGCCTCCCTCTGCCTGGGCGGTGGCAACGGCGTCGCCCTCGCGATCGAAGTCCTGTAGCCGCCCGAAGGGGCCGCAAAGGCCTCTCCCGTTTTTTCAAGAGCCTTTGACACTTTGAGCGGCCGCTCAAGATAATCTCGACCCTCGCCGGATTCCCCCCTGTCCCAGGGGGCTCCGCCCACTTTCAGCAAAGGACGTCATGGCACTCGAAGACGAACTCAAAGCCCGCACGCTCGCCCTGGTGAGCCAGCAGATGGCGAACTGGGTGGTGGAAATCCAGAAGCGCATCACGGAGCACCAGGCGAATCTCGTCGGCGCGCTCGACGAGCTCCAGGAGAACGTCGCCCGCTACGACGAGAAGATCGACGAGTCTTCGATCGCTACCGCCATCGAAGAGGTCGTTGCCGCCAATCCTGTGGCCGCCCCCGAACCGGTCGCGGCGGTCCCCGTGGGCCCCGACATCGCGACCCTGCTCGCGGCCATGGCGACGGTCGACACCGGAGCCAACCTCACGGAGGTCCTCACGAGCCTCGTGAACGAGAGCGCCAAGCAGACGGACCGTGTCGCCATGTTCATCATCAAGGGCGCCAACGCGGTGGGCTGGTACGCCAAAGGCTTCGAGTCGAACGACGCGGTCAAGCAGATCCAGGTCCCGCTCGCGAACGACACGATCTTCCGCCAGGTGCAGGCCGACCGCGCCCCCATCCTGTTCGATCCCGCGACCGCGGGCCAGACCGCGGCCACCCTTCAGAAGATGGGTCATCTCGGCGCGACCGCGATCGCCGCTCCCATGGTCCTGCGCGACAAGCTTGCGGCGGTTCTGTACTGCGACACCACCGACGCCATGAGCGACGCCCAGGCCGCGTTCATCGACGCCCTCGTGCGCTTCGGCGCCAAGACCACCGACCTGCTCTCGTTCGTGCCGCGCACCCCTGGCGCGCATCCGGCGCCGCCCGTCGTGGCTCCAAACGCCGCCCCGCGTGCTGCCGCCGCCCCCGCTCCGGCGCCCAGCGTCAACACGACTCCTCCCGTTCCGCCGCCCCCCGCACCGCCTCGGGCGGCCGAGCCCGCTGCGTCGGGCACCGTGATGTTCACGGCCTCCCAGGTGGCGGCCATGCAGCCCACGGCGACCACGCCCCCTCCGGTGGCCCCGCCTCCACCCCCGCCCGCCCCCCCCAAGTCCGATGCCGCCGGCACCGTGATGTTCACGGCGTCGCAGATGGACGACATGAGGCAGCAGATGGCGGCCATGAAGCCGGCCGCCCCGGCGGCCCCCGCCCTCTCGCCCGAAGAGACGAAGGCTCACGAGGACGCGAAGCGCTTCGCGCGCCTCATCGTCAGTGAGATCAAGCTCTACAACGAGGCGAAGGTCACCGAGGGTCGCAAGGCGAAGGACCTGCACTCCCGCCTGAAGGACGACATCGAGCGCGGGCGCCAGATGTACCACGACCGTATCTCTCCAGCGCTGCGGAACAACACGAACTACTTCCACGACGAACTGGTGCGGCTGCTCGCCGGAGGCGACCCGTCGGCTCTGGGTCCCGTCTGACCTTCCCGGGCAGAACCATGACCCGTACCCTGGCTCTGTCCGCGGCCGCTCTGGCCACTCTGGCTGTTGCCTCACCGGGCGTCGGCTCGCTCGTGCGGGCTCAGGCCACACCACTCGCCCGGCCTTCGGCTCCGGCTTTCTCTTCCGATGGCGACCGCCTCGCGACCCTTCGTCCGATCCTCGACGCCCCCGAGGCCAGTCTGGTACAGGCGGTCGCCGACCTGCGCGGCGGCGCCCAGGCCGGGATCATCGAGCGCCTCCGCAAGCTCTCGAGCGACCAGGCGGGCACGCCGGTCTCCGGACTCGCCCAGGTTCTGATCGCGAAATCGTCGCTCGCTCTCGGCCGTTTCGATGACGCCGCCGCGGCCGCGCGCCACCCCGACATCGACACCACCGCCCTCGGAGACCGCGCGCTGCTCACCCTCGGGCGCGCCAAGGCCCGCGCCGGCGATTTCGGGGGGGCCGCCTCCGCCTACCTCCGCGCGATCGACGCGACGGTCGCGGACGACGTCGCCTGCTCGGCTCGCCTCGGGGCGGCCGGCGCTCTCCAGCAGATCAAGCAGAGCGCGCGGCGGATTCCCCTGCTCACGGAAGCGGCCGCCGTGTGCCGCCAGGACCACTCGGACGTCCTGCTCGATCTCGCTCAAGCCCTGCTTGGACAAGGGTCGGGCGACGAGGCGCTCGCGCGACTCGAGGAGATCGAACGGGTGTACCCGACCTCGCAGGAAGCCCAGACCGCGGCCTCGCTCATCGCGACGCGCCTCGGACCCGCGGGAGCGCATCCGCAGCGCTCGCCGCGGCAGGACTTCGAACGGAGACTCGCGCGCGCGAAGGCGCTCCTCGACGGGGGGCAGCGGACCGCCGCCATCGCCGAACTCCGCAAGCTCCGGGTCCACAAGGCCGCGGAAGCGTCCGTCGACGAAGTCGTGGTGGCGCTGGCGCGGGGTCTGTCCAAGGCCTTGCCGCGCGAAGCGCGGACCCTCCTTGCAACCGTACCCGAGGCGTCGGCGGTGCGCCCCGACGCCCGCCTCGTGCTCGCGCGGATGGCGCCCGAGGCGGAGCGCCCCGGCCTTCTCCGCGCCCTCGTCGACGAGTTTCCCGGGACGCCGGTCGCCGAGGAGGCGCTCTACTCGCTCGCCACGTTCTATCAAAAAGACGCGCTCTACTCGGATGCGGCTCCCTACTACCGCCGGATCGTCGACGAGTTCTCGTCGAGCGGGTACGCCGAGGGTGCGGCCATGCGCGCCGCCTTCGAAGCCCTCCGCACAGGCCGGGCCGCAGACGCGGCAGCCCCCCTCGAGACCATGGCCCGGCGGGCGAAGTCGCCGGCGGGCTTCCTGTACTGGGCGGGCATGGCCCGGCTGCGGAACGGCGAGACCGACCGGGCCTCGACCCTGCTCAACGAAACCGTGGATCGGTTTCGAAACACCTGGTACGGAAATCTGGCGGTTTCCGAAGTGGGAAAGCTGCCCGCTCCGTCGGCCACTCGCGTTGCCGCGGCCGCTCCCGCCGCGACCCGTTCGGAACTGCCTGCGCCCTTCCGCGCGCGTCTCCGCGACCTTCTGCTCGTGGGAATGACGAGCGAGGCCATCGACGAACTGAAGACGCTCGGGAACACGAGCGCCGCCCTCGAGGCCCGCGCCTACATCGAGGCCGACCGGGGAGAACTGCGCAACGCGATCATCTACATGAAACGCGCGCGGCCCGAGTTCATTTCGGCGCAGGTGAAGGACCTGCCCTCGAGCGTGTGGACCACGATCTACCCGCTCAAGCACGCGGAGGCGCTGCGCACCGCGGCCTGGCGCGAAGGGCTCGACCCGGCGCTCGTGGCCGCCCTCATCTGTCAGGAATCCACCTTCGACGAACGCGCGCGGAGTTCGGTGGGCGCCCGCGGGCTCATGCAGATCATGCCCTACACGGGCAAGCCCCTCGCCCGGGAACTCGGCCGCAAGTTCACCCCGGGGATGCTGAACGACGCGGAGACCTCCCTCACTCTCGGCACCCGCTACTTCCGCCAGATGCTCGAGCGCTTCAATTCGCGTCCCGAGGCGGCGCTCGCCGCCTACAACGCGGGCCCCCACCGCGTGGTGCGCTGGCTTGCGCCCAATCCCGATGTGCGCAGCGACGAGTTCGCCGAGTCGATCCCGTTCACCGAGACCCGGAACTACGTCATGATCATCCTCGGCGCGCGCGAGCAGTATCGCCGCCTCTACGGCCTCGAACCCTCGACCCGCCCGGGAGCCTGAGCGCCCGGAAGAGCCGCTCGGGGGTGGGCTCGCGGCGGCCGGTGATGAGACAATCGCCGACCCATGACTTCGATCGGAGACATCCTCAAGCAGAAGGACCCCGGCCTCGCCGCCGAACTCGCGGTGCGCCTCTCCGGACGCCGCCATCACGAGCTGCGCGACGTGACGATCGAGCCCTCGCCCACGAAGCACGCGGAGGGTTCCGCTCTCGTCACCTTCGGGGACACGAGGGTTCTGACGACGGTGAGCGTCGAGGACCGCATCCCCCAGTTCCTGCGCGGCAAGAACGAGGGATGGCTCACCGCCGAGTACGCCATGCTCCCCCGCGCCACCCATACGCGCATGGCGCGTGAGGTGACGAAAGGCGCGCCCTCGGGGCGCACCCACGAGATCCAGCGCCTCATCGGCCGCTCCCTGCGCTCGGTGCTCGACATGAAGGCGATCGGCGAACGTACCCTCACCGTCGACTGCGACGTGCTGCAGGCGGACGGCGGCACGCGAACCGCGTCGATCACCGGCGCCTTCGTGGCCCTCGTCCTCGCCCTCAAGAAGATCGGCGCCATGAACGCCCTGCGAGATCAGGTCGCGGCGGTATCCGTGGGGCGGGTCAAGGGCGCCACCGTCGTGGATCTCGACTACGTGGAGGATTCGGCCGCCGAGGTCGATATGAACGTCGTCGGGCTCGCGTCCGGCGCCTTCGTGGAAGTGCAGGGCACGGCCGAACAGAAGCCCTTCTCCCGGGCCGAGCTCGACGAGATGCTGAACGCGGCCCAGGTCGGACTCGGGGTCCTTTTCGAGAAGCAGCGCGCCGTCCTGCCGCCCTTCAAGCTGAAGGGCTGACTAAAGGCCGAGGCCGATCGACCAGACGAGCCGGCCCGCCGACCCACCGGGGCCCGAGACCTTGCGGGCATAGCCGAGGCTGCCGCGGATACCGAGCAGCACCACGTCGCTCTCCACGCCCGCCCAGGTTCGCCCGTTGTCCACACCGGACGGATCTCGCCACGTCCGGATCGCTACGGCCTTGAGCGTCACTGCGAGTCCGTTCGGCTTGATCGGGGACTCCTCGAAGACCCCGGCGACGAACCCCACGCCGATCTGCCCCCCCCGAGCCCCGGCGCGTACCTGCACGAGCTTCGCGGGCGCCCAGGCCACCAGCATCTTCGGCTGCCCCCACATGAGGGTGGCGGAACCCGTAAGGTGGGTGGGGCCGCCCCATGCGAGTCCCATCGTGAAGTCCGCGGCGTCCTTGGGCGGTGCGGAAGCAGGGACCGAAGGAGACGGCGCCGGGGTGGCCAGAGGCGACGCGACGGGCGGGCTCTCCTGTCCGAGCGCCTCGCGCGCGGGGGAGCCAAGAAGGAGGGCCAGGGCGACTACGGTTACAAGGCGGGGCATCGGCGTCATTCTCGCCCCTTGTGACTGCTCGACGTGAGGCATAATTACAGGATCCGTACCAACCGGCCGGAAGCCACTATTTCAGGAGTTTTTTGAGAATCATGAAGAAGCACACCATCATCGCGGTCCTCGCGGCGGCCCTCCTGGCCCCCGCGGTCAGGGCCGCCGACGTGACCGAAGCCGACTACGAGAAGGCCATGAAGGACGTCCTCGCGGGAATGCAGGGAGCCGGCAAGGCCCTGCGTGACGGCGGGGCCGACCTCACCCCTGTGGTCGCGGGGGGCAAGGCCATTGATGCCGCGCTCGGGAGCGTCGACTCGTTCTGGGTTGCCCGCAAGGATGCCGAGGCCTCCAAGATGAACGCGGCCGCCCGCGCCGCCGCGATGGCGGTCGTGAAGGCAGCCGAGAGCAAGGACGCCGCCGCCACGGGCGAAGCCATGAAGGCGCTGCAGGGCACCTGCAAGGCCTGCCACGACGTTCACCGCGAGCAGCTCCCCGACAAGAGCTACCGGCTCAAGTAACCCCCGGCGGTTCTGCCGGAAAGAGCCGGACTCCTCGCATCGGGGTCCGGCTTTTTTGCGTCTACGCGGCGGGTAAGATTCCGCCCATGCTTCTGTACGTCGTCTCGGCCATTCTTCTGACGATCGCCTTCCTGATGTTCTCGATGGCGATGAGCCACAAATCGCTGCTGAACGGCGATGTCGAGCAGGAAATGCTCCGGCGGCTCGATGCGCTCTCCCCCTCCGCGAAGGGACGCTGGGGTCGGATGAGCGCCGCCCAGATGCTGCATCATGTCGCCGAAGCCCTGAGGATGGCGACGGGCGACCTCCGGATCCCGGCGCGGTCCGGTCCCCTGCGGATGTTCCCGCTCAAGCAGCTCATCGTCTTCATCCTCCCCTTTCCGAAGAGCGCGCCCACCGCCCCCGCCCTCCTGGCCCGGGACGAGCCGCACTTCGAGAGCCAGAGAGCCGCGGTGCGCGAGCTGCTCGGCGCCTTTCCCCGGCGAAAGATCGCGGCCTGGCCGGATCACCCCGCCTTCGGCGCCTTGAACCGCGACCAGTGGGGTGTCCTCGCCTGGAAGCACATCGATCACCACTTCCGCCAGTTCGGCGTCTGACCGGGTTCCAGATGGCCGCGGGGCTTTCGACCGGCGAGGACGGCCGCACCCGCTGTGGGTGGTGCGGCTCCGATCCTGCTTACCAGCGCTATCACGACGCGGAATGGGGACGCCCGGTCACGGACGACCGGCGCCTTTTCGAAAAGCTCTGCCTGGAAGGATTTCAGTCGGGCCTGTCCTGGCTCACGATCCTCCGGAAGAGAGAGAACTTCCGCACAGGCTTCGCGGCCTTCGAGATCGAGAAGGTTGCGCGCTTCGGCGCCCGCGACGTGGAGCGCCTGCTCGGAGACGCGGGCATCGTGCGTCATCGCGGCAAGATCGAGTCGACCATCAACAACGCGAAGCGCGCGCTCGAGCTGCAGCAGGAATTCGGATCCCTCGCCCGCTTCTTCTGGGCCCACGAGCCCCCGGAAGAGGAGCGCCCCCGCACCGTCGACTGGCCGACCCTCCTCACCATGGGCCAGACCCCGGCTTCGGTCCGTCTGTCGAAAGCGCTCCGCGGACGGGGCTTCAGCTTCGTAGGCCCCACCACCGCCTACGCCTTCATGCAGGCCATGGGCCTCGTGAACGATCACGTGGAAGGGTGCCACGTCCGCAAAGAGATCGAGGCCGCGCGGAAGATCTTCCGGCGACCTCGGGGGACGACCCGCTGATGCTCGAGGGCGTCTCCGCCCGCGCTTAGGGGACCTGGGACAGGACGTTCGCGGCCCGACCGGCCATGATGCCCTTGAGGCCGCTCACCGAGGCCTCGAAGTCGGCGCTGGAGAAGGGCTTGTGCGTGTCGGCGGAAACGCTCGCGCGGATGAGGTTCGCGAAGGTGTCGATCTTCCCGCCCAGGAACGCGGTGGTGACGAAGCTCGTGGCGATGCGCTTCACTTCGCTCTCGTAGTACGACTTCATCGCGGGATCGAGCATCAGCCGCTTCGTGAATTCGTTCGTGTCCATGCGGTGCTGGACCGCCCAGACCGTGGCCTGGAAGGAAGTGTCCTTGTCCCACGGGATGAACACGAACTTCTTCTGGCCGCCGTACTGGTAGAGGAAGAAGTTGTTGAGGCCGAACTGGCCGACGAGGCCGTCGTACTCGGCGCAGGCGTTCTCGACCGCGAGATGCGTGAGGAACTTCTTCACGTCGATGTAGGTCTCCATGGCCGCCGCGTACCCCGACTGCGGGGTCTGGTTGATGGCCTTGATGAACTCGGAGAGGCCGGTGTCGAGCTTGCCTTCGTTCGTCTGGGGCTCGAAGGGCACGGGCACGTACGCGTCGAGGCTGTCGCCCTTGTAGGTGAAGCGGTAGTCGTCGGTGTACTCGTAGTCGTAGAGGGTGCCGCTCTCCTCGCCGAGGCGGGACTTGAGGAAGGGCTTCGACACGGACTCGATGAGAGTGTAGAGACCCCAGAAGTCGGTGTTGATGGTGAGGCGGCAGAACGCGATCTGCGGAGCCGGAATGCCCACGGCCTCGAACACGCTGTTCGCGAGCAGCTCGCGCATCATGCTCGGGTCCTGGGTCACGTTGTCGAGGACCACGCTCTTGTAGCCGTGGAACTCCTGGCCGGAGACGTACTTGTTGAAGTCGACCTTCAGGCCGGGCTTCTCTCCGCTCCGGGAGCCGGCGCCGCGGGAGCGGATGCCGACCTGGCGCACCGTCTCTCCGTCGATGGTGAGGTTCGCCGCGTAGTACTGGTTCGTCTGGAAGTTGGCCCGGAGGGCGGCCCAGTCGGCCGGATCCAGCTCGAGCTTGCACTCGTGCAGGCGACTCTGGTCGAACATGGGATCGGCGGCGAGCGCGGGGCTCGCCACGAGGAGGCCGAAGCCGAGGGCAAGAAAAGCGAGTTTGAACTGGCGCATGGACAATTCCTTTCGATACGACTACGAACGATTGTGACGGACGCAGGGTTCGCCCGCATGTGCGCGGAGTCACCCCGGCAAAGATCAGGGGATCATGAACTGGACGCGGGCGATATAGGCCATGTAGCGGCCGGTCTTGCCGGGCTGAGGCGCGATCAGGGGGTCGTTGTAGCTCTCCCAGATGGCGCTGCCCTGCAGCTTCATGAAGTTCGAAGCCCAGTAGTTGACGCCCGCCTGGATGTTGCTGGAACCGGACGGCGCGATGTTTCGCGCGCGGTTGCCGTAGCCCGCGAAGCCGGAAGCGGCGCCGGTGTCGTCGAACTTGAGGGCCTCGGCCCGGGCCACCACTTCGAGGGCTCCTGCCCCCCCGGCGAAGACCGACTTTTTCGGTTCGACGGTGGAGCCTTTCCGGGCCCCGACGAGAACGAAGCCGGCCTGGGCACTCCAGCCTCGGCCCCGGACGTCCGGGATGTCCTGGCCGGTGGAGCCTTGGCCCTTGCGCTGCTCTCGGTTCTCGAGGTACTCCCCCTGCAGGCGGAAGGCCCCGCGCGTGAAGTTCACGTCCGCTCCCATCCGGCGGCGGGTGCCGTTCACATGCGCGCGATTCCAGAAGGTGAACTTGGTGGCAGTGACGCCGGACGCGCCCTTGGGCGAGGGCTCGCTCGAGCCGACGCGCGGATCGGGCTCGACCGTGCCCTGCATGAGTGAACCCGAAAGGGACAGGCCCTTCGCGATCTTGAGGGTGAGGCGGGCCGCCCCGGAGGTCCCGGCGCTCTGCGACGCGGACGACCCGTCGCCCGCGAAGGCTCCCACGCTGTACTCGACGACGCCGAGCTCACCGCTCGCGGCGGCGCCCCACTCGCGATCCGGAACGAGACGCGAGCCGATCATGGAGCGCTCGACGTAGTCGGTCTTGCTGGCCGAGGTGAGGAACTCCTGGCCGACGGGCGGCTTGAAGTGGCCCACGAGCAAGGTGAACTGCTTCGAGAAGGCATAGCCGACGGTGACGTCCTTCAGCCGATCGCCCTTCTGCGAGTTGCGCGGATCCGTCACGAACTCGAGGGACATCTTCCCGAACTCGGCCTTGACCCCCACGCGGAGCCGGCGCAGTTCATGCTCCGCGCCCTGTTCGGTTCCCGTCTCGTCTCCGTTGACCGCCCAGTCGAAGTTGCGAAAGTCCTCCTGCAGGTAGCCCGCGAGCTCGATCTTCGACTTGCCGTTCTTGAGCGCGAATCCATCGCGATGCCACCCTTCCCGGGTCTCGGCCGGGGCCTTCTTCTCGGCCTTCTCGGCCTTGCCCGGGGCCGCGTCCTGGGCGGCGACCGGAGCCGCGAGCGCGGCCGCGAGGGCGACCACGACGGCGGTGCGATGGAAACAACGCTGGCTCATACTCATGAGTGGTCCTCGGTTCTCCTGGCAGATCCTTGCGCCCTCGATGGGCTCAGGGCTTTCCGGTGGGTGAAGAGTTGGGATGCGGCGCCTTCATCTCGGTCGCGATCCTGGCACGGGCTCCCCGGAAAACGAGGAGGCCCGCCTGATCGTCGGCGATCCAGAGATTCCCTTCGGGGTCGAACGTAACGCCCTCCTGCTGAACGCCGGGAAGGACGATCTCCGCCTCCTCCTCGCCCGACGCCTTCAGCATGACGAGACGGTCTTTCGAATCGGCGATCACGAACAGGCGGTCGAGGGCGGCGTCCCAGGTGACGGCCGTCAGGTCCTGACGGTTGGCAATCGGGGTGCGACCGATGAGCGACTCGGCCCCGATCGTGCCCTTGGCCACCGTGGGATCGAAGGAGACAGCCACCATGAGCGCGGGAAGGCGCTGGTGCGTGATGTAGAAAACGCCGCCTCCGGGGCGGCCCGCCTCGGGACGGAAAGCGAGTCCCTCGAAGCCCTGGTTCACATCGCCGATGGCCTCGCCGACGAGGGCGGGCACATCCAGCTTGAACTTGCCGGTGCGCTGGCCGGTCGCGGGATCCACCACGAGAAGCTCCGCCTTCTTTTCGGAGAGCAGGACGAGGCGGCCCGAAGGCGCGTGGAACGCGACGTCCTCGAGGTTGCCGCCCGTCGGCACGTTCGCGAGAGCCTTGCCCGCCTTCGAAGCCTCGACCAGGGTGCCGTCGTCTCCCACGACGTAGAAGGAGCCGCGGGTGGGGACGTAGGCGATGCCCGAAGGCTCCTTGACGCCGTCGATGGTGAAGCGCTCGGGCTCTCCGAGGATCGCCCATCCGCCCTTGCCGGGCTTCCCCGCCTTGACCTTCACGGGAGTCCCTTCAGCGCCGGCCTCTCCATTGGCCTTCTGCTCCTCGGCGAGCGCGCGGGCCGCCACCCGGGAGTCGAGCCAGACAAGCTCGCCCATCACGAGAAGGAGGCCGGCGGTGAGGACGGTGATGGCCTTGAGACCGACGTAGAGCTTCGAGACCGCGGCGTACTTTGCGTCGTTGATCTTCGCAATGGTGTGCAACTGGCCCGCGATCTCCGCGTTCAGCTGGCTGATCCTCACCGAGCCCCAGGCCTCCATGTAGGTGGCCCGGTCGTAGCGGATGGCTTCGGCGAAGAATCGAAGCCCGAGGCTTTCGTCCTTCTCCGAGACGGTCGACTTGCGCGGGAGAGGTGGATAGCGTCGCGGACGCAGGGACTCGATCGCCTGGAGCAGGAAGTAGATGGCGATCGTGACATAGATGCCAAAGTATAGGTAGAGCCACGGCCTCAGGCTCTGGGGGACCGCGGCGAGGAGTTCGGCGCGAGTCCCGGCGAGGAGGATGGCCGCGTTCAAGGCGCCCATGATCATCAGGGCGAAGCGGGCCTTGTGGTCGGCCAGATCGACAAGATCCTGGGCCGACTTGAGAGCGTCGAGGAGGGCCTTGTAGCGCTGCCAGGGATCGGCCTTGCGCGTCTCGTCCTTCTCCTTGCGCTTCTTCTTCTTCTCCTTCTCCCTGCCCTTGTCGCGCTCCTTGTCCTTGTCTTTATCCTTGCCCTTTTCCTTGCGCGGGGCCTCGAGCAGGTCGAGGCTCACGGGACGAGACGCAGGCGCGGAAGTGGAAGGAACCTCGGAAGGCGGAACCGGAGCCTGGGGGGCCGCCGGAGACTCTCCAGAACCCGGGGGGCGCACTTCGTCGCTGGAATTCGCAGGGTTCATCTCGACCGTTGGTCATAGGATACGGCAAATGAAGAGGTTGTTGAATTGATCGCTCGATGGCTCCTGATGACCCTTGCTTCCCTGCCCCCCGCGGACTCCGCCGCGCTCAGCCCCGCCCGCCTGGCTTTGGAGCACCAAAGTCGCAGCTTTGTCACAATTCCCGCTCCCTGCCTGGCTCCCCCGGCCCTCGGCTCCGAGATCGCCCGCCTCGAAGCCGCGCACCGCGGTGTCGTCGCCGTCGAAACCATCGGGCAGTCCGTCCTCGGGCGCGACATCCGGCTGCTGTCGATCGGCCGCGGCGCGACTTCGATCCTGCTGTGGTCGCAGATGCACGGCGACGAGCCCACGGCGACACCCGCCCTGCTCGACCTCGCCGACTTCCTCGCGCGGAATCGCGAGCAGCCGGACGTCGCGCGCATCCTCGACCGCTTCACGCTGCGGATGATTCCGATGCTCAACCCGGATGGCGCCGCGCTGTACGAACGGCGCAACGCCCAGGGCATCGACATCAATCGCGATGCGCTCATGCTCGCGACGCCGGAGGGCCGGCTCCTCAAGGCGATCCGCGAGCGCTTCTCGCCCATCCTCGGCTTCAATCTGCACGATCAGGGACGGCGAACCACGGTGGGGAGCACCGGAGTTCTCTCCTCCATCTCCCTGCTCGCGGTCGCGGGTGACGAAGCCGGCACCATGACGCCCGGACGCCTGCGCGCGAAGAAGGTGGCGAGCCGCATCGTGAAGACGCTCTCGCCCTTCATCCAAGGCGGCATCGCGCGCTACGACGAGGACTGGAACCCGCGCGCGTTCGGCGACAACGTGACCGCGTGGGGATCGCCCGTCGTCCTCATCGAGAGCGGCGGCTTCCCGACAAACGGCGGCTTCCGCGATCTGACGCGCCTCAACTTCATCGCGCTGGTGTCGACGCTCGACGGCCTCGCGCAGAACGACCTCGCCGACGAGACCGCGGACGCGTACGACACGCTGCTCCGCAATCGCTCGGACGCCTGGGCCGACATCGCGATCGCCGGCGCTTCGATTCTCGAGCCCGTGAAGGGGACGTGGTACGAAGCGGATGTCGCCTTCGACATCCTCGCCTCCGATCAGGCGCTCGCAGGCTGCGCGCCGGCGCGGGCCGCCTCACGGGTCGTGGAAGTGGGCGACTCCCGAGTGGTGACGCCGGGCACGCGGCTCATCGGCAGTGGCTGGCTGCTGGCCGCCGCCGATCGAACAAAGGCGATGCCCGCGGGTGTGGTCACAATCGAGGCGCTGCGCGCCGCGCATCCCGGGCTCGCGCTTCCCGCAGACGACCCGAAGGCCGTGCTGCGGGCGCTGGCGCTTTCGCCCACAGCGCCCCGACGCGGCGGCTCCGCCATCTTCCTCCTCTGGACCGGGCGCCGCTTCGTGTCGATCGTCGACGGGGCGGGCCTCGAGGCGCTCCGGTAGCTCGCGGACGCGCTCCCCCACTTGAGGCATCTCGTTCTTTATGACGGCGTCTGCGGCCTGTGCGACCGCTTCGTGCGCTTTCTGATCCGCATCGACCGGGGAGATCGACTGCGCTTCGCGGCACTTCAAGGCGCGATCGGCCGGGCCGTGGTCGCGGAAAACGGGCGCACCGCGCAGGCTTTGTCGACCGTCCTCGTCATCGCCGACTACGGCACGCCCGAGGCTCGTCTGCTCGAGCGAAGTGAGGCAGCACTCTTCGCCATCGCTTCGGTCGGCGGCCCGTGGCGCAGCGCGGCGGCGCTTCGCCTGGTCCCGCGGTTTCTGCGCGACGCGATCTACGACTTCGTAGCGAGGACGCGCTACCGGATCTTCGGGCGCTTCGATGCGTGCCCCCTCCCCTCCAAAGCCACGCGGGCGAAGTTCCTGGAAGATCCGGCCCGCACCGGCACCGGAGACTCCGCCGCTTGACCGGGCGCCGATCGAACCCCGGGCTCGCGTCCCCGCTCGCACGAGTGCAATGAGCGCGCCCCTCCCGGTGCTCGAGGCTCTGCCCGCGCTGCGGGAGGCCCTCGCGCGCGAGCGCACCGTCATCCTCACCGCGCCACCCGGCGCGGGCAAGAGCACGCTCGTCCCGCTCGAACTCCGGAACGAACCGTGGATCGGCGCCGGACGCATTCTGATGCTCGAACCCCGCCGTCTGGCCGCGCGCACGGTGGCCGCGCGCATGGCCGCGCAGATCGGCGAGCGTCTCGGGGAAACCGTCGGCTATCGCATCCGACGGGAGTCGCGGGTCAGCGCGGCGACGAGGATCGAGGTGGTCACCGAGGGCATCCTCACCCGCGCCCTCCTCGGGCAACCCGATCTCGACGGAGTGTCGCTGCTCATCTTCGACGAGTTCCACGAGCGGTCGATCCATGCCGATCTGGGACTGACTCTCGCCCGCCGCGTATAGGCGATGTTCCGGCCCGATCTCCGGATCCTCATCATGAGCGCCACGATCGACGAGGCGTCGCTTGCGCGCGCGCTTGGAGGCA
>Ga0075163_10005939_pt1 | contig 16213 bp, 14 predicted proteins | sample JI1023141ADNA_FD_71478 | JGI IMG/M metagenome (GOLD analysis project Ga0075163, IMG submission 71478) | Wastewater effluent complex algal communities from Wisconsin, to seasonally profile nutrient transformation and Carbon sequestration -... | ecosystem: Engineered > WWTP > Effluent > Algae...
CCATCATCGTCAACCCGCGCGGGATTCGTCCGTATGTTCGCAATGATATGTTTTTCAAGTCTATTCCGTTGGTGCTGGCAAAGCGCAGTGATGCGCGTTTTCTGTGTACGGGGATGCAGGGCGCGGCGCAGGTAATGGAGTGGATTCGGGAACTGAAGATCGAACATGCTGTGGAGTTGCTGCCGCTCATCCCGCACGCGGAGATGTGCGACGTGTTTCGCAGGGCGCAGCTTGTGGTCTCACCTGCCATTCACGATGGCACGCCGAATTCGCTCATCGAAGGCATGGCTTGTGGATGTTTCCCCGTGGCTGGTGATCTGGAATCCATCCGCGAGTGGATCACGAATGGACAGAACGGCCTGCTCATGAACCCGAACGATCCGCAATCTATTGCAGATGCAATTTTGCTCGGTTTGGAAAGAGAAGACCTGCGGCGAAATGCAGCAGGTCTAAATGCAAAGATCATCTCCGCGAAGGCGGAGTATGTGGGGAATATGGAGAAAGTGAGAAAGTTTTACGAATTATCAATTATCAATTAATAATTGGCAATTATTGGATTTCCCGCGGCGCTCGCAAGGTTTCCAAACGATTGCGCAATTCGATGCGGCGAGAATCTGCCGAATGGCGGACATCGTTCATGAGTACCTGCCCACGGTCGCGGAGCTGTCCGCGCAGTTTTTCACCAGATTCAGGCGCAAGCAGCAAAGCCAATACCCCGCCCACCAAACCGCCAGCAAAGATCCCGATCAAAAAGCCAAACATTCTACGCATGTGAATTCTCCTTCACGGAAATGTGATAGTTATTGAGACAAAGTTCTGACGAATTTATTATAGGCGAAAAAACAAATTTATGGAATAATGTAACAGACGCACGTATCCAAAAGAACGTGACGACACAAATCTCAAAAACCGAAATACGCGCACATAAGGGCGAGAGCGCGTAACTGCGGACTCTACCTTTATTGGAGGGTACCTTGTCTACAACAACTATTTCTACTTCCACGTCACAAAACGCTTCGCGTAAAAAAGTGACCACGCTCACGTTCCGCCAGAAGAAGGAACGCGGCGAGGCCATCACCATGTTAACTGCCTACGACTATCCCACTGCGATGGCGATGGATAAGGCAGGCGTCGATTCCATTCTCGTGGGCGATTCGCTTGCGATGGTGGTGCTCGGCTATGAAAACACGCTGCCCGTCACCATGGACGAAATGCTCCATCATGCCCGCGCCGTGGCTCGCGGAGCAAAGTCTGCGCTGCTCGTGGGCGATATGCCTTTCATGTCGTATCAAGTCTCTGTGGAAGATGCCGTGCGCAACGCGGGGCGTTTTCTGCAAAACGGCGGCATGGATGCGGTCAAACTCGAAGGCGGGCGCGAGCGGGCAGATGCCGTCCGTGCCATCGTGGGAGCGGGCATTCCCGTGATGGGGCATCTCGGCCTCACGCCGCAATCTGTGCATCAGCTTGGTGGCTTTCGCGCCCAGGGCAAAACTGCTTCTGCGGCAAAAATTCTTCTGGAAGACGCGAAGATTCTTGAAGAAGCGGGGGCGTTCAGTCTGGTGCTTGAGTCTGTCCCTGCGCGGCTGGCAGAATATATTTCCAAACAAATTTCCATCCCTACCATTGGCATTGGCGCAGGCGCAGGTTGTGATGGTCAGGTGCTTGTTACACACGATCTGCTCGGCTTGTTCGAGCGTTTCACCCCTAAGTTCGTCAAGCAATATGCAAAACTCCACGAAGACCTGAACAAAGCCTTCACCGACTACATCGACGATGTGAAAAACAAGCGCTTCCCAGCCGTTGAACATACCGTCGAAATGACGGACGAAGAGTGGGAAGAATTTGAGCGCTTGAGTGTTTTACGGCCAAACTCGTTGGAGAAAAAGCGATGAAAGAAAGTTCCATCTTGTTGGTTGGTACTGGCGCATTGGCAACTCTCTTTGCGGCACGCTTGAGCGAAGCGGGTCATTCTGTGTCCATGCTGGGGACGTGGAAGAACGGGCTAAAGGCATTGCAAGAAAACGGCGCGCGCATTGTGGATGCAACTGGAAACGAACGCGCGTACAAAGTCCACGCTACGGATGATCCGCGTGAAGTGAGCGGCGCGAAACATGCGCTGGTGCTTGTCAAATCCTGGCAGACAGAACGCGCAGCGCGACAGTTAAAAGAATCTCTTGCAGATGATGGGCTGGCGATCACATTACAAAATGGAATCGGAAACAAAGAGACGCTCATTCGTGACCTGGGAACTGACCGGGTTTCATTGGGCATCACCACCACTGGAGCCACTCTGCTCGGACCTGGGCTTGTAAAAATGGGCGGCGAAGGAGTCATCTCGTTGGAACAGAATCAGGCACTCGGTCCGTTTGAGGCGGCTCTTCGTTCTTCCAATTTCAATTTGCAAGTTGTCGATGACGCCAAGTCGCTTGTGTGGGGCAAGCTGGTTATCAACGCAGCCATCAACCCTCTGACTGCTCTGCTGCGAATCCCAAATGGTGAATTGTTGTCACGCCCGCTGGCTCGCAAAGTCATGTCTGCATTGGCACGTGAGACCGCCGAGGTTGCAAAAGCGGAGCGTATCCATTTGCCGTTCAACAACCCTGTGGATGCAGCGGAAGATGTGGCACGCAAAACTGCGGGAAATATATCATCCATGTTTCAGGATGTGCGACGCGGGGCTACTACTGAGATCGATGCAATTTGCGGTGCGGTGACAATGCGCGGCAGAAAACACGGAATCAAAACTCCATACAACCGCGCGTGCTGGCAATTGGTGCGGGCAATATAATGTTCGTATAAAAAGGGTGACTTTTATCGGCATTACTCCGTGACACCGTTTTTGCAAATCGCCAAAACCACATGGTAAGATAAAGAAAAATTTTACCGTTTGGAGGTTTTTCCATGCGTAAGTTAATCTGGATTTTCATATTGGGGATTATGTTCGTTTTCCCCTCTTTTGTTTCTGCACAAAACGATGTAACGATAGCGAACATGACCGTGCAACTCTGGCCAGAATATGACCAGCCCAGTATGCTGGTGATTGCAGACTTTCAGGTGACGGCTGCAACAGCGCTACCCGTTGCAATGACGTTCCGCATCCCTCAGGAAGCAAACCTTGTTGCGGTGGCTGCTCTTGCAGGCGACGGCAGTTTCCTGAACGCCACCTTTGACGGCCCGAATGATGATGGCGAATGGCAGACCTTCACCATAACGGTCAGCCAAAGTTCCGCCTATCGTTTTGAATATTATCAGCCGATTACTTTTAATGGGAATAAGCGCGTCTTTTCCTACTTATGGGATGGAACTTATGCAGTAGATGCGTTCAATGTCCTCGTGCTGGAACCAACTGATGTAACCACTTTTTCAATGGATCCCACCTATGAGTCCATTTCTCAACAAAATGGAAATAATTATTACGACAGCGGGATCGTACAACTTGCCAGCGGACAGCAGTTTGCATTAAACCTTAATTACGACAAATCAACCGACACACTGGTTGCGCCAGCAGATGGAATTGAACCTGCCGCCCCTGTGGATGAGAATACACCAGGGCGCGTCTCTCTCAACAATTCCATTCCCTATATCATTGGCGGTCTTGGAGTGGTCTTGATCGTTGGCGGAATTGCATATTACTGGCGAGCGGGGCGCAAATCCTTCAAGTCTCCACGGCGCAGATCGCATGCTCATACTGAAAGTGAAGAGAGCGCCGAAGATGCCTATTGCCCACAATGCGGGGCGCGGGCAAAAAGCGGAGACCGCTTCTGCCGTGTCTGTGGAGCACGCTTGAGAAATCAAGAAGCGTGACCCATATCCAAGTCTATATCAAAAAATAAAATAGCCGCCCGGTTGGGCGGCTATTTTATTTTACAAATTTACTACTTTTCCGGTGCGCCTAAATCGATCCACTTAATGATGTTGTTCAATTCATCGTTGGTAAAGTTCGCGAAATGATCCGCAGACTGAATCTGCACCAGAAGGCTATTGACAGAATCGCCAGGGTTAATTACCGGACCGTTTTGGCCGCCTTTCATAACCGCAGAATACGTGGAGAGGTCAAGCCCTTCAGGAGCAGCTTCGCCTTCAATATGGCAGCCTGTGCAATTAACTGTGAAAAGGATACCAATATAATTTTCGTAGGTTGGGTCACCTGTCAATGTTGGAACTTCCAATTCAGGCTCGGGAGGCGGCAATTGACTCTTGATAATCTCACGCAGAGCTGGCGCATCAAAGCCTGCAAAAGTGAAGACATTTCCGTGGCAGGCTTCATTGGAGCAGAAGGAAGTATTGCTTACACCGCCTGGGTCTTTCGTGTCATGGCAGTTGGAACAGGATGGGCCAATTGCCTGATTGTGCATACTGATCCAGTTCGGGTTGAGGTGTGTCTCCGGCTCCGGCCCGCTGCTGATCTCGATCTGAGTAACAAAATCATCAGCTTTGGCAACTACAGGGACTGCATGACAGATGTTACATTCGAGGCGAATCGCTTCATCCTCAGAATTTAGATGTGTTCCATCATGGCAGCGGAAACAACCCGGCCCATCAATATGGCCAAGGTTATTCGGATACGTCGTCCAATCGATCTTTTGCTCATGAAACACAGTACGATCATAAATCGCCTGAATTTCAGCAACCGCATCCTTGATCGCCTGTCCGTTCTGGCTGTAGTAATCAAACAGATTTCTCTTGTAATCTTCCTCAATATCGGCAATGGCGGCCACTGCTTCATCACGGGTTGCATATTGGGTTGTTAATACGGCCACTGCTTTTTGATGGATCAATGGGATGGAAGGATCGATCAATCCCTTCGACATGGATTCGTCAACCGATTTGGAAGGCTGCTTGAAATTGTGAGTTACGCGATTATGGCAGGTAACACAGTCCATTTGCTTAAGCTGGCTCTCGTCAATTGTGGAGGGGTCAAAACCTGATTCCACATCCGTATATTCGATGTATGTGCCATCTTCATTGTACACACGCACATAGGGAATTTCCTGGCTCAGTTCATCATCCGAATAGTACAGCACCTTGCTTGTAATATGCCAGTGAATGCCTTGTGCATTTCCCTGACGAGCGTCCCCACCACCGGTTTTCATAATAAGATAAACACTGCTTGCCGTGTTTTCCCGGTCACTTGCAAAGTGATTGATCTGGCGCAAGCTGTCATCAGAGAAGGTTTCAGGGCGATGACATTTTTCGCAGGTATCCAAAGAGGGGCGCAGAGCCTTGGCGCGGATGGGGTATTCATAAAGCTTGAATATCTCGTAATAGGATTCCTTGATGCCCTGAGTCTTTCGCATTGCCTGATCCGTAAATGACGCGCGGCCGATATGGCACTCTTCACAAGTAACATTTGAATGCGGGGATTCCTGGAACGCCACACTCTGTGGGGGCATGGTATGGCAAACCGTACCACAGAACTGGTTTGAGTTGGTATATTCCCAAGTATGGATACCGCCAAAACCAACTCCAATAAAAAGGATGATCAGCACAACATAAGGAAGAAAGAACATCCAGCGCGGAGACCCAGCTTCAGGGTAGAAAAATTTCTTTATTCGTTCACCTAATTTCATTTCTGCTCCATTCTTTGGCTATTTACGTGTAGGTAATGGAAATTGCACATCAATAACGAATTGGACCAACAACTCGTATTTGATTCTAATGTAGGGTTGTAAGGATTGCAACAATATAAGTTTGTAAAAATCAGGCAACACAGTCTTTTTAACGTGTATGCCTCGAATGCAACTTATCGTTAATTTTGGATGAGTATAACTCTAAAGGCTCTGGAACTGCAACTTGACAAATATCACACAAATTGTGGGATATTTGTCTGATACACACATAAACCAAAATCCCTGGGCAGGAAAACCCACCCAGGGATTTTGGTTTACAGAAGAGGATTAATGTTCGTTGTGTTTACTTTGAAATGGCAGATAACGTGCGGCAAAACTAAATGTCAACAACCAGTATGAAATCACAAGAGTCGCCACAGCAAACTCCACCCAGGTTGGAGTGTAGGAACTGAGGCGAATTACTGGCGTATATGGGTCATATGTAGAAGTGGCAATTAGTCCTGCAAAGTTGTAATTCCAACGCGTCAGAATGGCAGCGAAAATGGGAATGACAGAGAAGGCCACCAAATAACGGAAATTCTTAACCGATTTTGCAGAGAGAAGTACCGAACCTGCAATTGCAGGTAGAAGTGCCTGCCCAAGCCAGAATGCAAGAGAATAAGGGGCAACAGCATTTAATGCTTCCGTCTGTAAGGTAATGTTACGGTCAAAGGAATAGTAATTGGTGACAGCCCAATCCCAAAGGCGCAAGTAGGTCAGCAAAAGTGTAATGCCACCTGCTATGCGCGCCACATCATATAAAGTATCGTCGCTGACCATGCCAGGGCGCATTACACGAAACACAAATGTGCCCATGAAAAACAATAGAGCAATACCGCCACTCATGGCCGAAAAGACGAACTGAACAGGTGCACTCTGGTTGAACCATACGCCGCGTCCAAACAGAACTGAGTAAGTAGCGCCGAGTGAAGCTTGATGAAGAAGCGAAAGGGTTAAGCCAACGATAGCAAGAATGGGACCAGCCTTATGAAGCCAGTGGCTTAATGACTTTGCAAATACAGCTGTTTTCTTGATGATCGGATATTTTTCATGAAGCTGATGCCCGTCAAAAAACGGAAGCTCTGTGATGACAGGGATAAGTTCCGCAACCAGCACGGTAAGGTACAAAACCACGCACATGGTAACTTCCCAAAGAAGGGAATGAGGCTGCCAAAACACAATCGGGTGCCAAAAACGGAACGGCTGACCAAGGTCGAATAGCAAGACCATGCCTGCTGTGGAATACCCGAGGAAGCCAAGCAATACTGCCAATTTACCAATTACTTCAAACCGTTTGAGACGCAGAAGATATACGATAACGCCAAAAACGAATGCAGACCCTCCCAACGAGATGGAGGAGAGATCGATGGAAATCCACAAACCCCAGGGAACCTTGTTGGAGAGGCCTGTAACCTGCAAACCATCTCGCAAAACAAAGAATACGCCTACCAACCCAAACAGAACGCCTGCCAGGAGGAGACCGATCCAATATGGGAAAATATCAATATACTTGCTTCCGAAACGGAGTTTTGGATAATTAATTGTTGTTTGCATGTCTAACTCCCTTGAAAACGATTATCGATCTGGGGAGGGATATAGTACACGCGAGGCTCCGTGCTGAGCTCTTCACGCAGACGCATGGTAGTCTTTGCTTGCGAAAGCGCAACTGAAATCGGGCTTTGCGCATCATTCATATCGCCAAAAATGCGGGCATTCGTTGGGCAAGCCACCACACATGCGGGAGTTGCCTGCGTATCCACACCAGGGATGAGAGAACGCTCCAATCCAGCATCAATCCGATGCGAACAGAACGTACACTTTTCGACTACACCACGCGGCCGGTTGGGAACTTCCTGATAGCCAAAGTCAGGCGATTGTGGACTAAGCGCAACCGGCTCTCGCCAATTGAAAACACGCGCATCGTATGGGCACGCAACCTGACAATAGCGGCAACCAATGCAGCGGTCATAATCCATGGCAACGATCCCATCAGTACGTTTATACGTTGCGCCAACAGGGCAAACATGCACACATGGCGCTTCATCACAATGCATACATGGACGTGACAGGAAGAATTCATCTCCTGACTGAGTGGTTTCCGTGGTGACAACGCAGTAGCGCATATCATCTGCAAGATTATTGATCGCCTCACAAGAGTACGTGCAGTATTGGCAGCCAATGCATAGATTTATATCGATCAACATGCCCCATTTATGGCCAGTACCTTCTTCGCCGCCAGATGAAGCGCGGGCGGTGGTGCTACCCATAAAAAGCTTCGTTACTCCAGCAGCGCCAGCCAAGGCCCCCGCCAGCTTAATAAAATCACGGCGGGATGTTTCCTTAGATTCTTCCGGGGCAGCTTGTTCTTTTTCAAATTCGCTCATAATCAGCCTCCATTATGTTCGGTAAAACCGACGGGGCTATTCGCCGTTTGAGGGTTTGCCAGGATCTTTACCAACGAGTGCCCAGGCAATGACTCCACCGATAAGCATGCCTGCAAAAACAAGAGTCCAAGAGGGCATATTCACTCCACCTTTTACAGGCTCTTCAACCACAGGCTCCGTAATAACAGGTTCTGGAGTAGTAACAGCCATTGCCTCAGGCTGATCCATTACCTCTATTTCAAGCCCTGCATCAACCATGCGTCTGGCTTTGTGAAGATCATTATGGCATTCGTCGCAGGTTGAAACAGCAACTACGAGGGTATGGTTCTTATCCTCTCCCATATGACAATTGACACAGCTTAACCCGGCAGCAAAATGAGTCGAGTCGATCATATCTTTTGTGTCGCTCTTATGGCAGTTTTCGCAAACTGTGCGAGAGCCCTCGGAAAGCTTCAGGCCTTGCGAGTGTTGTTCGTGGCAGCTGATGCAGGTCAATCCGACCTCTCCATGCTTGCTAATAGCCAACTGCCCGGCAATATTTTCACCGACAACCTCTGCATGGCATACTAAACAGGTAGTTTCCTGACTTTCAACCGTATATTTTGCAAAGTCCGGGTGCTCTCCGGTGCTGTCTGCTAATTTATGGCAAACAACACAACTAACATTAGCCTCTTTATGGTGGCTGTTCTCCCACAATCCGGCTTGTTGGTCATGGCAAACCAGGCAGTCTTTTAGATCCTGCTTGGCTGGTTCTGTTGCCGAGGCTTTATGGGATGGTAAGAAAACCACAGCAGCAAGGGCCACAAAAAGGATTATGGACCCCATATACAAAAGCATTTTTTTGTTTTGTTTCATTGTTCACATTCTCCGTGTAAACAAAAGGATTCGTTCGCAAGTGATATTACTTGTTTAAAACAAGATGAGTAAGTGCAGACTGTCATAAATTCGGACAATAAAAGTCATCCCACCCGCATTTGTCCAAGTATTAAAAAAATAACGGATGTGCCTTGCACATCCGTTATTTTTTACATCTAACTAGTTATTACTGAGCAGGAGCGGGAACTTCGGGGCGGGTGTAGCTTGAAACATTTCCGCCGAGATCCTCAATGGAGTCAATCAGGAACTGAATGACGTATTTCGGATTGTGAACGAACGCGCCTGGATCCTTCTGGCTGTATTGATAGTTGAAGGCAGCTTTGACCAAACGAGGTGTCCAAGTGGCGTATTGCTTGCCATCGGCACCAAAGAAGTACGGATAGGCGTGACCATCGTATGTAATGGCTCCACCATTTGCTTCAGCATAAGTCTGCATTTCGGCAAACAAAGCATCAGACAGGGTCTGGATTTCACCAGCAATACCTTCGGTCACGTCACCATCGCCGTCGTAATCAATTTCGCTTTCGCGAATTGCTGTGGGATCGGTTGTGTCGTGGCAGGTTTCGCAGGATTCAACCTTGGGCTCGAGAGCATGAACATCGTGACAATCCTGGCACTTATTCATCTTGCCAGCTTCGTCTGCGTGCATGTTCTGACCAACGTATTCCTTGCCTTCGTACTGATAAGCGCCTTGAACATCACCACCGAAGAGTGTTGCACCTGCGGCGAGATAATGGATGTTCTTAAAGCGGACGCCCGGGTCAACAACATCAAGATCTTTGCCGCGCAAGGCAGCATTCATGCTGGAGGTGGATTCGCGTCCCATATGGCAGGAGATGCAGAGGTTGCCATCATCTGCTACGAATTTTCCATCGGCATCCTTACCACCGAGGCTGGCTGTTTTGCCGCTGGGGAAGACAACAGATGCGATCGCATAGCGATCCGGGAAGGATTCTTCGTTATGGCAGGTCACGCACATGAAACCATTGCTGGAAGGCATGGACTGAACACCAGTGGTGGAGGTGGTGCCGTTGGAGGTCACAACTGTCGTGCCGCCATCCTTAATAAAGGTGGGCAGACCCTGAGCAGTGTGGCATTTCACACAGCCGAAAGGCACGGTGTAGCTGGGATTGCCTTCTGCATCGTAATCCCAATCGCGGAAGGGCATGGTGTCGCCAGCGAAGTGGCCTGCATCGGTGCGGGCGAGAGTGCTGGTATCACCGCCGAGGTCGGCGATCGAGTCGAAGAGCAATTGGACGATGTACTTATTGCCGTGAGCAAACGCACCGGGATCCTTAACGGAGACCTGGTAGTTATAGGCGGCTTTGAGTAAGCGAGGAGTCCAGTTCGGATAAGCTTTACCATCAGCACCCATGAAGTAAGGGTAGGTTTCGCCATCATAGCTGATATCCGCGCCAGCGGTGGTTGCGGCATAGGACTGGATCTGGGCAAGGAGGGTTTCCTGGAGGCCCTGGATCTCATAGTACATGCCTTCTTCTGCGTCGCCATCACCATCATAGTCAGGTGTGGAGGAGACCATACGAACGTTCTTGAGGTCTTCTACGGTGGCAACATCTTCATGGCACAAAGCACATTGGTCAACCTTCACCTCAAGGGTATGGGGGTTGTGGCAGCCTGTGCAGGTGTTGTAGCCGTCAACATGGGTGTTCTTGGCATCGTAGGTGTTGCCATCATATTCATAACCGCCGTGGGTCATACCACCGTAAAGGGTGGCTGCTGCGGCATAATAATGAACATTTTTGAAACCAAGGGTGACATCTTTGCCAGCATCGTCTTTGACGGGAGCGGGCACTTTGTCAGGATCAACATCTTCGCCAAAGAGTGCAATGGCTTTATCAATGCTGACTTTGGACTCACGTCCCTGATGGCATTCCATACAACGGACATCATCGCCAGCTGTAATTTCTACGCCGGAGGGGAACATCACGGTTGTCTTGGAAATGGTGCCGGCATTGTGGCAAGCTACGCATTGAATACCTTGGGCATGATCGGCAGCCACTGCGGAGTCAACTTTACCAACTTCGGAGCCATCAACACCAAGGTAATCCTGGTAACCATCACTGGTATGGCACTTGGCACAAGTTGTGGGGACGCCATCCGGGTTTTCCGCGGCATCATCCCAATGGCGGAAGGGTTCATCCGCCACATTGGCATGGGCAGAGCCTTGCCAGTCGGCCAGATAAGGGGTATCTGGAACAGGCACAACAGGGGCTTCTGTTGCTGCCGTAGTGGGTGCTTCTGTGGCAGTTGTGCCGCCGCAAGCCGCGAGGACTGCGCCAACAAGAACCAACACGCCAACCAAAACGAGCATTTTCTTGAAATTCATTGTAGCATTCTCCTTTTTATTAAAGTGGAAAAAAAGCTGAACTATATTCGAACTAGAAACCTCCTTTTCAGGGGATTTATCTTTGTAATCCGAGCAATTACCTCAGAATTCTAAACATTATGAAGATTAAAAACAAGTTAATTTGCACTATATGCCATGTGACAAAAGTCACGATAATCTAGGTAAAGACTAGTGGATTTTTAGGCTTTATATATGAATATAAGCATAAACCAATGTCTGCGTACTCACACCGCACAGCTAGTCTGTAGGTTTCCATAAGTTTTAGATTCTTTGCAACAATGGAGGCTTAGTACAAATTATTCATCGCTTGAATCGCCTGCACCCAAATCAGGCAAGGCTGATTCAATTTCCTCGGGGCTTTGGCCTGCTTCCAATCTATCCACCACTTCATCAAATTCTGGGGGCAGGTTTTCGCCCATCTCGCTGCCAAGTTTACGCATCATCTGTCCGAGGGCTTTGGGGTCATCCTCAAGACCTTCCATGCCAGGGAAATCATTCGCCATATTTTCAAGGCGGCTTCCATCTGATCTAGCAATGCGGACTTTTGTCATTCGGCGGCGGACTTTGTCACTTCCACAATGCGTGCAAAATACGGGAATGTTGCCGTATTCGCTGAAGGTCATGAATATATCAAAACGCTTCTCGCAAGTTGTGCAGACAAAGTCATAGGTGGGCACATGCCCATTGTACCCGAATCAGGTCTGATTAAGGAAGAAGCGGCAACATCACTTTGGTAAAATAATCAAATGGCAAACACATTCGAACTTCGTAAACCCGATCCATTGCTCATCGTCATTTCAGGCCCATCTGGTGTTGGTAAGGATTCCGTCGTGCAACGTATGATCGAACGCGGATTCCCATTCCACTTTGTTGTCACCGCAACCACGCGTGAAAAGCGCACAACAGAAGTCCACGGCAAAGATTATTGGTTTCTCTCAAAAGATGAGTTCGCGCACATGATCGAAGAAAATGAACTAATCGAATATGCAATTGTGTACGGCGACTATAAAGGTATTCCAAAAGCGCAGGTGCGCGAGGCGCTGGCAAGCGGCAAGGATGTGATCATGCGGCTTGATGTACAAGGCGCGGAGTCTGTTCGCAAACTTGCGCCCGAGGCTTTGCTAATTTTCATCACCTGCGAAAGCGAAGAGGAATTGGAACGCCGCCTGCGTGAACGCAAAACGGAAACCGCCGATTCTCTTTCTCTTCGCATTGCCACAGCGCGCAAGGAATTTCAACGGCTTGACGCGTTTGATTATGTGATCGTCAATCAGGATTTCCATTTGGATGATACGGTGGATAAAGTCCGAGCGATTATTGCTGCGGAACATTTACGCGTGCATCAGCGCAAGGTGTCTTTATGATCGAACCCGCGCCTCTCTCCCCGCCCGAGCCTGCTCCAACAACCCAAACAGTTCGCGTCGCCTTACCATTGCTTGCGCCCACAGTTACTTATGCCATTATCGGGTTCACTGCTTTTGTTTATGTTCTGCAACTGGCAAGTGTATGGATTTGGGGATATGCAGTTTATGAAATAGACTGGCTAGAGGTGTATGGCGCGCGGTTCAACACAGCCATCCGCGCCTGGGAATTATGGCGTTTCATAACTCCTGTATTTCTGCATGGCTCAATGGCGCACATCTTCTTTAATATGTATGCGTTGTTATCCATCGGTACACTTTTGGAACGGCACTTCGGGCATGGACGTTTTATCTGGCTTTATTTTCTAGGCGCATTTTCTGGAAACGTATTTTCCTTTCTCTTCACCGGTGAAAATGGATATTCTGTGGGTGCATCCACTGCGGTATTCGGGTTGATCGGCGCGGAAGTTGTCTTCTTTTATCAAAACCGTGAACTGTTCGGCGCGCAAGCCAAGCAGGCGATCAGCAATGCGGTAGTCATTATTGCCATCAACCTGTTCATAGGCCTGTCCCCTGGCATTGATAATTGGGGGCATGTTGGCGGCTTGCTGGGCGGCATGATCTTCACCTGGTTTGCAGGTCCGCGCTGGGCTGTAAGCGGTCTTCCACCTGAACTGCGTCTGGTAGATCAGCGCGAAACACGAGAGGTGATAACAGGTACCGGCATTGTCCTGCTCATCTTTGGGGCTCTTGCAAGCTGGGGAATGTTCAAATAAAAAACACCCACCGTAATAAGAACGGTGGGTGTTTTTGTGCCTTTTGAAAATTACAAATGACGAGTACTGCGCGGGTCAAAAGCGTCACGCAAGCCATCACCCAACAGATTAATACATAAGATAGTAAAGATGATGAACACGCTTGGGAACACCCACATCCACCATGCGCCGCGCTGAATAAAAGACTGGGCGCTGGTAAGCATGTTGCCCCATGACGATGTAGGCGGCTGAACACCCAACCCAAGAAATGAGACATACGCTTCATTAAGAATTGCACCTGCCAACCCAAGTGTAGATGCAACGATAATGGCGCCAAACGTATTGGGGATAAGGTGGCTAAAAATCACACGCATATTATTCGCGCCAAGAGACTTGGAAGCAGAGACGTAATCCATTTCGCGAAGAGAGAGTACATTCGCACGGACGATACGAGCAAGCACCATCCATGATGTCATGCCGATTACCACGATGACAATGCCTACGCTGCCGCTAAAACTGCGTCCCATGAAGGTGATAGTTTGAATATCCCTGCCCAAATATTTACCCAACACGATCAGCAAAAATAATTGGGGAATGGAAAGGATGGCTTCGGTAAAACGCATAAGCACCGAATCAACCCAACCGCCGAAATATCCCGCTACCCCGCCAACCAATGTGCCGAGGGAAACGGAAATGATCACTGCCAAAACACCCACAAGCAGGGATATTTGTCCGCCATAGATAATGCGGGCAAAAACATCGCGTCCGGTGCTGTCAGTACCCATCAAATGTGTGCTGGTCGGAGGGCTGAGGCGAGCCGCCAGATCAACCTCATTTGCCTTTTTTTCAGGGATAAGAATGGAGCCGACAATGATAAAAAGTAATAAGAGAATAAATCCGACCCCGCCGATGATTGCCATTTTATGTTTACGAAAACGCCGCCAGAGTAACTGGGATGGGCTGAGCGGCGGAGCTATTGCTTCGTGGCCAAGAGCTGGAATAAAAGTATCGGTTTGTGCTGTCATTTATAGTCTCCCTAGCTCAAGCGGATTCGTGGATCGATCAAGGTATACAACACATCCGTTACGATGGTCATCAAAACAACGGCAGTCGAAACCATCAGCAAGATTCCCAACACAACCGGAAAATCTCCACGTTGCGCATATTCCCAGAAAAGCCTTCCCGTACCGGGCCAGGCATATACAGATTCGGTAACAAGAGCGCCAGCGAGAAGATTGGGAATATCCAAACCAATAATGGTTACCAACGGCAGGGCTGCGTTTCGCAGAGCATGTTTGAAGATTACACTGCGGCTGTTGAGCCCCTTGGCGCGTGCGGTACGGATGTAATCCTGACCTAAAACTTCAAGCATGCTTGTGCGAATAAAACGTGCATACCCGGCAGACAAAATGATGACAAGAGAAGAAACTGGTAAAACCATATGGGTAACCATTTCAATCGGGTCTTTTGGGTCCCAAATATCAGCACCAGTTGGAAGGTAAGGGTATCCCCACTCTTTGAATTGAACAGCAAAAATAAGCATTAGACCCAATGCGATAAAGAAGATCGGCATCGAAAAGCCCACAAAGGATATGGAAGTAATTAAGTTGTCAATAAAGGAATATTGCCGCAATGCAGAAGTAATGCCCAATACCAAAGCGACAATGATTGTGATCACTTCAGCAGTTAACATCAGTTTCAAGGTCATAGGGAGGCGCTGCCCTATCATTTCTGAAACCGGCTGTTTGGAGAAGAAGGAATATCCCAAGTCCCCCTGCACGGCAAGACCTAACCAGCGAAAATATTGCACAGGAAGCGGGTCATTTAATCCAAGCCGTTCACGCAGCGCCTCCTTGTCCTCTTCGGTCATACGCGGATTGGTGGCATATTGCGCCAGCGGATCCGCAGACAGGCGTGTCAATATAAAACAAAGAACAGTAATAATGAGGAGGGTGAACAGGGCCTGTAAAAGGCGTCTTGCGATATAAGCCCACATAATAAAATACTCCTTCGGCCTGAAAAAAATTTTTCCAAGTATCCTACACGCCAATACTGGAGTCAATAGTTCTGTAGAAGTGTAAAAAGAGAGGCGGGGATTGCTCCCCGCCTCTCAATACATCAGCGTGAAACTACTTTACATCCCAAACTTCGGCGTTCCAGTTCATGTTGCTATAGAAACCGAAGGGGCCGGGGACGAAGCGGTCAACGTAACCGTACACGTTGGCGCGGGCATACATCATGATTACATAATATTGATCGAAGACATACTTCTGAACCGCGTCCAAAGCGACCTTGCGGGCAGCAGGATCAGCGGTGGCGTTCACAGCGGCCAACAATTCGTCCAAAGCAGGGTCGCAGATGAGGTAGTTATTGGCGCCAGCGGGTGAAGCCTCACTAGGAACAGTGGCGCAGGAATAGCTATCGAAAACGCCAGTCATCGGGTCAGGATAGAAGCCGGTGGTGTAACCAGCCATCTGGTAATTACCAGTGGGCATGATGCCGCCATCTGTATAGCCAGCGAAGAAAGTACCGCCGGGAGTGTGGTTGGGCTTGAATTCAACGCCGATCTTGGCAAGGTCAGATTGGACAGCAAGAGCAATGTCTACGCGGAGCTGCTTGTCGGTGGTGTCGAAGGTGAAGGACAGTTTGGTGTCTTCGCCATTGCAGTCGCCGTGGCGGATACCATCATCACCGAGAACGTAACCAGCCTCTTCGAGGAGGGCGGCAGCTGCTTCAGCGTCATAGGCATCCGGGGTCAGGCTGCCATTCGACCAGGCAGAGTTCGGCCACTGGGTGGCGGGAACGGTGGTCTTGCCAGCGAGCAGGCTATCAACGAAGGCCTGACGGTTGATGCCGAGGG
>Ga0075163_10005940_pt1 | contig 16213 bp, 13 predicted proteins | sample JI1023141ADNA_FD_71478 | JGI IMG/M metagenome (GOLD analysis project Ga0075163, IMG submission 71478) | Wastewater effluent complex algal communities from Wisconsin, to seasonally profile nutrient transformation and Carbon sequestration -... | ecosystem: Engineered > WWTP > Effluent > Algae...
GCGGCGCTGCGTTCGTTCCATGGTCATACAGCGGATGTGCCGCTGGGGGTGTCACGCGGCGCCGCGGCGGGCCAGCGATTTTTTCGGGAATTTACTCCGCGTACAGTTCGTGTGAAGTGGATTACACTCGTTGCAGTCGGTCGACGAAATGTTAGCCAGGCGCGGCCGATTCGCGGCACTCTGGCGACAATTTTCGTAATTTGAATTACGAAAATTGTCGAGATTGGACCGGGACGCGATGGCGGGCGAAGCAGCGCGTCCGGGCGCGCGGCGTGCGCGGGGCGACGACCGGCCCGGCAAGACGGGCGGCGGGGCGGGGCGGCGGGTGGTGGGCGGTGGTTGTGTGGCGGTGCGGGGCGGCCGTAGACTGCGGGAATGTGCAGGACTTCGATCCCCTCGGCGGCGCTGCTCGGGCTCAGCTTCACGGCGTGCGGGGACGAGGCGATCGTCGGCACGTGGGGGGCGGTGCAGGTCAACGACGTCGGCTACCCGATCGTGCAGATGGACGACGACCGGCACACCACGGCGCAGATCGAGCTTGTGATCGAGGACGACCTGACGGGCGCGCTCATCACCCGTCAGGTCACCGAGTTCGCGGGCGGCGAGGAGCTGTACGAGCTCAGCTTCGACGCCAGGATCTCGGCGCGGGGCGACGGGACCTACGCGCTCGAGGTCCAGCAGCCGGCCGGCTACGACAGCGGCTACGACACCGGGTACTACGGCGACTACGCCGGGGACGACGTCGACTTCCGCGGCTTCGCGGTGCCGGGCGACACGGTCAAAGTCGCGCTCGACTGCGTGCTCGCGGACTCCGAGCTGACCTGTACGACCGACGACGAGGACAAGGACAAGTATCGCTTCAAGAAGCGCTGAGGATGATTGAAAGGACATGTCCGCATGGACATGTCCTTTCGGCCAGAGCGGTCGTCAGACGCGGGGGCGGTTGGTGTCGGAGCGGCTGGAGCCGATGTCGGGGGAGGACGAGGGCATCGGGCCGGTGGGGACGGGGCGGCGGGCGGCCGGGGCGCTGCGGGGCGGCAGGCGGGCCTTGGCGAGGATGCTGGCGAGGTAGGTGTCGTTGGTGTCGAGCTCGGGGTCGTACTGGCGGGCGCGGGCCATGATCATGTCGAGGTCGCGCATGTTGGTGGGGTTGTCGTCGTCGCCGGTCTGGATGGTGTGGAGGACGTTGAGGAGCATCTTCTCGCTGCGGATGCGCTCCTGGGTGAGGGCGCGGCGGGTGAGGATGGTGCGGGTGAGGAGGATGCCGAGGATGACGGCGACGAGGCCGAGGACGATGGCGAGCCAGCCGAGCATGCCGAGGCCGTCCTTCGAGTTGGGGCTCAGCGAGATGCCGAGCTCGGACATGCCGTCGTTGGCGCCGAGGACGATCTGCCGGGTGACCTCGCGGGCCATCGCGCCGACCATCGGGCCGTTGACGTCGCTGAACGCGTCGGCGATCGCGGGCTTGAGGTCCTGCGTGATCACCTTGTTGAGGGCGGGGCCGAGGTTGTCCTGCAGCACCACCTGCAGCGCGGGGCCGAGGTCCTGCGCGATCACCTTGTTGAGGGCGGGGCCGAGGTCGTCGCGCAGGCCCTGGCCGGTCGACTGCGTGAACGCGGAGATCGTGCTGCGGGTCAGGCCGTCGACGAAGCTGCGCGCGAGCGCCTTGTTCTCGGGGCGCAGCGCCGAGGCGACGGCGCCGCCGACGACGCTCTCGACCGTGCGCGTCATCGCCGGCGAGATGTCCTCGTTGAGCGCCTTGCCGACCGCGGACGAGACGGTGCGGATGTACGCGTCGCTGAGGTCGCGGACCCGCTTCATGCGGTCCTCCTCCGTCAACCCGTCGAGCGCGCCGCCGGTCAGCGCCTCCGTCAGATCGTGGGCTGCGTTTTTAATGTCAGGATCCTGGAGGATCTGGCGCAGGAGTTGTTTGTTGTGAGGATCGTTGAGGGCCTCGAGCGTGCCCTCGAGGCCGCCCTCGATCCCGCCCTTGACGCCCTTGCGGGCGAGGCCCTCGATGCCGGTGGCGCAGGCCACGTGGGACGCGGTGAGCCCGACGGAGAGGGACGCAGCGAGCAGCATGGAGAGGCGGCGGAGTCGTGGGCGGGCCATGTTCGCAGCATACGCCAGGGGGCCGACTGCGGCGATTCGGTCGGTCTGCCGACCCGCGATCGCGTGGGCCGTCCAGTGGGCCGTTTGTGGGCCGATCGCCGGCGGATCTATGGCCATGTGCCGGCGACGACACGCTCGATGTTGCCGAGGTCGCGACGGGTGCGGACGTCGATGAAGCCGCGTTGTGCGAGGGCAGCGCTGGTCGGACCGGCCTGGTCGACCCCGATCTCGAGCAGCAGTCGACCGCCGGGGGCGAGCACCTCGGGGCTGGCGGAGATGAGTCGGCGGACGAGGTCGAGGCCGTCGGGCCCGCCGTCGAGGGCGAGGTGGGGCTCGAAGCGGCGGACCTCCGGTTGCAGGCCCGGGATGTCTCCGGTCGGGATGTATGGGAGGTTCGCGGCGATGGCGTCCCAGCCGTGCTCCGGGGGGTCGAGTCCGGCGAGCAGATCCGAGCGGGCGAAGCGGAGCTCGAGGCCGAGGCGCCCGGCGTTGTCGCGCGCGACGGCGAGGGCGTCGTCGGAGCGGTCGCAGGCGGTGACCTCGGCGTCGCGGCGCGCGTGCTTGACGGCGAGGGCGATCGCGCCGGAGCCGGTGCCGACGTCGAGCACGCGGACGGGGGTGGGCGCGAAGGGCAGGCCCTCGAGCAGCCAGTCGACGAGGTGTTCGGTCTCCGGGCGCGGGATGAGGACGCGGCGGTCGACGCCGAGGTCGAGGCCGAGGGCGTGGAAGCCCCGGCGGCCGGCGATGTAGGCGACGGGCTCGCGGGCGAGGCGGCGGCGGATGAGGTCGCGGAGGCTGGCGCGCGCGGGCTCGTCGACGAGCTGGTCGAAGCGGAGGTAGATCTGCATGCGGTCGCAGCCGAGGGCCTGGGCGAGCAGGTGCAGCGCGTCTGCTCTGGGCTCGTCGAGGCCCTCGCGGGCGAAGCGGTCGCAGGTCCACTGCAGCAGCTCGGACACGGTCCACAGCTGGTCGCGCGGGGGCCGGGGCGGGGCGTCGGCGGGCATGGAGCGCGGGAGTGTCGCTCAGCCGGGGCCCGAGGTGAAGCGGCGCGGGCCCGTCAACAGCGTCGGGCCGGACTGGGCGAGGGCGTGGGCGACGTGGGCGCTGACGGCCTGGGCGGTGACGGCGTGGGAGGCGGCGGTCTGGGCGGTCGGCGCGGCGATGTGGGCGCTGGGGGCCTCGGCGGCGGGGGCCTCGGCGGCGAGGAGCTGGGCGCGCACGACGGGCATGTCCTTGAGGTAGATGTCGTGCTTCGTGTAGGGGATCTCGATGTTGGCGGCGGTGAAGGCCTTGTAGATGCGGGTGTTGAGGCCGTCGATGACCTCGTCCTTGAACTGCGGCTGGTGGATCCACACGCAGAGGTAGAACTCGAGGCCGGAGGCGCCGAACTCGCGGAACTGGACGAGCGGGCGCGGCTCCTCGCAGATGCGGGGCTGGCCTCTGGGGCACTCGAGCAGGACCTGGCGGACGATGTCGACGTCGGAGCCGTAGGCGACGGAGACGGGGACGCGGATGCGCTCCTTCTCGTGCGGGCCGGCGGACTCGTTGACGACGCGGGAGTTGCCGATCAGCTGGTTGGGGATGTTGATCTCGATATCGTCGTTGGTGAGGATCCGGGTGGCGCGCAGGCCGATCTCCGTGACGCGGCCGCGCAGGCCGTCCTCGAACATGATGACGTCGCCGAGCTTGTAGGGGGCGTCGGCGATGATGAAGATGCCGGCGAACAGGTTGGCGAGCGAGTCCTTGGCGGCGAAGCCGACGGCGATGCCGACGATGCCCGCGGACGCGAGCCAGCCGGTGAGGTCGAGCGCCCACGCCAGCATGATCAGGTAGACCGCCGCGCCGGCGAGCAGGATCTTCGCCAGCATGTTGAACAGCGGCAGGGTCCGCGGCTGGAGCACGCCGGTCGCCTCGGAGCGGCCGCCGACGTGTTGCAGCACGGCGCTTGCGATCCGCATCAGCGCGCCGGTCCACAGCAGGATCGAGAGGCTGACGAGCGTGGCGTTGAGGACGAAGACCAGCCAGGCGCGCGGCTCGAGCAGCGAGGCGGCCCACGAGGCGCCGAGGAACAGCACGCTGAGGAACAGCGGGCGGCGGACGTTGGCGACGATGACGTCGTCGAGGTGGGTCTTCGTGTTCTGGACGAAGATCAGGAGCACGCCGCGGAACAGGACCTCCGTCAGGAACGCGATGACGAAGGACGCGAGCAGGACGATCGTCGCCTGCAGGCGGGGGTCGGTCGTTACTGAATCGAGACGCTCGAGCAACATTCCAGCGCGGGCGGACAGGATGCCCGCGTGACCCCGCGAGGACAAGCAGTCATGGGCTCGCCAGCGCGCGGCGGATGCCGTCCTCGATCGCGTGCGTGCTGCCGGGCGGGGCGTCGGCTTGCACGAAGGCGACGCGGCCGCTGCGGTCGAGCACGACGACCGTCGGCAGCGCGGCGGCTTGCAGGCGCGCCGCGAGGGCGCCTTGTGGGTCCCAGCCGAGGTCGAAGCCGGGGCCGCGGACGCCGGGCTCGGGGCTCAGGGCCGCGCGCTCGCTGTCCATCGCGACGACGACCACGGCGAGGCGATCCGGGCCGTGCTCGTGGAGCAGGCGGGCGTAGAACGGGTAGGTCTCCGGCCAGCGCGGGGCCCAGGTGGCGGTCAGCTCGAGCACGACCACGCGCCCGCGCAGGCGCGCGAGCGGGAGGCCGTCGCCGTCGACGAGCGGGACCGTGGCCTCGAGCAGCTCGCCGGGCTCGCGGTTGACGGGGGCGTGGACGGGGTCGGGCAGGGGCGTGACGGGCTCGGGCGGCGGGGCGCTCGGGCCCGGGCGTTTGGGGCCGGTCTGACAGGCGGCGAGGGCCGCGGTCAGCATGAGGATGGTCGCGCGGGCGGTGGTCGTCGACCGGGTCATGCGCTGTGGACGACCTCGACGAGGTGGCGGGCGATCGCGGGGTCGGTGTGGCGGGAGATGCCGTGGCCGAGGTTGAAGATGTGGGCCTTCGCGCTGCGGCCGGCCGCGACGATGGCGCGGGCCTTGCGTTCGACGAGGTCGGCGGGGCCGAGGAGGGCCATGGGGTCGAGGTTGCCCTGGACGACGCGCTGCGGGCCGGTGATGCGGATGGCCTGGTCGAGGTCGATCGACCAGTCGACGCCGAGGACCTCTGCGGGCAGCTCGGCGGCCTGGGACAGGAGGTTGGCGTTGCCGCGGACGAACACGATCGTCGGGACGCCGAGGCCGCGGGTGAAGGCGACGAGGCGGGCGAGGTGGGGGAGCACGTGCTCGCGGTAGTCGGCGGGGGCGAGCGCGCCGGCCCAGCTGTCGAAGATCTGCAGGGCGTCGGCGCCGGCGAGCACCTGGCCGCGCAGGTACTCGCACAGCAGCGCGGTCATCCGCTCCATCAGGCCGGCGAACACCAGCGGCGTGGAGAAGATCATCGCCTTGATGCGCTCGAACTCGCGGCTGGTCTGGCCCTCGACGAGGTAGCTGAGGGTCGTGAACGGGGCGCCGCAGAAGCCGATCAGCGGGACGCGGTCGGCGAGGGCGCGCTTGCACGCGCGCACGGCGTCGAACACGTAGCCGAGGGCCTCGTGCGGGTCGCCCCAGCGCAGCGCGGCGACGTCGGACTCGGTGCGGACGGGGGTCGAGATCACCGGCGAGGGCTCGAAGCGGACCTCGATGCCGAGCGCGTCGAAGACCACGAGGATGTCCGAGAACAGGATCGCCGCGTCGACGCCGAGGTGGTCGATCGGCTGCAGCGTGACCTCCGCGCACAGGTCCGGGCTGCGGCACAGCTCGGTGAACGAGACGCGGCTGCGGACGGCGCGGTACTCCGGCATGTAGCGGCCGGCCTGGCGCATCAGCCAGATCGGCGTGCGCTCCGGTCGCTCGCCGCGGCACGCTCGCAGGAAGCTGTCGTTTTGCAGGGACATCGGCGCGGACTATACCCGGGCGACCCTGCGCGCGATAGGTCGCGATGATGCGGGAGGACGCGGATGACTCGGATGATGCGGATGACGCGGTGGAGAGGCGACGCGGCGCTTCGGGCCGCGCTCGTCGACCGGCGCGGCCGCGAGGGTCCAGTGATGTGGGCCGCGCCCGTCAGCCGCTGCTGCGCTTGCGGCGGGTCTCCCAGCCTTTTTTCGCGGCGGCGCTGCGCCGCTCGGCGGTCGTGCCGCTCGACCTGCTGCGGGACTTCGCGGTCGTCTTGCCGGCTCTTTTCGCGGTCGTCTTGCCGGCTTTTTTCGCGGCCTTCTTGCCGCCTTTTTTACCGCCGCGTTTGGCGGAGACGTTGGTGTCGGGCTTGCCGCGGCCGCTGCCGGACTTGTTGCCGCCGCCGGACTCCTTGTTGACGGTGGCCCAGGCGCGGGCCTTGGCTTCCTTCCTGGATGTGCCGCGTTCGGCGTAGCTGTCGGCGATGTGCTCCGCCTTGCGCTTCTGTTTATCGGTGTATGCGTCCTTGTCGCCGCGTGCCATTGGTTGCCTGCCTTTCGTCGTGTCCATGGCGTGCAAGGAGCGATGTGTCAAAGCGAGGCGAGGTCGCGATGGTCGGCCCGGCGATCGCAAGCGCGCGCGGAGATCGGCGATCGCGTCGGCGTGGTCGGGGGTCCAAGGGCTGCATTCGTGGCTCACAGGAGCGTCGTGGCGGGCTTGCGCAGGCGGCGCTGGTCATGGGTCCGGGAGCCTGCGCGGCGGGTCGGGCGCGGGCTGGCGGGCAGGCGCGAGGCGTGCGAATGTGGGGTCCGGGTGTCCTGGATCATCGTCACCTGCATGCTCGGCTACGGGTCGCTGCGGCTCGCGTTGTGGCTGCGCGGGCAGGTCAGGTTTCGGATGTTGCGCGAGCGCCTGCCGGCGTGGCCGCAGCCGCGGCAGCGCCTGCGGGACCTGAGCGCGGGGCTCGATCTGCTGCTCGACCACAACTTCGCGGGGCGGGTCGCGCTGGTCGAGAGCCGGCGGACGATCGCCACCGTGCTGATCACCGACCCGGACGCGCCGCTGGGCTGCGTCCGCGACTTTCGCTACCGCGTCGCGGTCGCGCGGGCGTGGACGGCCGCGTGCGCGTGGCTCGGTCGGCTCGAGGACCTCGCCGACGACGACCGCATCCGGCTCGAGCGCGCCGGCTACACGGCCTGGGCGTTTCGTGAGCGCCACGCGAGCCTGCATCGCACGGTGCGCGCGACCGTGCGGGCGCCCGCGCTCGAGCCCTTCGCGGTCGTCGCGGTCGAGCAGACGGCCTCGCTCGTCGCGGGCATGGTCGAGGACCTCGAGCGGGTCGAGCGGGCGCTCGCTCGCGGCGGCGACGACCCGTACCGCTGATGTGCGCCCGGTCGCGGGCGACACAATTCTTCATCCCCGGGGCGCGGATACGGAGCGTACGGCGGGGGCGGTCGGCGCGGGTGGGCTGCCCAGAGGGGCGGGCGGATGCTATAGCCGCGCGATGAACCTGATGAAGCCTTCGTTGCCCCTGCTCGCGCTCCTCTCGTCGACCCTGATCCTCGCCGCCTGCGGCGGTGGGGGTGGCTCCACCGCGGAGGGCGGCTCGACCGGGAGCAGCAGCTCCGGCGACGAGCCGACCTCGAGCGGGACGACGCCGACGACCGGGGTCGAGAGCATGTGCGGCGACGGCAAGCGCGAGGGCAGCGAGGTGTGCGACGGCGACGACCTCGACGGCAAGGGCTGCGCGGACATCGACGACGCGTTCCTCGGCGGGACGCTGGTGTGCGGCGCGAAGTGCGACTCGTTCGACGCGTCGGGGTGCGAGCTCGACCCGGGGGCGCCGCTGATCGCGTTGAACGAGGTGACCTCCAAGGGCGTGACGGTCGGGCCGTTCGCGGACAAGGGCGACGCGATCGAGCTGTACAACGCGGGCGGCGAGGCGGCGGACCTGACGGGGTGGAAGCTCTCGGACGACCCGGCGTTCCCGCTCGACAAGACCTACGTGTTCCCGCCGGGCAGCGAGCTGGCGGCGGGGGCGTACCTGGTGCTGGTGGCGCTCGACGACGTGACGCTGGAGGGCGACCTGCCGTTCGGGATCAGCTCGACCAACGAGGAGACGCTGACGCTGACCGACGCGAAGGATGCGACGGTCGACCAGCTGATCGTGCTCGGCTCCGACGCGGGGGTGTCGTACTGCCGGCTGCCCGACGGGACCGGGGCGTGGCAGGGCTGCGACCAGACCTTCGGCGGGGCCAACGCGGCGGCCTCGGCGACCTGCGACAACGGCGAGCTCGAGCCGGGCGAGGTGTGCGACGGCGACGCGCTCGGCGGGCAGAGCTGCGCCGACCTCGGCTTCGACGGCGGGACCCTGGCGTGCACGGCGATGTGCACCCTCGACGCCTCGGCGTGCGAGAGCGACAGCACGGTGGCGATCAACGAGCTCGAGTCGACCGACGACAAGATCGAGCTCTATAACGCCGGCGCCGCGATGGTCGACATCTCCGGGTGGATCTTGACCGACGACGTGGTCGACGCCGCGTACGACCCGGAGGCGGACCTCGAGAAGCTCGTGTTCGCCGACACCGTGCTCGCGCCCAAGGAGTTCCTGATCATCGCCAAGGGCATGCTCGAGGGGCAGCACATGTTCGGCCTCGGCGGCAGCGACACCGTCACGCTGCTCAAGGCCGACCTCTCGATCGTCGGCCAGGTCACCTACGCCGAGGGCGCCGCGGCCGTCTCGTACTGCCGCCTGCCCGACGGCCCGTCCGGCGCGTGGATGGCCGACTGCTCGCCGACCTTCGGCGCGGCCAACAAGGCGCCGTGAGGCGCGGGGGCGCCGTGCGCTGAACCAAACGCGGCGAGCCGCTCCCGGGTGGGGGCGGCTCGCGGGATTCGAGCTGGGGGCCGGGTGGAGGTGTGGGCTCAGAGGCAGCCGGTGCACACCTTGACGAAGCCGTGGTCCTCGGGCATCGGGACGGCGTCCGGGGTCCAGTCCTCGGGGGCGACGGAGACCTCGACGGGGCCGCAGCCGGACGACAGGGCGGTGAGGTTGAAGCCTGCGCCGGAGGCGGCGGCGGTGCTGGGGTAGTTGAACTCGCCGGAGTAGCTGTAGTCGCTGTTCTTGACCGGCTCGCACACCGCGTCGCCCTTGCAGTTCTCGAGCTTGGGCAGGCAGGGGTTGGGCTTGTCGGGGGAGTCGTTGCTGATGTTGACGTTGAGCCAGAGGTCGTCGGGGACGTCGACGGTGATGTTGGCGGCCCAGGGCTCGAGCGAGTAGACCTTGACCTGGCCGTAGATGTCGGCGGGGCACGGGCAGGCGTTGGACCAGGCGGCGTCCTTGCCCATCTCGTCCTTGAAGGTCTCGCAGGCCATGATGTCCGCGGGGTCGCAGGTCGGTGCGACCTGGAGGTCGCGGCACATCTTGACCTTGGCGGTGCCGGCGGCCATGCGGACCTCGCCGCTGCTGCACCAGCCCTCGATGGTGACGTTGCCGGGGCGGGGGTAGTCCTGCTCGCCCGTGTTGTCCTCGGTCTCGACGTTGAGCTTGCCGCGGTAGGCCTTGGGCAGGTGGACGCGGAGGTCGGCGCCGGAGCGCACCGGCTGGGTCTGGCCGGCGTAGTAGACGAAGACGCTGCAGCCGTCCTTCCAGGTCCCGTCGGTGCAGTCGTCCTCGATGTCCATCTTGTCCGGCTTCATCGGGTTGCTGGACGTCTTGTAGGCCCACAGCGAGATCAGGTTCTTGGTCCCGTCGTTCATCCCCTGGTCGTCGCCGTTGAAGTTGAGGTCGCTGTCGAAGTCGAAGATGCGCATCTCCACGGTGATGACCGGCTGGTCGAGGTCGAAGTAGACCTCGACGTGACCGCGGTTGGCGAAGTTGCCGTTGTACTCCTTGCGGCCGATCGTGATCGTGTTGATCTTGCCGTCGCCCTCGATCGGGAACGGCAGCTTGTCGACGACCATCTTCCACTCGTCGAGCTGGGGGTGGGCGTCGCCGACGTCGCCGCTGTCGCCGTCGTCGCCCTTGCCGCCGCAGGCGGTGGCGGCGGTCAGGAGGGTCAGGCCGAGGAACGATGCCAGGGGGAGTTTTTTCATCGCGATTTTCCGTAACTTCGAGGGGGCCATGTCTGGGGGGCCTGGGTGGACCGGGCGGGTCGCTCGTCAGGGCAGGATATCCGGGGCGCGGGCGGGCGACAATGGTGTCGGTTGCCAGGAGACAGACTTGTCCGATCGCCGTCGGGTTTCAGGTCGGCCGCGGCGCCGGAGGATAGGTCTTGACCGCAGGGCCGGCGGCGGGCCATGCACTTCGGGCCCCGATGCCCACGTCCACCTTTGCCGCGCCCCCGCCCCAGCTCGACCTGCCCGGCCTGGAGAAGGCGATCCTCGACCTCTGGCGCGCCGGCGACGTCGAGGGCCGCAGCTTGCGGACCGCCCGGCGCGCCGACGGCACGCCGCGCCCGGCCTTCGTGTTCTACGACGGCCCGCCGTTCGCCACCGGCCTGCCGCACTACGGCCACCTGCTGGCGGGGACGATCAAGGACATCATCCCGCGGTTTTGGTGCATGCGCGGCTATCAGGTCGAGCGCCGGTTCGGCTGGGACTGCCACGGCCTGCCGATCGAGAGCCTCGTCGAGGGCGAGCTCGGGCTCCACGGCAAGGTCGACATCGAGGCCTACGGCGTGCCGCGCTTCAACGCCGCCTGCCGGGCCGGCGTGCTCCGGTTCACGGCGGAGTGGGAGCGCGTGGTCCAGCGGATGGGCCGCTGGGTCGACTTTCGCAACGACTACAAGACCATGGACTTCTCGTTCATGGAGAGCGTGTGGTGGGTGTTCGGGCAGCTGTGGGACCGCGGCCTGATCTACGAGGGCTACCGCGTGCAGCCGGTGTCGCCGGCGCTCGGGACTCCGCTGTCGAACTTCGAGGTCGCGCAGGGGCCGCAAGAGCGCGACCCGGTGACCCGCAAGGAGGGCCACAAGCGGCGCCAGGACCCGAGCCTGACGGTCCGCTTCAAGCTCGAGGACGAGGACGCCTCCCTGTGGGCGTGGACGACGACCCCCTGGACCTTGCCGAGTAATCTGGCGCTGGCGGTCCATCCGGACGTGGTCTACGTGAAAATTCGCGTGGTCGAGACCGGGGAGATCGCCTACCTCGAGCCGGGGCGGCTCGCCGATTATCAGGCGCGGGGGAGGATCGGCCAGGCCGAGGAGCTCGCGCGGATGCCGGGGAGCGCGCTGGTAGGCCGGCCGTACGCGCCGCTGCTGCCGTTCTTCGAGCAGTACCGGACCCGGCCGGACGGCGCGCGCTGGGCGTTTCGGGTCGTCGGCGCGCGCTACGTGACGACCGACAGCGGGACCGGGATCGTGCATCAGGCGCCCGCGTTCGGCGAGGACGACTATCAGGTCGGCCAGGCCGAGGGTCTGCCGCTGATCTGCCCGGTCAATCTCTCCGGGGTGTTCGACGAGCGGGTCGGCGAGTTCGCCGGGCAGTTCGTGAAGGACGCCGACAAGGGCATCATCGAGCGGCTCAAGCGCGAGCGCAAGCTCGTCGACCAGGACACGATCGTCCACGCCTACCCGCACTGTTACCGGACCGAGCAGCCGCTGCTGTACATGGCGCTGTCGACGTGGTTCATGCAGGTCGAGCCGATGCGCGAGCGGCTGGTCGACAACAACCGCAAGGTCCACTGGGTCCCGGAGCACGTCGGCAGCGGGCGCTTCGGCAACTGGCTGGAGAACGCGCGCGACTGGAATTTGAGCCGCAACCGCTACTGGGGCACGCCGCTGCCGGTGTGGCGCTGCGACCGGGACCCGTCGGACATGGTCTGCGTGCACTCGGTCCGCGAGCTCGAGCAGCTCGCCGGGCTCGAGGCCGGGTCGTTGACCGACCTGCACCGCGAGAGCGTCGACGCGATCTCCTGGGCGTCGCGGGCGGGCGGGACGATGCGGCGCATCCCGGAGGTCTTCGACTGCTGGTTCGAGTCCGGCAGCATGCCGTACGCGCAGAACCACTATCCGTTCGAGAAGAAGGAGTACGTCGAGGACAACCTGCCGGCGGACTTCATCGCCGAGGGCCTCGACCAGACGCGCGGGTGGTTTTACACGCTGCACGTGCTGTCGACGGCGCTGTTCGACCGGCCGGCCTTCAAAAATGTGATCGTCAACGGCCTGATCCTGGCCGCGGACGGCAAGAAGATGTCGAAGCGGCTCAAGAACTACCCCGACCCCGCGGTCGTGATCGACAGCTACGGCGCCGACGCGCTGCGGGCGTACCTGATCAACAGCGCGGTCGTCCGCGGCGAGCCGATGAAGTTCGGCAAGAACGCCCAGGACCTGACCGGCGAGTGCGTGAAGGAGACCGTCCGCGTCGCGATCTTGCCGCTGTGGAACGCGTTCAACTTCCTCGTCACCTACGCGCGGGCCGACGGCTGGTCGCCGGGGCAGCAGGACCTCGGGGCGCAGGCGCTGGCCAACCCGCTCGACCGCTGGGTCACGTCGCGGGTCGGTGGGTTTTTGGCCGAGCTGACGACCGAGTACGAGACCTACGAGCTGTCGAACCTGGTGCCCGCGTTCCTGCGGGTGTGCGACGATTTCAACAATTGGTACATCCGCCGCGGGCGTCGCCGGTACTGGCGGGCGAAGGGGCCTGGCTCGGACGTCGACAAGCAGCAGGCGTACGCGACGCTGTTTCGCGCGCTGGTCGCGATCTCAAGGGCGATGGCGCCGGTGCTGCCGTTTTTGGCCGAGTCGCTGCACCAGCGGCTGGTCGTCGACACCGGGCTGGCGGCGCCGGGCGAGGACAGCGTGCACCTGTGTGGCTTCCCGGACGCGGCGGGCTTCGAGCGCGACGAGCAGCTCGAGGCCGACGTCGAGGTCGCGCGGGCCGTCGTGGCGCTGGGGCTGTCGCTGCGCGAGCGCGAGCGCATCGGCGCCCGCCGGCCGCTCGCGGCGGTCACGGTCGTCAGCCACGCGCCGGCGGTGCTCGAGCGGCTGCGCCGCGGCGAGGCCGACATCCTCGGCGAGCTCAACGTCAAGCAGCTGCACGTCTCGGGCGACGACACGGCGCTGGTCGACCTGACCGCCAAGCCGAACCTCAAGGTCCTCGGCAAGCGCCTGGGGCCGAAGCTCAAGGCCGTCGGCGCCGCGCTGCAGGGGCTCGGGCAGGCCGAGCTGCGCACCTTCCTCGCGGGCGGCTCGCTGACGGTCGAGGGCGAGGTGCTGGGCCCGGACGACGTGTTGCTGGTGCGCGCGCCGAAGCCGGGGCTGGTGGTCGCCAGCGAGGGCGCGCTGACGGTCGCGCTCGACACGGCGGTCAGCGACGAGCTCAGGCTCGAGGGCCTCGCCCGCGAGATCGTCAACCGCGTGCAGAACCTGCGCAAGACGGCCGACCTCGACGTCAGCCAGCGCATCCGCGTCACGCTGCGCTGCGGCGGCGCGCTCGCGGCCGCGGCCACGCGCCCCGACCTCGCCGAACTGATCCGCGGCGAGACGCTGGCCGCGACGCTCGCGGTCGTCGACCCGGGGACCGCCGGTCCCGGGGGACATGTCCTCGAGGACACCATCGACGGCGAGGCCCTGACGGTCTCGCTCGCCCCCGCGGAGACCGCATGAACACCCCGAAGCTGTCCACCAAGCCGCCCAGCGGCATGCGCGACTTCCTGCCCGCCGAGCTGGCCCGCCGCCAGCACGTGATCGACGTCGTCCGCGCCGTCTACGGCCGCTACGGCTTCGCGCCGCTCGAGACCCCGGCGATCGAGAACCTCTCGACGCTGCTCGGCAAGTACGGCGAGGAGGGCGACCAGCTGCTGTACCGCGTGCTCCACCGCCGCGACGGCCTCAAGCGCGCGCTCGAGCAGGTCCAGGGCGCCGACCCGGCGGCCGCGCAGGCGCTGCTCGCCGACGAGGGCCTGCGCTACGACCTGACGGTCCCACTCGCCCGCGTGGTCGCGCAGTACGAGCTGCCGAAATTTTTTAAACGCTACCAGATCCAGCCGGTGTGGCGCGCGGACCGGCCGGGCAAGGGTCGGTTTCGCGAGTTCTATCAGTGCGACGTCGACATCACCGGCACGCAGAGCCTCGTCGCCGAGGCCGAGGTGTGCGGGGCGGTGGCCGAGGTGCTGCACACGCTCGGCTTCAAGGACTTCAAGATTCGCATGAACCACCGCCAGCTGCTGCGCAGCATGATGCTGGCGTCGGGCATCGACCTCAAGCACGAGGCGGCGGCGCTGGTCGCCGTCGACAAGCTCGACAAGATCGGCGACGGCGGCGTGCGCGAGGAGCTGGCGGCGCGCGGGATCTCCGGCGAGGCGGCCAATTACTTGATGGAGCTGATCTTGATGGCCGAGGCCGACGCGCTGTTCGGCATCCCGTTCACGCGCGGGCCGTCGGGGCCGAAGGCCGGGCTGTCGATCATCGGCAAGCGCATCACCGACCCCGCCGGCGTCGCGGCGATCGCCGCGCTCGACCAGCTCGTCGATCTGCTCGGCGCGACCCCGGCCGGCCCGCACGTCGCCCTCAGCCTCGACCTCGCCCGCGGCCTCGGCTACTACACCGGCGCGATCTTCGAGATCGCGGTGCCCGACCTCGCCGGCAGCCTCGGCGGCGGCGGCCGCTACGACGACCTCGTCGGCATGTTCGGCAAGAAGCAGGTCCCCGCGGTCGGCTTCTCGCTCGGCCTCGAGCGCATCCTCGTCGTCATGGAGGAGCGCGGCATGTTCCCCGCGCTGACGGCCGGCCCGGAGCTGCTGCTGTGCTGGATGGGCGTGACGCCTGCGGCGGCGCTCGGCGTGGCCCGCAAGTTGCGCGCGCAGGGGCTCAAGGTCGAGGTGTTCCCGGAGGAGGCGAAGCTCGGCAAGCAGCTGCAGTACGCGGACGCGCCCGGGGTCAAGGCCCCGCTCGCGGCGATCCTCGGCGAGGAGGAGCTGGCCGCGGGCGAGCTGACGCTCAAGCACCTCGGGAGCGGCGAGCAGATCCGCGTGGCGATCGACGCGGCCGGGGCCGCCGCGCAACGGCTGCGGCGGCCGGCGTGACGCGAATCGCGGGTCGCTCCTCGGACGCGGTCCGTGCGGTTGCGAGCACCCACGAGGTGGGGCCCATCCGACGGCTTGCGTGTCCGTGGCATCCCGGTAATGTGGCGGGATGCGCCACTGGATCGACTGTCCGACCTGCGCCTGTCTGCTGGACTCGCGCGAGAATGCCTGCCCGTTCTGCGGCGCCGTCGTGCGCCGCACCGAGGGCTGGAGCATGCTGGGCTTCGGCTTCCTGATCGGGCTGGCGACCGCGGCGTGCGGCGACAAGTCGGGGACCACGACGGCCACCGAAGGGGCGAGCAGCTCCGGCGAGTCGAGCAGCGACTCGAGCGGCAGCGGCGAGACGACGGGCACGTCCGGCGGGACCAGCCAGGGCGAGACGACGATCGACGACATGCCGCTGCCGACGACGTTCGGCGAGGTCTCGGCGTACGCGGGGCCGGACACCAGCGACACGCTGCCGGACACGAGCTCGAGCACCGATGGCAACACGGACACGGGCACCGGGACGGGGACGGGCTCGACGGGGACGGGCACCGACACCGGCAGCACCACCGACTTCCCCGAGACCTCGGCGTACGCGGGGCCGGACACGACCGGCGGCTGATCGGCCGGCGCGATCGACCTGGCGCTCTGGACAGGTCGATGGGATGGCCCGGCCTGGGCTCAGCCTGGCTCTTTGGACAGGTCGATGGGATAGCCCGGCCCGGTCGGCTCGACCGCCCGCGACACCCGCGGCTCGTCGATCTGGACCGGCCCGTGCGCCGCGCGCAGGGCCGGGTCCTTGTGCTCGCGGATCAGGCGGAACAGGCCGTTGTCAAAGGACTCGCCGGGCGCGGCGCGGACCTGCTCGATGCGCTCGCGCAGGCCCTGGCGGTCGAGCATCAGCGCGCGGTGGTGGCAAAACGGGTTGTTGCCCGGGCGCCCGAGCAGCGGCTCGCTGGCGGCCGTGCACCCGGCCATGCACGTCTCCGCGTAGTAGCACTCGCGGCAGTAGCCCCACAGGTCGTCGAGGGTGCGGCGGCGGATGTAGCCGAGCTGGTAGCTGTCCTGCCACAGGTCGCGCAGGCTGTGCTCGCGCCAGTTGCCGCCGACGTTGAGGCTGCCGCCGAGGCTCGGGCAGTTCTTGACGCCGCCGTCGCTGTCGAGGCCCAG
>Ga0075163_10005941_pt1 | contig 16213 bp, 12 predicted proteins | sample JI1023141ADNA_FD_71478 | JGI IMG/M metagenome (GOLD analysis project Ga0075163, IMG submission 71478) | Wastewater effluent complex algal communities from Wisconsin, to seasonally profile nutrient transformation and Carbon sequestration -... | ecosystem: Engineered > WWTP > Effluent > Algae...
ACATAGGCCATGAAGCAGGCGAAGAAGATCGCCAGCGGCGCCGTCGCCACCCGGGACGCAATGAAGGTGCCGCCAAAAGTGCCCAGCAAAACGCCAGGGGTGATGCCCCGGACAATGTCCCAGCGCACCGCGCCATGCTTGTGATGAGCACGCAGACTGGAGATGGACGTGACCACGATGGCGGCCATCGATGTGCCCAGCGCCACGTGCACCAGGTGTTCCCGGGGGAAACCCTGGGCGGCAAACAGCGTGGTCAACATGGGCACCATGATGCCGCCCCCACCCACCCCCAGCAGCCCTGCAAAAAACCCCACCAGCCCACCCAGGGCCAGGTAGGCCAACAACCATTCGATACCCATTACGCTCTCAATTCACCAGATCTGTCGCGCCAAGCAATTGCCCGACGATGAAACGCCACTCGGCCGGCGCCACCGGCGTGATGGAGAGCCGGTTGCCGCGGGCGAGGACGCGCATGCTGTCCAGTTCCAGGTGGCTGCGCAATTCGGACAAACCCAGCAGGCGGGTCTTGCGCACGAAGGCCACGTCCACGTGCATCCAGCGCGGCGTCTCGGGCGTGGCCTTGGGGTCGAAGTACTTGTTCGCCGGATCGAACTGGGTGGCGTCCGGGTAAGCCGTGCTGGCCACCCGGGCAATGCCGGCGATGCCCGGTTCGGCGCAGCCGGAGTGATAGAACAGCACCCCGTCACCCACCCGCATGCCGTCACGCATGAAATTGCGCGCCTGATAGTTTCGCACCCCGTACCAGGGCACTGTCTGGCCCGGACGGGCTGCCAGATCGTCAATGGACACGTCATCCGGCTCGGACTTCATCAGCCAGTAACGCATTTCACCTCCCATGCCATCCGCAAGCGTCCGTTAATCCTTGTTTTTGCGTAGGAAATTAATTTTCATGGTCTTGCTGCGTCCCACGTGATTTCACAGAATCCCACCCAAAGCCCCCCCCAGAATCCCCACCAAGGAGTATGCCATGGCAAAGCTTTCGACAGCCGGTTGCGAATCCGCCAAACCCGACAAGGAGCGAGATCGCTTCCTCGGCGACGGCGATGGGCTGTGTCTCCGAATCCGCCCAAACAGTACGAAGACCTGGTTGGTCGAGTACGAGTTCAATGGCCGGCGCACAAGATACACCATTGGTGTTTATAAGCGAGAGGGAGCCCAAGGCGACAGCATTTCCGATTGGTTGCGACACGGCCGCCTCTCGCTGCACCAGGCGCGTGCCGTCGCCGGGAACTGGAAGGACGCTCGCCGAGCCGGCCACGACCCGGCCGCTGAGTGGGAAGCCGAGCTTGCCCGTGAGCGGGAGGTAGAAGCCGCGGCGAGAGCGGCCAAGGAGGCCGAGTCGGCACGACCGACCGTCAACCAGGCGATTGAAACCTTTATGGCGCGGCACATGGCCGGCAAGAAGAGCGCGGCGGCGATACGTTACCGGCTCGACAGACTCGCCGAGCACGTGGGCGAGCGAAAAATCGATGAGGTAACGCGCAAGGAGTTCATCACTGCCCTCGACAAGATTGCCGATGGGCAGCGCGAAGGGAAAACCGCCAAGCAGATGGCGGGCGAAGTCCTGGTTCAGGCCAAGCGCTTGTGGCGTTTCGCCGAAGCGCGCGAATGGGTAACGGTTTCGTGCATTGAGAAGCTGACCCGCAAGGACTTCGACGCCCGCCCGGCGAAGCGCGAAGTCACGCTGCGGCTCGACGAATTGGCCGAGGTTTGGCGTGCACTGGATGATCCGGAGCGCTGCAAATCCGACCCGGTAACCATCGCGGCGATGAAATTGCTGATCCTCACCGGCCAACGCGAGCGCGAAGTCACCGATGCCCTATGGGCCGAGTTCGACCTCAACGCCGGGCTATGGAAGATTCCGGCCGCTCGCACCAAGAAGGATCGCGCCCACCTCGTTCACTTGGCGCCCCTGGCAGTGGCCATCCTCAAGGAATTGAAAAAGCTTACCGGGACGGGCCGCCACGTCTTTGCTTCGCCGCTGCGGCCAGGGCAGGCGGTCTATGGCCGGTCGGTCAACAACGCGCTGCTGACGCTGTTCAAGCGCAACGCGCTGCCCAACGTCACACCATGCGTGGTGCATGACTTCCGCCGTACGCTGATCACCCGTCTTCCCGACCTGGGGTTCGAGCCGTTCATTGGCCACAAGATTGCCAACCATGTCTTGCCGGGGGTGCTGGCGCACTACAACCACAATGCCTACGAGGCGCAACGCGAAGCGGCCTTGAGGGCCTGGGCGGAACGGATCGAGATAATGCTGAGGGGCAAGAACGTAGTGCAGTTGCAGCGTACGGCGTAAGTCTTACCGTCCAACGTAAATCGCGGTCACCTGCTCGCGCTCGTGGCCGAGTTCGCGGGAAATCTGCAGCCGGGCCGCCCGGTCGAGGGTCTTCTGTTCGGGCGTCAGCTGGCGGCTCGTCGGCCCGCCCTGGGCCGGGCAACGCCAGCCGGTGAGTTCCTGGTAGCGGGCCTGGGCGTAGGCATGGCGCAGGCCGTGCACGTTGTGGATGCCGGCCAGGCTGCACTGGTGCTTGAAACGGTCGAGCTGCGCCTTGAAGGTCATGCCGGCGGGAATCAAGCTGCCCTTGCCGCAGTGGGCGCGCACCACGTTGAGCAAGGTGCGCTGCTCGGCGGTACGGATGGGAATCTCCCGCTCCTTGCCGCCCTTGCACCACGACGCCTTCAAGACCAGCACCTCGCCCCGATCTGCGAAACTCGCATTGAACTTGATCGACTCGGCCCGCCGTAGTCCGAAGGCCGCCTGCAGTTCCAGAGAGAGGCGGGAATTCGTGTCGGTCAGCCGCTCCAGCTGCGCCTCCTGGAGCGTATTGGCCTTGCTGACGTTGGTGACGAAGTGCCGGTCGGCAATACCGTAGGCGTCGTTGCTGCGGGCGACCATACTGGCCTTGTCCAGTTTCTCGGCCCACCAGCGCAGGTGCGCCATCCGGTTCTTCATCGTCCCCGCCGACAGGCCTTCTTCCGTCCACCGCTCCACCAGGGCGTCGACATGTTTCGGTTTGAGGCCCTGGGCGCTCAAGTTGCGGAATCCCAGTTCGTGGAGTTGGGTGGCGACCAGGGCGAGGGTCCGCTCCCGTTCGGCCTGGGTGGCGAAGGAACCATCGCGGTTGCGGTGGCAAAGCTGTTTCAGCTGGTAATTGAGGTTGCGCATGGCGTCTCCCGAGGGGGCGAAATCGTCGACTGAATCGCTGGAGTCCTGAGGCTCCAGCCATCCCATCTGTTCGAACAGCTCGTGCCAAACGCTCTCCGGCACGGTACGGGCGGGGTGGGTGGGCATTGCAGTCCTTTCGTTCAAGGCGGGGTGCGGCGGTTGGTGTCAAGTTGTCCGGTAAGTGTTTCTGCTCGACTTGCTGGCCGTGGCCGGGCAAGTGGAATGCTGCTGAGCACGGGGCACCACCCCCGTTCTGTACGGTTTTTCTGTTGCTCGCCTGCGCCGTACGCGCATTGGCGTCCCGCCGCGCTCCGGAAGGAGCGGTGAGGCGGGAGGACCATTGACCCAGGGTCCAAGGAGCGCTGATCAGGCGCGAACGTGATCCGGTCCGGGGATCAGCCGGCAAGGGCAGTCGGGCTGCGCTTGCATGCGAGGGAAACGAGGTTCGGGACCTCGGGGCTGGGGTTCGGGACCCCATCACGTGGCGGCGTCATGCACCGCCATCGCCTTTCTACCGCTCCACCCGCTTCGGGAAGCCGCGCGCCTCAAGGGTTTGCGGAACCTGCAGGGGGTGGTAGGCGCGTCGTCACTAGCCGCGCTGCCGCTAGTGACGACGCGCGCTCGGTGGCGCGGGAGACGCCGGCGCTCGCGGTGCCGCCCGGCCGCACGACCGCAGTCGCACGAACGGAGGGCAAGGGAACGCGAGTGCCGGCAAACCCGTCGCCAACTGGCGCTGGGAGGAAGTGCCGCCGCAGGCAGGTCGAGCCTGCCGCAGCGGTAGTTGCTACTGGCCTTCCGGCCGCACAAATCGCGGGACCGCGACCGTGTCTTCAGGGTTGGCTATGCACGTACGGATAGCCGACCCGCTCGTAATACTCCATGGCATAACGCCGCTCGTCGGAGCCGTTGCTGCTGTAGCCGTCGGCGCGTGGGGCGCTGGCCCAATTCATGATGCCGGCCAGGTCGGCGATGAAGCCGCGAAGCACGAGGTCCGGTGTGACGCCATCGGCGGCACACAGGTCGACGAACTCGGCAGGCAATTCCAGGGTGAGGCGCTGCATGGGTTGCATGGGGATATCTCCTGATGGGTGCGCCCCGGATAGGAGCGCCGTCTGCCTTCTCGAACGGCGCCGAGGCGCAGTCCGGCGAAGGGCATGGGGGCGTGCGTCGTCGCTGGTGACATGGCTGCCACGGACAACACCCGCGAAACACCAAGGACGCAATGCGTCCTGAACTACAGGCGCCCGAGGCGCCAGGGTGACGAATCACTTCTCCAGGGCTCGCGTTTCCGTGCGCGATGCACGCCGGACCGCCAGCTGGACCGGGTTTACGCAGGGTCAGTATTGCGCCGAGGGGATGCCATGGCAATGCCAAACAATGCTGATTGGTTCGCCACCCATCGCAAGCGCCGGGAATGGTGGTGGCTACGGCATGGCATCGTTCTGCCCGTGCCCCGAGGTGACGAGCGAAGCTCAGAAGCAGGCTTTTTACAGTGTCCCCAGATCAAGTGCAGACGATGGGGGCGCTCCGAACACGGGGTTGCAACGGGTATCCGGTGCGAGACGCTGGAGCGGTCTTTCTCCAGGAGAGCGTCATGCCAACGCTGCAAACCTTCCACGGGCGCATCGTCGATCTGCGCCGCCATACCAATGTCCATCGGTACGGGCATCGCCCGCTCGGGCCGACTGACCGCTACGAGCTGTGGATCAAGTCGGCTCAGGGTGCCGAGCGCAAGTTCACGGTCAATACTCGCGTAATGCCTGCGCGGCGTGGCCAAGAAGTGAGCCTGATCATCACCGCAAACCCGGTACCGCAGGTAATGGGGCTGGCCAACTGGTCCACCATCGATGGCGTCAACTACGCTCGCACTGAGGCGCCCTCGCTGGTGCGTGCTTGGGACATTGCGGCGATGGCGTTGGCTTTCCTGGCGATGGTGGTTATCTGGGGCAACATTGGCATGGTGCTGTTCCTGCCAGCGGCAGTGGCGTACTTGCTGATGGTAGGTAGTGCGCGATCCGTGGCGCGGACCCGGCGGATTTGGCAGGTGGACCAGGCGATCGACGTAGAGGCGTGGCGTAGAAGCCAATCAGCGCGGAGACTGCAATGACCATCCGCTTTGGTGACCAAGTCATTCGTGACGAAGATCGTCACAATTCCACGCTGGTCGCCAGCATCTTGCAGAAGGGGCGGCTTGCCCGGCGGCCAGCGGGTGGGCCAGCGTTTCTCGGTCTGGGTCTTCCGCTATCGCTTCGAACACCGAAGCGACCGAGTCGGTGCGGCCGAGCCAGAGCAGCGGTTGGCCACACAGATTATTTCGTTTGGATTATGCATGACCTTCCAGTACATTACCGCACTTCCGCAGTACAAGTGCGCACGAGGAAAAAATGGCCAACGCCAAAACCGCCACGCTGAGCTTTCGCATCGAACCTGGCTTGAAAGAAGCCCTCCGCACCGCCGCCGAGCAGGAACACCGCAGCGTCGCCAATATGGTTGAAGTGATGATTCGGGAATATTGCGGGCGGGTGGGGGTGACAATCGCCGAACACGCGGCCCCGGAAATTCATCGCAAGTCCGTAATGAGCAACAAGCGGAAGGCATAAGGCCAAAGAACAACAACCCAAGTACCGGGACCCAATCATGCCGAGAATATTCGACAACATCGAAAGTCCGCTGCTACCCGCGCTGGAGAAGACCCTACAGGTCGCCGAGCGGGCCGATTTCTGCGTTGGCTACTTCAACCTTCGCGGATGGCGACACCTCGCAAAGCATGTCGACCACTGGGCCGGCGGAGACGGCCAATGCTGCCGCCTTCTCGTAGGCATGCATGTCACTCCCTCCGACGAACTGCGCCGGGCGCTACGCTCGCAGGAAGAAAGTGCCCTGGATAACCAGACGGCCATTCGGGAAAAGCGGCGAATTGCTGAAGAGTTCCGCAGCCAGTTGACCTTTGGCGTACCAACCAACGACGACGAAACCGCACTCCGACAACTCGCCGACCAGATCCGCACGAAAAAGCTGACCGTGAAGGTGTATCTGCGCCACCCCTTACACGCCAAGCTTTACCTGCTGCATCGGCAGGACGCGAACAATCCGGTCACCGGTTTTCTGGGCAGCAGCAATCTCACCCTTGCCGGTCTTGCCAAGCAAGGCGAGCTAAATGTTGATGTGCTTGAACACGATGCCTGCAACAAGCTCGTCGACTGGTTCGAAGATCGTTGGCGTGACCGTTGGTGCATCGACATTTCCAAAGAACTCGCCGAGATCATCGACGAAAGCTGGGCGGGAGAAAAGCTGGTGCCGCCCTACCACGTCTATCTCAAGATGGCCTATCACTTGGCGCAGGAAGCGCGCGCTGGCCTCTCGGAATTCCGCATCCCTGCGGTCTTTGGCAATACGCTGTTTGATTTCCAGATTGCCGCGGTCAAGATCGCGGCGCACCACCTGAACAAGCGCGGTGGTGTGCTCATTGGCGACGTGGTGGGCCTGGGCAAGTCCATGATGGCCACGGCGCTGGCAAAAGTCTTTGAGGACGATTTTCACACCGAAACGCTCATCATCTGCCCGAAGAACTTGGTGCCGATGTGGGAAGACTACGTGCATCGCTACCGGCTGCACGCCAAGGTTTTGCCGCTTTCCAAGGCCTTGAATGAGCTGCCGGAAAAAACACGTCGCTATCGCGTCGTGCTGATCGACGAATCACACAATCTGCGCAACAAAGAAGGCAAGCGCTGGAAGGTTATTCGCGAATACATCGAACGCAACGAGAGCCTCACCATCCTGCTTTCGGCAACGCCTTACAACAAGACCTATCTCGATCTTTCCGCCCAACTGTCGCTTTTTCTGCGTGAAGACACCAATATTGGCGTCCGCCCCGAAAAGCTGCTCTCTGTCCTTGGCGGAGAGCACGAATTCATCCGTCGTCACCAGTGCCCGGTTCGCTCCTTGGCCGCCTTTGAGAAAAGTGAAGACCCCGACGACTGGCGCGATCTGATGCGGCTCTACATGGTTCGCCGCACGCGCGGCTTCATCATGCAGCACTACACCCAAGAAGATGAACGGGGCCGCTACCTTCTATTTGCCGACGGGCGGAGATCCTACTTCCCGACGCGCATACCGAAAAACCTTAGCTTCGTCATCGACGACACCAACCCGGCGGACCCCTATGCCCGGTTCTATTCAGACCAAGTTGTGGGCACGATCAACGCCCTGACTCTGCCTCGCTACGGCTTGGGAAACTATATCGTTCCCAAACCAAAAACGCCCCTGACGCCGCATCAGGAGAAAATCATCGACGGGCTGTCGCGCGCGGGCGAACGGTTGATGGGGTTCTGCCGGACGAATCTGTTCAAGCGACTGGAAAGCGCCGGCCCGGCATTCCTGCTCTCGATTGAACGCCACATCCTACGCAACTTCATCGTTCTGTATGCCATCGAGCAAGGTCTTGACATCCCTCTGGGCACCCAAGGCGCAGAACTGCTCGATACCCGCTATTACGATGAAGACCCTGACGACACGATAGCGGCGACCAGCGTCGAAAACGGTGACGACGACGATGTCGCCAAAGACCCGGAAATAGACCTTGCGACAACCAACGGCTTGCGTACCGAAGCCGACTTTCGTGCCCGCGCCGCAAAAGCCTATTCGGCCTATAGCGGCGCGTTCAAGAATCGCTTCAAGTGGCTGCCCGGCAATCTGTTCGTGAAAAGCCTCGCCAACGATTTGCTTGCTGACGCGAATTCCCTGATCGACGTGCTGAAAATTTGCGGCGACTGGGATGCCAATCACGATGCCAAACTGGCAGAGCTGATAAGACTCATCAAAACCAGGCACGGCAAGGAAAAGCTGCTGATCTTTACCCAGTTCGCCGACACTGCCCGCTATCTGAATGCGCAGCTTGCCGCGCGCGGCATCAAGAATGCCGAAGAAGCGACGGGTGATAGCGCTGACCCCACCGATTTGGCTTGGCGCTTCTCACCGGAATCCAACGGTAAACGCGACAAGGTGAGGGCCGCCGATGAGCTTCGCGTACTGATCGCTACCGACGTGCTGTCCGAAGGCCAAAACCTCCAAGACTGCGCCATCATCATCAATTACGACCTGCCCTGGGCGATTATTCGCCTGATTCAGCGAGCCGGCCGTGTTGACCGTATCGGCCAGCAATCGGACAAGATTCTTTGCTACTCCTTCGTTCCGGCTGATGGCGTGGAACGTCTCATCAAGCTGCGCGCCCGCGTGCGCCAACGCCTCGTCGAAAACAAGGAAGTCGTCGGCTCCGACGAAACCTTCTTCGACGACGACAAGGACGACGAACTCATCCGCGATCTCTACACCGAGAAGAACGGCATCCTCGATGATGACGGCGACACCGAAGTGGACCTCGCCTCCTACGCGTATCAGATATGGAAGAACGCAACCGACGCCGATCCATCGCTGGCGACGAGGATCGAAACCATGCCCAACGTTGTGTTCGCTACCAAGGTGCATCCGCCGTCACCGGCAGCGCCTAACGGGGTGCTGGTGTATATGCGCACGGCGCAGGGCAACGATGCACTGGCCTGGATGGACGAAGCTGGAAAGCCGGTTACTCAGTCCCAACTCACCATTCTGAAAGCGGCCGCGTGCTCGGCGGATACCGAGGCCCTGCCGCGCACCGAAAGACACCATGCACTCACAAGTGCCGGATTAGCTCATATCGTCGAGGAAGAAAAATCTTTCGGTGGCGCGCTGGGTCGTCCTTCCGGCGCGCGCTTCAAGACTTACGAGCGGCTAAAACGCCATCGAGAAAGCCTTGGGAATAAACGCGACCTCTTTATCACTGACGAACACGTCCGGCGCATCGACCGGGCAATGGAAGAAGTTTATCGTTACCCTCTCTATCAATCGGCTACCGACACCTTGAACCGCCAGTTGAAGGCTGGCATCGACGATCACAAACTGGTCGAACTCATACTCAGCCTTCGGGAAGACGGGCGCTTGTGCGCCATTGATGACCGCCAGGATGAACGGGAACCGCATCTGATCTGCACTCTGGGGCTCGCCTGACCATGGATAAGTTACAAATTAACCGGCTGCGCGACTGCGTTCAGAGTTTCGACTTCAAGCGCTTGTTCATCGAAGAGCTCGGTTGGTCGCAGCCTAAAAGCGCGAAGCCTTTTGCGATCACTTTGCCCGGTGGCCAACCGGATGCTGAATGGCAGGCCATGCCCGTTGCCGAATTGTCCGGCATCGTTGTCTTTCTGGTGGCCGCCGCCGGCAGCAGCAGCGGACTTCCAGACCGCAAGGCGCGCGAAGCACTCCACAAACGGCTATCTGAAATAGCCCACGAGAACCTGATTGTCTTCGTTGACTGCGCAGAAGCTCCGAGCCAGAGCTTGTGGTTGTGGGTCAAGCGCGATGGCGCCAAGCGTTTCCCCCGAGAACACCTGTACGTCAAAGGGCAGCCCGGCGACTTGTTTGTCTCGAAAATCTCCGGCATCGTCGTTGATATCAACGAGCTCGACGAACGCGGGGATTTTCCTCTTGCCCAGCTTGCCGGCCGGATGAAAGCCGCGCTCGATGTCGAGCGCGTCACCAAGAAATTCTTCCGCGAATTCGAGACGGCTCACCTCGATTTTCTCGACCGCATCCAAGGCATCACCGTCGAGCGCGACCGGCGCTGGTATGCCTCGGTGCTACTGCACCGCCTGATGTTCATCTGGTTCCTGCAAAAGAAAGGTTTTCTCGATAGTGACAATAAAAAATACCTTGGCGACAAGCTGACGCAAACCCGGCAGCAGGGCAGCAATCGCTACTACGAGCATTTCCTGAAACCGCTGTTTTTCGAGGGCTTTGCCAAACCGGAGAAACCCCCGGAAATTGTCGCCCTGATCGGCGAAATCAGGTATCTCAACGGAGGCCTGTTCCTGCCGCACCGAATCGAGCAGGACTACCCCGACATTCAGGTTGCCGACCAGGCCTTCGACAACCTATTCGCGCTGTTCGGGCGCTATTCGTGGAATCTGGACGACACCCCCGGCGGCAAGGACGACGAGATCAACCCCGACGTGCTGGGTTATATCTTCGAGAAATACATAAACGACCAAAAGTCTGCGGGTGCCTACTACACCCGCCCGGAGATTACCGAATACCTGTGCGAGCACACCATCTACGCGTTGATTCTGGAAAAGATCAACCAGCCCGCCGTGCCTGAACTGAATCTACCGGTGCGCCAGTTCGACAGCTTGCCGGAAATGCTCGTCAAGCTTGATGCCGAACTGTGCAGGGATTTGTTGTTCAAGGTACTGCCGAAACTTTCCCTGCTCGACCCGGCCTGTGGTTCCGGCGCGTTTCTGGTCGCGGCCATGAAGACGCTCATCAACCTGTATTCCGCCATCGTCGGTCGCATCAAGTTCCTGAACGACCCGGCACTCACGAACTGGCTGAAAAAGACCGAGGCCGACCACCCCAATATTCACTACTTCATCAAGAAGACCATCATCACCGACAACCTGTTCGGTGTGGACATCATGGAAGAGGCGACCGAGATCGCCAAGCTGAGGCTCTTCCTGGCGCTGGTCGCTTCCGCGCAGACTGTCGATCAACTGGAGCCCTTGCCCAACATCGACTTCAACATCATGGCCGGCAACTCGCTGGTCGGGCTGACCCACGTCAATGCCGATGACTATGAGAAAGGCCAGACGCAGGACTTCTTCCGCAAGACCTACCGCCAGATTCTGGAAGAGAAGAACCGCTTGATCGAACAATATCGGCACGGCGCAGCGGTTTATGGTGAAGACCTGCGTCTGTTGCGCGACAACATCGACGACCATAAGAAAGAAGCGCAAGCACGCCTCAACGACCTGCTACTGGCCGAATTCGCCAAAGGTGGCGTCAAGTTTGAACAGGCCACTTGGGATACCGTCAAGGGCAAGGAAGGCAAACCGGTCAAACGGCCACTCAAGATCGAAGATATCGAAGCCTTGCACCCCTTTCATTGGGGCTATGAATTCGACGAGATCCTCAATCAGCGCGGTGGTTTCGACGCCATCATCACCAACCCGCCGTGGGAAGTTTTCCAAACAAACGAAAAGGAATTTTTCCAAGAATTTTCTTCATCTATCCAGAAAAAGAAACTACGTATTGAGGATTGGGAAAAACAGCGCAGCGAACTATTGGATGACCCCGATATACGTCGGGACTGGCTTGCTTATGCTAGTCAGTTTTCGCATCAACTAGCCTATTTCAAGCAATCACCTCTGTTTGTTGGTCAAATAGCCTCGGTTGAAGGTAAGTTCATTGGTAACAAACTGAACCTGTACACTCTTTTTGTTGAACAGAGCTTCAATTTGCTGCGCGCCAATGGACAGTGCGGCATCGTCATCCCCAGCGGGATCTACACCGACCTCGGCGCCAAGGGGCTGCGTGACATGTTGTTCGGCCATACCCGTATCACTGGCCTGTTCTGTTTCGAGAATCGCAAGATAATTTTCGAAGGGGTGGATAGCCGCTTCAAATTCGTCGTGCTGACCTTTGAAAAGGGCGGTGAAACGCTGCGATTCCCTGCCGCCTTCATGCGTCACGAGGTGGCGGAATTGGTCCGCTTCCCACAGATAGGGGCGCAATGGATTTCGGTTGAGTTAATTCGAAAAATTTCTCCAGATTCTCTGTCGGTACCGGAATTCAAGTATCAGATCGACTTGGATATTGCTACAAAACTCCTGGTATTCCCCTTACTGGCAAACTCGATACAAGGTTGGGGTTTAGAGCTTTATGGTGAAGAGCTCAACATGACCAGATCCGCTAAGTTCTTTAAGACGGCGCCAACCCTTTTTCCGGTCTTTGAAGGCGGGATGATTTGGCATTTCGATAGCAACTACTCAGAGCCCCGCTATTGGGTTGATGAAAACGAAATTAGAGACGAGTTCCTGGAAAAACGCCGCAAGCGAGTTGGAATTGGTTTCGTGCCCGCGAACATGCGGAACGACTATGAGGTATGCAGACTGGCGATTCGGAAGATCGCATCAAATACAAATGAGCGGACACTGATCTCTTCCATTATCCCGGCAAATGGATTCGCTGGTAATTCGTTAACGGTAAATTTCCCATTCCGTAACGATCAGTCGAAATACAACGAGCTGGCGATATCAAACCCCGAGCTTGTTGTTCTAATGGTAATTCTTAACAGTTTCGTTGCCGATTACACCCTGCGCTCAAGAATGACGACCAACTTGAACCTCTTCTATCTTTATCAACTTCCAATACCGCATATAGATGGGAATAGTCCGATGTTCCAAAAAATTCTGCGCCGTGGAGCACAACTCATTTGCACATCAACAGAATTCGATGATCTGGCCGAAGAAGTTGGACTTTCATCACACAAGCAAGGCGTCATAGATTCCGCCGAACGCGCCCGACTGCGTTCTGAACTCGACGGCCTTGTGGCGCACCTTTACGGCTTGTCGGAAGGCGAATTCGCTCACGTTCTGACGACCTTCCCATTGGTACCGGAGCCGGTCAAGATTGCGGCGCTCAATGCCTACCGCGATGTCGAGAGAGGGTTGATCCAATGAAACTGCAAAGCGTACGCATCCGAAACTTCAAGGCCATTGTCGACAGCAAGGTAGTTAAACTCGGTTCGCTCACGGCTTTCATCGGCAACAACGGTGCCGGCAAGTCCAGCTTGATCGAGGGGCTGGAGACCTATCAATGCATTGTCCGCGACGGTCTGGACGCCGCCATGCAGCGCTGGCTCGGCATCGAGCATGCGCGGCATAAAGGACAGGAGGCGAGGGAACGCGCAGGCGTCGCAGTCAACCCGATCAGTTTTGAATTAGCGCTTGGCGAGAGCGTCAGAAAGGTGCGCCGCATCGAACTGGCAACCAACAACGACCCGGCCGGCAACCGGATGTTCATCGCCGATGAGCGCATTTCCCGGCCGGACGGTACCTGGCTGGCTCGCGACCAGATCGGCGCGCTTCAAACCTACGGCACTGGACGGTCGATACTCTCGGCCGCGTTGCAGGACTACGTGGAGGAGGCGCGCCACATTCTGGACTGGCAATTTCTGGCGATGAGTCCAGAGCGCATGGGCTTTCCCGTGCCGCAACAGCGAACGGGGGGCGGCGTGCGATTGGCCCGTGACGGTTCGAACGTCGCCGATTTTCTGCTCGACCTGCGCCGGCAGGATCAGAACGCCTTCGACGGCATCGTCGAAACCATGGCTTTTGTCTTGCCCTACGCCAAGGATATTCAACCCTCGCTGACTTCGTCGGAAATCGAACGCAAAGCTTGGCTGCAACTGACCGAATCCGATTTCAAGGTGCCAGGCTGGATGCTGTCCACGGGTACGCTGCGCCTCTTGGCCTTGCTGGCGCTGTTGCGCCACCCCAACCCGCCGCCGCTGATCGTGGTCGAGGAAATCGAAAACGGTCTCGACCCGCGCAGCATTCATCTGATCGTCGAAGAAATCCGGAATGCCGTGCTCGATGGGGTGACACAAGTCATTCTCACGACCCATTCCCCGTACTTGCTTGACCTGCTCACGCTGGAGCACCTTGTTCTAGTCGAACGCGACGGCAAAGGACATCCGCGCTTTCTTCGCCCTGCTGATAACGAAAATCTGCAACGCTGGGCCAATGACTTCGCCCCCGGCAAGCTCTACACCATGGGTTCGCTCGGCGAGGTGCAACGATGAAAGTCGGGTTCATCTTCGAGTGCGGCCCGCAGGGCGCGGACAAGCAGGTTTGCGAATATCTGGCGGCGCAAATCAAACCCGGGGTCATCCCGGTTTCGCGGACGCTGGACAACAAGGCCAACCTCCTGAAGGACGCAGGCAAGGTGGCAGCCACCCTGCTTGCCGAAGGATGCGAGCGTGTTCTGATCGTCTGGGACTTGCGTCCGGCCTGGCCAGACAAGAAGCACAAACCCTGTCGTAAGGCCGAGCGCGACGCAATTTTGGACGCTATCAGCAATGCGGCGATTGCGAATTCACCGGTTTTTCTTGTTTGCGTGGAACAGGAATTGGAGAGTTGGCTGCTTGCTGACGAGGCAAAAATTTCTGCTTATCTTTCGACCAACGCACACAGTTACGTTGCGAAGCGTGAACGAAAGCCGGACCACGTAGGTAATCCCAAAGCGGTGATGATGAACCACTTCAAGGCCGCGCGCGGCTGGCGGTACGAAGATCGAACTCACGCCGTCAAGGTCTTGCAGTCTGGCGATACGGACCTGAAAAAACTACGGCGGTCACCCACGTTTTCGCGGTTTGAGACGAAGCTGCTCGTTGCGGTGCCATGAGGGCGCGCGGGCGCGCAGGCGGAGCGACGGCGCCGGGTTTGCTGGACTGTCGCAAGCGCCGCGACGAAACGGTCCAAGTGCAGCCGCAAAGCTTATCCGAACGGGGTTGGCGGGCGCGTGCCCCTGATCCAGCCCGTTTGGAAATTGAGGGATTGGATGATGGGTAAGACAAACAAGCGCCACGAAAGGCGCTTGTTTGCTTGAAGGTTGGCGGAGTGGACGTCTGGCGGGTGCCAAAGGAATCCGACAATGACCAAGAATATGTATTGCAATCCATATGCACCTAAGTCCATAATTCAACCATGAGCTGGGACATTCTCTTTCACGACGACTTCGATGCCGAGATGCAGGAGTACGCCCAAGCTCTGCAGGATGAGTTACTGGCGCACGCACTGTTGTTGCGCGAGTTCGGGCCGAATCTGGGCCGTCCAACGGTGGATGGTCTGAAAGGTTCCCGGCACGCCAACATGAAGGAATTGCGCTTCAGTTGGGAAGGCGAGGTCTGGCGTGTGGCTTTCGCTTTCGACCCCAAACGTCAGGCGATCTTGCTTGTCGGCGGCAACAAGGCGGGGGCAGATCAACGGCGGTTTTACAAGCGGCTGATTGCCGTCGCCGACGCACGCTTTGACCAGAATTTGGCCGATCAACAGCAAGCAGAGAAGGAGCACAGACATGGCAAAAAAACTTGACCAGATCATGGCCGCCTTGCCCGCCAAGCGCCGGGGCAAGATCGAGACGCGCGCAGCGGAGTTGGCGACGCTCAAGGATTTGCGCCAGGCCGTGGCGCAGACGCAGGAAGAACTGGCCGCGACGTTGGGCGTCGGACAGGACACGATCTCGCGCCTGGAAAAACGCAGCGACATGCTGCTATCGACGCTGCGCCGCTACGTCGAGGCGATGGGCGGCAAGCTGGAACTGGTGGCCAAGTTCCCTGACCGCCCCCCCCTGGTCATCGACCATCTGGCCGATGAGTCTTCAGCGCGGCGCGCCGTAAGCGCGCAGGTCAAGGCACTCGCCTGATCGCTGAACGTCTGCGAACTTCCAAGGACACCCCGCCCGAAGTCCCACCCAGATTCCCACCCAGGGCGGCTCTTTGCCGCGCGCTTCGAAGGAGTATCCTTCGTTAAAAGCCTTATTTCATCGGGTGTTCAGGCGGGTTGATGAAGGCCCTTATCTTTTCATCAGCCAGTACTGCATGCAGGGCTCCCTCTCAAGGCCATGGCAATGGACTGTCCGGCCCCACGCCGGGCAGGTGCGGATTGAGACGCCGCGCCATTGGGAGGAAGATTCTGGCACACAATACCGGACCTGCCCGCGCCACACTCGCCCAGCCAAGGAATCCAGACCGAATGCGCTTGCTCCACCTGCTTTCCGCCTGCCACCCCTCCCGCTCCGCGTGCTTGCCGATGGTCTTCCTGCTGGCCGCAATCGCCCTGGGACTGCCCGGGCCGGCCGCTGCCGCCAGCACGCCGGCCCCGCCAGCGGCGGTCATCCAGCAAAACCTCCCCGCCGCAGCCCCCACGGAGGGCGAGGCCGACCTGATCCTGATGAACCGTCATGTGGTGCGCTTCCGCAGCAGCCTGCTCGGCTCGCCGGCAATCCAGCGTGCCGAGCGGGGCGAGCGCAACCTGGCCACCATCCTGGCCCGGAACGAGAACGACGAGGTCAAGGTTCAGCACAACCAGATGGGCAACATCTTCCTGGTGGGAGGCCAGCTGGCCTTCATCCTCAGCCACGACGATGTGGACA
>Ga0075163_10005942_pt1 | contig 16213 bp, 17 predicted proteins | sample JI1023141ADNA_FD_71478 | JGI IMG/M metagenome (GOLD analysis project Ga0075163, IMG submission 71478) | Wastewater effluent complex algal communities from Wisconsin, to seasonally profile nutrient transformation and Carbon sequestration -... | ecosystem: Engineered > WWTP > Effluent > Algae...
CTAGGCCTGGCGCTCGAGATGCGCGCTGCGCCCTGCGTCACCCAGCAACCTGATCAGCAACTCGGTGGCCGGCAGCAAGTAGCTGCTCTCGCGGTGGGTCACCACCAGGCGCCGGCGCATGGTGGTCTCCTTCAGCGGTACCTCGCGAAGCGGCGAGCGGCTGTCGGCGGCGTCGAGGTGGTGGCGCGAGATGAAGCTCAGCAGCCCTGTCTCGGCAATCAGCGCCGGCAGCGTCAGCAGCATCGTGCTCTCCACCTGCACGCGCGGCCTGGGCAGGCGCTTGCGATCGAAGGTGTGGTCCAGCCAGTCGCGGGTGGGGGCACCCGGGGGTTGCAGCACCCAGCGGAAGGCGGTCAGGTCGCGCAGCGTCGGCTTGCCGCGAAAGAGTTCGTGGGTCGTGCTGGCCGCCACCACGATGTGGTCCTCGGTGAGCCTGCTCGACACGAAGCCCGCTTCAGGCGGGCTTTCGGTGCCCACCATCAGGTCGAGTTCGCCGGCGCGCAACATGGGCTTGAGTGTGTCGATCAGCCCGACCACCGTGCGCAGCGTCACCTCCGGCGCTTGCTTCATCAGTTGCCGGGCCGCTGGCGGCAGCAGGAACTGCGCGGCGGTGGGCACGATGCCGATGCGGATGTGGCCCGACAGACCGCGGCCGATGTCGCCGATCTCCCGTTGCGCGTCCTCCAGGTCGAAGCGCATGCGCTGCGCCCACTTGTGCAGCACCTTGCCGGCCGGCGTCAGCCGCACGCCGCGCCCCGCCTTCTCGAGCAGGGGTGTGCCGCAGGCCTGCTCGAGGCGACGCACGCACGTCGTCAGGGCCGGCTGGGTGCGGTGCAGGCGCTCCGTGGCCCGCCCGATGTGCTCGAGCTCGGCGATGGTCTCGAAGTAGCGCAGGTCCCGAAGATCCATTTGCAAAACTCCGGTGAATGAATCGGAAGAAACTATCGATTGGACTGTATCTTTCGCAGCGCAAATACTCCAGCCAGAGATCAACGGGATGGCCGCAGCCCGCGACGAACCCGACCCGATGGAGACATTCATGAACCACACCCGACGCACGCTGCTGGCCCTGGCCGCCACGGTGGCCACCGCCAGCGCCTTCGCGCAGGCCTATCCCGCCAAGGCGATCCGCGTCGTGGTCCCGTTTCCGCCGGGCGGCGGCACCGACATCATTGCCCGCGAGGTGACCCAGAAGGTGGCCAAGTCGACGGGCTGGACCTTCGTCATCGACAACAAGCCCGGTGCGGGCGGCAACCTCGGCGTCGACGCCGTGGCCAAGTCGCCGGCCGACGGCTACACGATCGTGCTGGGGCAGACCAGCAACCTGGCGATCAACCCGACCCTGTACGCCAAGCTGCCCTACAACCCGCAGACCGACCTGGCGCCCATCGGCCTGGTGGCCAGCGCGCCGCTCGTCATCGTCGTGCCGGCCCAGTCGGCCTTCAAGAACCTCGGTGACCTGGTGGCCGCGGCCAAGGCCAAGCCCGGTTCGGTGAACTTCGCGTCCCCTGGCAACGGCACGGTGGCACACCTCACCGGCGAGCAGTTCCAGAAGACCGCGGGCATCGTCTTCCAGCACATTCCCTACAAGGGCGCCAACCAGGCCCTGACCGACGTGATCAGCGGCCAGGTCCAGCTGTATGTGTCGTCAGTGCCGTCGGTACTGCAGCAGATCCGCACCGGCTCGCTGCGTCCCATCGCCGTGACCTCGGCCAAGCGTGTGGACGACCTGCCGCAGACGCCCACCGTGGGCGAGAGCGGCTACAAGGGTTTCGATGCCGTCACCTGGTTCGGCTTCCTTGCCCCGGCCGGCACGCCCAAGGACATCGTCGCCCGGCTCAATGCCGAGTTCAACAAGGCCTTGCAGCAGCCCGACCTGCGCAAGCGCCTCGGTGACGAAGGCGCCGACCCGCTGGGCGGCACGCCGGAGCAGTTTGCCGACCTGATTCGCGTCGACATCGCGCGGTGGAGCAAGACCGTCAAGGACTCGGGCGTCCACATCGACTGACCCGTCCAGGGCGTATTTCGGGCGCTGCCCGACGCCAACGAGTGCCGCGCGCCGCGCGGCCACCCGCTACCCCCACAGGAGAAACCCATGAGTCAAGCCGCTGCATTGCCCGACGTGATCCGCGACATCCAGCGCGTCAGCGCCGACACCGTGGCCCAAGCCGCCAAGTTCCCTTCGTCGATCCTGGCCGATGTGGCCGGTCGCCGCGGGGCGCTCAGCGGGCGCATTGCGCCGCTGGCACCGACCATGCGATTCGCCGGCCCGGCCATCACCGTCGAGGTGCGCCCCGGTGACAACCTGATGATCCACGCCGCGATGGCCATCGCCCAGCCCGGCGATGTGATCGTGGTCGATGGCAAGGGCGACCTGACCAGCGCGCTGATGGGCGAGATCATGTCGCAGCAGTGCGTGGCCCTCGGCGTGGCCGGGGTGGTGATCGACGGCGCCGTGCGCGACAGCGAGGCCATCCGCGAACTGGGCTTTCCGATGTATGCCGCGGGCCTGAACCCCAACGGCCCGACCAAGTCGGTGTCTGGCCGGCTGAACCACCCCATCTCCATCGGCGGTGTCACCGTGAACCCGGGCGACCTGGTGGTGGGTGATGCCGATGGCGTGACAGTGATCGAGCGCGACAAGGCCGCGGCCATGCTGCCGCTGGCAGTGGAAAAGGTGGCCGCGGAGACCAGGCGCATCGCCGACATCCGCAGCCGCAAGGCTTTGCGTCCGGGCTGGCTGGACGGCGCGCTGCGTGCCGCCGGCGTGATCAAGGAAGGCGAGACGCTGTGAACGCCAAGCCCGTGTTCCTGGTCACCGGCAACGACCTGGCGCCGCAGGCCCTGGCGCTGCTCGCCGACTTCACGGTCGTCTATGCCGGCAAAACGCCCACCGAGGACGACATCGTCGCGCTGTGCCGGCAGCACGACCCGGTGGGGATCATCGTGCGCTACAGCAAGGTCGGCGCGGCGGCGATGGATGCCGCGCCCGGCCTGAAGGTCATCTCCAAGCACGGCAGCGGCACCGACACCATCGACAAGGTGGCGGCCCATGCGCGCGGCATCCAGGTGGTGGCGGCCGTCGGCGCCAATGCCGCCGCGGTGGCCGAGCAGGCCCTGGCACTGCTGCTGGCCTGCGCCAAGTCGGTGGTCGCGCTCGATGCGCGCATGCATGCCGGCCACTGGGACAAGTCCACCCACAAGAGCATCGAGCTCGAAGGCCGCACCGTCGGCGTGATCGGCCTGGGTGCCATTGGCCAGCGCTTCGCCCGCGCGGCCGACGCCCTGGGCATGCGCGTGCTCGGCTTCGACCCCTATGCCGGCAACCTGCCGGCCTTCATCCAACCGGCCGACCTGGCCACCCTCTGGCGCGAGGCGGACGCCATCTCGCTGCACTGCCCGCTGACGGCCGACAACGCGAAGCTGCTGAACGCGCAGACCCTGGCCGCCTGCAAGCGCGGGGTGATCGTCGTCAACACCGCGCGCGGCGGCCTGATCGACGAGCCGGCCCTGCTGGCCGCGGTGCAGACCGGCCAGGTGGCCGGCGCCGGCCTGGACAGCTTTGCCGTCGAGCCGATGACGGCGCCACACCCGTTCCACGGCGAGCCGCGCATCGTGCTCAGCCCGCACATCGGCGGCGTCACGGCGGATGCCTACGTGAAGATGGGCATGGCAGCGGCACGCAATGCGCTGGCCGTGCTGCGCGGCTGACTCGGACGCACGGACATCGAGTACCGAATTCCAGAAGGAGACACGACATGACCCCGATTCGACTCACCCTTGCCGCCGCGCTGCTCGCCGTGGCGGCCATGGCTCCCGCGCTTTCCCATGCGCAGGCCTGGCCCGCCAAGCCCGTGAGGATCATCGTGCCCTATGGCCCGGGCGGCGCCGTCGACGTGGTCACGCGCAAGATGGCGGCCAAGCTGCAGGAGCAGACCGGCCAGACCTTCTACGTCGAGAACAAGGCCGGCGCCACCGGCACCATCGGGGTCTCGCAGGCGGTGCAGAGCGCGCCCGACGGCTATACGCTGGTGGCCAACGACACCACCTACGCCCTGCTGCCGCACATCTTCAAGAAACTGCCGTTCGACCATGCGCACGATCTGATGCCGGTGGGCGCTTTCGTGTTCGCGCCCATGGGGGTGGTGGTCAAGGCCGACTCGAAGTACAAGACCCTGGGCGACCTGTTGGCGGCCGCCAAGGCCGAGCCGAACAAGATCACCTATGGCACCGGCGGGGCCGGCACCACGCCGCACTTCGCCACCGAAGCACTGGGCATTGCCGCGGGCGTGAACTTCATGCACATCCCGTTCAAGGGGGCCGGCGAGGCCACCATGGCCACGCTGTCCGGCACCATCGATTTCCAGATTGCGTCCACGCCCGGCGTGATGGGCCACGTGAAGGGCGGCAAGGCGCGCATGCTGGCCGTCAGCGGCACCAAGCGCCTCGCGGCCCTGCCCGACGTACCCACCTTCGGCGAGGCGGGCGTCAAGAATTACGGCGTCATCAACTTCACCGGCCTGTGGGCACCCAAGGGCACGCCGCAAGCGGTCATCGACCGGTTGCAGAAGGAGATTGCCACTGCCATGCACACGGCCGACATGAAGGCCTTTGCCGACAGCATCGCGTCCGAGCCGGGCTACTGGGACGCGGCCACCTTCGCCAAGGACCTGGCCGAGCGCACTGCCTACTGGGGCAAGGTGGCGGCCAACACGGCCTTCGAGCGCCAGTAGGCCCGCCATGTGGTTCATCGATCGCCCCAAGGTCCGCGAGGCCGAGGTCTTCACGCAGATGCCCGCCGAGTTTCGGCGGACGGGAGTGCGCAGCGCCTGGGCCGATGCCAACCGCGGCGGCCAGCCCACCGACAGCTTCCTCGAAGGACCGGTCTTCGACGCCGCGGGCAAGCTCTACGTCACCGACATCCCGTTCGGCCGCATCTTCAGCATCGACCCCACGGGCGCCTGGGCGCTGGTGGCCGAGTACGACGGCGAGCCCAACGGCATGAAGTTGCTGAACCCGCGGGAACTGCTGATCGCCGACTACCAGAACGGCCTGATGGTCTGCGACATCGCCAGCGGCTCGGTCAAGCCCTACCTGCAGCGCCGCAACAGCGAGCGCTTCAAGGGCATCAACGACCTGGTCTTCGACCGCGCCGGCAACCTGTACTTCACCGACCAGGGCCAGACCGGGCTGCACGACCCCACGGGCCGCCTGTACCGCCTGCGACCGAACGGGCAGCTCGACCTGCTGCTCGGCAACGTGCCCAGCCCCAACGGCGTGGCCCTGTCCGCGGACGAGCAGGTGCTGTTCCTGGCGGTGACCCGCGCAAACGCGGTGTGGCGCGTGCCCTTGCTGGACGACGGCAGCGTGTCCAAGGTCAGCGCCTTCTTCACCTCGCACGGTCCCAGCGGGCCGGACGGCCTGGCCATGGACTCGCTGGGCCGATTGATCGTGGCCAACCCGGGGCTGGGTTGCGCCTGGGTGCTGGACCACCGCGCCGAACCGGTGCAGGTGCTGCGCAGCCCGCTGGGCGCGTCGCTCACCAACATCGCGTTCGGTGGACCGGACCGGCAGACCTTGTATTGCACCGAGTCGGTCAGCGGATCGATCCTGCGCGCGTCGATGGACGCGCCCGGGCTGCCGCTGGCCAGCGCCTTGGAAATGTCGACACCGGCACAGCCCGGATCGCGGAAGTGACTGCCATGAACATGAAGCCCCAGGGGAACACCATGAATCGACTCTTTCGCGCCTTGCTTTCGCTCGCGTTGACGACGCTGGCCCTGGTCGCGGGCGCCCAGCCGTACCCCAGCAAGCCGATCAAGCTGATCGTGCCGTTCCCCCCGGGCGGCAATGTGGACCTGAGCGCGCGCATCCTGGCGCCGGAGCTGTCCAAGGAGTTGGGACAGCCGGTGGTGGTCGACAACCGGGCCGGCGCGGGCGGCACGCTGGGTCTGGATGCGGTGGCCAAGTCCGCGCCCGACGGCTACACGCTGGGCATTGCGTCGCCCGTCAACCACCTGGCCGCGCCTTCTCTGCACCCCAAGCTGCCCTACGACTCGATCCGGGACTTCAGCCCTGTGGGCCTGGTCGCCAGCGTGCCGATGGTGCTGGTGGTGGGTCCTTCATCGCCCGTCAAGTCGGTTCGCGAACTGATCACCCGCGCCAAGACCCGTGACGGTGCGATGACCATGGCGTCGGCGGGCGGCGGCAGCGGCAACCACATCGTCGGTGAGTTGTTCCAGGACGCCACCGGCGTGCGCTTCGTGCACGTTCCGTACAAGGGCAGTGCGCCGGCCAACAACGACCTGGCCGGCTGAATGCTGCGCTCGAAACCGTGCTGCGGCGGCCCGCCGCGCGCTAGCAATTTGCCCGTCTCGGTGCGGACACGCGCGAAAGCACGCCCGCCGAGTACGCGGAGTTCATCCGCGCCGAGATCGCGCGCACCGCCCGCATCGTGCGCGACGCCAAGATCACGCTGGACTGAAACGCCGTGCACTCGCAGCACCCCGGACTGCCGCTCACGGTGGGCATCGCCGACTGCCACTTCCATGCCAAGGCTGCGGACTCGCGGGCCATGAAGGGCTTCGTGCCCTTCGAGGCCTTCGACGCCCTCGAGGACCGGTTGCTGGCGCATGGCCTGCATCTGCAGTTGCTCACCGACAGCCGCTTGCTGCCCGATGTGGCCGCGCGGATCGAGCGCTCGAAGCTTCCGGTGGTCATCGATCACATGGGGCGCACGCCAGCCGCGCTGGGCGCGCAACATGCCGGCATCGTGACCCTGTGCCGCTTGCTTGCCACAGGCCACGTCTGGGTGAAGCAGTCGGGGGTCGCCAACATCTCGTCCGCAGCGCCAGGCTACGAGGACGCGCGGGCCATCCATGATCGGCTGATGATGGCCAACACCGACCGCCTGGTCTGGGGCTCGGACTGGCCGCACACCCGGCCGTCGGGCTCGGCACCGCCCACTGCCAGCCTGCTGCGCCTGTTCCACGCCTGGACAGGCTCGCTCGCCGACCGTCAACGCATCCTGCATCGCAATCCGCAAGCGCTGTACCGATGGGCGGAAGCGCCGGGCCGATCCGACGGCGACACGGGTGGTCCTCGTGTCGACGATCTGCCGGGGCCGCCGCCTGCATCTGCCTGAACTGGTGCAGGAAGCTGCGGCTCGCCTGCAGCACCTCGCTGGCGCAGTTCCACACCAGCAAGATGAAGTACCACCCCCGCCAGCGCGCCATCCAGGCGATAGGGACTTCCGGACGTCACTCGCCCAGGTCTTGTGAATATGCTCCAATTGGATTCTCAGTGGAATCCAGGTGGATGGCATGGCGCACAGCAACGGAGCAATCGAACCCAGGCAACGCACGGGCGAGACCGAGAAGATGACAGTCAACGTCGGCGTGGTCGACCTGGGCCACGTGGACCTCCTGGTCCAGGAGGGCTTCTATTCGAACCGCTCGGACCTGATGCGGACAGCGCTGCGCAACCAGCTTGCCTTGCATGCCGACACGGTCAGGCAGACCGTGGCGCGTCGAACGCTGACGGTCGGCCTTCAGCACTACAGCCGCGCGGACCTCGAGACGGTGCAGGCCGCAGGTCAGCGGCTGCAGGTCCAGGTGGTCGGCCTGGCACGCATTGCCGACGACGTGACGCCCGAACTGGCGCGCGCGACCATCGAATCCGTGACTGTCCTGGGTGCCTTCCAGGCGAGCCCCGCGGTTCGGCGTGCACTGTCCGATCGCATCCAGTGAGCCGCTGCCCGTTCGCCTGAAAGCACACCATGAAGAACCCCTTCAACACCCGCGTTCCGTCCTTTGATGGCGCGGCGATCAACCAGACGATTCAACGAGCGCTGGCCTCCGCAGGGCTCGACACCGGCACCGGCCCGATGCACGGCGTGACCGAGACCATCCGCAGGGCATTGGCAGCGGGGGGCCTCCCGGGGACGGCACCGGACCCGGACTCAGGAGCCGGCGCCGATGTCGTGGCCGGCAGCTTCCAGGCGCACCGGTTCAGCAATGGCGCTGGAAGCCGGTCGTACAAGGTCTATGTTCCGGCGGCGACGGGCGCGGCACCGCGCGCAGTGATCGTGATGCTGCATGGCTGCACCCAGTCCGCGGACGACTTCGCGGCGGGCACGCAGATGAATCGCCTGGCGGACGAGCACGGTTTCCTGGTGGTGTACCCCGAGCAGGCCGCACAGGCGAACGCGTCGAAGTGCTGGAACTGGTTCAACCCACAGGACCAGGTACGCGACGCGGGCGAGCCTTCGCTGATCGCCGGCATCGCTCGCGAAGTCGCCCGAGGGCATGGTGCCGACCCGTGCCGCATCTTCGTGGCCGGCCTGTCGGCCGGCGCCGCGATGGCCGTGGTGCTGGGCGAGACCTACCCGGAGTTGTTTGCCGGTGTCGGCGTCCACTCCGGATTGCCATACGGCAGTGCGCACGACCTGCCCTCGGCCATGGCGGCGATGAAAGGGGGGCGCAGCGGCATGCCGGGGCTGAAGAGCCTGTCCGGTGAAGCCGGAATCCCTCGCACCAAGGTGCGTCGGGCGGTGCCGGTCATCGTGTTCCATGGCGATCGCGACCACATCGTGCAGCCGACGAATGGTGCCCACATCGTTCGGCAGGCCCTGGAGACACACGGCGCGCTGCAGGCCATCTCGCAGGCGGGTGCCGCCACAGGCGGCCGGCGTTTCAGCCGAACGGTCCACGTCGACACGGAAGGCCAGGTGCGGATCGAGAACTGGACCTTGCATGGCGCGGGCCATGCCTGGTCGGGCGGACACGCGAGCGGCTCCTACACCGATGGTTCGGGCCCCGATGCGTCGGCGGAAATGGTGCGGTTCTTCATGGCGCTGCGGCGCGCCGGCTCGGCGTGAGCCCCATGCGCAGCAGGCCGGGCTGCGCCATCACTGCGCCAGCGCGGCCGGCCTGAGCACCTTGCTGCCGGCGTAGCCGTTGCTCGCGGCCTTGCGGTACCAGTCGACCGCCACGTCCACGTCGCGCGTCACGCCGCGGCCCTGGTCGTACATCGCACCCAGGTTGTGCTGCGCGTCGGCGTGGTCTTGCGCGGCCGCCCGGAGGTACCACTCCCGGGCCTTGTCGAAGTCCTGCGCGAGCGTGCCGCCCTGCTCGTAGGCCAGCGCCAGCTCGAACTGCGCATCGGCCTGGTTCTGCTCGGCCGCCTTGCGATACCACTCGAGCGCATGCTCGGCATCCCGGGCGATACCCAGTCCCTGGGCCTGCAGCCGGCCCAGGTTGTACTGCGCCTCGGCCTGGCCCGCGGTCGCGGCCCGGCGGTACCACTGCAGGGCCTGCGCCGGGTCCTTTGGCACCCCGATGCCGGCCTCGTAGCGCGCGGCCAGGTTGTTCTGCGCATCGACCTGCCCCGCATCGGCCGCCTTGCGATACCACGCGATCGCCTGGGCCTGGTCCTCGACCACGCCCCAGCCATTGGAGTGCAGCACGCCCAGGTGGTAGAAGGCGTCCGCCACGCCTTGCGCCGCCGCCTTCTGGTACCAGGTCAGGGCCTGAGCGTAATCCTGTTCGACGCCCAGGCCGGCTTCATACCCGAAGCCCAGGCTCGTCTGCGCATTCGCATCGCCCTGCTCGGCGGCCTTGCGGAACCAGGCCATGGCCTTGTCGTTGTCCTCCGGCAGGCCGTCGCCGGTCCAGTGGCACTGACCGACGTTGAACTGTCCCCACGGCGAGCCGTTCTCAGCGGCCTTGAGATACCAGCCGCAGGCCACCCGCGCATCGTGCGCGAGACCCTCGCCAACCATGTGCAACTGGCCGACTTCGTTCTGCGAGGGGGCGTGACCGCGCTCGGCGGCACGCATGAACCATTCGAGGGCCTGCCGGTGATCGCGAGCCACGCCGGTGCCGTCGCGCAGCATCATGCCGAAGTTGAACTGGCCGCTCGCATCGCCCTGCTCGGCGGCCTTGCGATACCACTCGGCCGCCTTGGCCAGGTCCTTGGCCACGCCCTGGCCCTCCTCGTACATGCCGCCCAGCGCGTTCTGCGCCGCCGCGTCACCCTTGGCCGCCTTCGCAGCGTACAGCTCGAAGGCCCTGGCGTGGTCGCCCTGGGCAAATGCGACCTGGGGATCCTCGTCGATGACGACGGCCAGCACGACCAGCCCCGCCACGATGACGATCGACAGGCTCCCGGCGACCTGCCAGATCCGCCTCCACAGCTTCCGTCCATCCATGCCTGCCCCATGCAGCTTTGCGATAGCAGATTTCAACACACCGACGACCGGCCCCGGCCGTGGCGGCGGATGCATGCCGAGGTCCGAACGCGACCGGACTTCAGCGCAGGGACGAGCCCGGCCTGCTCCTGGACACCTACATCTGCCGGAATTGGTGCAGGAAGCTGCGGCTGACCGGCAGCACCTCGGTGCGGCCCTTCAGGTGCACCTCGGCCGTCTCGTTCGGCCCGCGCGTGATCTGGCTGACGCGGTGCAGGTTGACGATCACCGAGCGGTGCACCTGCGCAAAGCGGTCCGGGTCGAGCTCGTCGGCCAGCTCGCGGATGGTCTTGCGGATCAATGCCTCGCCGCCGTCCCACACCACCTGCGTGTACTTGGTGTCCGAGCGCATGAAGGCGACCTGCTCCACCGGCAGCAGGCGCACGTTCTGGCCCACCGAGGCCTTGATCCATTGCAGCCAGCTGCGCGGGGCGCTGCGGCGGCGCAGCTCGTCGGCCAGGCCGTCGAGCAGGGCTTCGGCGCCGGGCGTCAACTCGGGCTGCCGGGCCAGACGGTCGGCAAGGCGCTGCACGGTGTCGGCCAGGCGCGCCTCGTCGATCGGCTTGACGAGGTAGTCGATGGCGCCCTGGTCGAAGGCCTGTACCGCGTAGTGCTCGTAGGCGGTGATGAAGACGATCTGCGCGCGGCGGGCGATCGAGCGCGCGGCGTCGATGCCGTTCTGCCCCGGCATGTGCACGTCCAGGAACACGATCTGCGGCGCGTGCGTGTCGAACAGCTCCACCGCCTCGCGGCCGTTGCGCGCCTCGGCCACGATCTCGAGCTCGGGCCACAGCCGGGCCAGGTGGGCGCGCAGGCTGTCGCGCAGCAGCGGTTCGTCGTCGGCGATCAGGGCAGTGGCGTGCTTCATGGCAGGGGCGGCTCCTCGACGACGATCTCGGCGCGCAGGCCGTGCGGGGCAACGTCGCTCAGCTCGAGGCGCGCGCGGCCGCCATAGAAGGCCTGCAGGCGCGCCCGCAGGTTGGCCAGGCCGGTGCCCTGCGCGGCGGTCTCGGCCATGCCGGGGCCGGTGTCGACGACCCACAGGCGCAGCGCGCCCGTGGCGGGGTCGCGCGCCCCACCCACGTCGACGCGGCCGCCGTCCTCGCTGGGGTCGATGCCATGTCGCACCGCGTTCTCCACCAGTGTCAGCAGGGCCATCGACGGGAAGCGCAGCGCGCCCAGGTCGGCCGGCACCGCGATGCCGAACTGCAGCCGGTCGGGCATGCGAAGGTGCATCAGCTCGAGGTAGGCGCGCAGGAGCTGCAACTCGCTGGCCAGCGTGGCGTCGGCATCGTTCAGGCGCGGCATCGCGGCGCGCAGGTAAGCGATCAGGTGGCGCAGCACGGGCGCCGCACGGTCGGAGCGCGATTCGACCAGCGCCTGCACATTGGCCAGCGTGTTGAACAGGAAGTGCGGCTCGATCTGCGCGTGCAGCAGGCTCAGCCGCGCATCCAGCGCCTGGCGTTCCAGCGTGCTGCGCGCCAGCTCGAACTGCAGGCTGTCGGCCCGCGCCTGGGCATCGCGCTCGCGGTACAGCGCGCCCAGCGCCGTGACCAGCCCGACCGCCAGCGAAGTGAGCGAGATCGACAGCAGACCGGCGATGCGGCCCTCGTGGTGCAGCAGCTCGGCCACATTGAAGTCCACCGCCAGCAGGTAGGCCGCGAAGGTGGCCAGCGGTGCCACCAGGGCCACCGCCAGCACCTGGGCCAGCCAGCGCGGCAGCCAGCGTTGCTGCCAGTGTCCCGCCGCGGTGAAGGCCGCCAGCAACGCCATGCCCACGAACAGCGTGCGCCCCAGCACCAGCGCGAAGGGCGTGACGAAGATCGGGTTCAGCAGCGCCGCCACTGCCACGCTGAGCACCATCACGATCACGATGCGCCGCACCGGCAGCATCGAGGCCCAGCGCGACAAGGTGGGGGCGAAGGAGACGTCGGGGTTCATGGGGCGTGACGATAGTGCGCCACGGGGCCCATGACCAGAGCAGCGTGCCCCGGGTGCGACGAGCGACGGTTTGGCGGGGACGGGTGGCGTCCTGCCTCAGCGGATCCGTCGCGCCTCGACGTAGAAGCGCTTCTCGTGCGCCTCGCCCATCGAGAAGGTCTTGCGCGGCAGCGGGCCTTCGCGCACCACCATCTTCAGCAGATCGCCCTTGGCGACGGTGGGCAGGTGCAGCCCCAGGTTGCCCTCGGCCGCGCCCAGGCGCTCGAGCACGTCGTCGCCGTGCACGTAGTCGATGTGCGTGGCGCCGCCGCGCTCGAGCAGTCCGTCGATGAAGGGCTGCAGCGTGCCCACCGCCAGGGTGGACGGCGGGTCGGTGATCTCGACCACGCTGAAGCGCGGGCCGGGGCCGATCAGGCCGGCGGCATGGCGGTCGGCGCCGGTGGCATGCACGCGCTGGCGCATGGCCTCGGCGCTGGCCACGTCGGTGCAGCTGAAGCGGCTGCCGAAGGCCTGGGCCAGCGCCTGCCGCACGTCCACCGACACGCCGAACAGCAGCCGGTGGATGGGCGCGAAGTGCAGCGCCGGGTCGTGGATGTTCTCCACCTCCACCAGCGCCCAGCGGCTCGGGTGGTCCATGCCCACGGTGCCCTTGGCGCGTTCCCAGATGGCCTTGGCGGTGGCCAGCGAGTGGTTGCCGTCGCCCATGGCAAACAGCATCGGCGGGGTGCCGTCGGGCACGCCGTAGCGCGACGCGAAGGTGTGCGGGTCGGCCAGCGCCTGCAGGGCCTGCACCGCGCGGCCGGCGCGCGCGGCGTCCACCGCCCGGCCGCTGACGCGACCGCCGCCCTGCATCAGCGGCGTGTCGTACAACGGCGCGAGGGCGTCACTCTCGGCGCCGATGGGCTCGATCACCGTGCACCGCGGGTCGTCGATCAGCACCAGGATGTGCGGCAGCTCGAGCTCGGCGCCGCTGCGCACCTCGATGCGCGGGGCCAGGCGCTCGACGATGGTGCCCTCGGTCGGCCGGATCAGGCTGGCCGACGCGGCGCTGAAGTCGTAATGCTCGAGGTCGAGCTCCAGCATCAGGCCGCGCCGCAGCTGCGGGCCACCGGGCTGCTCGATCGTGCGCTCGACGTAGATCGCGCCGTCGTGATCGCGCAGCAGGCCCTCGGCCAGGTAGCGGCGCATCGTGGCCTGGATGCGGGCGATGCGCTCGGGGGCATCGGCCTTGCCCAGGAACACCTCCGGAAAGATCAGCTGCAACGTGGACGGCGCCTCACCCACCGCGCGCGCCACGTCGGCCCAGTAGTCGGGCTCGGAGGTGTACTGGTCGCAGGCGACCACCGCCCACTTCGCCAGATCGATGTCGGACCGCGGCAGACAGACCCGCGGCAGCCGGAAACCTGTTGGTGCGCCCATGCTCGGCAACCCTGCAGTGGAAAGCATCCATGGTACCGATGCGGCGCCAAGCTTGACCGTCTGCGGCGCCGAATGGCGATCACCGCCCCCAATGCAGGAAGCCGCCCCAGGGCAGCGGCAGGGACTTGAACGGCGCCATGACGGACGGACGCTCAGTGCGCCTGTAGCAGTCCGGCGTCCGACAGCGTCTGCCGCACCACCGCGTCTTGCACCGCGGACCACAGGAGGCGGGGCGCGTCCAGTGCCAGCAGCAGGCAGGCGCGGCTGCGTTCGCCGGACGGCTCGCCGAGCTGGATCAGGCGCATGGCGAAGGTGTATTCGATGTGGCCGATGCCGCCCCGAGTGCGCCGGGCGTCGTTGAGGTCGTCCAGCGCGGCCAGGCGGTACGGCTCGCGTGCCGACTCGACCAGCTGCAGGGCCTGGCCCGCCGCATCATCGGCCTGTGCAAGCTGCAGCAGCGCTGCCTGCAGGCCTGCCAGCACCCTGTCGGCCACATGCGCCGGCAAGAGCTCGCGGATGGCGAGCTGTGCGGCGCAGATGCACAGCAGGAAGCGCTCGCGCACCAGGGTGGCGGCGCAGACGCCGGCGGCCGATTCGAGCGTGGGGCTCTGCCGCATGCCCTGCCTGAGCCAGGGCAGGCTGGCAAGGTCCATGCCGATGGCGTGACCCGCGTCTTCGGGATGGGTGACCGGGCGTCGGGGCATCGGGGTGATGATAGTAAACGTAGATTGATTGTTATCTCAGGGCGCACTGACCGACGGGCCTGCCTCATCCACCCGGATGACCCGCCATCGCCGCGGCCGATGCCGGGCGACGCATTGACCCTGCCGCAATCGAAGGCATCGATGCGCGCTCACAGTCCGTGGACATTGTTTCGGTGGCCCGGACTCGCGGCCGCCGAGGCCCTTTGTTCCACCCGACTGGAGACTGCGATGAATTCGACCCTTCGACGCTCCCGCGCCTTGTCGTCCCCATGGGTCGCGCTGTTGCTGGGTGCCTTGGCCATCACCGCCTGGGCCGCGGGCGACCTGACGCTGACCGGTGCCAACGAGGTGCCGGCCGTGACCACCACGGCCAGCGGCAGCGGCCGCATCACCGTGGCCGGCGACGGCGCGGTGAGCGGCAGCGTGAAGACCACCGGCATCGCCGCGACCATGGCCCACATCCACGTCGGTGCCGCCGGCAAGAACGGGCCGGTGATCGTGCCGCTGTCCAAGGGCGCGGACGGCAGCTGGACCGTGCCCGCGGGCGCCAAGCTCACGGCCGAGCAGATGAAGAGCTACCAGGCCGGCGAGCTTTACGTCAATGTGCACAGCGATGCCCACAAGGGCGGCGAGATCCGCGCGCAGCTGACGCCGTGATGCCGAGGCCGCTGTGCGATGGCCATGGTGCCGTGGCCGGCCGGCCGCGCGCACGCGCGCCCCGGCTTCAGCCGGGCATCTCGATCACGATCTTGCCCGGCACCTGGCGCCGGGCCAGGGTCTGTAGCGCCTGCAGGGCGTCCGACAGCGGATAGCGCGCGCCGATCAGCGGCCTGAAGTCACCCTGCTCGGGCAGGCGGGCCACCTCGTCCAGCAGGGCCTTGCCGCGATCGGGCCGGCCGCGCAGGTACTCGCCGGCACGCACGCCCACCAGCGAGAAGCCCTTGATCAGGGCCAGGTTGGCGGCCAGCGTGGGGATGCGTCCGCTCGCGAAGCCGACCACCAGCAGACGGCCCTCGGGCGCAATGCAGCGCACCGATTCGTCGAACACATCGCCGCCCACCGGGTCGAAGACGACGTCGGCGCCGCGGCCGCCGGTGAGCGCCTTCACGCGCTCGCGGAAGCCGTCGCCAAGCACCAGCAGGTGCTCCGCGCCCAGGGCCGCCAGTGGCGCCAGCTTGTCGGCCGAGGTGCCGGTGGCGATGACATGGGCGCCCAGGTGCCGGCCCAGTTGCACGGCCGCGGCGCCGACACCGCCGCTGGCACCGTGCACCAGCAGCACCTCGCCGGCGCGCAGCTGGCCGCGCACCACCAGCGCCACCCAGGCGGTGAGCGCGCCCACCTGGTAGGCGGCGGCCTGGACCCAGTCGAAGCCTGCGGGCTTGCGGCGCAGCAAGTCGGCAGCGGCGACCACGCGCTGCGCGATGGCACCGTCCTTGCGTCCAAAGCACACGGCATCGCCGAGGCGGATGCCCTGCGATTCGGCCACGCCCTGGCCCAGTTCGCAGACCGTGCCTGCACCTTCCATGCCCAAGACGAAGGGCAGCTCGGGCCGGTGCTGGTAGGCGCCACGCGTCATCAGCAGGTCGGGAAAGTTCAGCGCGGCGGCGCGCACCTCGATGGCCACCTCGCCGGGGCCGGGACGCGGCGGCGCGATGTCGGTCAGGGCGACGCCGGCCAGGTCGTCGGCGAGTCGGTGGCAGACCAGTGCTTGCATCGTGTCGCTCCGTCCGGTGGGCTCAGCCACTCGCCAGCGTGGTGTCGCGCACGTCCTGGGCCACCGCCTTGGCCTGGTCGTTGGCCGCGCGGCGCTGGGCGATCTCTTCCGGACTCAGGCGAGCGAGGTCCAGGTAGTCGTGCTTCCAGTCGGCGTGGCCGTTCCAGCGCAGCGGGTTCTGCACCG
>Ga0075163_10005943_pt1 | contig 16211 bp, 18 predicted proteins | sample JI1023141ADNA_FD_71478 | JGI IMG/M metagenome (GOLD analysis project Ga0075163, IMG submission 71478) | Wastewater effluent complex algal communities from Wisconsin, to seasonally profile nutrient transformation and Carbon sequestration -... | ecosystem: Engineered > WWTP > Effluent > Algae...
TCTTCCGGCGGTGGGAAGCTGGCATCGATATGCCAGCCATCGTCCCAGGGCTTCTGCGTCGACGGGAAGCGGGCGACAATGGCGCCCAGCGCGCCGGGCATGGTCCAGCGGCCTGCGCCGACGAGTTGGTCCAGCGCTGCGGTCAGGCGTGGCGAAGCTGCAGCTTCACCAAATGGTGGCAGGGGCGGCGCCGTGATCCGCAGCACAGGCTCCTTCCACTGTTCGGGTGCAGCCGGCGACAGGCCGAGCGCGCGAAAGATGATGTTGCTGCATGCCTCTGCCGTTTCGCGCACAAACGCGTTCTCCAGCTTCACTGCGCCGGTCTCGACAAAGGATTCGATCTGATCGGACGGTAGGCTCATCGGCGCTATGTAGGCGCGGATGCCGGCCTGTCACCCCTGATCGCGCCCCAGATCGCCACCAGCAAAAGAAAGACGCTGGCTATGGTCATACCGGGGAGCAGGTATTGCCCTGCGGTGTCGGGAGCGGCCACGGCCCACAGCGACGAGGCGAGCGGGATCGCGCAGATCGGCAGGGCGACCATCCAGGCGCCGCCGCGTTGCGCAATCATGACGCCGCAGAGTGTCGTGACGACGGCAAGTCCGACCCATTTGATGTTGGTGGCGATCATCAGCCCCATGAGCCAGGGCGTTGGCGCATCCGGCGCCGCGCTGAGAGTGAACATGCCGATATTCTCGAAAACATCAGCGATCGCGCATGCTATGGCGAGGATAACGGTGATCCGGCCGAGCCCGCGATTGTGAGCGCCTAGGGCCAATGCCGTCAGGCAGTAGAACGCCGTGTAGGCCGGAATGTAGGCGAAGGTGTCAACGATGTTGGCATGGTCCAGCTGTGACGCCAGCGCGGCGCGGCAGGTTTCGCCGGCGAGCCCAAGTATGCGCTGAACTTCTGCCGTTGTCCGCACCAGTTCGAACGCGGTGAGCGTGGACATTGGAAGCGGATTGCATGGCGCCGCCGTGATGGCCATGAACGGGATCACGGCGAGCATCAAGGCGGCCGCGATCACCGCGAGGCGGAATATCCATTTCGTCGTCATGTTGTCCCCCCTGCGCCCTTCCTAGAAACCCCGGAACTCTACCACTTCGCTGAGAGGCGCGCGCTCCGCGTAGAGGTCGTTCACCGGCTCGTTCGGATCAGGCACGCCAATCGCCATGCCTGCGTAGAGCATGTGATTGTCGTCGAGGCCGAAATGCTCGTGCAGTTCGACGCGCAGGCGCGCCCAGCATTCCTGCATGCACGTGCCCCATCCGCGCTCTTCGGCGAGGAGGGCGATGGTCTGCATGTACATGCCCATGTGCGCCCACTGGCCATGGCCCATGCGCTTGTCGATGATGAGGAAGAGGCCGATGGGCGCGCCGAAGAAACGATAGTTGTTGGCGAACCACATAAGACGGGCGGCGCGATCCTCCTTCGGGATGCCGATCTTGTCGTACATCATTTCGCCGACACGGCGGCGACGCGCGTCGTAGACGGGGTCGATCGCCTTGAGGTCCGGGTATACCGGGCGGTCGCCGGGGACGGCTCCCATCGGGTCAGCGGCGAGAACACGCTGCGCCATCGCAACGATCTGGTCCTTCTCCTCGCCCGCGACGGCGATGACTTTCCATGGCTGCAGGTTGCCCCCCGATGGCGAACGCTGGGCCGTGGTGAGCAGGTCTGCAATGTCGCCCTTGGTGATTGGCGTTGGCAGGAAAGCGCGCGTGGAAATCCGCTGGCGGACGGCTTCGGTGACGGTCATCGGCGGGTCCTTGAGATAGTGGGGCGGATTCGGAAATTGCGGGGTGTCGGAATCGGGCGAGATCATGGCTGGCAACATGACCATTTGTTCGTTTGACCCGGCCGCATGCAAGCGGCGAGTCTGAACTCTTCATCTTCTCACCGAACAGGTCCTGCGATGACCCCAGAACTCACCGCCGCGCTGATCGCCACAGGTGTGGTCGTGCTGTTGCTGCTGGGCGCGCTGCGACTGATGCGGCCGCGCGAGATGACGCTGCCGGATTATCCCGAGCTTCCCCCGCCTCCGAAGGACGACGTCACCGGCCAGGCGCCGCGCGCCTGAACCTGGGATAACCCCACGTAACCTTTGCTGCAGATGGGTGGGCGCCAAACGCAGTAACACAACGAGATGTTGTGTTACGTTCAGGTTGGCGAGCGCACTCTGTCGGGATGAAAAAGCTCATCCTTCTGGCCCTGCCAGCCGCCTTCCTGACCCTCGGCGCGTGCTCGACCTACGGGTATTACGACGATTACGGGTACGGCTACGACGACTACGGTTACAGCGGCTATGGCTATGGCCAGGGTGGCGGTAACTACGGCTCGTCTGGCGCGACGATCATCTGGCACGACGGGTATTACGACAATTACTACGGCCCCGTTCACGGCGGCTATTGGGACCCCGACGGTTACTTCTGGTACCAGTCCTATTCCAGCGGCCCGTATGTGCGCGATCATGGCCGCCACTTCCGGCGCGACCGGTTCAATGGCGGCAACCAGTTCCGGTATCAGGACTATCGCGGGCATCATGGCGGCGACCGGGATCGGGACCGCAACACATATCCACCGCTGTTCTCCGGACAGGATGGTGGGCGGCGGGATGATGACCGGCGGGGCGATGATCGTCGCGGTGATGGCCGGCGTGGTGATGACGGGATCGTGTGGAGCGACGGCCGGGGCGGCAATGGTCCGCCGCGGGGGAATCCGCCGCCGCCGCAGCAAGGCGGGCGGGATCGGGATGATGATCGTGGGCGCGACGGACGCGGGCAGGATGGGCGCGGCCGCGACAATGGCGGATCGCCGCCGCTGTTTGGCGGCTCCCCGCCGCCTCAGCCGCGTGACCGCCAGCCTGAACTGGATGGCGGACCGCCGGGAGGTGGGCGTGGTGGAGACCGTGGACGCGGCGATGGCGGGCGCGTGGACAATGGACCGCCGCCGCCGCTGTTTGGAGGGCAGGCGCAGCCTCCGCCGCCGCAGCAACAGCCGCGCGGACAGGGCCAGGGCCAGGGACAGGGCCAGCCGGGCTCACGTGGTGATGGCCGGGGCGACAACCGCGGTGATGATCGGGGCGGAGACCGCGGCCGTGGCAGGGACGGCGATCGCGACGACAATCGTGGCCGCGGCGACGAGGGCCGGCGCGACCCCGACTAGGCGCCCGCTAGACTAGACCGAAAAGCTCGTGCCGCAGCCGCAGCCCGACGTTGCGTTCGGGTTGTGGATGCGGAACGCCGCGCCGATGATCTCGTCGACGAAGTCGATCTCCGACCCCGCGAGGAAGGGCAGGCTGGCCTCGTCCACCACGGCCTTCGCGCCATCGCGCTCGATCACCGTGTCGTCGGCGTTCGCCTTGTCGGCGAACCCGAAGCGATAGGAAAAGCCCGAACAGCCCCCGCCAATCACCTCGACGCGCAGCATCGTGCCCGCGGGCTGGCCCGCCACGATCTTCGCAATCCGGCGCGCGGCCGAGGCGGAAAGGCTGACGCCCACATGTTCAGCGACTTCGGTCATGCCTCCCAGATAGGGAGATTGGGGCGGGAAGGGAAGGTGGGGCGGGTTCCCTACCTCGCCGACGACGGGGCTGGTGGCGCGCAGCGGAGCAGTGTGCCGATGGTGGCGCTTGCGCGGGTAGCCGATCGCGCCGCGATTGCTGGACCAGCCTAGTCGAGCGGCCGGTCTGGCGTGACGCCGTTGGCTGCCGCGCGGGCGAGGTTCACGATCATCAGGCGGACATCGTCTTCCTCGATCTTCAGGAAGGCCGTCAGGAGATCGTAGATATCAAATTCGTCCGCGGCGTCACCCTGAAGCTTCTGCAAGATTTCGGAATGGGTGAGGGCGACTGTTCCCTTCAGGAAGTAGCCGATTGCGACGTCCAGTTCGGCGGCGATCTTTGCGAGACGAGCGACCGTAATCCTGTTCTGCCCCTGTTCGTACTTCTGGAGCTGCTGGAACGAGATGCCGAGTTGTTCGGCAAGAGCGGCCTGGGAGAGCCCGCGTTCGCGGCGACGCATCATCACGCGCTTGCCGATAAGGCGATCAACGGGGCCGGCATCCTTGGGCGAGGGCCCTCCCTCTGGCCCATCGGCGTTGCTCGGGTCGGCCATGTCGTTGTCCCCCAATTGCCCTCGCTTGCTTGTCCGGCGCCGGCGCTTGGAAAATATCCCACTTTTCGAATTAGGCATCAGAAGGAACTGCGGTTCATTTCGGCCAGTTGACGGAAGGACGGACGGCTCGCAGTGTGGGCATCGGAGGGAATGCCGTGAATACCCAGCGCGCTCGGTTAGCGGAGTCGCTACTCTCGTTCTCCCAGCTTACAATCCGGGCTACCTCCGAGCGTCAGCTTCTGCCTGAGCTGATGACCAGGCTCGCTCCCTTTGGCGTCACGCATGTCAGCGCCGGAGTCACGACAGATCGCAACCGCGTCTTCAAGATTGGCAACCGGAACCACTTCGGCCAGCTGAACATGGCGTGGGCGTCGACCTATTTCGGGCGTCGCCTCTTTCGTGACGACCCGATCCTCGGACACTCCCTGCGGGCCGAGAGAGCGAACTACTGGGACCGCGCCATCGACATGTCGCGCGTTGCGAAACCGGGCAAGCGCGTCTTGAGCATGGCGGCCAGCTGCGGCGTCAAGGATGGCTTCATCGTTCCCGCGCCCCTTTTCAATGGCGATGTCATGATCGTCGCATTCCAGGGCGACCGACTGGATCGTGACCCAGACGTTGAAGCGCTGATGCGCGGGCTTGGCATGTATTACGGCATGGAAGGTCAGCGCCTCATCACGGCTGCGAACATGCGCGCCGGCTCGCTCTCGGCGCTCACGGGACGCCAAATTCAGACGCTCCACCTTGCCGCTCTTGGCAGACGCCAGGGTGAAATCGCCGCCGAGATGGGGATCAGCGTCAACACGGTCGAATATCATCTCAAGATGGCGCGAGGCCGGCTGGGCGCTAAAAACACTGCGGAAGCTGTAGCTCTGCTTTACTCGACCCCGCCCAATCTGTTCCGTTCCTACGGAGACCCGTAGGCGTCGGGGCGAGCGACTGGAGCCAGACTTCTCCTCTCTGGGTGAAAGAGGGGGGACGGGCTCGTTGCTTAGTCACTGCGTTACACCAGCAAACCGGCCGCGCTATCCTGACCAGCTGGATCAGATGTTTCGGCAGCGCCACGCGCTCTTCGTTGAAAGGAAGGGCTGGCGGGAGCTGAGACGCGCGGATGGCCGCGATATCGACGCCTATGATGGGGATGAAACCGTTTACATCATCGTCATGGGCGATGCTGGAGAGGTGTTCGCATCCGCGCGCCTCAATCCTACGTGGTCGCGGCATCAGCTTGAGCAAGGCTCCGATTTCCGTGCGGCTTATGCCCAGCATCCCGTGCCTTGTGGACCCAAGGCCTGGGAGTGTTCGCGTCTGATTGGTGGTGATGGGCGACTGGGACGTGAGCACGTCACCGAGAGCTTTGGCCGGCTGATGGTCGCCGTCGGCGAGTTCTGTCGCCGCCGTAGCGTTACGGAGATCATCTCCATCCTTGAGACAGCGGCCGTCACCCAGTTTCAAACACAGGGCTATCGTTGCGAACCTCTCGGACTCCCCGTGCGGTTCGAGACTGACAAGGGTCCGTCGGACGCCATCGCGACGATCATTCGCCCCCGTCCGGCAGGCGCGGCGCGGGACGGCAGCCCCTCAATGTGGGTGGGGCCCGCGATGTTCGAGGCGGCCTCGGCATCACGCGCGAATGCAGACGGCCAGCCTGGCTTTGCGCTGTTGGAGAGCGCCGCCGAGATCATGAGCGAGGAAGGCCAACGACGGGCGCTGCGCGCGATTCACGGAGTGATCGAATGGGAGCTGGCTGGCGTGCAAGAGATGCAGCGACGGGCGGCCAACTGACCGATGACTCTGCAGGGTCAGATTGCACAAACCATGGCTGTGAATTTCTACTAGAAGTTGGTTCCCAAGTCGGGCCCTGCCGGTAACGGTATCCGCGTTGGCCCGACCCCCAACCCAGGGCCAGCAACGGAAGGGCGCTCCTAACCGGGGCGCTCTTTTGCTTTTGGCGATCTGAGTTCGGTCGGCAATGCGTCGTGGGCTCTTCGATTTGCGAGGGGCGAATTTGGGCTAGAGGTGGGCATTCGTCTGCTTCGCAGACGGCCCCCTCCGTTACGACGCTTCGCGTCGCGCTGGCTCCCCCGCCTTCGGCGAGGGAGGACTTCCTACCTTGACGCCCGGGGCGAACGGGCTCGTAAGGTTGGGGATGGCAAAGACGTTTGTTCCTCCACCTCGGGCGGTGTTTGCGACTGATCCGGCGCGGTCGCGGGGGCGGTTGAATCTGGAGTCGCCTTCGGCGACGCGGACGGAGTTTCAGCGGGACAAGGATCGGATTGTTCATTCGGATGCGTTTCGGCGGCTGAAGCAGAAGACGCAGGTTTTTGTGGCCCATGAGGGCGATCATTACCGGACGCGGCTGACGCACTCGCTGGAGGTCTCGCAGATTGCGCGGACGGTGGCGCGGGTGCTGGGGCTGGATGAGGATCTGGCGGAGACGCTGTCGCTGGCGCACGACATCGGGCATCCGCCGTTCGGGCATGCGGGGGAGACGGCGCTCAATGCTGCGATGGAGCAGTATGGCGGGTTCGATCACAATGCGCAGGCGCTGCGTGTACTGACGAAGCTGGAGCATCGGTATCCGGAGTTCGACGGTCTGAACCTGACCTGGGAGACGCTTGAGGGCGTGATCAAGCATAATGGTCCGCTGGTGACGGCGGAGCGGCCGGCGGGGAAACTGCCGACGGCGTTTCGCGAGTATGAGGCGTTGCAATCGCTGGAGCTCAATACGTTTGCAGGGCCTGAGGCGCAGGTGGCGGCGCTGGCCGACGACATTGCGTACAACAATCACGATATCCAGGACGGGCTGCGGGCGGGTCTGTTTGGCGTTGACGATCTGATGGATGTGCCGCTGGCGGGGGACGTGTTCGCCGAGGTGATGGCGCAGTATCCGGGGCTTGAGCGGGACCGGCTGATTTCGGAGTCTGTGCGGCGGCTGATCGGGATCTGGGTGCAGGACCTGATTGCGGAGTTCGGGCGGCGCGTGGCTGTGGCGCGGCCGAAGTCGGTGGAGGATGTGCGCGAGCTGGATGCGCCGCTGGCGGCGTTCTCGGAGGACATTGCGGAGCGGCAGAAACCGCTGCGCGCGTTCCTCTTCGAGCGGATGTACCGGCATCACAAGGTGAACCGGATGATGAGCCAGGCGCGGCGGATCGTGGGCGATCTGTTCGGGCTGTTCCTGTCGGAGCCGGAGACGCTGCCTCCGCCGTGGCGGGACGAGGCGAAGGCGGCCGGGGCGGACAAGGTGAAGCGGGCGCGGGTGGTGTGCGATTACATCGCGGGGATGACGGACACGTACGCGATCGAGGTGCACCGCAGGCTGTTCAATCTTGAACGGTGGGTGTGAGGCCTACTTCGCGAAGATCAGGTCCGTGACTTCCGTGGGCAGCAGGGTGGCGGCCTTGAGTTCGGGAAGACGCGAGGCGTCGGTGATCTCGTTCGGGAATTTCTGGCCGAGCTCGCGGATGACGGTGTTGGCTTCTTCATCGAGACCGTTGAGGCGCAGGGCGGCGGCGAGGATGTAGGAGCCGATGGGCGCGCCGTCGGGGGCGGCCTCGCGGGCTTCTTCCAGCGCCTTGGCCTTGTCGCCCTTCATGATGTGATAGATGGCGAGCGGCTGGTGGTACCAGGGCGGGTGGCCGGGGTTGAAGGCGATGGCCTTGTCGGCGAGCTCGCGGCCTTTTTCGGGGTCGCCGGAGAGGATGTACATCTGCGCGGCGTCGGAGAGGATCTCGGCGTTGTTGGGGTTGAGCTGCAGCGCCATGGCGATGGAGCGGCGGAAGCCTTCGATGTCGCCGGACTGGAACTGCGCGATGGCGAGATACTGATGCGCCATGGCGGAAGAGGAGTTGGCCTCGACCGCGCGCTGGGCCGCGGCGAGGGCGCGGGCTTTCGCGTTGGGCTCGGGGTTGAAGTTGTAGCGGATCTCGTCGCCGTACATCCATGAGAGCTTGGCCCAGGCCGGCGCGTAGCGCGGCGAGCGGGTGGTGACTTCCTCGAGGCATTTGCGGACGTCGGCGTGTTTCTCGCGCGATTTGGCGCGGGAGTATTCGTAAGAGTCGAGGACGCAGAGATAGTCCTTCATCGAGATGGCGCGGTCGCCAGTGAGGTCTTCCTTGAGGCGTTCCTGGATGACGCCGTGGGGCTGGCCGAGCTGGCCTGCGACCTTGCCGGCGAGTTCGGTCTGGACGTTGAGGACGCCGCTAGCGTCGTCGAGGGGGCTGATGTCGACGTCGGACCAGACGACGCGGTTGTCGCCGGCGTGAACGAGCTGGCTGGTGATGCGCAGCTCGCCGCTGGCGGCCTGGATGGAGCCGGTGACGATGAAGTCGGCGCCGCGCGGATCCTGCTTTGCGGATTCACCGGTGGAACCGATGACGGTGTCGTAGCCAAGCACGGTGAGTTCGGGGAAGCGGGAGAGGCTGTCGATGAGGTCGATCTGCAGGCCGTCGCGCAGGGAGCCTGCATAGTCGGGGCCGTCGATGAGCTGGTAGCGGGCGACGAAGATGACGGGGCCGGCGGGGCGGGTTCCGGCAAAGCCACGGGCGGGGTCGTCGGTGGCGGGCTTGGGCGCGGTCAGCATGAAGGCGAAGACGGCGATCAGGGCGATGGAGGCCGCGATGAGCATGGCCGGCATTACCCACGGCCGGGCGGCCCAGGTGGTGGCCCAGGCCGGGCCGGTGGTCGCGGGGGTGGATGAGGGGTGGGTGACGGTTGGGACGGGGGGCTCTTCGCCGTTGGTGATGTGGTCGGGCACAGATGGGGGCGGGGCAGGCAGGCCAGCCTCGATGCGCGTGAAGGTTGGCTGGTAGCCGCCGGGCGGAACCTCGATCAGGACGCGGACGCCCGGGGGCGGCTTCTTGTAGAAGGCGGCGAGTTGGCCGCGCAGGCGGCTGGCCTGGACGCGGACGATGGAATCCACGCGGGGGTCGAAGGTGGACGAGCGGTCGAACACGTCCATCGCAATGGAGTATTCCTTGAGACGGTCGCCTTCGCCCTTGAGCGTTTCGCCAACGATATAATCGAGCAGGGTCTGCAGGCGCTGCGAGCCGGCGAACGGGCGCGACGCCTTGATCGCCGCCACCGCCTCACCGATTTCGGCGCGGCTTGGCGTGTTTGAGTCGGAGCCCCCCATGGAGTCCAGACCCCCTCCGTCCCCATCGGGCGGGCGGGAAAAGTCCATTTTGCCGCCCCGTTTTGCGAGCTACGGGCATACTGGAGAACCCAGCCATATTGTAAAGCAGATAAGCCTAAGCGTTTAACATTGGATTTTACGCAGCAAAATCAGGGTGTTACGTCATGTAACATCGGCGTAGCGGTTACGAGGTCGCTTCGCTGCGGATTTAGCCTTCTGCTGGGGGGCTAACTCCATCATGTCACCGGTCGCAGTGCGGTGGCCTTCCGTCCCCCCCAACCCACGAGGGCCGCTGCGCGACGCGTCGTGCCCGGGCGCAGGAGCTTGCTCCAGCACCCGGGTACGGTCGCAGTCTTTTTTCGGAGTTAGAGATGCCCACAAGCACGCCGTCCGGGGCGCGCTTTGCGTTGGTCGTCGACGACAACCCTGCAGCGGCCGCGATCAGTGGTGCGCTGTTGGCGGCGTCTGGCTGGACCGTGGAACACGCACGCGACGGATTTGAAGCGATCGTAAGGTTTCGGTCCCGACACTATGGCGCCGTTGTGCTGGATTACCGGCTCCCGGGCATGGATGGCGTCGAGGTGCTGGCCTGGATCCGCCGGCACGTGGCCAACGCCCCCGAGGTCGTGGTGGTGTCTTCCGACCCGATGGCGGTGCTGCAGGAGCGGTTCCGGGGCCTTGGGGTCAAGGCAATCCTGAACAAGCCGGTCTCTGCCATCGACCTGTGCCAGGTGCTACGGGCGGCCTGAACCCTATTCGGGTTCCACAATTTTGCTGTTCATTAAGGCCCACCCGGCAGGATGGCGACGGGAGCCTGCGTCAGCGGGCGCCATGATCCATGGACGGGCCCCATGACGCGCTATTCAAGATCTGTGATCCCCGGGCGGCCGCACGGCGAGGATGGCGGCGAGAAGGCCGCGATCGACAACATGGTGTTCGGCGGACCGGCCAAGAAGCGTGGGCCGAAGCCAGCCAATGACGAGGCTGATCCTGATTTCCTTCCTCCGGTGGAGGACGACGAGGCCGACCTGCTGGTTGGCCGATCCAATTCTGACAGGCGCAAAGGTGATGACCGCCGCAAGCAGGGCGGTGAGCGCCGTGCGGCCGCGCGTAAGCCTTCCGAATATGCACCGCTGCGCGAGCAGGGCGGCTATCGCGCCGCCGATGACGGCAAGCGCGGACCGATCCTTCTTGTTGGCGCGCTGATGATCGTCGCCGTGTTCGGCGTCGTTGTCTGGAACGCCTATCGCGAGGACGGCTCGGCTGGAGAGCCGACAGAGGTCGCCGAACTGGGCGAGTCCGGTCCGTTCAAGCGCCCCTATATAGACACGACAGAAACACCGGCCCCTTCGATGGCCGAAGAGATTGGCGTGCTGGACGATCTCGACGGCGCGCCGTCGAACCCGGTCGCGTCGAGTGAAGTGAGACCCGCGACGCCGCCGGCCGCAGCCGCGCCCGCCCCCGCGCCGGCAAAGCCCCAGCCCCAACCTGAAGTGAAGGCGCCCGCGCCGTTGAAGCCGCCGGCGTCTGCTCCTGTTCGCGCCGCGACAGCCGTGACCCAGCCGGGTCCGGTCGCTCTTGTGCCGCCGCCTGCAGCCAAGCCGCCCGCCGCTGCGCCCGCTCCCGCGCCCAAGCCCGTTGTCACAGCTGCGCCGCCGGTGTCGGCCGGCGCCATCCCGGTTTTCGCCGCTGGCGGCGCCTGGTTCGCACAGATCGCTTCGACCTCCAGCGAGGCTGGAGCGCTTGAGGAATGGGGCCGCCGCGCCAAGTCGTGGCCGGATCTCTTCTCGTCTGCGGAAAGGTCGATCCAGACGGCAGACGTCAACGGCCAAACCCGCTACCGTCTGCGCGTGGGAGCCTTCGCGTCTAAGGCAGATGCGACGGCGTACTGCGCTGAAGTGAAGGCGAGGGGCGGCAACTGCCTGCCCGCCCAGAGGTAACTGGCCGTCACCGTGAAAAGGGGGCCCTGTGAGGGGCCTAGGGTAACGCTGGCTTTGGGGTGATGCTACCGGTAGGAACTGGCTTTGGTGTGTAGATCATGCGGCTCGCCGGGCGGCTGGGAGATGCCGAACTTGATCGCGACGGCGCCTAAAGCGAGCAGAACGGGCGGGACCAGCAATTTGCGAAGCATGCTATTGTTTGGCATAGCGTGCGAAGTAGAAAAGCCCCGCATTGCCTGAGGCCATCGGCTTCTAGAGACAACCGGAATTCCGAATGGCCGAGCCAAGCGCGTGTATCCTTTCCGTTGCTGGGCTGAGGCTCACGGACGGAGAACGGAAGCTCCTGTCATCGGCCAATCCGTGGGGCATCATCCTGATGGGGCGCTCGTGCGAGAGCCCCGCGCAGGTGAAGGCGCTGACGGACGAAATCTGTGACGCGACAGGGCGCAGGACGCTGATCTTCATCGATCAGGAAGGTGGGCGCGTGCGGCGCCTGAAGCCGCCGGCGTGGCCGGACTTTGCGGCGCCGGGCGTTTATGGCGAGCTTTACAAGACTGATCCCGAAGCGGCATTCGCGGCGACGTGGCTGCACCATCGCCTGATGGCGGCGGAGCTGGAGCCGATGGGCATCCGCGCGGACTGCGCGCCTGTGGTCGATATCCATCATGTGGGCATGCACAAGATCGTCGGCGACCGTTCGTTCGGCGCGTCGGTGGAAGTTGTGGCCGAGCTGGCGCAGGCGGCGCTGGACGGTCTCGGCGCGGGCGGCGTTGCCGGCGTGATCAAGCACATGCCGGGACATGGGCGCGCGGAAGTGGACAGCCATGAGAGCATGCCGGTGGTGCGCGCCTCGCGTGAGCTGGTCGATATGGATATCGCGCCGTTCAAGGCGGTGCATCACGCCACGATGGGGATGACTGCGCACCTGGCGTTTGCGGCGCTGGATGATGAGGCGACGCCGGCGACGCTGTCGCCCAAGATCATCAACGAGATCATCCGGGGCGAGATCGGGTTCGATGGCCTGCTGATGACGGACGATCTCGGCATGCGGGCGCTGGGCGGGTCGCTGGCCTCGCGGGGGACACGGGCGCTCAAGGCTGGATGCGATGTGATCCTGCACTGCGCGGGGCTGGATGCGTGGGGCAAGGTGCTGCGCGAGCCGGATCCGGTGCTGCGCGAGATGGAGGAGGTGGCGGCTGTGTGTCCACCCCTGTCAGGCGAGTCGCTGCGCCGGGCGGAGGCGGCGGATGCTGCAACCGGGCATGTCGGGAGCTTCGACAAGGCTGAAGGCAGGGAGCGGCTGGAGCAGCTGTTGTCTGGCGGGGCCCACCCGTCTACAGCGGGGACATGACCGCACTACCCGGTTCCGATGAAAGCATGCTGACGCAGGCGGCCGCTGAAGCCGCCGACGCGGCGGATGCTTTTACGGTCGATCTCGACGGGTATGAGGGGCCGCTGCACCTGCTGCTGGACCTGGCGCGGAAGCACAAGGTCGACCTGGTGAAGGTGTCGATCCTGCAGCTGGCGGACCAGTATCTCGCGTGGATCCGCGAGGCGCGCGAGAAGCGCATGGATATCGCGGCGGACTATCTCCTGATGGCCGCTTGGCTGGCGTTCCTGAAATCGAAGCTGCTGCTGCCGTCCGAAAAGAAGGACGAGGACGAGGTCGATCCTGATGCGCTGGCCGGGCGGCTGGCGTTCCGGTTGCGCAGGCTGGAGGCGATGCGCAATGCGGTGGAGGATCTGTACGCCGGGCATATCGACGGGCGCGATGTGTTTCCGCGCGGCGATCCGCAGTTGGCGAAGATCATCCGCAAGCCGCTCTGGAATTCGACGCTGCACGATATCCTGAAGGCGTTCGGCGATATCAATGTGCGGAAGGTGAAGCTGAAGTCGCATGTCATCAGGCGGCAGCCGGTGGTGCCGCTGGAGGCGGCGCGGCAGAGGCTGGCGGCGCTGGTGCCTGACCTGATCGACTGGGCGTCGATCCAGCAGATGCATGTGATGGATGAAGAGTCGAAGGATGCGCCGCGCAGGTCTGAAGTGGCGAGCTTCTTTTCGGCGGCGCTGGAGCTGACGAAGAACCGGGTGGTGGATATCCGGCAGGATCAGCTGTTCTCGGATGTGTTCGTGCGCAAGACGCCGGCGGATGAGCTGAAGGCGGCGGAATGAGCGGGGAAGCGGACAAGCCGGATCTGGACGCGATGCGCGATGCGGTCGCGAAGCTGGCGAAGAAGCGCAAGGGCGCGGCTGCGCCGGTTGTCGAGCCGGAAGTTGCGGTTGAGGCGGCGGCCAAGCCTGTTCGGGTTGAGGCTGATCCCGAGAAGCTGAGCGATGCGATACGGCGGGCGGAGGCTGTGCTGTTTGCTTCGAACGAGGCGATCGATGCGAAGACGCTGGCGGAGGCGTTGCCGCCCGGCGTTGAGGCGGGGGATGTGCTGCTGCAGCTGAAGGCGGACTATTCGAAGCGGGGCGTGCAGCTGGTTGAGCTGGCGGGGAAGTGGCGGTTCCAGACGGCGCCGGACCTGGCTTTCCTGTTCGAGGAGACGCGCGAGCAGCCACGGGCGCTGTCGCGGGCGGCGCTGGAGACGCTGGCGATCATTGCCTACTGCCAGCCAGTGACGCGGGCGGAGATCGAGGATGTGCGGGGCGTGGCGGTGTCGTCGGGCACGATCGATATCCTGATGGAGGCGGGCTGGATCCGGCCGCGCGGGCGGCGGCGGACGCCGGGCCGGCCTGTGACATTTGGTGTCACGGATGCGTTCCTGGTGCATTTCGGGCTGGATTCGATCGACAGCCTGCCGGGCAGGGACGACCTGAAGGCCTCAGGGCTGTTGAGTGCAGAGATTCCACGGGATTTCGAGTTCGCGGGTACGCCGCGCGACCCGGAGACGGGCGACCTGCTGGGCGAGGATGCGCTGGAAGACTCGGAGTTTCAGGCCGATTTCCTTGAGGGGGCCGAGGACCGGTCCTGAGCCGGGATTGCGCTGATTTGCGCTGACGCTCCGTCAGGGTTACGTTATTGTCAGGAGGAACTCGCTTTGATGATGGGCAGGATCGGCATTGTCGAGATGGCCATCATGTTCGTGGGCTTGGCGCTTTCGCCAGCGTCTGCCTACGTGAAGACAGCGGCGGTGGCTTACGCCATCGGGCTGTTCTAGAAGCGGGATAGGGACGCCAGACCAATCCGCCAGGAATGGCGCACGGAGTACAGGTTATGTTCGGCAAACTCGGTATCTGGGAAATGCTGGTCATCGGCGCGATCGTGCTGCTGATCTTCGGCGGACGCGGCAAGATTTCAGCGATGATGGGTGATGTCGCCAAGGGCATCAAAAGCTTCCGTCGCGGGATGAAAGAGCCGGATGTGGACACGAGCCAGACGACGTCGGGCGCCATGATCAACGAGCCGATCAACGTGACCCCCGAGAAGGAAAAGTCCAAAGTCTGATGTGTCCTGCCTGCCTGCGCTTTGGCGGCGCGGCCGGCGCGTGTGAACTCTCGCCTCCGAAAGGAGCGCCATCGCCATGATGCCGGGTGTCGGCTTCGAGGAAATGATCCTGCTGGTAATTGTGGCGATCATCGTGATCGGCCCAAAGGACCTGCCGTTGATGATGCGCAAGTTCGGGCGCTTCACCGGCAAGATGCGCGCTATGGCGTTCGAATTCAAACAGGGCATCGACGAGCTGGGCCGGCAGGCGGAGCTGGACGAACTGCGCAAGGAAGTCGCGGCGCTGAAGTCGCACACCGGTCTTGAAGACCTGAAGCGCGAGTTCGACCAGGACCGCCTTGATCTCGAGAAGGACGTGAACTCGGCGATGGCCGATACGGCGCCCGCGACCTCGCCGCCGCCCGCGCCAGTCGCGCCAGCCATTGCGGGCGCGACGCACCCGGCGGCGCCCAAGCCGCTGCCCTATGCGGGCCTTTCAGCTGATCATCCCGGATACGATGCGGGCGAGGATTTCCGGATCGATGGCGGAGCGCTTGCTGCCGCCGAGGCGCCTGCGACTGAGCCGACGCAGGTCGCCGATGCGGACCATACCGACGGCGTGCATGTGATCCCCGATGACGAGGTGCGTCCGCCAGCGCCTGCCGTCACGCCAGCCAAGCAGGACGCGTCTGCCTGATGGCCAAGAAAGCCGACAAGAAGAAAGCGGCGGTCGCTGACCAGCCCGAGATCGACGAGGTCGAAGCGAGCCGCGCGCCGCTGATGGATCACCTCATCGAGCTGCGTAACCGGCTGATGCGCATCCTGATCTTGCTGGTCGTGCTGTTCTGCGGCCTGTGGTTCGTCGCCGACACGGTATTGAGCTTCCTCCTGACGCCGCTGGGCGACGCAGCGCACAGGGCGGGGCGGCCGCTGAACGAGTTGTTCGTGGCACAGACCACCGCGCCGCTGGAAATGCTGTTCGTGAAGCTGAAGCTGGCGTTCGTGATGGCGCTGGCGATCGGGTTTCCGTACATCGCCTATCAGATCTATGCGTTCGTTGCGCCGGGGCTCTACAAGAACGAGCGGACTGCCGTGTTGCCGTTCCTGTTCGTGATGCCGCTGCTGTTCGCGGCGGGGGCGGCGCTGGTCTACACCTTCGTGATGCCGGCATTCATGGACCTGTCCTTCAGCCAGGAGCTGGTGGGGACGAATGTGAAGGCGCTCTATGTGCCGAAGGTGAAGGAGTATTACGAGCTCATCATCTCGCTGCTGATGTGTTTCGGCTTCGCTTTCCAGCTGCCGATCGTGATGGCGCTGCTGTCGATGGCGGGCGTGATCCAGTCGTCCTTCCTGCGGAAGGGACGGAAGTATGCGCTGCTGATCATCTTCGTCGTCGCCGCCGTCGTGACGCCGCCGGATCCGTTCAGCCAGTTCATTCTCGGCATACCGCTGTACATGCTCTACGAGTCCGGGATCATCATTTCGATGATCATCGAGCGCGGGCGCAAGCGGCGCGATGCGGAAGACGCCAAGCGCGAGGAAGAGGAAGAGCGGCGCGAGGCGGCCGAAGAGGCGCGCAGGCGCGCGGCGGTGGC
>Ga0075163_10005944_pt1 | contig 16209 bp, 10 predicted proteins | sample JI1023141ADNA_FD_71478 | JGI IMG/M metagenome (GOLD analysis project Ga0075163, IMG submission 71478) | Wastewater effluent complex algal communities from Wisconsin, to seasonally profile nutrient transformation and Carbon sequestration -... | ecosystem: Engineered > WWTP > Effluent > Algae...
CGTTCTGAATCGCATTCACGATACCATCGGCAACAGTGGCACCGAAGCCTGTTCCAATTTGAAAGTAAAGAGGTTCGCCTGGGGCAATCGGTGTCGGTGTACCGTTGGGAATCGAGGCTTCTGATTTGTTGACGGCCCCTGTCAATGTGGACAAAGCTTCGAGGGCTTGACGAGGGTCGGTGGTCGCGACTGCGTTGGTTCCCAAGCCAATCACTAGAGCGCCGAGGGCATTAAGGCCTGTGACCGTTTCTTGAATTCCAGCGCCTGCACCAAACGGAGTTGTACCTCGCGATTGTTGGGTCAAAGCGGTTAGTGGGAGCGAAGTGCCACCAGTGCCTGTGATCGAGGTTTCGCCTTTCGGTTGGAATGCAAAGCCGGTATCTGTGGCGAGCAAAATCACGGGCAACGCACCAGCGCGAAAGCCACCACCGCCGACGTTACCCGCAGATGGCAAGCCTCCATGCGCGATATCGGCAACATACGAGTCAAAACTTGGTACGTCACCGCTGATACCAGGGCTCACCTGTGTGCTGGCCAAACCTGCTGCACCGCTATCCGATACCGTGCCGTTGCTGTTACCATCGAAACCGAGGCCAGTTACCAATTGATACAGCGCTTCAATATCAGTTTCTGGAGTGTCGCCACCATAACCTGGTGCGACGCGATCCAATGCCGATTGAATCGCTGATTGAAATCCAGCTGTCGATGAAGCCACAATGGGTTGATTCAAAACGAAAGGTCGACCTGTGCTATTTTCGGCAGCGAAATTCCCATACTCCTCAAAGCGACCGACACCGAAGCCGAGATCAATACCCGGCAGCGATGCTTGCAGTGAGCCGATGATGGTCGGAAATGCAGAGCGTACAATGGGGCTGTTGGATGTAAAGCTGCCGGTGTCGTCAAAGAGCAAGAAGACATCGACGAGATTCGTGATTGTTCCGCTTCCAGGTAACGTGAGGCTGACGGTTTGGGTATAACTTTCACCGTTAGCCAAAGACAGTGTGATGTTGTCGTGCGAAACCGAACCTTGGGCAGGCTTACTGGTCCCTGCTGGCCATAATGTTCCGCCGCCGGTGCTGGGATAAGTATGAGAACCGTGCAAACCGCTTTCCACTTCGCGGACGATATAGGCGCCTGTCGCCAGATTCACGAATGAATATTGACCTTGGGTATCCGTTAATGTTTCTGGTTCACTATCATCTTGGGCACCGTTGCGATTGATGTCGATGTAGACGGCAACGTTGGGCCGTGCATATTCTTGCGCATCCCATTGATGGTTGTTGTTCGTATCATCAAAAACAACTCCATGGATTTCGCTGGGACGATAATTGTTGGCGAAGTTGGCGTCTGTCACCGATGCATTGGCAATTGTGACAGTCTGGCTCCGATTGATGATGGCTGTGCCGCTCAATTCATCGGAAACCACTTCTACAATTCGGTAAGTGCCATTAGCTAAATGCGTAAAGCTGTATTGGCCCGCTTCATTTACCGCTGGCGTGTAGAACTTATCGACAGAGGTAGTTGTAGAGACTTCACCCGCATCCAGTTGATCATTGAAGTTGGAGTCGATGAAAATAGTGAGGCCGCTGAGGCCGGTCTCACCCAAATCTTGCAAGCCGTTGCGATTTACATCGTGATATGCGAGGCCAGAAAGAGCGAAGTCGGAGGTGTCGTGTTTCGCGAAATTAAAGTCCTGCCGGTTTTCGCCACTTAGAACTATGGTTTGCTGAGCTGCTGGACTGGTGGCGGAAAAGCCACTACGAGTTTCGGTTCGAATCATCGCCAGGCCGTAGGGGACGTCGCTCAATGTGTAATTGCCTAAAGTATCGGTCACTGCGGTTGGCTCGGAAGTTTCTTGAGTGCCGTTATTGTTTAGGTCGGCAAAAATGTTCCAACCTGAGATACCTGGTTCGGGCATTGTCAATTTGCCGTCGGAGTTGACGTCGCTAAAGATTTTACCGCTGAGTTGCGAAGCCCGTGGTTGCAAGTTGAAGAAATCGACCGTTCGGCCTGATGAAGTAAGAGAAACAAATAGGCTGTTCGATTTACCATAAGCGTTGATAAAGTCGGTCGGGAGCACTTCAACAAGATTGTGAGTTCCAACTCGAAGATCTGCGAAGGAGTAGGCGCCTGATGCTGACGTGAGTTGGGCTGGCTCGCCGGTATCTTGTAAACCATTGGCATTGAGATCGATGAAGATGGGACGATTCGCGATACCCACTTCTTCAGCTTGATGAACGCCATCGCCATTAAGATCATTCCATACATTCCCAGCCAATGTGCCGACGGGGTTAAGTGCATTACCGATTTGAATACGCACATTGCTGCCAGTCGTGACGACAACATCTCGATAGGGGACGGCACCTTGTAGCGGAAAAATGCCGCCTGTAACCGGATGATAACCCGTCTGCGGAATTTCATAAACACGATGGGCTCCACTCGGTACATCGGCAATGCTGAAATCGCCATCATTATCGGTTAGGCTTGCAGGCTCATCTGTATCGAAAGCACCATTGTTGTTGAGGTCGACGAAGATGGACCAAGCTGGTAGGCCATCGTCACTGGCATCATAAACTCCATTCACATTGAGATCATCAAATAGAGTTCCCGAAACGGAACCGGTGGTGATCGGGGTGGTGATGTTGGGGAAGTCAGCTTTGGCCGTTTTACCGTCGCGAATCTGAACGACTTGTCGATCGCTACGACCGGTTGATGGAGAGAAGCCTGGTTCTAGACGTTCGATGACATTGAAATTGCCTGCCGGAATTCCGGCGATGAGATATTTGCCTTTCACATCGGTCACAGCACTCGGCTCGCCCACGTTCTGTTGACCGTTGTTATTGGTGTCGACCCACACCGTCCAACCCGCCAGTCCATCTTCGGTTGCTTCCTGAATACTGTTGTCGTTTGCGTCGTGAAAAATCTGGCCCTTGAGGTCACCTGCCATAAGTTGTCTCGATTCCATCCGTTCGAGAGAGAGACGCGCTTTGCGGCTTCGGCGATGATGCTCGTGGATGCGATGAGAGTGAGTGCGGATCAGTTTTTGGTAGATGGCGTGCAGGGACGAGGTGATGGAGCGGCTCATTGGGAAGGTCTCGGAGACAAGAATAAAGTATGAAAAAAGTTCGTCTGCAGAACGGAGTCAGAACCGCGCCGTCGATCCGCCACCGATTTGGAGCAAAATGAGAGGAATTGCTCGGATTTTATCCAGAGCGGGATTCTAAGTGTACGTTTGTGTGGTTGATTCCAGCGTGCGAGTTCGCACGAGGAAATTGGGGGCGCATGGAGAGTCCCACTTATGATGCCTTAGCCTTCATTCCGCTGTGGCAAAGGCCTAAACGAAGCGACTATGGTCGCATGATTGAACTGCGAAAGAGACGAAAGTTGCGACAGGGAAACTTCGGAAGCCGACATGTGAAAGATGACGTCTTATGTTACGCTTCATTGCCGATAGGCTAGGTCACCATTCGCTTTGCCCGCTAATGGTACCAACAATATTGAAGCTCCCTGCAGCGCATCACCACAGATGTCTCCAGATCCGATTTCGCGGTAATCGTTTCTTTTGCGGTTCCAACAGGCGAGCTCAGGCAGAGAAGTTGGTACCGCATGGTGAGTCCCGCGCATGATGCCGTGGACTTCGTTCCGCTGTGGCCACCGGCCAAACAAAGCGAGGGAAACGGCGATTACTCTTGGCAGTAGCAACTAAGGAACATGGCGGCAGCTTCAGCGGCGACTTGATTTCTCAGACGAGTATTTGGCGGATCGGCATCACGCAATAGTTGTGGCCAAATACAAAACGTTTCAAGCATGCCTAAAACTTGTCTAGCCACAATGGCTGTGTTGAAGGTTCTGAGTCGCCCATCTTGATGAGCTTGCTCCATCCATTTTAACAATGTCGCTTCAAAGATCTTGGCGTTACCAAAAAGCTCTTGCGCTAAGGCGGGGTCGGTTAATAGTTTGGAAACGACCACTCGCGCCAAGCGTCTCGATTCAGGCCGCGAATGAAAGTCGATCACGCTTCGCAGAAAAGTGATTAATTGTTGGTCGAGCGGGAGCTCGCTGTCGTAGTTGATCGGGGCAGCTTCGTGGGCGTTCGATTTGAGTTGATCGACGATCGCAACAAAGAGTTTTTCTTTGCTCTCAAAATGGTTGTAAACCGTTCTTTTGGAGACCTTGGCCACTTCAGCAATGTGATCCATGCTGGCGTTTTCAAAGCCATGGTCGTGAAAAACCTGGACCGCTGCCGTGACAATGGCGGCATGTTTGCGGTCGGTTAGTCGCGAAGGTGTTGGCATCGAATCGGTTTCCCAAGCAAAGATGAGTAGACCGGCGGTAAGTATAACGATTTCGCTACTCGATCAAGAGCAAGTGGCGTATCAACAAAACGCTGATACTGGAAAAATTACACTCGTCAGTGTACATTGTAATGGAGAAGAGGAATTAAAACGAGGCGAAGGCTTCTGATCTTCGCAGTTTTGGGGGGGAATCATGTTGTTTCGTGGCTTGGCTTTTTTTGGCTTGTGCTTGCTCGGAGTCGTGATCGGTTGCAAAAAGCCCGAAGGCGCTGGGGCTGGGCCTCCGGCAGCACCACCGCCGCCCCTTGTTGAAGTTGCTGCCGTGGCCAATGTCCCTCTCAGGGAGCTGCGCGAGTTTACGGGACGCACAGCGGCGGCAGAACAAGTGGAGGTTCGGGCCCGCGTTAGCGGTACGCTTCTAAAGAGTCCTGGATACAACAAAGTAAATTCGACACAAATCGCTAGTGGGGAAGATCAAAGCTACCAAGTGAGCGTTCGCGAAGGGGATATGGTCGAAGTGGACACACCACTTTTTGAAATTGATCCCGCCCCCTATCAGACTGTTTTAGAGCAAGCACGTGGTAACTTAGAAGCCAAGAAGGCGCAGCTCGCACGACTCGCCGCAGACTTCGAGCGAGCTGATCGCTTGCATCGAACAAAAGCGATTAGCGATGCCGAGTATGACGTGGCTGTGTCCAATCGGGCTGAAAATCTCGCCCAGATTGCAACTCTAGAGGCGCAGGTCAAACAAGCGGAGTTAGATCTGAAGTTTACAAAAGTGGTCGCTCCGATTCGCGGTGTGTTGGGGCGGACGTTATTGACACCAGGTAACTTGGTGAGTGCCGATAGCACCTTGTTGTCGACCATTGTTTCCAATGATCCAGTTCATGTTTATTTCGAGGTCGACGAAAACTCATTTTTGGCGTATCTCGACAAAGTGAGATCGGGGGAGCTTGACGATCCGCGCAAGGTAGAGACGGTCATTCAAATGGGCTTAGGTAATGAAGAGGGGTTTCCACACGCGGGTAAGATCGACTTTATCGAACCATCGAATAATTCGCGTACCGGGACAACCGTACTGCGTGGAAGCTTTCGAAATCCGGCTGGCATTTTGAAGCCAGGATTGTTTGCGCGAGTGCAAGTTGCCTTCAGTAGAGAGCAGCCCACCTTGGTTGTACCGACAGTAGCCTTAGCGATGGATCAGCAGGGAAGGTATGTATTTGTTGTGACGCCAGATATGAAGGTCGAGCGAAGAAGTGTCAAGGTTGGAACGATTCAAGGCGCGATCACAACGATAGCCGAAGGGCTGAGCGAATCTGAAAAGGTCATCGTGTCGGGGCTCCAGCGAGTGAGACCGGGCGTCTCGGTGACCATCGACAGTTCCGCAAAACAGGCTGGCACTAAGGCACCGCCTTCAAGTGACAAGGCTGCGACGGAGGTTCGCTCGTGATTTCAAATTATTTTATTGAACGACCGGTCGCGGCGAACGTAATTGCCATTCTTACGATTATTTTTGGAGCAGTGGCCGCCTTTACGCTGCCGGTCGAGCGTTATCCAAACATTACGCCACCCACGATTCAAGTCACGGCTGTTTATCCAGGTGCCAACGCACGTGTGGTCTCGGAAACGGTGGCGGCTGTCTTAGAGCAACAGATTAATGGCGTCGAGGAAATGCTCTACATGTCGTCGACTTCCTCTTCCAACGGTGCTTACTCTTTGACGATCACGTTTAAGGTAGGGACCGACTTGGATCAAGCTCAAGTTTTGGTGCAGAACCGGGTGGCACTTGCCGAGCCGTTGCTCCCATCGGAAGTTCGGCAGCAAGGTTTATCCGTAAAGAAACAATCGACCAATATCTTGTTGGTCGCTTCGTTGACTTCGCCCGACAAAACCTTTGATAGTTTGTTTCTTTCGAACTATGGCAACTTGAGATTGCGGGATGAGTTGAGCCGTGTGGAGGGGGTCGGTGAGGTAATGGTCTCTGGCAGTGGTCCCTACAGCATGCGTGTGTGGGTGAACCCTACCAAGTTGGAAGCGCGTGGGCTTACCTTCCAAGATCTTCTGTTTCAACTGAGACAACAGAACATTCAAGTAGCAGCTGGTCAGATCGGTCAACCACCCATCAGTGACGAGCAAGATGTGCAGATGAGTGTCACGGCGATGGGCCGCTTGACCGAGCCGGAGCAATTTGAGTCGGTCATTATCAAGAACTCTGGTAACGGGGAGCTTACTTATCTGCGGGATGTGGCGCGAGTCGAACTTGGAGCACAAGCCTACGATAGTTTTGCTCAGCGGGGTGGGATCGATTCGGCGAGTGTGCTTATCTATCAGTTGCCTGGTGCGAACGCGATAACTGTTGCGGCTAATGTCAAAGAAGCGCTCAAGAAACTGGCTGAGAGTTTTCCAAAGGGGATGCAATATGATATCCCGTTTGATACGACCACTTATGTCGAGTCGGCGATTAAGGAAGTTTATAAAACGCTGCTGGAAGCGGGCGTATTGGTTTTGATTGTGATCTTGGTCTTCATTCAAGATTGGCGAGCCGTTTTGATACCGGCAACAACCGTTCCGGTGACGATTATCGGAGCGTTTGCGATCATGCCCTTCTTGGGTTTCTCGATCAATCTGCTTACGTTGTTCGGTATGGTATTGGCGATTGGGATTGTGGTCGATGATGCCATTGTGATTGTGGAGAATGCTGCCCATCATATTGAAAAAGGGGAATCGCCAAAACAAGCCACGAAATTAGCGATGAGAGAAGTGACGGGGCCGGTGATTGGAATCACAGCGGTGTTAATGGCCGTGTTTGTGCCGACGGTTTTCTTGGGTGGTATCACCGGCGAATTGTATCGTCAGTTCGCATTAACGATTGCTGCGACGGCCTTTATCAGCGCGATCAATGCGTTGACATTAAAACCAGCTCAATGTGCTAGTTGGCTAAAACCACCAAAGGCAAAACGGTTCTTTTTATCGCGTTGGTTCAATACGGCTTTTCGCTGGGTTGAAGGACTCTATGCGGGAATCGTGCGTTGGTTGATTCGGCTGTGGTACGTGATGGTGGTGGCTTTTGTGGTCACGATTGCGGGAACTGCGTATTGGTATACCAAGTTGCCAACAGGCTTTTTGCCATCTGAAGATCAAGGATATCTGATCACAGCCGTTCAGTTGCCTGACGGAGCGTCTCAGAACAGAACCCAGGAAGTCATCGAAGAGATGAACGCGATCTTGGCTGATGCTCCTGGCGTGGAAACTTGGTTTACGTTGGGTGGTATGTCTTTGCTGGAGGGGAGTCAGTCCTCGAACGCGGCTACGGTTTTTGTACGCATGACTTCGTTTGAGGAACGCCATGCTGAATCGCTGCAACAGCACAGAATTGTGGAAGATTTATCGATGCGTTTCGCGTCGATCAAGGATGCGTTCATCTTGGTGATTACGCCGCCGGCCATTCAGGGGTTGGGAATGAGTGGTGGGTTTGAAATGCAGGTGGAGGATCGCGGGGGTGTGGGGTTAAGTGAGCTCCAAGCTGCCATCGAGAAGGTTCTGGCACGGGCTGCCACTGAAAAAGATCTGTTACGCGTCAGTTCCACGTTTCGAGCGGGCGTCCCTCAGTTGTTCGCGGACATTGATCGCGATCGGGCGATGAAAATGCAGGTGCCTGTGAGTGACGTGTTTACCACAATGCAGGCCGCTCTTGGTTCCGCTTATGTTAACGATTTCAATAAGTTCGGACGAACCTATCGAGTGACGGTGCAAGCAGAACCAGAGTTTCGAGATGAAGTGGACGATATCCGCAAACTCAAAGTCCGCAATGCAGGTGGAGAGATGGTTTCGTTGGGCAGCGTGATGACGATTCGCGATTCATTTGGGCCGCAGATCATCCGCCGATTCAATCTATATCCGTCGGCCACAATCACCGGTTCTGCCTCAATGGGAAAGAGTTCGGGTGAAGCCTTGCAGATTATGGAGAAATTGGCTCGCGAAGAGTTTCCAGACACGATCGGCTATGATTGGAGTGGTGTTTCTTTACAAGAGAAAAACTCTAAGGGGGAAGAAGTTTATATCTTCGCTTTAGCGGTGTTGTTGGTTTATTTGATTCTGGCGTTCTTGTATGAAAGCTGGATTCTTCCCATCGCCGTGATTTTGGTGGTACCGTTGGGATTGTTGGGAACGGTGGCGGCGGTAGCGCTGGTGAAAATGGATAACAACATTTATGTGCAAATCGGAGTGGTGTTGATTATCGCACTAGCGAGCAAGAACGCGATTTTGATTGTCGAATTCGCGCGAGAGCTTCATCATCAAGGGCAATCCATCATCGACGCCAGTGTGAATGCGGCTCGGGCTCGGTTCCGGCCGATCTTGATGACTTCGATCGCCTTTATTCTAGGTGTGTTTCCCTTGGTGTTCGCGGAGGGGGCCGCATCCGCAAGCCGGCGGGCGTTGGGAACTGCAGTTTGCGGAGGAATGATAACGGCTACTGTTTTGGCGGTACTGTTTACTCCAGTTTTCTATGCCATTTGCCAATGGATAGCAGATGGAGGCTTCTGGGCCAAGAAAATCAAGCCAACAAAGCCTGAAGTGTAGGCCTAATTGGGAGGTAGGGGGAGCTAGGCCGAATCCCCTCCCCTGCTCCGTTGTTATGCCGCCTGCTTGGTTCAATGGCTGGTTGTTTGTGGCCTTGTGTTCATGCTAAAACATGGCATAGCTGCTTGACGCGAGCAAGCAGCATGTTGCCTATCTCACAATCGGCATGGAGATCCCGCGAGGAGCCCACCAAGGAGACAAGGATGGCCAAGACGAAACTGTTCGTGTTGGATACGAACGTGATTCTGCATGATTCTCAATGTCTTTATTCGTTCCAAGAGCATGACATTGCTATCCCCATCACCGTGATCGAAGAGCTCGATCAATTCAAGAAAGGGACGAGCGATATCAATTTCCATGCTCGCCAATTCTTGCGAAGTTTGGACGAAATCGCCGGGGACTTGTTGGAGGGTGATGGAGCTCCGCTTGGAGAAGGTCGTGGACGGATACGCGTCGCGTTGGCTCAGCAATTTGATCCGAAGGTCGAACAGGCTTTTATTCAAGATATACCCGATCATCGTATTTTGAATACAGCCTTAGTTCTGAGCAAAGAGGAGCCAGATCGGGCAGTTATCTTAGTTTCAAAAGATACGAATGTTCGCATCAAGGCCAAGGCTCTGGGAATTGTCGCTCAAGATTTTACTACGGACAAAGTCAAGAATTTCGATACGCTTTATACTGGCAAGCGTCATCTCAAGATTGACGATCCTCTGCTCGATTCTTTTTTCAATGGAGAAGGGAGTCCAAATGCAGATGAGGTACCGTTTATCGAGTCGCCAGTCGCCAACGAAAATTTCATTTTGCGATCGACGTCGCGATCGATACTCGCCAGCTATAAGGTGGGAACGAATCGGTACCAAAAAGTTGAAAAGATCAAGTGTTATGGGATCTCACCTCGCAATGCGGAGCAATCGTTCGCGTTAAATGCGTTGATGGATGACACCGTGCGATTGGTGACCTTGGCTGGGCGTGCTGGGACCGGCAAAACACTCTTGGCTTTGGCATCGGCACTTCAGCAACGTCGCAACTTTCGTCAAATCTTGTTGGCCCGACCCATCGTGCCGTTAAGTAATAAAGATATCGGTTTCTTGCCAGGCGACGTGAATGCCAAATTGGATCCCTACATGCAGCCGTTGTATGACAACCTCACCGTGATCAAAGGTCAGTTCGACGAAAACGATGCTGAACGGAAGAAGATTCAGCAAATGCAAGAGACGGATAAGCTATTGATTACCCCGTTGGCTTATATTCGCGGCCGCAGTTTGCAGAAGATATTCTTCATTGTGGATGAGGCTCAGAATCTAACGCCGCATGAAGTGAAGACAATTATTACGCGGGCAGGTGAAGGGACAAAGATTGTCTTTACGGGAGATATTCGGCAAATTGATCATCCGTACCTCGATGGTCTGTCCAACGGTTTGACCTACTTGATCAACCGTATGAAAGGACAAGCGATTTATTCGCATGTCACGTTGGAGAAAGGCGAACGTTCGCTATTGGCCGATCTAGCTGCAGAGTTGTTATAAAAAAAGGGTCGACTCGATTTCGAGTCGACCCTTAATATTTTTGCGACAGTGGTAACCTTGGATCGCCAGCCATGTTGGCGATCCAAGCTTTACTTCTTGGCAACATAAACTTGCTTGGCAGTGATGGAGAACAAATCGACCGCTTCGTCGAATGTGGCTGAGCCTGTAACGACAACCACGTCCCCTTCTTTGACATTCAGTAGGTCGGCTGCGCTGTAAGGATGTGGATTTCCTTTATCGTCGACAAGTCGAACTTGGGCCATGGCAGCGTTTTCAGCGCGATGTTTGCAAAAGGGGCAATCATCGGGTTTGTGATTTGGATCGCCGCCATGTTCATCTTCGATAATATCCGTCACGATGAAGATGGATTTGTTTTTCTCAAAAGGATCGAGATCGCGAGCCTTAATGACTCCGCGGATAACGACATCTGTTGTTTCGGCGATCTTTTCTTTGGCTTCCGCAATGGTTTTAGGACTTGCAGGCTCTTGAGCGGAAACCAACGAAACCTTCAGTGAATTGAGTTTTTGGGCTTCGCTTGATTCACAGCCGGACCAAAATCCAACTTGGGAAAAAAGCAGTAAGGCAAGAATCCAGCTTGGCTTTACTTGTTGCTGCATGATTCAATTCTCCGTTTACAATATCGTTTTGTCGCGGTACCGATGCCCTTTGAGAATTGGCGACTTATTCGACCTTAGCCAGCTTCTTCAAGGTTACGATCAATTTGTCGACCTGCTCAGATACATCGGTATATTTGGTTTCGCCATCACCGTGCATCGCACCATCAACCTTAGAGAAGGCATCCATCAACCCATCTTGAGTTGCCTTGAGTTCGGTTGCATCCGCTTCCGAGAGTGAAGCTTTCTTGCCAGCGCTTTCAAGCACGAGGATGATATGTCCTATTTCGTGCAATGGGTCATGGGCCTTTTCTGGATCATTGGCTGCAAAGGCTTCGGAGATGGTCTTCTGCAAGGAGATGATTTCTTTAGTGGCGTCCGCTAGGCTCAGGTTGCTGTGGTCATGAGCCCCTTCTTTGGCATGATCAGCATGGGTTTCACCTTCTTTGTGTTCATGATCATGGTCATGGTCATGTTCTTCGGCTGCGCCAGACTTTTTGGGTGGCTCTTGGGTAACAGGTTTGTTGTCGCAGCCCGAGGTCCAAGCGAGAGTCGCAATGAGGCAACAGGCCAAAGAAAGGAAACGAAAGGAGGTCAACATTCCATAGCTCCGAAAATGACAGTTAGATAATGGCGGTCCTGTGAAGGACGAGATGAATGTCAGTATACGATGGTTGCCGATATGGGCAAAGCGGCATAGCTCTACGCCCCCGTCCGCTTCTTTGATTCGACTATTGTAAATGGGTAATACGCATACATGCAATGCAGTTGCATGTGCATTTAGTGGATGTTTGGGCAAACTAAGCCCATCGTGCTACGCTATTTAACGCTCATTAGTTCACGTAATTCGGTCGCGGCGAGAGGGATTTGGCCGATTTGTAGGGCAGTCAGCGACTTGTGGATCGATTGTAAGTGATGGGGCAGGAACGGGATCGCCTGGCCGGGAGGTGGAGCACAGGCAACCAGACGTTGCTCAATAGCGGAGAGCAATTCGGGAAGACCTTCGCCAGTATGGGCACTGACTCCTTGAGCCTTGAATTCTTCAATGGTTTGGGAACGATCGGCGGGAGAGAGGCGATCGATTTGGTTGAGCACCAAAAGTGTTTTGTCGGCAAAGCGCTCGAGAAACAATCGATGCACAGGGGTGAGGCCATGTGTCGGTTCGATGATGAGCAAAACGACATCCATCGTGTTGGCTGCGGCCAGGGCTCGTTCAATACCAATCGATTCTGCTTCCCCGAGATTGGTTGCGTCGCGGACGCCAGCGGAGTCGGTGAAGTGAAATGGCCAGCCGTTGAGCGAGGTTGTAGCTTGTACCAAATCGCGGGTAGTACCAGCTGAATCATGAACGATGGCGCGCCGATAGCCCAAGATAGAATTGAGCAAACTGCTTTTGCCAACGTTGGGTGGTCCGGCGAGTTGAACTTGCCATGGTGAAATCAAATGCGAGCCCACTGCTGAAAAGCTTAGTAGCTCTTGTAGTTTGTGTTGAGCGAGTTGTTTAGCACCATGATCCAGTAGCGCCAAAATTTCTTGGAGCACTCGGCGCAAAGCACCACGCTGCTGATCGAGCAGGATAGCTGCTGTCGTTTCAGTGGTTGCTTGCAGTAAGAGCTGTTGGGCTTGTTGTTCGAGCGAAAGTGTGGGCAGCTTGTCTTGGCTTACATTGGGGTCGCGAAGTGTAATGCCCAAGGCTTGCAGCTGATTGAGAATGGATTGAACAACGAGACCTGCATGGCAATGAAGTTCAAATTTCTCTTCGCTGAGTCTGGCTACAACGAGTTCTTCAGTGTGTTGCGCATCTAAGTTCCAGCGTCCCAAGCGAATCGATGGAACCGGCCATTGCGAAATGGACTTGCCGTGTATGGTGCGGAAATGTTGTTGAATTGAGGTGAGGGCGTTCGGGCCAGCCAGCGCGATGACTCCGATGGCACCGGGTGTCGCGGACGTTAATCGCTGAGCGGTGTCAGAGCCGATGCCGCTGGTCATAGGGAGGGAGTCGTATTCGATAGGAGTAGTTCGAAACTTAGTGACAAAATGAAAAGAACCATCGGCAATGTGGTGACAATTGCTGATGGTTCAAGATGTATTGTGAATGAAAGTTCAAGTGATGGAGATCACTGTTGGCTGTGACGCATTATGCGGTCACTGGTTCTTTCATCTTTTGTACGAAGTGGTTATTGCCACTGGATTGGGACAATTCTTCAGCCTTCTTACGGGCCATGGCTTCTTGGTTAAAGTCGAAGGTGGCAACTCGCTTGAGGTTTTGGCTGAAAACGGCCCATTGAACCTTAACTCGAACTTCAGCAGGCTCTTTTTTGGCTCGCGTTCGCTTGGCAGGCTCTTTCTTTTTCTTGGTTTCTGCTACTACTTCTTCCCCTTCAACGCCACGCGCTTCGGCTGCATCATAAGCTTCGCGCAACGCTTTTCGATTGGTTACCCGGCCGGCCATTTTTTACTCCTCGGGACGTTTTCCCGACACTAATTTGCTCTCTGGCATGCCAAAGTCGCATGCCGATAACTTCTATCTTAATCAAAAATCGATTGCGATCCCAGTCCAAACCGTGTGCGGCACCGTGTCTGTGCCTACCTTAATTAGGGGGTGCTGTCTGGTTTGGGCGGGTTTTCGTCCGAATTTGCGCCTGATTTGGCGTTGTTTTTGTGGGACTCGCGTCCCGATTGATAGCGATCTTTACGGGGGCTGCGAGATTCGAGCCAAGCCTGGATCTCATTGGGGCTCGGTGGATCTTCACTGACTTGTTGGACTAAACGATTCAAAAAAGGGCGGCACCATCCGCAACCGGTTCCAGCTCCGAAACATTGGCTCACTTGGCTTGGTCGAGTGACTTTCTCGACGCGCACATAGTTGATGACTTTGCGCCATGAGACGTGAAAGCAGAGGCAGAGTTCGTCGTCAGGTTGCATTGCGGATTACTCACGCCAAGTCTGCATTTTGGATCAACCAAGTCGCAATGCGACAGGCGTTGAGGAAGTCGGGTACATCGAGGTATTCGTTGGTGGTGTGAACGTGGCGTTGTCCGCAGCCGAGCGACACCGCTGGGATGTCATGTTGGAACAACCAGTTGGCATCTAGACCACCGTCGCTGATCGCCATAACCGATTCCAAGCCCAACGATTTAGCAGCTTTGGTAGCAGCGACAACCGAAGGGTCATCTTTGTCCAATTTGTAGGCTTCGTAATCGATGCGGCTTTCGATTTCAACTTTGACGCTTTCACCTTTCAAGTTTTTCACTTGGCTGGCACCCCATGTGAAGGCATCGACCATCGATTGAACGATGCGATCGCGGAAGTCCTTGTTATGGCTGCGCGCTTCGGCGCGAACTAGAGCGGAGTCGGCAACTACGTTGGTGGCGTTGCCGCCTTGCAGAACGCCGATGTTGCTGGTGCCGACAAATTTCCCTTTCTTTACAGCCCCCAACCAACCATCGTTTTGCAAACGAGCGATGGCGAGTGAAGCCGCGGTGATGGCGTTGGCGCCATCTGCGGGGGCGATACCGGCGTGGCTGGCAATCCCTTTGAACATCGCATTCATGCGGACACCGCTAGTGGCGCCGATGGTCATTTTGGTTGCCATGCCGCCATCAAAGTTGAATGCGAGTTTGGGTTTGCCCAATAAGTTCGCTTGCAGCAAACGGCTACCTTGCAAGCCAACTTCTTCTTGAATGAAAAAGCAGAGAGTTGTGGGGAGGTAGGGGAGGTTTTTTTCTAGGGCTTCGAGGGCGGCGGTCAAGACGACGGCGACACCCGCACGATCGTCGGCACCCAAGGCCGTAGTGCTGAGCGCGGACACGATCTTGTCCTGGCGGCGTTGTGGTCGGCAACCGACGCAGAGTGGGACGGTGTCCATGTGGGCCGAGAGCAATACTCGCGGGCCGCGGCGATTGCCTGGGAGCTTCACAATCAGGTTGCCCGTTTCACCACCGAAGTGCGATCGTTGGTGGGATTTGTCCCGTTTGATGCAACTGGCGGGAACACCGGCAGCGAGTAGCGTTTGTTCAACGGTTTGCGAGACGCCCAACTCTTGGCCGCTGGGGCCAGGGATTTCCATCAGTCGGGTCACTAGTTCCACAGCGCGTTTTTCGGAGATCTCGATCATATTTGACTATCAACTATGCATAAAGCAGTTGGGATTACTGGGAGAAACAGCCTATTTTTCAGGCGAGGAGCTATAATACCATGTCTATCGGTGCGCGTCGTTGATCCCTCTAAGATATTTTTCCCTCGCTTTCCTATGCTTCCTATTGTCGAATCGAAACGCCCTTCGTTGCCTGCCAATCACATTTTGAATTGGGACAAAGCGGCGATTCAAACATGGCTGCAAGAACGCGGGTATCCCGCTTTTCGGGCGAAGCAAATTTGGAAATGGATTTTCGAAGGACGCGCGGACTCGTTCGAAGATATGACCGACTTGCCCAAGAAATTGCGGCAAGAATTGAGCGAGTCATTATTGCTTTGGACATCGACGGCTGTGGATCATCTTGAATCGGACGATGGTACCGAAAAGTTGTTGTTGCAAATGGCCGATGGTGGTCGCATCGAATGCGTTTTGTTGCGTGAAGAAAATCGCCGTTCGATTTGCGTTAGCAGCCAAGTCGGATGTGGCATGGGATGTGTGTTTTGCGCGAGCGGTATGGATGGCGTCGATCGCAACTTAACGCGTGGCGAGATCCTGGAGCAAATGTTGCGATTGCAACGTTTGCTGCCTGCTGAAGAACGCTTGAGTCATATTGTGATGATGGGAATGGGAGAGCCGTTAGCCAATCTGCAAAATGTTTTGGCCGCTTTAGATGTGGCTCGACATCCAGAAGGTTTGGGAATCTCACCTCGTCGTATCACCATTAGCACCGTCGGGTTACCGGCTGCTATCGACCGACTCGCCGAATATGAAGTCCCCTTTCATTTGGCCGTTAGCCTCCATGCTCCCACGGACGAATTGCGAAACCGGATTGTGCCCACGAATAGCAAGGTGGGGATTGACGCGATTTTGCAGGCTGCCGATCGTTACTTTGAGAGGACTGGACGGCGTTTGACGTTTGAGTACGTTTTGCTGGCGACGATCAATGATTCACCTGAATGTGCAGATGATCTGGTAAAACTTTTGGCGCACCGAGGGGCGATGCTCAATGTGATCCCCTATAATCCAGTACCCGGTTTGCCGTATGAAACCCCTTC
>Ga0075163_10005945_pt1 | contig 16208 bp, 18 predicted proteins | sample JI1023141ADNA_FD_71478 | JGI IMG/M metagenome (GOLD analysis project Ga0075163, IMG submission 71478) | Wastewater effluent complex algal communities from Wisconsin, to seasonally profile nutrient transformation and Carbon sequestration -... | ecosystem: Engineered > WWTP > Effluent > Algae...
TTTCGCTCGCCGTGTACACCAACAGCCGCGCCGCCGACACCGGGCTGCGGCTCGAACTGGCCGACGCACGGGGACGCGTCCTCGCGCGCCTCCCCATCGACCTCCCCGTGACCGGACGCGCAAGCGGGGTGCTGGACGTCGTCGCCACCCCCGACAGCGCCGTCGCCACCCGGGCCAGCGCACGCACGCCGAGCGCCGACGTGGATCGCGAACTCCCGCGCGCCGCCACCCGACGCCCCGACGCCATCGCCGTCGTCCTGGGGGTCGAGCGATACAAGGCGCTGCCGGACGCCCGCTTCGCCGAGCGCGACGCGGCACTCATGCGTCGGTATGCCGTCGAGGCGTTAGGCATCAACGACGACGTCGAGCACCTGTACGCCCGAACCGGCGCCGACGTCACGGGGGGCGAGCTGCGCAAGCTCTTCGGGGAGACCGGCTGGCTCGCACGTCGGGTGACCGCCAACACCGACCTCGTGATCTACTGGGCCGGGCATGGCGCCCCCGACGCCGCGCGGCGGGCGCCGTACCTCCTCCCGTTCGACGCCGACCCCGCCTTCGTCACCGAGACGGGCTACGCGTTAGGCGACCTGTACGACCGCCTCGCCCGCCTCCCGGCGCGCTCGATCACCATCATCCTCGACGCCTGCTTCAGCGGGCTCACGCGCGCGGGCGAGGCGCTGGCCGCCGGGGCGCGCCCCACCGTGCTCTCCATCGAGCACCCGGCACTCGTCAGGCGCCAGATGGGGGTCATCACCGCCTCCCGCGGCGCCCAGTCCGCCGGCGACCTCCCGGAGGCACGCCACGGCCTGCTCACATACTGGGTGGCCCGCGGGCTGCGCGGCGAAGCCGACACCGACGCCAACCACATCATCACGATCGCCGAGCTGGGACGTTTCGCCGAGCGGAACGTGCGCGAGACCGCCGCGCGCCTTAACCGGGACCAACGCCCCTTGGTGATCTCCCGCGACAGCACCACGGTGGTCGCCAAACTCGCCCCGTGAGGTCCGCTCCGTGAACCTCCGTGTTCCCTCCGTGAACCTCCGTGTCAGGCTTTTCGCAGTTGGCCTTTGCCTCGCGGCAAGTGCGAGCACGGCGCGCGCGCAGGGCGCCGACACCGTCACGGTCGATCAGCGCATCCTGATGACCCCCGACCTGACGCCGGCCGACGCCCGTCGCCGCGCCATCGACGCCGCGCTCGCCGACGCCGTGCGGCGGGTGGCCGGGGTGCGCGTGCAGTCGAATGCCCTCAGCACCCTCGACGAACGCGGCACGCGCCTCGACTCGCGCTACACGAGCGTCATCGCCCTCGACGCCGCGGCCCGCGCCGTGGACTACCGGGTCACCGCCGAAGAATGGGAGACGCGGCGCATCGACGGCGCGTCGCAACTCTACCTGCACCTCACCCTGCGCGCCGTGGTCGAGCGGGAAGTCGGGACGTCGGACGCGGCCTTCACTGTCGAGGTCTCGCTCAATGCCCCGCGCTTCGACGTGCGGGACGACGTCGCCAGCCGCAACGACGAGATCATCGCCACGGTGCGCAGCTCACGCTCGGCGCACCTGGCGCTCTTCACCATTGCCGGCGACAGCGCGCAGCGGCTCTTTCCCAATGCCTATCTCCCGGTGGCGACCGCCGACTCCGGGCGCACGAGCGAGTGGCCCGATCCCGAGTGGCGCGAACGCGGCCTGCGGCTGCGGGCCACGCTCCCGCCGCAGGTGGACGAGCGGCGGGAGCTACTGCTGGTGGTCGCCACGCGTGGACCCGTGGCACCACCGGCGGCGTCGCTCTCGGTGATGGAACTGCAGCGGTGGCTGGTGCGGATTCCGTTGCAGGACCGGGCGATGGGGATGGCGGTGTATGACGTTAGGCGGAGTGCGGCTGGGGGGCGGCGCTGATTGCGACGGGTGATGCACTTGGGAGAAGCTTGACACGGAGGTTCACGGGGGGAACACGGGGGTTCACGGGGGAACGGCTTGACAGCCAGCGACGCCTGACGCCGTGCGCTCTTTGTAGTTCCCCGTGTTCTCGATCCTCCTCTCTGATCTCTGCGGTAGGGGTCTTCAACTGCACTCACCGCAGAGAACACAGAGAAGAAACGAGAACACGGGGATGACCAGCCGCCCCTTCGTTCTCCTCCGTGAACCCCCGTGTTCCCCCCGTGAACCCCCGTGTCGTGCTTTTCGGGGGCCTGCATCACGCCCCCCCCAAGCGCCAGGCTCGTCCGCCGAGCAGGCCGATCAGTCGTCCCCACGCAAAAGCTGCCGATACTAAAGAGGACGCCCTCCCCCAAACTGCCATGTCGACTCGATCCCTCGCCGTCCTCGCGCTCCTCACGGTCGCCTGCCATCGCGCGCCGCGCTCGACCGACCTCGCCCCTGCCGCGAGCCGGGAGACGATCAAGGGGCTCCCCGGCTGGTACCTCAAGCCGCCCACCGACAAGAACTTTCTCTACGCCCCGGCCACCGCCGTCTCGCGCGACGTCCAGGTCGCCATCAACAAGGCCGAGGCCGAGGGGCGCGCCGGACTCGCGCAGCAGCTCGAGGTGAAGTACGGCGCCCTCACCAAGCGCTTCGTGGAGGAGGTGGGGCGCGAAGGGTCGCAGCTCCTCGATCAGTACACCACCGCCTACAAGGCCGTCGTGAGCCAGACGCTCTACGGCACGCGCGCCAAGCAGCAGGCGCTGCGCACCGAGGGCGACGTCTACCGGGCGACCGTCCTCATGGAGCTCCCCGTGGGCGAGGCGAGCAAGAAGCTCCTCGAGCAGCTGCGGCAGCAGGAACAGCTCTACACCCGCTTCCGCGCCAGCGAAGTGTTCAAGGAGCTCGACGCCGAAGTGCAGCGCTACGAGGCGTGGAAGCGCGAGCAGGGGATCCCGCGGTAGAGATCAGCGAGAGACGAATCACCCGCCTCGCGTCCCTGGGCGCCCAGCACCTCTCGTCGTTGGTGGGGGGCGCCACACACCATCCGCTGGACGCCGTTCGGTTCGACACACGTCGTAAACCCTTCGGGAATGCGCGGCGACTAATGTCGCGAGCCCCCGGCTACGGCGTTCCACCCGGGGTTCTCCTGCGCTTCATTTGAGACAGTCGCGCTCGCCGCGCACGTCGCGGCAGGCGTCCCCGTCGATCCCCGTCCATCGGAGACCCCGCACATGGTGGCCCGTCGTCCCTATCTTCTCGCCCTCGCTGTTGGGGGACTTCTCCCCACGCTTGTCAGCGCCCAGGTGGCGCGGCAGCTCACCAAGCCCGACGCGGAATTCGCCGAGCCGTTCACCGCCGTGAGCGGGATCCGCGAACTCAAGGACGGGCGCGTGGTCGCCATCGACTCGCGCGACAAGATCGTGCAGATCGTCGACTTCAAGGCGGGGACCGGGACCAAGGTCGGGCGCGAGGGATCGGGGCCTGGGGAGTACGCCTTCCCCATGCGGCTCGTCCCGCTCCCCGGCGACTCGTCAGGCGTGTACGACATGCTCAACGCGCGCCTGCTCGTCGTCCTCCCCAACGGCAAGCCGGGACCGTTCCTCACCGTCGAGCAGGCGTCGACACAGGGACCCGGCGGTGGCACGGTCCGCATCGGCGGATCGGCCCCGCGTTATGCAGACGCCAAGGGGCGCCTGTACTGGACCGGGCAGCCGTTCAACGCCCCACGCCAGGGCGAGATGCCAAAGTCGGCCGACTCGGTCCCGGTGATGCGCTACGACCGCGACACGAAGAAGACCGACACCCTGGCGTGGACGCGCGTCGCCAAGAACAACGTGCAAACGAGCGGCAACAGCGGGAACATGCAGGTCCGCATCGGCATGTCGAACCCGTTCCAGCCGCGCGACGAGTGGGCAGTGACCCCCGACGGCCGGGTGCTGGTGCTGCGCTCGCCGGAGTACCGGGCGGAGTGGTACGGGCCGAGCGGCAAGGGGGCGACCGCGACCATTGCCTATCCGCCCATCAAGGTCACCGAGAAGCACAAGGAAGAGTGGCGCGAGTCGCGCAAGCAGCAGACGTCGCTCATGGTGACGATGAACAACGGGCAGCGCTCCGTGCGCACCGGCCCGCCGCCCGCCGACGCCCCCGACCCGGGGAACTGGCCGGAGGTGATGCCGCCGTTCCTGGACAACTCGGTCTTCGTCGCGCCTAACGGGCAGGTGTGGGTCAACCGCACGCGTGCCGCCGGCGACGACGCGCCCAGGTTCGACGTGATCGACGCGAGCGGCAAGGTGGCGATGCAGGTGGTGCTGCCGAAGAAGACTCGGCTGGTGGGGCTGGGGAGCGGGACGGCGTATGTCGTGCGTACCGATGATGACGACCTGCAGTATCTGCAGCGGTATCGGGTGCAGTAAACGCTGGGTCGCATTGGAAACGGAGCGCGGGGACGCTGACTAAGTCGGCGTCCCCGCGCTCACTTTTTCGCGCGCTTCACCTTGCGTTGCGCGACCGGGCGCGGCCCGATCTCCTCGCGCACGACCCGCCGCAGCACCGCCTCGAGGGGTTCCACTGTCTCGTGCATCGCGCGACGCAGCGTGTCGTTGATCAGTGTCTGGTAGTTTCCCCCACCAGTCGCATCAACCTGCGCGCGGTACCAATGCAGGATGTCATCGTCGAGACGGATCGTGATCCGCGTCTTGCCTGCGGGCGCAGGGATGACGGCGCCACGTCGCGCGGTGGAGAAGTCGTATTGCCTACGCATCGGTGTCCTCGGCGAACTGCCGCCGTTCTCGGGGGGTAGCGCGGCGCGCTGAGATGAGGCGAATGGACGCTGCGTTCCAGCTCCACACCACAACCAGCACCCGATCGAGGGTGTCGCGCCCGATCGTGACGTATCGTACCTCGCTCGGATAGTCGTCTTCGAGCGTGAGTGCCATGGGGTCTTCGAAGACTCCTACTGCGTCGGCGAGCTCCACCCCATGTTTCCGCCGATTTCCCATCGCCTTCGCCGGATCCCAGTCGAAGCCCATGCTGCAACGTATGTACACCTGTACACCGGTGCAAGCGCTGCGGCGCGCGGCGCGCGAGAACCTACGTTGGTTTTGGCCAACGGAGGGGGGCCTACTCTCCCCGTCTCCGCCCCATCGCTTTCTCCAGGCTCCCGCACATCCCCTCCATCGCCGACCGCACCTTCACCACCAGGTAGACGAGCGGGACGTCGCCTAACGGGCGCACCTGGTGCGCCGCACCGGCGGGGATGCGCACCACGTCGCCGGGCCTCACCGTCACCTCCTCGGGCGTCACCAGCCGAGCCGCGCGCCACTCGCCCCACGTGTACTTCACCGGCTTCTGAACGCGACTGGAGTGCGACACAACACCCGCCCCCGCGCGCACCACCAGGATGTCGTCCCACTCGCAATGCAGCTCGACCTCGCTCGGCGACGTGCGCCGGTTCATGAGATACTGCGCGTTGCGGTCGGCGGCGAGGCGAAACTGCACCCCCTTGGCCCCCGAACGCATCGTGGAGTCGAGGGCGGCGTTGAGCGCCGACGCGGGGATGTGATCGATGGTGCTGGCGGTCGATGGCGGGATGGCCGGCGACGAGGCGCGCATCCCGACGGCGAAGGCGACCGGGGCGACAGCGAGCGGCGTGAGGCGCATGCGGACCTCCGAGGTGTGGCGACCGACGCGGGACGATGCACGCTCGGGGAGATGGGTCGCGCTGTCAAGCATTGATATGCAACCGCTGAGCACGGCGGGCCCTCGCCCGCCGTGCTCACCGTCCGCGGTTACGCCGCCTTCGCCTCCACGGTGCTGGCGTCCACCGCGCCCGTCACCTCCCCTCCCCTCGCCCGCCCCCCGACACGCGCCACCACCGTGGCGGTCCGCCACGCCGCCATCCACTCGGCGTTAGGCGCCTGCCTGGGCACCACCAAAGATTGCACGATGCGCATCTGCCGAAGCGCCTCGCGCGTGACCTCGCGCGCCCCGCTGGTGGCCGCCGTTCGCTTGCCCATCTCCACCCCTCGCGTGTTGATCGCCAGGCGCAGCTCCCCGGCCACCTGGCTCAGCAGCTTGACGTGCCCCGCGGGGAGCCCGTGCTCGCCAAACTGCGCCTCCTGCTGCGCCACCAGCCGCGCCATGCCCTCGGCGGAGGCGATGAGTCCCTCGTAGTCGCTCGCGCGGTGCTTCACGAGCGCACCCTTGATCGCTTCCGCGTCCGGCCCCGACGCGGGGAGGAACGACTTCCCCACGCGGACGATCGGGGCCATCAACTCGGTGCGGAGCCGCACGGCGAGCAGCCGCGAACGCTGCGTCGCCGCGAGGGTGAGACGCCCCCGGTGTTCCTGTTGCGCTGCCAGTTCGGTGAGGCGATCGATCGTCGCCTCGAACCTGGCCAGGCTCTTTTCCACCTCAGGTGCCACAGGTCCCGACCGCAGGAGATCGCGAACGCGGCGGAACATCTGCAGGCGGTTCTTGTCCTTGGCATGCATGGGACACGCTCCGTGGGAAGGTTGGACGCAGGAGAAGGGGAACGCCGAGCGCTGCGTCCGGCCGTTCGGCGTTCACGTTGGGGCTTCGCTTGCTGGGCGGCGCGGGTGATGCCCTTCAATGAGGGGGACGTCACCACCATCAGCCGGCCATCCCCCGACGTGCCTCGTTAGGTCTGACACGCACACGTTTGGTGCTGCATCGTCGACGGTCCGGACGGACACGGCGACGGTCGGTTGTTGCTCATCGACGGACCACGCGGCGGCGTCGACGTACCACACGGTGTTGTCCACGGCCCGCGTGACCTCGTCGACGGACCGACGTGACACGTGCACGATCCGAGCGACACCGCGGACGATCCACGCTGCAGCGTCGACGATCCGCCCGGTCAGCTGCACGCATCGGACGACATCGTCGACGATCCGGTTGGCCACGTGCACGGTCCGACCGTCGACGTGGACGTGTTCAGTCGCCGGCGCCGGCGTATCGTGCTGCATCTCGCACGTGCCGACCGCACACGCACACGGATCGCGTCGACAGCTGCACGGACCGACCAGCGTCGCCGACGGACGGGTCGTCGTCGTCGGCGGACCGGCCGATGCACGACAGGTGCACATCGGCCTCGTGGACGGACCGAGCGTCGGCGTCGAAGGTCCGAACGTCGACGTGACGCGCCCGGGCGAACGCGAGGACGGACCAGACCAACAGCTGCACGGACCGAGTGCGCGTGCACACGGACCAACGGCGTGTGGACACGGACCAACCGTTCGCGCACACGGACCGACGGCTCGTGCGCACAGACCGCGACCGATTGCTCGCGGGACTCCAGGCGTTGGGGGGCGATGCGCGGGTGCCGGACACGGTCGACGGCGCCTGCGCGCGTTTTTTCGCAACGAGCCCCCCTACCCTTTCCCCCGGACCCCCCATTTTTGTCAAGTGGGGTGGGGACAACGAACGGCGGTGTAGGCTTCGAGGCGTTAGGGGCGGGGCGCGCGACGAGTGCGCGGAGGCGCGCGGCGCAGGCGCCTAACTCAGGTCGCGTGAAGCGATTACCAGCGCAGCTGCATCGCGCGCGTCGATCGGTGTGGACGAGCGCGCGTCACGTGCACGCGCGCCGCCAGCGTTGCGGCGGGGGCGCACGCAGTCGCAACGTTGTGCGGCATTGCCTGACAAGTGACGGCGTGCGGCGGCCGGTGGTCGACGCGTCGCCGAGCCAGGAACCACGCCGACCGCATGAGGAGCTGCGCCGGCTGCGCCAGCCGCGGCAGACGCTTCGCGAGCAGCAGCGAACGACGAGCGAGCGCGCCGCCTACCCCCGCCGCCGCGGCTCGTCCATCGGCAGGAACGCCCGCAGGAACGACTTCTCCTGTGCCGTGAGCGACGCGAGCCCTTGGGCCTGGACCTTGTCGACGATGCGGGTGACCGCCTCGCGGTTGACCTCGTGCACCCCGGACATGTCGATCTCGCCGACGCCTTCCACCGTGCGCATAGACGGCGGGGCCGAACGCGCCGGATGCGAGATCGAGGGGGCGGAGGTGCTGGTCGCCATCTGCCGGAACTTCCCGCGCCCGCGCTCGAGCCACTTGAGGTAGAGGAACGCCCCCGCGTAGCCGCCCAGGTGGGCAAAGTGCGCGATGCCGTCGCCACCGCCGCTGAATCCGCTGAACAGGGCGAGCACCGTGGTCCCGATCACCAGGACGCGCGCCGGCACCGGGACGATCCCCCAGAGGAGGATCACGTCGTTGGGCCAGAAGAAGGCGAAGGCCAGCATCACGCCAAAGACGCCCCCCGATGCGCCGATGATCGGCGCGCCGGAGAAGAGCATCGACAGCAGCGCTCCGGTGATCCCGCTGGCGAAGTACAGCGTGGCGAAGCGCTGTGACCCCATTCGGTCCTCGATGCGCGGACCGAAGAAGTAGAGCGCCAGCATGTTGAAGCCGATGTGCGACAGGCTGCCGTGCAGGAACATGTAGGTCACCACCGTCCACGGCCGCACCAGCGCGGCGGCGGGGACAAAGGCAAACCAGTTGCCGAGCCCCGGTACCATGGACTGCAGCAGGTACGCGGCGATGTTGACGAGGACGAGGATCAGGACGACTGGGGTCACGTCGGCGACGGATCGGGGGGCGCGGCGAGGTGATGTGCTGGAGCGGCGCGCGATGAAGCGTGGTCGGGTTGCGCTGGTAAGGTAGTACCCGGGGAAGCGCGGGAGGGCGGCCGAGGGTTGAAGAGAGGGTCAGGTGAGAGGGAGCGGTTGGAGGAGCTTGACATATATATGTCTCGTGATGACTCTGCAGACATATGCAACGCACAACCGTTCGACTCCCAGATGAATTGCTGCGCGCCGCCAAACGTCGGGCGCAGCAGACCGGACGCACCCTCACGCAACTGCTCGAGGACTGTCTGCGCGCGGAGTTGCGGCAGCCGACGAAGGCCGCGCGCGTGATGGAGCCGCTCCCGACCTATCACGGAGGGACGCTCAGGCCGGGGGTGGACCTGAGCGATTCGAGCGCGTTGGAAGACCTCATGGGCGGGACGTAGCCGTGGTCCTGCTCGACGTCAACGTGCTCGTGTCGGCCATGCGTGACGCGTCGCCGCGCCATGCGGTGTGCAAGGCGTACGTCGAGCAACTGCGGCGTGCGCCCGAGCCGTTCGGATTGAGTGACCTGATCCTGAGCGGCGCGCTGCGTGTGCTGACGCATCCGCGGGTCTTTGATCCTCCGACCCCTGCCGAGGCGGCGCGCGCGTGGGTGACGGCGCTCCGCGACACGCCTAACGCGGTGGTGATTGCGCCGGGGCCTCGGCACTGGGAGCTCTTTCAGGGGCTGCTCGTACACTCGGGGGCCATCGGCAACGTCGTCTCCGACGCGTGGCACGCCGCGCTTGCGATAGAGCATGGGTGCGAGCTGGTGTCGGACGATGCCGCCTTTGCGCGGTTTGTCGGGTTGCGGTGGAGGAGGCCGGGGTGAGCCGATCCGGCGCGTCGGGCTCGTGACGTCGACACGGGCAACTGAAGAGCTTGACACGGGGGTTCACGGGGGTAACACGGGGGTTCACGGAGGAGATCGCATGTTCGCCGCAGTCCTCCGTGAACCCCCGTGAAACCTCCGTGAACCCCCGTGTCCGGCTTTGTCTGGCGCGATCCCGTGGGCGCGCCTGAGCGAGCGCTTGCCGCCCCTCCCCTGCGCCCCAGCAGAAAGACCCCCACCACCGGTTCATCCTCCACTTCGCCGGTGAGCGCGAGCGTGTCGCCGTGCACCGCGATGTGGTCGATCTTGTAGGGAAAGAGCACCGACCCGCGATACGCGAGCGAGCGCCGGTCGTAGACATCGAGCACGCGATGACGTTGCGGTGAGGTTCCCCAAAAGCTCACCAGCACCACGTCGCGCCACGCCGCCACGTCGCTTGCACCTGCCCGGGTCCCTTCCGCCAAGGAGTGACGGCGCCGCTTGCTCGTGCCGCTCACCGCTTCACGGGCCTCGGGGAGTGACTCGATGTGCGTCCCGGTGACAGGCGGGGAGGTAGACGCAGGTGGAGTCGTCGTGACCTCCTCCCCGGAATCGGAGCTAGTTCGCAGTTGGGGAGTCCAGCCGACTCGAGCCCTCGCGCCGCATCCAGCGCCATGAGCGCCGACGGCCCGGCGCACTGGTGCACTGATGCACTGATGCACTGGTGCACTGATGCACTGGTGCACTGGTGCACTGGTGCACTGGTGCACTGGTGCACTGGTGCACTGGTGCACTGGTGCACTGGTGCACCTGGACGTGAAGCAGCCGGGCACAATCGGGCGCGTGGGCCACCGCATGAACGGCAGTCGCCCGACGCGCACTACAGGATCGGCTGGGAACCCCTCCCTATTGATCGTGAGTGGCCGGGCTCCACGCGCAACGATCTACGCGAAGCTTGAATCGAGTAATCGTGAAATTGCGCGACCGCTCATTCTTGGCGGGCTCCGCCTCTTGCACGCTGATCAAGTCGTCCCCGCCGACCGCGAATCGACGCAGCGGAAACGTTCTTCCGGGAATTGGGATGTCTCCACACTGTTCGCGCGTGCGCAGATTCACGATGTGCAAGAAGGCGGTGGCACCCAGCCACGGACCCTTCAGTTGCTGATCGAGATATACAGCGAGCAGAAGGGGCCCGCGCACCAGCGCGATTGTCGCAACAGACGACGGTTCGAGAAGCGGCTCTGGAGATCTTGACGAGTCAGCCGCGACAATCAGCTCCGCCAGAAGCTGGCGTGCTCCACGTCTCAGCGACCGACTCACTTCTATCGAATCACGTTCTCGCGTGCGCAAGTCGAACACGTAGGCAAAGTCGGAGAGTTCGGTAGTAGAGATGACAAGCGAGTCGAGCACGTCCACACCGACTTTACCAAAGAGCGATGCCGCTCGCGGTGCGCTCGCGATGAGGTCGGCGAGCGTACCGCTGCTATTGAACGTCCTCTGTCCGACGGACGCGGTAATCGAAAGTCCGCGTTCTACAGCCACTCGAGCAACAACGACCGTACTATCGTGTGCGGCGATCGCCGCGGTCCCTGAGTCGAACGTGGCAAACGGCACGACATCGCGCGCACCTTCGCCCACGCGAAACCTCAAGATCTCGCCGGACGGATAACCGAGCGCATAGCCGACCGTGCTATCCAACATCACTGCTCCAACTAGGGAACTTGAGGAGTCGCCAAAGTCGAGCTGGACCGCTCGACCACCGACGTTGGCCGCAACGATCGCGTCCGGGCGACGCAAGAGCAGAAGCGCGTTTCCGCGCCCGTCAGCCACAACCCCTTGAAACCTGCCGCCCTGCTCGGTCGGGATCGCGACGTTCGATTCTTCTGCGCTTTCTATCACTCCGCTTGTGTCACCCATCTGTGAGTCGCGAGGCGGAGCACGACCGGCATCCGCGCACGAGGGAAGCAAGCTGGCGACAGCTGCCACCGTCGCGACAACGACAACGGCGGAGCGGCGGCGGCGCGCCGTATACATCCGTATCCGAGGCACAATTGTGAAGGCGGTGACGCGAGCTGAGTGTGCGGCAGGTTCTGAACTCACGAAGTGCCTGCCTCTCCAACGGCGTAAATCATCGCGTGACGGCAGGAGGAGGATCGGTCTCGCTCTGAGTCCAAGCAGTTGTCGCAGGATGCGAGCAAGCGCTTCAATCGCCGGGAGGCGCCCACGCGGGGAGTTCCGGCCTACTGAATGTACGGCGCGAAGTCGCTTTGCCCGGAGGTCCGAATGACACGGACCGCGTTCAGGAAGGCCGAAGTGACCCCTTTCCGAGGATCCTGCGGGAGGGAAAGGATCGTGCCCGCGGTATCAAAGAGAAGTTCTCGGGGCGTGGGCGCACCCCGATGTAGCAGCGAGCGCCGATAGATCGCGTCAACCGTGATTCGCTGAAGCGCAAGCGCTCGGACGTCATCATCGGTCGGTGTTCGATCGAGCACAAGCAACACGCGGAGCTTCCCACTCCTAGCGACCTCGCGCCACTCGCTGATTGGCGTAATGCACGAGAAGCAGTCGGTTGGACTATAGAAGAGGACCACCGTGGGCACAACTCGGTCGATGAGGTCGCCGAGGCTACGGCCATCTGTGACGCGGCTAGAACTGCTAAGGGACTCGCGGCACCCTCCAACGATAAGAGCGCCCACCAGAGTCCAGCTGAGCGCGCAACGGATTCGCCAAGGTCCGGGTCCCAACAGGGTCTGCGAGTGGCTGCGAGCGATCACTGCGTAGTCCTCCATTCGCATGACGTCAAGTCCACGTGAAGCCGCTTCACAATCGTTTCGGCTGCCCCCGTCGAACTTACATCCTGATACAGAACCAGGAGTGTATCGCCTCGAAACGTCGCGACCGGTGCTGGATCCGACGGCACGTCCAGCGCACCATCCACACACGCTTCGCGTCGACGAATGTTCACTACGCTAACAAAAGCTTTGCCACGGTATCTCGGACTGGTGCGATCCGGATCTACCGTGACGACGCCTACTCGCTCCGAGTCCAACCAGCCGAGCGCGATGGGTTGCGAGACATGATTTACTGCCTTCATTCCAAGCGACTGATTCGTTCGCAGCAGTGGCAATAATCGCGTGGGCGCACCTTTGCGTCTCGCCACCGCGATATGGAAGCTGTCCACATCTGCCGGCCCGGGGCCGAACACGAACAGCCAATTCGACACTTCGAATGCTTGGGCAATCCGACTACCATGGACGGCCAATTGAGTAAGCCTGAACGCGTCTGTTAACAGAGGATCATCATGTGCGTCGTACGGCAATTGTCCGCGCGCGACCAATTCGGAAAGCGTGTCAGGAAACTCGACGAACGATGAATGCCTGGTCGCGTCTAGGAGTCCGAGAAGAACGACTCCGTCCCTCGATGCCAGTCCAGTGGTTGCCTTGGCGGTGAATCGACGACCCCAGCGCCACTCTCCCGAGCGAAGATCGAACGCTTCAATGCGAAGGGCCGGAGAGTTTTGGACGAGCAAGAGCGAATCGCCGACAAGAGACATCCAGCCAGGCGATGCGAATTCGCCGGGACCGCGTCCTCTTCCTCCAATGGTGCGCCTAAGGTCTCCATCTGCCGCGTACTCGAGCACCCGGCCTACGGCCGCGTCGCTGACAAGCACGCGGGAGTCTGAAATCGCTAGAATGTCATTTGGCTTGGAGACGAACACACCTCCCTTCTCGGAGAGCACGAGTGAGTCGATCGTTCGAAGCCTCGGTCCCGCAATGCTGGGCTTTCTCTCCTCGCCGATTCGATCGCCGGAGCAGCCCACCAGGGCTACTAGGCGCAACACGGGCACCAGTCGGACGGCGAGTCTCTGCAGCCTTCGCCTGAAGTCGGTGGAAGGCAGGACGGACCGGTTCGGCTCACCGTCGCGCCGACGTGGCAACCGCTCTGATTTGTATTCCGCGACCCGAGTGGCGCTATGTTGATGTCCGCACACAATACCAGCCCCACCGCCGCAAGTCTCCAATCGGCTTGAGCAAACGCGCGCTGCGTTCATGATGGCCTCACTTATGCCACGGCCTTCGACCCGTGACTAGGATGCGCAACACCAGCACGAATGTATCCAAGTGGGCGCGCAGTCCTGCTGCCACGACATGCAGACGTACTGCAATGTGCCGCCATCGTTGCACACGGCCTTCGCTTCGGCCGCACTGATGCTAATCGCCGCGACGGCCAGCACTGTGCTTCCAAGAAGTCTCTTCGGCATGATCACTCCTCGATGCGGTGAATGTTAGAACTTCCTTCGCTTGTGACACCTGACCTACTCCTTCCAGCGCGCGCTTGCTCTCGCCTCGTCCGCGACTTGATAGAGCACTCAGATGAATCGCGCTCGTTGAGCTCGACTTCGAAGGCGCGCGAGCACGATGTGGTAAGTATCATGTCGAGCGTGAATGTCGTGTTCAATAGAAAGATTGCGACAACGCGGCGCGAAGATGCGACAGGCGCTCGCCACGACGGCGCCGCTTGCTAGAGCCGCGGATCTCCTCGCGAGCCTCCGAGAGTGCCTCGATGTGCATCCCGGTCTCGGGGAGAGCAGTAGGGAAATGATCGCGCACTCCTGTTGATAGACGGGAGGTAGACGCAGGAGGAATCGTCGAGCTGCTGGAGCGGCACCTGACGTTCAAGGAACGTGAGCGTGCGATGGCGTGGCCAAGGGACCGGTATGAAATCGACGATGCGTGCGCCATCGCCCACGGTGACCGCGACATCGTCCGACTGCCCCAGTCCCCACACTTGCAGCAGCCGTTGGTCTCGCCCCCACTGGGAGCCGGTGGACCAGCGTCGTTCCCTGCGGATCCGTATCGGCGTGAGCTTGTCCCCCTCGAGTGCGGTCACACGACCGTCGATGGCCTCGACCATGAGGGGACGTGCGGCCGGACCGAAGAAAGTCACCGCGCGATCGCCGAACTCGCCAGGCCCCGGCCCATGTCGTCCAACGGCAAAGCGCGCGCGTCCGGTGGCCGCGTCGACCACTTGCACGCGCTTCTCGCCATGATCGTAGATGGCGAGTCCCTGCGCGGCGAAGACGAGGTCGAATGGATAGGTGAGCGTGGCGGCGCCGCGTTGCGTGTCGGAGCGCCAGAGCGGCCGCAACGTGATGCCGGCGTCGCGGCGGGGGGCGGTCCAGTTGGGGGGTTGGTTCGAGCGCAGGTCTGATGAAGCGGCGGCGCTGACCGGTGCAACGAGTCGTGGCGCCAGCACGAGGACAACTGCGGCGAGCAGCGCGAGATCGGACCGGACTCTCAGCATAAGCTACCTCGACTCGTTTTGTCTGGACGCGAGAGATGGCCGGTTGCGAATCTGTGGCCTCGAACGGCCGCCGTCGCGCGACCGCCACAGTCTCCGTCGGTGCTCCCATTCTACATAGATTCTGGCGAGAGTCACGATTGGCTCGTCACATCGAGCTCGTCGCGTTGGTCGTCGCCCGATCACTCCAACGGACATGAGTATCCGCGCGTCTATCGCCTACCTCGTGCTCGCGCTTGCCATGAAGTCGCCGCAGGAGCGCGCGTCGACCGTCAGTATCGTGTCGCGAGGCTCACGTGGACCGGCTGCGACCTCAAGCCGGTCGAAACCCGCTTTCTCGCCTTCCGAGAGCGCCCGGCGGAATGCCTCGCGGAGGGTCGTCGCGACCAAGCTGCGAATGGTTTGGCAGATTGGCGGCGACGCGGATGACACCACCATCATGATGCCGCTGCAGGTGCGCGCGACTCGCGAGCACTTCGTCGTGTATGACGCTATCGCACTTCGACTGCTGGGCGTGACACCGGCTACCGGCAAGATCGTCTGGCGCTTTGGTCGGCCAGGACGCGGTCCGGACGAGTTCAGCGGCGTGGCCAAGGTTACGGCGCGTCGGGAGGGTGGGACTTTCGTCGTTGACATGTCGAGCTCGCGCCTGACGCTAGTCACCGAAGATGGCAAAGGGGGCGAGCGAGTCGACTACAAGATGGGGGTGAACCCCCGCGGAGTGTGCGAGGCGGGGAACTCGCGCATTCAGCTGCGCGCGACCGAAGGCAAGGAGCTCGAGCGGACCTCACTGTCGACCGGTCGAGCAGTGGCCGCAGATCTCCCGTGGCCCGAGTTGCGTGAGGTACCGTCACTCGCTCGTCAGTCGAAGATCTTCGAGCATCCGAAGGCCGGCGTGTGTCTGGTCAGCATCACATACGGCCCCATGTTCGCGATTCTCGACGACTCGGGGGTGCGCGCGCGCGCCCGCTGGATCGAGGAGATCCCGATGGGGCAGGCGAAGTCGCTCGGCAAGGGCTCCTGGGAGATGCTCCCCAGCGTGAAGTCCGTTCAGGGAGTCACGGGGATCGGGGACTCATTCGCCGTGCTCTTTCGCGGACGAGGGCCCAAGCGAGGGCGCTTCGTCGATTTCTACTCGGTCACCGACGCCGCGTATCTCTTCTCCATCGAACTCCCGTTTGCTCCGACCGACATCGCCTACGGGCACGGGCTGCTGGTTCTCTCCGGTGAGAGTGACGACGGCGCGCCATTCGTTCGTGCGTACTCGGTGGCGCCGGCGTTGGATGGACTTGTTCGGCAAGCACTGACGAATCGGGCGCGCTGAGCGCCGAGGGAGTGAACGCTCGTCGCGCCATGTCGTTCGGTGGTTCACGATGTCACGCACGACGATGGAAGGGAGGTCATGCGCATGCACCTGCAGCAGAGGGCCCTCTGAAGTGGTCTCGGTTTTCTGAACAGGGTGGATGAGTGGACCGCGGGCTCCCCCAGCGACATGTTCGCCACAACCGAGGAGTCCCCGATGTCGAAACGTCCCCGTCGCAACCATGCCCC
>Ga0075163_10005946_pt1 | contig 16203 bp, 12 predicted proteins | sample JI1023141ADNA_FD_71478 | JGI IMG/M metagenome (GOLD analysis project Ga0075163, IMG submission 71478) | Wastewater effluent complex algal communities from Wisconsin, to seasonally profile nutrient transformation and Carbon sequestration -... | ecosystem: Engineered > WWTP > Effluent > Algae...
TCGCCGCGATCTCCGACGGCGGCACCAGATCCGCCATCACACCGCACACCCGGATGTTCTCGGGGATCACGCCGCGCTGCGCGAGCTCGGTGGCGAACCGGCCGACCATGCCGGGCATCAGCAGGAGCCAGCCGAGCGGCGTGGTGTCGACGATGTCGCACAGGCGGTCGACATCGAAGCCATCGACGACGATCACCGTGCCGCCGGACATCAGCGTGCCGAGCGAGTTGTCGACCGCGCCCATGTGATAGAGCGGCGACCACGCGACGAAGGTGTCGGTGGGCTGGATGCCGAACTCGGCGCGCGTCACCAGGTTGCGGACGATCTGCGCGCGATGGCTGATCACGGCGCCCTTCGGCAGCCCCGTGGTGCCGCTGGTGTAGAGGATGACGAGCGGGCTCTCCGGATCGACGGGGCGGGACGCGATCGGCGGGATCGCCGCCAGCGCGTTGACGTATTGCGCCCCGAACACGAGGACCGGCTTGTCGGTGGCGGGCAGCGCGGCCTGATGGCGCGGCGAGACGACGAACAGCGTGGGCTCGACGAGCTCGAGGCAATGCGCGAGCTCGGGTGGGGCGAGCCGCCAGTTCTGACACGCGACGATCGCGCCGAGGCGGGCCGCCGCGAGCAGCACCTCGAGCACCTCGACGCGATTCTCCGACAGCAGCGCGATCCGATCGCCCGGACCGACGCCGCGGACGGCCAGCGCGGTGGCGCAGCTCGCGACCCGCGCCGCGAAGTGGCGGTAGCTGATCTCGCGGGTGCCATCGACGACGGCGATGCGATCCGGGGACACCAGGGCGCGCGCAGCGAACAGCGAGTACACCGTCGTTGTCGTGGCACGCGAGATCTCGTCGAGCACGGCGGCCGACGCTACCGCGAAACGTCGACGCGGGGATCGCCCTGACCTCCGGAGTCGCGACCTGCCGATCAAGCCGGCGATCGCATTGAGCCGGCGATGGCGATGGAGGACCCTCGCTGCGGGGAATATGGCCAACGCCAAAGCGAAACCGAAAGCAGCGAAGAAGGTCGCGAAACCCAGCAAGCCGAAGGCTCACCCCAAGGGTGCTGGCTCGCCTGGCGGCTCGCTGGCGAAGCCGGCCGGGAAGACGGCGAAGGCCGCCCCGGTGACGCCCGGCTGGATCGATGCCGGCAAGGGCCTCGAGCTCGGGATCCGCGACGGCGCGCTGGTCGCCCGCAAGGACGGCAAGCCGCTCGATTCGGTGCCGAAGGTGGCGAAGGAGACTCCCGCCGGCGAGCGGCTCGCGTCCGCGATCGATTTCCTCGAGGATCACGAGCGGACCTGCAAGCACACGGTCGAGACCTGGATGCTGCGCTCCCTGCCGGTGCCGCGCGGCGTGCTGCAGGCAGTGTTGCCGGATCCCGCCTGGAGCGGTGCGCTGCACGACGCGTGGGTGGTGGCCGTCGGGCCGAACCACTCCGTCGATCGCGAGGTCGGCGGCTTCTTCCGCGGGGTCGATCCCGAGAAGGGCATCGGTGTCGTCGATCGCGATGGCGAGACCACCTGGCTCGCCACCGAGAGCGTGCTGATCCCCCACCCGATCCTGCTCGACGAGCTCGAGGACCTGCGGGGCATGGCGATCGAGATCAACGCGAAGCAGGGGACGTCGCAGCTGTTCCGCGAGACGTTCCCGCGGCCGGCAGCGCCACCGAGCGATCCGCTGGCGATCGATCAGTTCGCGAATGGCGAGTTCGCGATGCTGCAGGGCGTGATCGGCCTGGCCAAGCGCCTCGGCTATCGCGTCAGCGGCGGCGCGGCGGTGTGTCGGGTGCTCGAGCGCGGGCAAGCCGTCGAGGCGCGCTACGACCTCGGCGAAGGCGACGGCATGGACTCCACCACCACCGGCGACCTGACGTGGGTCGATGCCAAGCAGCGCCCGGTCGCGGTGATGGACGTACCACCGGTCGCGTTCAGTGAGGGCATGCGCATGGCCGCGCAGATCTACGCGAAGCGCAAGATCGACAAGGAGGGCACCGATGAGTGAGCTTTTGGCCCACGGGCCGATCGACGTGATCAACGCGAACGGCATCGCGCCGCTCGGAGCCAAGCTCGCCGACGACCAGCGAACGTCGCCGGTCACCGCGCGCGCGTACAAGCACCCCGCGCTGGAGGACGGCGTGGTGGTGATCCGCCTCGAGCCCGACGCGGTCGCCGAGGGCATCGACGCCGAGATGGTCGCGTTCGGCTTCTCGTCGCCGACGGTGACCAAGGCGCTCGGGCAGGTGCGCTCGCGGACGCTCGGGTTCCCCGGCTGGGCGCTGGTCCACGAGCCGAAGAAGGCGAAGGCCGCGCTCGACGTCACCGAGGACATGCGCAAGGCGAAGCGGCTGGTCGCGGCGAAGCCGGGCCACGCGAAGGACGCCTTCGAGAAGATCGCGAAGCAGCTGCAGCGCACCGCCCCGCAGTTCCTGCCGTCGTTCTGGGAGGAGGTCGGGCGCGTGGTCGCCGATCAAGCGTCGACGACGATGGCCGCGCAGTTCTTCGAGAAGGCGCGGACGGCGGAGCGCGCCTACAAGCTGAAGACGGATCCCGAGGTCGCCGACGAGGCGTTCGTCGAGTTCGCGCTGCTCGGCGCGCTCAGCGCGAAGACGCTGTCGCAGTACGCGAAGGATCTGGTCAAGCAGGCCGGCGGCGCCGAGGCGTATCGCCGGTTCCGCGCGATCGTCGTCAAGCGCGGGCTCGGCGGCATGCCGCCGTACTCCGGGATGGGCAAGGATCTTCTCTCCCTCGCGAAGGCGGCGAAGGCGAACCAGGAGGTCGAGGCCGACAAGCTCGCCGAGGAGCTGATCGAAGCGCCGGGCGTCAACAAGGCGCCGATCGAGTTCTGGACCACCTACCTCGATTCCTTGAAGCGCCTCGCCGCCGCGAAGCCGGAGATCAAGACGCGGTTGCGCGCGATCTGGCCCGAGCCGCGCGGTGGGTCCGACGACAAGAAGCAGGAGTTCGCGGCGTCGTGGGTCGAGATGTTGCACGACGTGGGTGCGCTCGCCGACCTCCCGGGCGACGGGCTCGGCGGCTGGATCTCGAAGCTGTTCAAGTTCGCCGGCAAGACGCCGCGCACCGAGGAGATCCTCCGGCGCGAGGCCCCGCGGCTGATCGCGCTGTCCCAGCCGGTGTCGTGTCTGACGCGCGCGCGGTGGGGCCACGACCTCAACCTCGATCTCGCGGAGTTGATCCTCCAGCTCGGCGTGTCCCTCGCGAAGATCGAGGACGACGACAGCTTCGATACCGACACGATGAACGTCGATCCGGTGCTGGTCGCCGGCCACGCGGAGTACGGCAAGACGCTCGTGCAAGCGGTCTCGCGGATGATCGGCGAGTCGGAGCACGAGCACCGGATGCGCGGCAAGAGCGGCTTCACGGCCGCGCGCCGCCAGTGGATCGAGGAGCGGATCGCCGAGCTCGGTGGTGACAAGGGCTTCGTCTACGTGGCTGCCGCGGTGTCGACGCTCGAGAGCAAGACCACGCCGGAGACGTTCCTGCCGTTCGCTGATCTGCACGCGCGCCTCGGCAAGGTGGATCTCGCCGCCACGCTCGCGATGCACCTGCGGTCGGGCATCGCCGACGAGTTCGGCTGGCCGGCGTACGAAGAGGCGGTCGCGAAGCTGGGCTCGCCGATCAAGCTCGGCGGTGCGTTCCCGTTCCTGACCGCGTGGAACGCGTCGAAGGCGATCGCGCTCGGCCCCCAGGGCGTGATCGCCGAGCACGACCTCGTCTACAAGGCCAAGGAGCACGAGCTCGAGGACGTGTGGTTCGTCGATGGCCAGTTCCTCGTCGAGCTCAAGCTCAAGAGCAAGTGGGAGACGGTGACCTACTGGAGCAGCAAGCCGAAGGACCGGTTCAAGCGGGAGTTCGACTGGTCGCAGTGGGGCGGCAGGCTCCCCGATCAGCTCGCGCTGGCCGGCGGTGGCACGACGCTCGGTGGCAAGGTCATCCACGCCGGCGATCAGAAGCTCGCGCGCACGCGGGAGTTCCTCTCCGACGGCACCACGATCTGGTACGAGGACAACGACAAGTACTTCACGCTCGATCCCCTGAAGGACAGCAAGACGAAGTCGGAGCCGCCCGCGTGGGTGGCCGACTACCGGCGCGAGGGCTGGACCGTCTCCGCGGTGCTGCAGCCCGCGCCCGCAGGGCTGACGTCCTCGCCGCTCGGCCTCAAGGACGGGCTGCTCGGCATCCGCTCGCGCAGCAAGAAGGATGACTGGGACGACAAGGTTCCGCAGGAGCACGAGCGGATCGACGGTCTCACCGCGAAGTTCAAGCGCTCGGTGTTCGCCCTGATCCTGTTCCCGGGCAGCGACGCACCCCGCGGCCTGGCGTGCGACGGCTCGAGCGATCCTCGCTTCCTCGGTGGCGATGGCCCCGGCGTCGAGCTGATCTCCGAGACCGGGGAGCAGTTGGGCGTGGCGAACGCGTCCGAATGGGCATCGCGCGGCTGGGGCATGCTGGTGCCACCGGCGACGTTCTGGGACTTCGTCTCGCCCCGCGATCCGGTGGGTAGTACCGCGCTGCGTGCGGCCACCGCGGATCGCGTGCGGCCGGTGCTGGTCGCGGCGCGCGAGGACATCGACGCGCAGGACCAGACGCCGCGTCCGTTGCCGAAGGCCGAGGCCGCCGCGCGTGCGGCGTTCCCCGAGATCACCGACGGCAAGCTGATCGCGGGCATCGCCGGGTTCGCGGAGCGTGCGGCGGAGCTCGCGCGCGAGGTCGAAGGGCTGGCGGCGGCGCGGTCGAAGGAGCACGCGGATCCCTCGGGCTCGGGGCTGCTCGGCGAGGCCGCGCAGCTGCGCAAGATCGCGAAGGCGCTCGCCGCCGGTCGCGAGACCAAGCTCCCCGACAACGATGTCGACCCGCGCGACTGGCTGACCAACGCGCGTGCGCGGGCCGTGCTCTCGCTGTCGCCGCTGGTCGAAGCCGACGCACGGCGCAAGGCGCGCGAGATGATCCAGGCGATGTCGGGCACGATCTTCGCCGAGGATCTGTCGCGGATGCGCACGCTCGACCTCGAGGCGCCCGATGACTGGGACAACACCGTCGAGTGGGGCACGCTGCTGATCCAGAAGCACGAGGGCTCGACCTACGTGATCGATGCGAACAGCGACTGGGGCATCGAGCTGTCGAGCGACGGCAAGTGGCGCGTGCCGCCGATCCAGGGCACCGCGCTGAAGTGGAAGATCTCCGGCGACCACAAGCTGGCGAAGGGCATCGGCACGCAGTGGGCCGATCGCTTCCTCGAGTCTCCCGACGAGCCGGTCGCGTGGGATCCGCAGATCGCCACCGCGCTGGCCGCGAAGTCGGGGCTGACCGAGGTCGAGGCCGTGCTGCTGTGGATCAACGTCGTCAGCATGAGCACGTGGAGCAAGGACTTCCTCGGCAAGAAGCACCGCGAGCTGCTCGGCGGGCTCAAGGTCGCCGACGTGTCCGCGGCGCACACGACGTTCGAGGAGCTCGAGGAGGACAAGCTGCTCGAGATGTTCGAGAAGGCCGTCCCCGATGATCCGGCGGTGCTGCGGACGCCGCTCGCACCGGGCGGCATGGTCGAGCGGCTCGGTGCGGTGTGGAAGCAGAAGTTCGGCAAGCGGGCGAAGATCCCGCAGGACCTGATCGCCGCAGCGAAGAAGGATCTCGAGCTGCGCGATCTCGGCAAGCTGTTGCCCGCGTTCGCCGGTGGTGCCGACGACGCGAAGTTCCTCCAGGCGGATCGCAGTCCGCTCGACGAGCTCACCAGCTACGGGGACGGGGCGCTCAATCACCACAACGCCGAGGACCCCATCACGATGCTCGCGTGGCTATTCCTCGCTCGCCCCGTCGGCTGTCCGATCCGCGCCGGGATCCCCGACGTGGTGGACAAGCTCGCCGGTGTCATCGACGACGACAAGCTGCTGTGGCCGTTCGTCAGCTTCTGGTACGACGAAAAGGACAAGAAGCAGGTCGCGAACCGCGACAACGTGCTCGACGCGGTCGGCGGCAAGGCCGTCGAGATGCCGAAGGACGACGACGGCAATCCGTGTCTCGGTGCGCGGGACGACGGCGCCGTGATCGTCGCGGCCTACGGGCGTCGCGTCTACGCGGCGTTCCGGCCGAAGCGGCTCGACAAGCAGCGGAAGAGCATCGAGCAGCTCGCGAAGCTGATGACGGCGTCGCGCGATGCCGACGAGCAAGACGACCAGGACCCGAACCTCGAGATCGTCGCGCGCGTCGAGCTCCTGCGCTCCGACGCGTTCAAGGCGTTCGGCGAGCGCGTCAAGGACTCGCCGGTCTCCGAGGGCGGCTACGAGGCCAACCCGCTGCAGAGCGTGTCGAAGCTGGTCGACAAGGCTGCGAAGGAGCTCGGGGTCAGCAAGGACGCGGCCGCGCTGTACCTGCAGACGCTCGCGCTCGCGGAGCCGACGCAGCAGCGGGTCTGTCTGTGGAACGCGTGGAAGCCAAAGCAGTACAAGGACGCGAGTGCCGAGCTGGTGAAGAAGAAGCTGCTCGTCGAGGGCAAGCGCGACCGCGCGGGGCGCACGCTGTTCCTCAAGGGCGGCTACTCGAAGGGCGAGCGCAAGAACCTGCCGATGGAGGAGTGGAAGCAGCCGTTCTACACGGCGATCCGACGCCACCTCCCGGTGGAGCCGGTGCACCTGCTGTTCGCGCGCGCGTGGAAGCGCGTCGAGGACGGCGACAAGCCCGCCTAACGCTTCCGGAACCAGTCGCGGAGCCGGACCAACGCGCCGGGCTTCGCGGCTGGCATCACCACCGCGGGTGGCAGGCTCTGTCGCGGTGGGGGCGGGTTCATCGTCGGCACCGCGGGATAGTCCGGGCGTCGATCGAACGCGCTCGTCACCGAGGCATCGGCGACGAACGGCGTCTGCGGCCACTGGATCACCGTGCAGTACACGACGGCCTGGTCGCACGTCGTGCAGCGGCGGAGCTGATCGGTCTCGGTGGCCGCGAGCTGGCTCCAGCGACGACCGCACGCGCGGGCGCAGTTACGGATCGGCGGGCTCGAGACCACCGCGCGCCAGGGTGCGTCGTCCACCGGGACGAGGATGTCGGCGATGACCTCGTCCTGGAGGAACGCGAGGCGGTCCGCGTGGCCGTGCTGCTCGAGCCAGTCCCGGTACACCGAGCACGCGTGCTCGTCGGCGGGCGAGCGCCGGATCGCGTCGAGCAGGCCGTCCTCGACGGGGTCGTGCGAGCGATAGCGGGTCACGCTCCTAGCGTAGAACGATTCGGGGGCCCGGCCGAACAGGAGATCGACGTCAGGGGACGTCCGGAATCGCCCGAGCGGTCGATTCAGCGCTTCGCGAGCGTGAGGACCGCCTCGATGATGCCCAGCACCGTTCGCTGCTGCTTCGCGGGCAGCGCCTGGATCGCACGTGCGACGCTCTCGATCGCGGCGGGGAGCGGGGGCGTACCCGGCTTGCCACCATCACCGAGCCGAACCTCGAGCTCGAGCCCCAAGCCCTTCTTCACGATCGCATGGAGTGTGCTGAGTGGCAGATTGCGAGTTCCGCGCTCGATCTCGGAGACATACTTGCCCTCGATACCCGAGCGCGACCCCAGCCGAGCCTGGGTCAGGCCGGCAGCTTCGCGAGCCGCACGAATCGATCGGCCCACCACAGCGAGGAAGTCAGACGACGTCACCGAGAGAATGGGTCGACCAAGCAGCACACCCGTATACCCACGCATGGTGGATAACTTCGTGGCGTTCCACCTAGCGTGGTAGTGTCCCGCCGTTGTTGGGTGAAGACCTGATCGAGGCGATGATCGACGCCGTCGTGGTGATCGATCTGGCGGGCCGGGTCATCCTCACGAACACGGCCGCGGTAACCCTGTCGGGCTATTCATCGAGCGAGCTCCGAGCGCTGGTCGTCGGTCAGCTGTTCGAGGACGCGCTCTCCGGCGTGCGCACGCGCGTGCGCAACAAGATCGCGGCCGGCGACCCGCTGCGTCGCGAGGAGGCCTGGTTGCTGACCAAGTCGGGAGAGCGAATCCCGGTGTCGATCATGGCGTCGTCGATCACGGGCAAGGGCGACACCCCGATCGAGATCGTGCTCGTCGCGCGCGACGCTCGCGAGACCCGGCGGTTGCTGATCGAGCGCGATGCCGAGATCGCGCGGCGACGCGAGGCCGAGGCCCAGCTGCGCTTGCTCGCGGGCAGCGTCGGTCACGAGCTCCGCAACATCCTCCAGGTCCAGGTCGATTCGATCGACGCGATCCAGCACGCGATCCAGGGCGGCGGCGACCTCGTGGAGCCGGTCGGCGTGATCCTCGGAGACCTCGAGCGGGTCAGCGATCACCTGATCCAGCACGCGAAGCAGCTGCTCCAGCTCGCGAAGCCCAAGCGCGAGGTGGTCGAGAGCCTGTCGATCGGCGAGATCGTGCAGGACGTCACCAAGATGCTGCAGCGGGCCGGGCGGCTGCGCGGCATCACGGTCGAGCTGGTCGATGGCGAGCCCTCGCCGCGCGTCCGGGCGAGCCGGCCACGCCTCGAGCAGATCTTCGTGAATCTGATCCTCAACGGCGCCGAGGCGATCACGCGGCCGGGCACGATCTCGATCACCATCGCCGCGGCTCCCGGTCCCGCCAGCGGCCGCGTCGAGATCACGGTGCTCGACACCGGCTCGGGCATCCCGCCGGAGATCCTCGGCAAGATCTTCGAGCCCTACTTCTCCACCAAGGGAGACGATGGCACCGGGCTCGGGCTGTCGATCGTCCGCGACCTCGTCGAGGGCTACGGCGGCGCGTTGACGGTGGCGAGCACGGTGGGCGAGGGCACCACCTTCAAGCTCGACCTACCGATCGATCGCGATCAGACGACGGTGCCTTCGTAGCGACTGAGCCATCGCGTTGGATGGAACTCGGGGATCGGGATCGGGGCGACCAGCGGCGCGTTGTCGTGCCAGAAGGAGCGGAACTCGCGCTTCTCGCCGGTCCGGTAGAGGTGCATCAGGTACGCGCAGTCGCACGCGGCGAAGTCGGCGATCCACTGATCGAGGTCCCGGACCCCGGCGTCGTGGAGGAGCTGGAGCGAGTACTGGCAGGCCTGCTGCTCGTAGGCGGTGAGCTCGACGAGCTGCTCCTCGGTCCAGCTCGCGGGCCGCGCCATCCCGATCTCGCGAGCGCGCTCCGAGACGTTCCACTGCACAGTGTGACCGAACAGGTGGACGAGGATGAACACCGCGTCCTCGACCTCGAGGTCGTGCTCGACCAGGATGCGCTCGCCATCGAGATCGCCGGTGAACGGGTTGGGTACGTCGGTCACGCTGACCGGGACCCCCCACCTCCGCTCGATCAGCGGCTCGATCAGGTTGAACACCTCCCTAAGGCGTTCGTCGGACGGCTTCGACATTCACTTCTTGGAGCCGACGTTTTGCGTGACGCGGCTCTGCGTCAAGCCGTGCAGCGTCTCCATCACGGAGTAGGCCGCGACCTCGGCGATCAGCCGCGTCACCTTCGCGTGCTGCGCGTCGTCGAGCGAACCCTCGACCGCCTTCATCGCGGCGATCAGGTTGTCCTCCTGGGTCTTGAGCTCCTTCGCGTCGATCACGCCGTCGGCGATCGATTGCGTGAAGTGATCGAGCTTGCCGATCATGTCTTCGAGGTCGGTGGTGGAGTTGTCGTTGATCCAGCTAACGCGCGCCATGATGTGTCTTTCCGGTCGAACCTGGTTCGACCTCTATCGCTCTTCCAGGATCTGTTTGATCGCGGTGAGCCGCTCCTGCAGCTTCTCGCGACCACCGGCCTTGTCCATGCGTTCCTTCTTGCTCGGCGGCAAGAATTCGATATCGGTGCACTCGATGATCGCCGCGAGCTCCTGCGCCTCACGTTCGAGCGTCTGGGTCGACGGCATGAACGTCTCGAGCGCCTGCTGCAGGGCGTCCTTGGTGATCGTCCGCGACCCCGCGAGCAGCGACGTGCGATACGCGCGGCCGACGATGCCTTCGATGTCGGCGCCCGACAGGTTGCCCTTGTTCGCGATCTTCTCCGGGATGTCGGCGTCTGCGACGGACGTGCCGGACTTCTTCGCGAGCACCGAGATCATGTGCCGGAGCTCGGCGTCGCCATCGGGATAGAACAGCGGGATGTGGACCTCGGCGCGGCCCTGGCGCTTGAGATCGACGGGCAGCGCATCGGGGCGCGCGGTCAGCAGCATCCACAGGATCTTGCCGCGGTAGGCGGTGTCGCCCATCTGCGAGGCGATCATCGCGAACACGCGACCACCGACGCCGGAGTCGCCACCGGAGTCGCGATCGCCGAGCATCGCGTCGGCTTCGTCGACGATCACCACGACCGGCCCCATCGACTTCATCACGCCGAGCACGCGCTCGAGGTTGCCCTCGGTCTCGCCGACGTACTTGCTGCGGAAGTTCTTGAGCACGACTGCCGGGATGCCGATCGAGCCGGCGACACAGGTCGCGAGGAACGACTTGCCGGTGCCGACCGGGCCGCAGAACAGATAGCCCATCGGCACGGTGTCGAACTCGCCGCGCTTGAGCAGCTCGGCGTCGTCCAGCAGGCGCTTCTTCGCGGCCTCGTGACCGACCACCGTGTCGAGGCCCCACTTCGGCTCGACGAACTCGAGCATGCCCTGCGCCTGGCGCTCGATCAGCCGCTTCTTGAGCTCGCGGAAGTACTTCGGATCGAGGCGGCGGTTGCCTTCGATCGCGGAGCGCACGAGCACCTCGAGATCGGTGAGCCCGATGCCGGCGGTCAGCTTGCCGAGCTCGGCGGTGCCGTAATCCGAGACCGAGGCCGGGTCCTTGCCGTGCGCCTTGAACTGCGCCTCGAGGAACGCGGTGCGCTCCTCCGCGGAGGGCAGGGGCACCTCCAGCGTGGCGACGTGCGGGTTGCCGCTCAGCCGGTCGTGGATCGACGACAGGCGCGGATCGATCAGCACGAACGCGAGGTTCAGCCGCTTGATGTACGGCGACGAGGCCCAGTTGAGCAGCGTGACCAGGTGGGTCTGCTCGTTGAGATCCAGGTTGTCGCCGCTCGGCGCGACGTAGCCGGCGTGATCGATGAGGAACGCGCAGCGCAGCCGATCGTCCGGATCGGCCATCACGTTCTTCTGGATCAACAGATCCAGCGCGGCGAGCCCCTTGGTCGGATCGCGCGGCAGCTGGCGCAGATCGCCGAGCCACTTCGACGCGGTCGCCACCATCTCCTGGAGGCGCTTGCTGTTCGAGCCCGCCGCGCAGCGCAGGCCGCGCGCGAGGTCGTAGTGGATGACCAGGTCCCAGCGTCCGAACAGCTGCTCGGCGAGGAAGTCGGCGAGGCCGATCCAGCGATCCGTCCCGGCGCGCACCATGTCGAACGTGTTGCCGTGGACGACGAACATCGACGTCGTCCCGGAGAAGTAGAGCTCGGCGAGCTTGCCGGCCCACGCGGGGAAGTGCGGCGGGAGCTGCGAGGCCTTGGTCACGCCGTCCGACGAGCCCGCGAGCGTCTTGGTCTCCGTCTTCTCGACTGTCATCTTTACCTTGGCCCTCCGGCGACTCGTTGCGGCGATAGATCGGTATCGAGGATCGACGGCGTGACGTCCTCGCTCGCGACGCCGGTGATCTGCTGCAGCTCGCGGATCGTGTCCTCGGTCTGCGTGATGCCCTCGGAGATCGCGTCGATCCGCGACGACATCGCATCGGGGTCGGTGTTGCTCACCGCCATCTCGGTGACCGCCTGGATCTTACCTTCGAGGCGATCGAGCTCCGCGGCGACGAACTCGGCGTTGGTCTTCGCCTTCTGCACGTTCTCCTTGCGGAGATCCGCGGTGCTGATCGAGTCGTCGAGCGAACGGATGATCTTGTCGTCGGCCTGGTTGGCCTCGCCGACGGAGTCCGCGCGCTTCTTGCGGCGGGCCTTGAGCTCGGTGATCGACTTGTCGATGCCGGCCTCGTCGGCGGCCTGGAGGAAGCGCGAGATCGCCTGCTCGCTGAGCAGCAACCGGAGGAACACCCAGAGCAGGCGATCGAGCGCCGGCGTGCGCAGCTCGTTCGACGCGCCCGAGGAATCGCGGGTCTCGCCACGCACCGCGTTCGCGATCCGGGTCATCTCGACGCAGCGGGCGCGCAACCGGAGGAACCGCGAGCGGCGGTCCTCGGTGAGGGACTTGAGGACGTCGAGGATCTTGTCGCGCGCGTTCTCCTGACCCACTTCGTCCCGCGGGGGGCCGATCGGCGAACCGCGCTCCTCGGCGCGTGCCTTCGCGTCGATCGCCCCCTGGAACCGCGGCAGCGTCGCCAGCCCGGCGAGGTAGACCACCTCGGCCGCGGCGACCACCGGCAACGCGATATCGGGGTGACCGGACAGCACGGCTGCCGCGGCGCCACCACCGAGGATCAACAGGTTCCACTTGAAGAGGAAGGCCTCCTTCAAGTAGCGCAGCATTCCTGCTTTCTTCGGCTCGGCCATCAGTCTCCCGCTCGTTGCGACGATTCCAGGCGATCGATGATCTCGCGGATCCCGAGCACCGTCTCCATGAACTTCTGCTCGCGCTGGATGACCAGCGACGGGCGATCCGGTGGCGGCACGCGGATCTCCTTCATCACCGTGCCCGGCGAGGTCGAGAAGATCAGGATGTGGTCGCCGAGGAACACGGCTTCTTCGATCGAGTGCGTGATGAAGAAGATGGTCGGCGATTGCTCGCGCCACAGGGCCACCAGGTTGTCCTGCATGCGCGAGCGGGTGGGCGGATCGAGCGCGCCGAACGGCTCGTCCATCAGGATGATGCGCGGCTCGAGGATCAGCGTCCGCGCGATCGCGACGCGCTGGCGCATGCCGCCGGACAGCTGGCTCGGGTACTTGTCGGCGTCCTTCTTGACCGACAGGCCGACCTTCTCGATCCAGTACTCGGCGCGCTCGCGGCGCTCGCCCTTCGACAGCGACGGGATCACGACCCGGCCGTCGGTGGACTTGCCGTCGGGCGCACCCTCCTGCTGGAGCGTGAACTGATCTGGCTTGGGCGTCGCGAGGATCTCGAACTTGCCGTTGAACGACCGGTCGGGGACGTCGGCGATCGTGATCGTCTGACCCTTGCTGAAGCCGTGCGCCGTCCGGGTGGTGAACGTCGCCACCGTCTGCTTGCGCACGACCGACTCGATCGCGCGCTCGAGGCCGCGACACTCGAGCCCGAACGCGACGTTGTCGAGCACGCTGCGGTTGTCGAACGAGGTGTAGTCCTGAAACACCATGCCGCGATCGGGGCCCGGACCTTTGACCGGCTTGCCGTCGATCAACACGGTGCCCGACGTCTGCGGGAACTGCGGCAGCATGCCCGCGATCATCCGGATCACCGTCGACTTGCCGCAGCCCGACGGGCCGAGGATCGAGACGAACTCGCCGCGCCCGGGGTAGTCGGGGATCGAGAACGTGACGTCCTTGATCGCGGTGAAGTCGCCGTACGACTTCGTCACCTTGTTGAACTGGACGACCGGCGGCTTCGCGAGCGGCTTGCCGAGCTCGGCCATCAGCGGCGGCTTCGCAGGTTCGCCACCGGTGATGGTGGAGACCGGCTTCAGATCGCCGGGATCGACCGCGGCCCTCGCGACCGGCTTCTCCGGCACCGGCTTGGTCTCGGCTTTCGTCGGCGGCGCGTGTTCCACACCCTCCCTCGGCGGGGCGACGATGCCGGCCTGCTTCGCCTCGGGCGGCTTCGGCGCTTCTTCGCCGAGCAGCTCGGCTTCCATCGCGGCGAGCGCGGCGGCTTCGGCCGCGAGGTCGCGCGGCGGCTTCGGCGTGCTCGACGTCGCGGGCGTGGCCGGCGTGACCACGCCACCGCCGGCGGGACCGGTCCCCGTGCCGGGAGCCTTCTTGCCCTCGTCGCTCATAGATCCTTCCGCCACGAGAAGGCACCGCGCTGGATGGTGCGCAGGAAGTAATCGATCGTGAACGCGATCGCCGCGATCACGAACAGCGTCATGTAGACCTGGTCGTTGAGCCCCTGGCGCTGGCTCAGGCTGATCAGCTTGCCGAGGCCGAACTCGGTATCGATGTCCTCGGCCAGCATGATGTAGCCGAGGCCGAGGCCGAGCTGGAAGCGCAGGCTGGTGATGATGTCGGGGAGCGACAGCGGGACCAGCACCTTGTAGATGATCTGGAACCGCGACGCGCCGAGCGTCTGCGCGGTCTCGATGTAGCGATCGGGGACGATCGAGACCGCCTTGACCGTGTCGCTGAACACGAACGGCACGATCGCGAGAAACAGGAAGCGCGACTTCTGGGTCTCGCCATCGCCGAACAGCATCAGCGTCAGCGGGACGAGCGCGCCCATCGGCACCGAGCGCAAGAAGATCACGACCGGCGCCATCGCCGCGTTCACGCCGCGGTGAGCCGCGGCCAGGATCCCGAACAGGATGCCGACCAGCGCGGCGAGCCCGACGCCGAACGCGACGCGCTGCAGGCTGGCCGTGATGTGCTTGAACAGATCGCGCTCGAGCAGCGTGTCGAAGCTTCCAAACACCTCACCGGGGCTCGGCAGCTTCGACACCGAGATGATGCGATCGACCGACGGGCCGATCTTCATCTCGAGGATCTTGGTGCGGCCGTTGAACGACATCTGGACGTCGTAGCCGCGCGTGGTGAACCACCACAGCCCGAACAACAACGCGATCAAGCCAACGGCAAGCAGCAGGCGGAGGTGACCCGGCGGCTCCGCGCGGAGCGTGCGGTACCAGGGCGGCGCCTTCGGCGGCTTGGTCAGCGCTTCTCGCGCCTCGCGTGCCTCCCGTTCGGCGTCTTCCTTCTCCTCCTGCGCTCGCTCCGCGGCCTTCTCGGCCTCTTTCTTCGCCTTGGCTTCGGCCTTGGCTTTCGCCTTCGCTTCGTCCTCGGCAGCCTCTTCGGCCTCTTCCTTCGCCTTGGCTTCGGCTTTGGCGTTCGCCTTCGCTTCGTCCGCGGCGGCCTCCTCGGCCTCTTCCTTGACCTTCGCGTCGGCCTTCGCCTTGGCCTTCGCCTCGGCCGCAGCCTCGGTCACCTCGGAGCTGACCTCGACCGGCTGGTCGGCGGCGGCGCCCTTCGTGATCGTGTCCGCGACCTTGGCTTCGTGTGCGGGATCCGCCGGCGGCTCCTGGGTGGCGAGCGCACGCTCCTTATCCTCGGGACCATCCGGCCCGATGAAGCGCTTGTTGCGGTCGTCCTTAGGACCGCCGGGCGGACCGAGCGTCACTCTATTGGGCCTCGGCCGGGACGACCCGGATCTCGACGCGTCGGTTCTTCGAGTGGTTGTCGGGATCCGCCGCGTCGGCGGGCTTCGACCAGCCGTAGCCCACGGTGGTGATCTGGTCCGGGTTGAGCTTCGGGAACTTCTTGAGCAGGCCCTCCTTCACGGAGCGCGCGCGGTTCTCCGACAGATCCTTGACCAGCTGCTCGTCGGCGGTGCCCTTCATCGACGAATCGGTGTGACCCGAGATCACGATACGCGCGGCGCCGAACTGACCCGCGAGCTTCGCGATCTCCTCGACCGTGTACTCGACCTTGCCGTCGTAGTAGACGTCGCCGCCACCCGCCTGCGCCGGCACCTTCTTGAAGATGTCGAACGAGTTCGGGAAGAAGTTGATCGTCACCGTCTTGGTCACGATCGTCGACTCGACGTTGATGTCCTTGACGTTCTTCGGCGTGAAGTTGAACTCGTAGGTGTTCTTCGAGTCGGCGTACTTCGGCTCCGCGCCGAGCTTCTTGACCACGGAGAAGTCCATGATCTTGTCGAACTCGACGTCCTGGTCGACGACGCGCAGCTTCTTGTACATGCTGACGGCCGCCTCGTAGGTGCGCTGGAAGTTGGTCGGGTTGTTGGCGACGAGGAAGAAGTCCTTGTTCTCGGCGTAGTTCGTCCAGTGGGCGTCGCCGAGCATCTTCACGCCGGTACCGCCGGGCAGGTTGTAGAACTTGTCGAGCATCTCGCCGACCTTCGCCTTGTTCTGGTCCGAGCCGTTGAGCTCGCCCTCGGCGTCGAAGATGCCGCGCACGAGGCCCTCGATGATCTCGGGGTTGTCGCGTGCGAAGTCCGCGCGCGCGAACCACACGTCGGCGATCAGCTTGTTCGCCGTGCCGGTGGTGACCAGCAGCTTGTTGCCGCTCTTCGGGTTGTCGGTGAGCGTGTAGATGTCCGGCGCCCACGACACGCACGCGGCGATGTCGGGGTTCTGGTTGTAGGCCTGCGCTGCCTGGAACGCGTCCTTGGTGAACTTCATCTTCACCTC
>Ga0075163_10005947_pt1 | contig 16202 bp, 20 predicted proteins | sample JI1023141ADNA_FD_71478 | JGI IMG/M metagenome (GOLD analysis project Ga0075163, IMG submission 71478) | Wastewater effluent complex algal communities from Wisconsin, to seasonally profile nutrient transformation and Carbon sequestration -... | ecosystem: Engineered > WWTP > Effluent > Algae...
AGTTCAGCTAATTTCAATTCTTTCAAATATATGTCAAAGAACAAATTGGGAACAGGCGTGGTGCTGGTTTGCATCAGTTTTAAATAATTAACTTGTAATTTCTATTCGACTATTTTTCGATTTGAATTTCAGGAAGTGTTTGTGGCTCTTCCTTTTCAAAAACAAAAAAATCAGTTTGTGGCTGATTAAATAATCTGACATAGGTAGAACCCTTGTCAGTAGTCTTCATCATTCCTGCTCTGTACCATTTCACTTTTTTCTCTCCATCTTTTTCGTAGAATTTGCGAGTGCAGACATCATATAATTTCATGAGTGTTTTCTTGTTTGCTAGTAATAACGACCATTGCTGAGCATGCGCATACACAGCGGTCTATGGAGTCTTGCAGACTACAACATTTCGGATTCACTCCTAAATTCGCATTGTTCGTTTCCTACGATGAGTATCGTAAGGCCCTTATGGGCAATGCTAATCTAAGCTTAGAAATTTTCTGATTTCTTGGGGTGAACTCCACAGACCGCTTGGTATAAAAAAACACCAGATTTCTCTGATGTTTTTGTGATTACTTACCTACCTAAATCGATAATACTTGACACCTTTTAAGATATATTGTGCGACACGCTATATCTTTTGAAAGGGTCATTACCCTTTTTTCACACCAGAGAAAAATGCTATTAACATTTAAAAATACTACTTCATTAAGGGTATCACATGCATATTTTAATGCAAGTGAAATAAAAGATTTACCTGTGGAAAAGCCACAAAAATGCCCTTTCTAATTATATCTAAGCTGTTTTTAATATACTATACCTGTGATTAAACTTCCTATTATATAATTTTGATGTACTTTTATTTTGAAATTGTTTTCCTGCTATGAATCCGAGCGATATCGAATTAGAAATTCTTTTAAAGAAACACACACCTCAGGATGATTTTTGTGGTCTTACACCATCCGAAATCGACCATTTGCTATATAGAACTTTTAGTTTTGATTCGCCACTGCAGTTTCAATCAAATATTGATAATTCTGTCATTGACCGAATCCCCTTTTTTCGAATAGCAGAAGCGTTCTTAAAAATTATTGAAAGGGAAAAATCTATTAAACTTACTGCCTTAGGTAATTTACCAAGGAAAGTAGTAATCGAATTATATGAGAATAAATATTTTCTAGATCGGGATATTGAATCCGGCTTTATTAAAATTACAAAAGAGGATGATTGTAGGGTTGTTTCTACTGCAAGATTAACAACCCTTGTAGCCAAATTAGTAAAAAAGTCAAAAGGAAAATTATCGCTTACAAAAGAAGGTGTTAATTTTTTGAAAAATGAAAACAGAGTAGATTTTTTTAAAACAATATTACGAGCTTATACAGTTGCTTTTAATTGGAATTATAACGACTGCTACCCTGAATCCCCTACAGGACAACTTGGCTTTGCTTTCTCTATGTATTTATTACATCTGCACGGACAAAATTTTGAAACATCAGACTTTTATGCTGAAAAATATTTAAAAGCATTACCAAAACTACTTCTCTATTTTCCAGAGGAAGGATTACTAAGTATAGAAGAGAGTTTTAAGCATTGCTATAGTTTAAGGGTAATAGATTATTTCTTTGATTGGTTTGGACTAGCGGATGTTGTATATCCTGATACTGTTTTTTCGGAAGAGCCTACAAAACTTAGAAAAAATGAAGTATTCAATTTGCTCTTTAAGTTCGAGTAACAAACTTTTATGCCGTGATACCTGCATTTTGCTCAAGTTTTATTATACGAGGTTCAATGTTTTGAAATTCGGTTTTAATAGCATTGTAGTCTATTTCTATAATTTCAATTTTCCCCTCAACTTTCTTTAGCCTCGAATTTACATCTGTGAGGGTGCTGTCAATACTAAACAATGTTTTATCGATATTGTTAAAACGAATATCTATTCCCTCAAATTTCTCATCTATTTCGTCAAATCTTTTTTTTGTGATTGATGCTAGTGTGTCTAGATTTTTTGAAAGCACTGAAACATTTTCCGTCAGTGAATTAATTTTATTGGTATTTGAAATCACCTTTTCTGACAACGTATCAATTTTATTGGCATTCAAAATTACTTGTTCTCCTAGTGAGTCAATTTTTTTGGTGTTTGAGCTCAGCTTTTCAGTTAGCGAATCAATATCTTCTTTTGTTGCTAAACCCTCAATATCCTTTTTTGACACTAGGAGTGAGCTTAGTTTTTCAAAATCTTGTTCTGTTAACATGTGTTTTTATTGATTTAATCTTAATAATATTTTAATTATAGCAAGCGTTAATTATGTGTCAATTAAGTTAAAATTAAGCTGCTTGCAAATAGCCTTGCGCATTTGCTTCAAACTCTTTGTCGTTGTATTGCTGATAAATAAAAGTTGTGACAGGGCTTACATGTCCCAAGCCTCTTTGAATAAATGCTAGTGGAGCATTCTGCTCTCGTCTTTTATGCGCCCATCCGTGTCTGAAACTATGAGGAGTAATCTTTTCAAGTAATCCTGCATCTGTTGCATAGTGCTTTATTGTTCTTTGAACTGTTCTTACGTTAATTCGTTCATTCCATGATTTATTATTACTAAACCCCACGAAAAGTGCCGTTGTTCTTGTGTGATTTAGCTCTTGACGTTTCTTTAAATAAAGCATTAACAAGGCATGTGTTTCGCTTGACCACACTATAATGCGTGGCTTGCCAGTCTTCTTAGTGGAAATAACTGTTGATGCTTTTGTTTCTTCAATTTGTGTAATATCCAAATCACAGAGTTCTGAAATACGAATTCCTGTGTCCCAAAGTAGCTGAATCATTAAAGCATCTCTATTTGAACGAAAATCATCCTTTGGGATTTGTGCCATTATTTTTTCGTATTCACTTTCCGAAACAGCTCTATGTGATTTTGCGATTCTGATTCTAGGCAGTCGAATAAGATTCGGTGAAATACAAGGAATATCTAGCATTTTGTAATACTTGAAAAAGTTTTTTAGAACAATGGTTGCATATTGAACACTGCAAGGAGCGTAGCGGGTTTCAAGCCACTTATTATACTTTACAGTATCACTTATTGTGTACTCAACAATTTTCTTATCTCCACAAACTTTAATAAACAGATCTAACCAAATCTTGTAATTTATACTAGCCCTCTTCGCATAAGTCGCTTTCCAATCAATATATTTCTCTATTTCTATTTTCATATAATGCATAAGACCCGCTGGAAACGAACCAAGCGGGCCTTATGCGTATATTTTATAAGATTTACGAATAAACCTTATACTGGAGCATTCTAACACTATAATCTAGGAATGCAAGTAATTTACGTTAAGAGACCATTGTTCGTTTCGCTCCGGTAAAGGAGGGCCCATTTAAGGGGCAACGGTTCTTTATTAAATTGTAATGGTTTAAGTATATCGTATGCAAGTTTTATTGTCAATAGAGGATTGTAGCGTAGCCCAATTTGAAAATATTTAAAAGGAAAGTTCATTCAAACGTTCATCATTCGTTCATATAGAGCGTTGTTTTACAACACTACTTTATTCCTCGCTTCTTCTCTATTTTCATTTCACTACCCTTTTAAATGTAAGCGGAGAACTCACTCTTTTAAGAATTTTAAAAGAGAAAGTCCGGCTTTGTTTTGGATTTTTACAATGTAGAGAGATGGAGGTAAATTTGAAATATTGATTTCCGGATTTTTTAATTCGATTTCAATAATTTTTTCACCGTATATATTTTCAATTGTAACGATTGTGCTGTTATCGATTTTAAGGTTTCTGAAATAGATTTTACTTGTGCTTGGATTGGGATATATTGACACACCTAAATTTCTATTCCCTAGTTCATTTATTCCAATATAAGCACTTGTACGCCAAACGCCATCTCCTGTTCCTGCATAAAGCCATTGACCTTCGGAAACAATAATAGGAATATACAATGCTGAAGTTGACAATCCATTATTAAATGGAGACCAAGTATTTCCACTATCCACTGAAGCAAATGCACCATAACCTAATGATCCCGCATAAATGTTTTGTCCGTTAATTGCTAATGATGTGACAAATGCATTTGATATACCAGTATTTGAACCTGACCATGTAACTCCTTTGTTTACTGATCGATAAATACCATTTAGGGTTGCAACTAAAATTAAGGAATCTATTGTCAAAATTGACCTCACATTATTTACTCCTGTGCTAAGAGTCCAATTTATTCCATTATCAATTGAGGAGTAAAAACCATCTTTTGTTCCTGCATAAATATTAATACCATCTATAACTATGCAGTTGACAATATTAGGTGGTGAAAAAGATATACAGGTTGACCAATTAGTCCCGCCATTATTTGAAACATATATACCATATTCAGTTCCGGCAAATACTTTCGAACCACTTGCTGCTAAAGAATATATTTCTGTTCCGCTTACACCGCCAGCGTAAATTTTTGTCCAGTAGGAGCACGTTGGGCCTCCTGAAACAAATACTCCAAAATCAGTTCCAGCAATAATTTTTGATCCACTTTGCACTATAGAAAGCGCAGACGCTGTTGTGGGTAACCAATAACTATTCATACTTGTACCAGTCCAAGAGGTACCATAATTTGCTGAGTATACCACTCCATCATTGTTTAGTCCTAAATATATCATGTTTGATGGATAGGTTCCTGTAACTAACATTGTATTTATTACTGGACCAGTACCAAATTGTGACCATTGAGCATTAGCATAATTTACAAAGAGTGCTATGACAATTATTTGAATCAGTTTTTTCATTTCTCAATTGCATTTAAAATGTTTTAAATTTAATTCGCTTCCTTCCCTGTTTTCACGTAAGGAGAGCCTCCTGTAAAATCGACAACAATTTTTGGAGATTGACTTTCATCAGATTTGTATGGCAAAACTTTAACACTCTTTCCTCCGTACTCAATAATTACTGGGCAAGATTTTCCACTTGTACAATACCATGGAATTTTGCATGGACTAGAACATGATGCATCTCTATATTCTCCTGTACTAGTATCAATGAATTTAATATCTGCACCCTTTGGATTGGTTACTACTGTGACGTACCAGCCGTTCCATGTTACACTCGATATAGGGTTTGGTAGTCTGGATTTAGGATATGAAATTGAGCCTCTTCCTTTGCATTCTGGACATTTATATCTCACTACTCCTCCTCCATTACATTTACTACATTGATAAGTTTTCTTATCATAAGGATTGTAATGTCGTCCTGTTCCATTGCAATCAGGACATTTATAAGCTTGCGGGTCAGTTCCTGTTCCAGCGCATTTTGCACATTGTCTAGATTCAATTGGTTCTGATTCGTAGGTGTAGGTAATCTGTTCTTGCTTTTCTACTGTTGCAGATTTACATTCAAAATACCATTCGAAATTACTTTTCTTAGTAACTGTTCCAGCTTCATCATATGATGTTGGAACACCATTTAAAAATATATATACAACTTGCGCATTATACAATCCTTGTAATTGTGGTCCTTTTATCATGTACTCCTTTTCAAAGCCAGTCAGGATTAATCCTTTATTCCAATCATCCAAATATCCTGATGGAAATGACCATTGTGTCCCATCAATAATTATTGCAAAACCAACTTCGCTTAATTTTAAAGGAACGGCTTCATTATTTCGAATTCGAATCTTAAAATTAATATCCTCTGGAGCGACTTGATATTCAGGTGTATTTGAAACTTCATAAATATCAAATCCTGTTTGTGAATTATCCGCATAGCTAATTTTTCTATCCTGTTTTACTCCTCTAGTAGCAGTAAAAGGAGTTATTTCTGCAGAAATAGTAACACCTCCTTTCGATTGTGTTTGCTCTGTTTTCCCCGTTGACTTAATTATAGGTAATGTATAGCTCACAGAAATGTTTTCAGATTTTCTGTGTGTATCTGGATAGATATTCTCTGTCCTACTTATTCTTGCAACATGCTTTGAACATGCCGAAATAAAAAATATAATTAGAAATAAATTACAAATGGAAAGCGCGAAGATTTTTTTCATTGGGTTTAGTTTTAAGTAGTTATCTTAAAACAAGAATAATAAATATTTTTAAAATGAGCATTATAATGCTCATTTATTTTTTTGCTTATAGGGATTTTTACAGTTAATGAAAGCCATTAGCTCAAAATCATTTAGGAAGAAACTTGGTAAGCGGATTCGTGAATTAAGGAAAGAGCATAAGCTCTCTCAAGACCAGTTAGCTTATAACTGTGGTATAAGCCGAGAAGAAGTGTATCGGATTGAATTGGGTTATCAAAATGTGAGCATTGATATTTTGCATGCCATTGCTAAAGAATTTGATGTTCATGTAAAGGAATTCTTTGAGTTTGAATATTAAAATATGCAACCCTTCTGTTGAACCATAGTTGTTGCTTTATGAAATTTACAAGATGCAATTCGCAAAGAAAAGAACTTGAAAGCCCTACAGGATTTCGCTTCTAAGGCCGCTCAATAGATATTAACAGTCTGGGTTTTGTAACCTTTTTAAAGACCATTTCGTTTTTACGTTTGATATTCTATATTTGCAGTGTAATTTCTCTAATGAGTTTTTATTAATCCCCTATTTCAAAACATGCTTCATTCGCATAGTGTAGAAAATGAAAAATTCGGTCTCTTTATTCTGTTTTTAAATCACCTTTTAAGTGGTGAAAAGAAATATGAGGAAACCATTAATAATGTTTTGATTGAAACGCGTGCCCTGGTTAAAGGAGAGAAGGATGTCTACACTGTCAATCGAGACACGTTTCCGATAATTATTTATCTCAGCAAAAGAAACAGAACTTTTTTTGAGGGCCTGCCGAATACAAAATCTTTTGATAAACAAGTTTATACAGATTTGTTTTCACTTCTTGACCGACAACGTCCAATTAGCATAATTTAGTGAATGTCTCCGCGCCTTTTAGAACTTCACTTCTCTCAGTTAGCTAAGGCTTGGAATAAATCTCAGTATAACAACTACTCTGATAATAGTAAAAAGCTTTACCACAATAAACTTGGAGATCTTTACCGGCTTTTAAAAACAGAAGACTTTTCCAGATTTTCCCAACAAGAAATTATGGAACGGTATGATGTTATTAATATGATTTTCAAAAGCCTAGAGTTTTTGGACAGCAGCACATTAAATCTTCTGCCCTTCGAAATTGTTACCTGTTTAGATTGTGCTTTAAGAGATTGGCTTCAAGGCGATGAAGAGTTGATTATTGTAACCTCTCTTGTTAACGATATAAATAATTACAGCTTTGATGAATCTTTAGCAACGAACGAACAGTTATTTAAGTATGTCGAGCTCCAATATGGAATAAAATTTGCATCCAGATTAATTCAAATAAATCTTCCAGCAACATTGTCAAGAGATTATTTGGCAAATGTGGTGCTTTATCATGAACTAGGGCATTTTATTGATACAAAGTACCAAATTTCAAGGGCAATTCACGATGAAATTTTAGAGAAGCTTTTCGTAAAGAGAAAAATAACCCCTGAAGAAGAAAAAGAGTTGGCTGACTATTTTCCCTTTCTGGAAAATTACCTAGCCCTTGAGCCGTACTATAATAATCAAGGCGAAATTAAGGTATTGAGATATTATTTAGCTGAATATTTTTGTGACCTTTTCGCATCTCAATACATAAAAACCTGTTCGAGCCACTATTTACAATACCTAACTCAAGCCTATGCTTCGCAACATAGCAACTCTCACCCATCGACAAAAAAAAGAGTAGAACTTACAGAAAAATTTTTATCCGGGGATGACAGCACATTTACATTAAGCAAAATCAAGGAGGCCGTTAATAAGACAACAGCAGGTAAGAGTTTGTCAGTAAAGTTTGAAGAAAAGAAATCTAATGATTTCATCAATCTTGTCCCTATAGATATTGAAAACGATAGCCAATTGCACTATTTATTTGTTCATGGATGGGATCTATGGTTAAATAACTGGCATCTATTCGAGGAGCAAAACGAAATGAAATTCAAATTGGATCGAGAAAAGGTTTATGACATTGTAAATAGCTTAATAGAAAAATCTATTGGTAATTATGTGGTTAAGACTAATTGGGATAAAGCGAAAGCCAATGTTTCTAAATAAGGCAGATATAGAAAAACTTCTTAAAGAGGGAGAATTGATTATTAAACCTCTCTTAGACACCAGTCAGGTTGGTGAAATATCTATTGATTTTAGGCTTGGTTATGATTTTTTAGTTTCTATTCAAGGCCGAGAACCCTTTATCGATGCGTCTCTAAATAATGAAGATAGACATCCTATAAGTAGCTTTTTTCAAGAAACAAGAAGAAATATTGGAGAAACATTCTTGCTACATCCTAATCAAACAGTTTTAACAAGCAGTTTGGAATTTATAAAAATGCCCAGAGATGTTTTTGCTGTTTTAAATATGCGTAGTTCCTATGTTAGATTGGGGATAACAATTGCGACAATTATTCAACCAGGTTATTGCGGTTGCATGTCCTTAGAGCTAACTAATACAAATAAAAATGCTGTAAACATGACTGTCGGTGCACCTATCATTCAGGCAAGATTATATAGATTGTCTTCGAAATCGAACTACTTCAGCAAACCTAGAAAATATATATGCCAAGTAAGACCACAAATTTCTGCTGTAAATGACGATGGTGATTTAAAAATACTCCATCGCATTTGGGAAGAAAGTAATAATAAAATTACTTAGGGTTTGTTTGGTCGTCCCTCACTTAAAAACAATTCTTGTTCGAGAATAGTTTTTCTCCCCAGTCGGCATGATTAATACAAAAGCATTGTATGTATTATAGAAATAATGATACTGAAAAGTAGTCACTCCCTCATGTGTTGCAAGACAACATTGTCCAATAGTATGAAACTTCTTTTTCTTCAAATAATCCTGAACAAATGTCCATTCAATCCCTAATGTTTTTTGCCAAGTTATTTCCCCGAATTCATTTGTAAAAGAAGAGGATTGAAAATAATTTCTCACCATACACCCCTCCACAATAGAGTGTTCTGGGTCTTTTAATACTAATAATGCGCATCGTTTCGATGAGTATTCCACATATCGCCTTATAGCTGCATGTGTTGAAGAACCAAATAATTTCGAGAGGTACATAGGCGATTTTATTTCAAGTGGTAATTTCTGCATCTCTTCATCAAATCTATCAAGTTGAAATAAGGTAGCAGAGGCAAAATAATTAGCCTCTGCTTCGAATTCATCCTTGGTATCTGGATCAATTGTACTGTCATCATCTTCCATATACTCAAAAGTTTGACGTTGCCAAGGCAGGGCCTCATGACCGACTTCATGAAGCTGAATAAATTTTTTTCGTACCTCAGGTTGGTTTGGATCAATATAAATCACCTTTTCTCTTCTATCCAAAGCACCACGCCATTTCCGAAGTGCCCGCTTCAAAACTTCAGAAGTTCGAAGTAAATAATTCTTTGGAATTTTTGTAATATCTGTTTTCGAATCTACAATAAGTTGAGAATATCGGACAATATTTTCTACTGGTGTAGGAAATATGCCCAATGACTTGCTTTGCTTCAAGAAATCCAATGATACAAGCTCTATATCTTTTCGAGAGCCCTTTTTCATTTTTTATTTTCTGAACGAATAAACTTCAAATAACTTATCAATACTTTTTCTTCTTCCGGAGAGAGGTTTTCGGAGGAGAGTGCATATCCTCCCAATGAGTGCGGGGCACCACCTTTACTAACAAAATTTTTAGTTCCACTTTCTACAAGTGGTGAATCAATGATGCCTGCGTCAGTCAGTAAGTGACTAAAATTTATTCCATAAAGGTTTGCTAATTTATAAAGTACGTTGGCTGAAGGCTTTTTTATTTTATCATGCTCGAGCTGACTTAAATAAGCATTAGATATTTCGGTTACTTCCTCCACTTGCCTTAATGTATAACCTTTGGTTAACCTGGCGTTTTTGAGCTCTGCGCCTATTGTTTTTTGGGTTTTTGAAATCATGTTTAGGCTGTTTTATTAGAATTCGCTGCAAATATAAAATAAAAATGCTCAAAATCACAAGCTTAGCTAAATTAATGCTAATTATATTTAGCAATATTAATTATTTGCTTGGTAGATTTAAAATTGCTTCGTATCTTTGGCAAAAATTAATTATTAATCAATCTTAAAAAATCAAAAAAATGCAAACAATTCAAATTTATCTACACGGTGAAGATGCCCGTGAAACAAAGCTTGTAGAAGTACCTACAGATGCAACTATCACAGATATTATCAATAAGTATCGTGAAGAAACAAATATGCAGGCTGCGAAGTTAGAAGAGATAGATCTCTATTTTGAGGATGATGAACATCCAAAAGAAAAAGGACATAACATTGAACATGCAGGAATAAAAAAACGGCATCATGTTCACTGCCATAGATGTCAAAAAGTAGCAGTATCAATTGAATATAATGGTCAAGTTAAGATTATTAGTGTGCCACCTTCTGCAACTGGAGTTATGGTTCTAAAAAAATCTGCAAAGGAGTTTGGCATCACCGAAAAAGATGCATCTGACTTACTTCTTAAATTACCAAACGGAGATGTTTTGCAGAAGACAGATCATATAGGGTCATTTGTATCGTATCCGCACTGCGAAATAAAACTTTTATTAATTCACAATAAACAGATACAAGGATGAGACCAGATATGCAGATTTTTAATAAGCATGTTGAGGATGCCGAATTTCAAATCGGTCTGGATAATGGTATGTGGGGGATTTCGGATGATAATCCGGAGCGCCCCACTTGGCCATATATTACTATATGGGTGCAAGCGGCTGCCAAACTTAATGCACCTAATATATATCATTTCAGGTTCGATTTAAATGGGTATTCAGCAATTGCCCCTACTGCCTGTCCTTGGGATGTAACAACAAACAAACGCTTGCCAGATAATCTTTGGCCTAGCGGAAAAAACTTTGTTTCATCTGTGTTTAGGCCCAGTTGGAATCCCAATGCACTTTATGCTCCCTGTGATCGCTTGGCAATGGCAGGACACGGAGATTGGCAAACAAGACACCCTGAATTATGGTGGCAGCCTACATTTAAAATTGATAAATACTTGCACTTTCTGCACAGGCTTTTAAATTCATCAGACTATGTTGACTCATAAATTAGAAATATCAGAATCCCTCTGGTTTAAATTAGTTGGACAACTAAGAATCCTCGGCAAGGGTAAACGCGAAACAGGAGCGTTTTTACTAGGTCCTGTAGAAAATCCTATCGTTACAACATTCATTTGTTATAATGAGCTTGATCCTCATGCATTTGACTCAGGGATAATTATTTTCAGTGGAGACGGATATATTCCACTATGGAGATATTGTCGTGAAAATAATCTTCGAGTTTGGGCTGACGTTCATACTCATCCAGGAACTTGGACAGGTCAGAGCAAGGCAGATAAAGTGCACCCGATGACAGCTCAAAAAGGTCACATAGCTTTCATAGTTCCAAATTTTGCAAAAAACAAAAAACAGAAGTTCAATGGAGTTGGGATATATGAATACTTAGGTGACCATAAATGGAAAACATGGACAAGTAACTCAAGTATTATTAAGCTTATTGCAGAAAAAAATGAAAAAAGAAATCACAGAAAATAACTTTAATCGCTTAGCCATTTGTATAATGACAAAACATCGTTGTTCTTATCAAGAAGCAATGGATAAGTTATGCAAACTAAAGTTAAATTTAGTATGTGGAAGCGCAATAAGAAATTCTTTTCCCTTACAGGCAGCATTATTAACTGCTGTCAATACAGGGAAGCGTGCATTTTTAGGGGGCATATTTATTACAATTCCTGAAGGTGTCAACACTTTGATCCCTTGGTCCAATAGCACTTACCTAAATGAGATAATAATTGAACTAGGGGGGCAAATAGTCCAGAAACCAGTGGATGGTGTTTTTTCACTAACATTCGGTCTTTCGGCAAGTATCGATGAAAACTCTTTAGAGCTTGTTTGTAATGGCTGGCAAGGCGGCTTTTCAAACGGTGATAGTAAGATTAGTTTGATGGATAGTAATAATATTCCTCTCGGTGGTATTGCTGCAGGAGCGTTGGGAGTTGGGACAGCTTTTCTTAGATCTACCAATATACAAGCGTCTGCTGGAGATACATCAACTGGAATTTCCCTTTGGCGACCCGATCTAGATTGGCTTGAAAATGACGCAACGGGTCCAGTGGTAAAATTTTTGCCTGAAAAATTTTGGTTATTAGGTTTAGGACACTTAGGTCAAGCTTATTTATGGAGCATTGCATTTCTTCCATATAAAGACCCTTCAAAAGTATCAATTCTTTTACAGGATTATGATAAGATGTCAGAAGCCAATTTAAGTGCTGGACTGATTTGTGAACAGGAAAACGATAAACAATACAAGACTCGAATATGCAGTAATTGGCTCGAAGAGAGGGGTTTTAAAACCATTATATCAGAAAGAAAATTTGATGAATCAACTAAATGTAATAGTAGTGAGCCATTAATTGCCTTATGTGGGTTTGATTCAGCCGTTTCGAGATTACATCTGGAAGATGCAGGGTTTGATTTGATTGTAGAAGCAGCTCTTGGTGGAAATTTATCATTGTTTGATAATATTATTTTACACACTTTCCCTAATGCAAGTAAATCTCCAAAAGTAATTTGGGGAAATCTAAATTCTACTGACCAAGAAATTAATTCTGTTGTACTTGAAAAATTCTCGCATCTGAAAGAAAATGAATGTGGGATTATTGCTCAAAATCTTGCTAGTAAAGCAATTTCTACAGCTTTCGTAGGAGCGTTAGCAGGAGCGCTAGCAATTGCTGAATTATTGAGGGCATTAAACGGAGGCAAGAGATATGATTTGATTGTCGCTCAAATGCGATCTTTGCAATATAAGAATGCCTCAATTCATAAAAATGAATCCTATAGTTCTGAAATGGCAAGAAACGGTTTTGTTTCTAGTAAATGTTAACCATTTTATTTTCCAGAAATTAATTATTTTTCGAAACATTCTATTTAAAAGTTAAAAAATATGAAACGTAAAGCTATAGTAATTGGTGCTCCTGGAGGGGTTAAAAATGAATATCTAGAAGGAGTTCAATACGATTTCAAGAATTACATAAACTTCTTAAAATCACCAACGGGTGGTGCATGGGATTCAAGTGAAATTATCCCAGTAATGAATCCGAGCTCAATAAAGCTAAAGAGCTATTTAAAAAACTTAAAGGTGGATTACACATTGGTGATATTTTCAGGTCATGGGGCCTATCAAATTGGTGATAGTACATATATTGCAGTGAACAGGACCGATTTAATTTCAGTTAATGAGCTAGTTACAAAATCGCCAAAACAATTACTTATCATAGATGCCTGTAGAAGTTTCACCGATAGTGGTATTTCTGGATTCTTAGAAGAGGAAGCTAAAAAATTTCCCTCAAAACTAAGCAGGGTTGAGGCAAAAAGAATTTTTAAGTATCAGCTAGATAAATGTGAAAATGGACTGGTCGTTTGTTTTTCATCTATAATAGGTCAAAGTTCATACAGTAAAAATGACGGTGGTTTGTTTTCACTTAGCTTATTAGATACTGCCAAATCATGGGTTTTAACGCCTAGCAGGTTTGGTATATTGCCGATACAAACAGCCTTTACAAGAGCGAAAAATTATACAATTCAAAAAACACGAGGCAAACAAGTGCCCGAACTTAAAGCGTCCAATATTAAAAAAAGGACTAGCTGGTTTCCATTTGCTATAAGAAAACCGATACAATCAGTTTAAATAATTATCAGGATTGGGACCAATATAAATTCCGATTTTTTTAGGATCCTTACTCTCCCCTACATTAATATTTTTCATCTGGGTTGCTTTAAATGCTGAGTAAATATGATCTCTTTGACTTGGTTCTCCGTCAAGAGTGATGGTTATTCCAGGAGGATAAGTTCCGCCCATTCCTCTGGTTATTCCTCCATCTATCCATCCTTCTGAATTTAATATTTCTTTTAATTCATTTGCTAGTGCATCTGTTTCCATATCATTCATTAATATATGAATGATATAGGGCGCTGGAGGAACTAATTTTAAATACGCATGAAACAACCATTTGTGCGGTGCAAGAGTTCTCCTCTGAGGTTTCTGATTTATTATTGTTTTGGCAGTTTGCCCCCCTGACTGGTTGATTGAAACTACTAATGAATTGTCTGTAAATGAATCATGTTGATGATTGCTTTCAATATCAAGAAGTGCTGCCTGCTCAGATAAGATTTTCCATTTATTGAGTAATTCAACAGTATATCTTATTTCATCATTATCAATCAGTTTACCATGTGTCTGACATAGCCAGATACCATTATTTGCTGAAGTGCGTTCGCTTGCTGTCAAATTCGAATCGTATCTCATTCCTCCTGGTGAAGCTGCTGTTATATGTGAAGCTACACCGATATTGATTGATTTTGAAGGATTAATTTGCGGCCCGCTGGTAGGTTTACGACAATTTGGGTTGGAACATCTAAAGCCAACCCTTTTGGCCAATAGGTCCTTTGTTTCTTGTGAAAAATCGTCTCGCATTTTTTTTGGAGGTGTTTTATTAATCCCTATTTAATTATACAATTAATTTAATCTTTTCCAACCGTAATTGTTTAACAAGTCTTCTAGTTGCAAGAATGCAAAAATGATTGCGATATGTAATTTTTTTATTGAACAATCAAAGTATTAACTTCTTTTAACCGCTCAATTGTATTCTTAATAAAATAAGCCTCCATTTCAGCATTATGTTTCAAAGAGTACAAATCACCAAAAATTGTTGAACTATAAGCCATACCAAAGATTGAATATAATTGTTCAGCATAGTCTAAGAGTGCCCGAATATCTTGAATTTTGATAGAAACCTCTTTAGTTTCATTATGCGCTATCGCTTTATCACGAAAATTACGAAGTGCATTAATGCTAATTTGAAATGAGGGATTTTTGTATTTTTCCTCAAAGTAATCACAAAACGCACTATAGAATTCACTTGGGCTTTTATTTATTGATGCAACAAAATTTTCAGGGCAATTGAATGTTAGAAGCAGGTTTTTAAGTTGGGAAGTTTCAACAATTGGCTTCATCTGTGCATTCCTTTCTCTAACAGTATTCAAAAAATTTTCAACGCATTTATTTGGATAGTTTCGAAAGGGTCTATCATACAGTTTTGATAAAGCTAATACAAAACTATCTTGCGCTGAAGTTTGAATATATCCATACAGTTTACTTTGTGCATCGCTTTGCTTGTTAATGAATTCATATTCGTCTGAAACGTTTTTATAAATACATAGGTTTCTTTCAGCGTGGAATGCTTCTGCAACGATGCCATCTCTTAGTAAGATTTCTAACTCATCCATTTTGGTGTCAAATAATTTAGGTATAAATTTAATTTAAAGTATTCATTTTTAAAAGGAGATAATGGGAATTACATTAATTTAATTCATGCTGTTGCCTGCGGCATTGAAGGTTTTTTTGCAGGTGAACGAAATTCATTCTGCGAAACTTTAAAATTCTTGCAGTCGGTTTATTATTGTTAGCAAAAGTACAGCAGCTAAAAGTGAATCTTCGACCCTACTGGGATTCCAAAAGTTTTCGCGGCATATCCTCAACTTCGTTTCCGGTATTCCAATTTCCTTTTGGAATTTCATTTTTGCAGCTTGTAAGCACATGAGCAACAATAAAAACTCATCCTATGCAAGAAAATATAATTACATCCAATTTAGCAGAAATAAAAGTAGCTTATTCTACTAAGGTTAGATTCAAAGACATGCAAAAAATTACTTCGTCAAAAGATTGCGAATCCGTGCTTCGAAATATTTGGAGTCCTCAGCTTGAATTGCGCGAAGAATTTTACTTGTTGCTTCTAAACAGAGCAAACAAAGTAATTGGTTGGCATTGTATTTCACAAGGTGGTTTAGACAGCACTGTTGCTGACATTCGAATAATATTTTCAATAACACTTAAGTGTGTTGCCTGCGGAATTATCGTGGCTCACAATCACCCATCTGGAAATTTAAAGCCAAGCGAAACTGATATTGCACTTACACGAAAAATTAAAGAAGCAGGAAAGCTATTGGATATTACCTTATTTGACCACATCATCCTTTCAAATGAAGGCTATTATTCTTTTGCAGATGAAGGAATGTTATAGGATTTCATACATTTTATTTCTTTCGTATTTTTTACTTGAAAATCAATACTCTTTGG